>Ga0302320_10005643_pt1 | contig 28002 bp, 18 predicted proteins | sample Bog_T0_3_FD_202130 | JGI IMG/M metagenome (GOLD analysis project Ga0302320, IMG submission 202130) | Peat permafrost microbial communities from Stordalen Mire near Abisko, Sweden - Bog_T0_3 | ecosystem: Environmental > Terrestrial > Soil > Wetlands > Peat | place: Sweden: Abisko, Stordalen Mire...
CTCATGGTCGCCTGCATTCTCTATCTGGGCTTCGGCCTGGCGTTGGCGGCCTGGCTGGGCCGGCGCACGGCTTTGGCGGGCGCCCGGGTGGCGGTGATTTACGGGGAGGGCCGGTGGTTTAACGCGGTGCAACGAATGGGGATTCCATTCTGGGGGGTTCTCCTCGCGGTGGTGAGTACGGGGGCGTATTTAAGCGATGCGGGTTCGGTGGATAAGATGCCCCTCCTTGCCTCGGTTCTTTGGTTGCTGGCCATGTTCCTTCTGCCGTGGGCGGGCCGGCGGATGCTGGCGAAGGCGGTCCAAGTGGGTTGCGACTGCATGTGGGGGTCCCGCTCGACGGCCCGCCGGCTCGGCTGGTGTGTGCTGACCAACCTGTTGTTGACCGTGATGCTGCCCGGCTGGTTGATCCTGCCCTTCCTGCCCATGATCCAAGATCACATGGACCCCGACGGTGACAGCCCGACGGCGGTGCGCGTCGTTTTCGTCAGCACCGTGGTGACGGTTTCCGCCCTGCTTTGGATCATGTCGCTGGCGCTCGTGCAGAGTGTTGAGCTGGCCGACGACCGCCCGGCCCGCCCGCCCGGTTCCAGGAAGCTAAAAAAAACCGCCCTCGCCGGCGCAGGCCTGATGCTGGTCTGGCTCTGCTGGCAGTATGGCTGGGATGCCTTTCCGCAGTTTGCCCCCCGGCTAACCGATGCCCAAGGCTATGTCGGCAAATTGAGCGCGTGGCCGAAGACCGCGCATTTCCAGGTTCAATCCACCAACCGCCTGTTCCGGGTCAAGCTCCCGGAAGGGGTGGACGTGCAGGCCGCCGACGCGCGGGGCCGGTTCAAAGGCAAATTTGAGGCCGCCACGCATTCGAACCTGGGTTCCGATGTGCTGTTCCTGCCTTCCGGGGCCGGGGAATTGGCGGTGGACAGTCCGCGCGCCTTTTCCCCCTTGCAGTTGCTCACCCCCTTGGTGGTCGGTCATAACACCACCCCCACCCTGCTGACCACCCAATATCAAGTGGTGGAATGTGATTTGACGTGGTCTGAGTCCGCGCACGCTTGGACCGGGGAGATCGGCGGCCACCTTTCAAGTGGTGCCCCGAAGGAGGACGAATACGTCAACCTGTACTCCGACCTGGCCGAAGCGAGCCTGTTCAGCGGAACCAATGCCTTTTCAGCAGGCCAGTTTGCCAATGATGTGTTGCATTTTCAAGCGGGCGGCAGCAACTCCTTCGACCTCCGACTACCAACCAACGGCTTCGCGCGGTGGCTGACTTTACCGGCCGGCAACGGCGCGGATGAAGAAGCGCAAAAGTTCGCGGTGGGTCAGGATGGAACTTGGAAAATAGCCGTTTCCTTGATCCAAACCAACGCCCCGGCGCGGCCAACCGCCGCGAACCGGCCGGCGCGGAATGAAATCTCATCCAATTCCAATTATCAGGACGCCGCGGAGCCGCCCCGGCCGGGCGTGCCACAGGCCACCTTTAAACAGGACTTAGATAAGGGACTCGACAAGGTGCGCGGCATGGCCGAACGCGGCTTCACGCATCCATTGACCGGCCAGGACGTCCGGTCCATTTCTCTCTTTGTGGGCGTCGCCCGGTGGCAATTGTCAGCCAACGAGGCCTTTGAGAAAGGGCGGGAGTTTTTAGATTTGGGTGAAACCAATGCGGCCCTCACCTGGTTTTCGCAGGCGGTCCAACTGTCCCCCGGCGAGGCGGATAATCAAAATTCCCTGGCATGGCAACTGTTCCTGGCCGGCCGGCTGGAGGAAGCCTTGGGCCACGCCAAGGAAGCGGTTCGAATCAAACCTCAGGATGCCTCTTACTGGGACACCTTGGCGCATGCTGAGCAAGGACTCCACCAATGGGGGGAGGCGGTCCACGCTTGGGACCAACTGGTGAAATTGAATCCTGGCTACTTCGCCACCCACACGACCGGCGTTTGCGCGCGGGATGAAGAACTTTACGCGGAAGCCCGGCGGAACGCCGCCCTGGCCCCCGCCCCCCGCCCGGCACCGCTGCCCGGCAAGTGACCGCGACCGGCTAAACGGCCAGAATGTTCTGCCATTCCGCGTAGGCTTCCGCCGGGGCGCCTTTCTGAAAGAATTTCAGCAAATTGTGGGTGAGTTTCCCCATTAAATCCGAAATGGGCTGCGTCATCCATTGCTCCTCGCTGTACGCATTCAGGTAGCCGGCCGCATGCACCGGCGGGGTGTTGGGCCCCGTCTCCAGCACCACCTTTAACTGGTGGCTTTCCACGCCCACTTTTTTGGGGTCTTGCAGATCGTCCAGCCGCCAGCGGGCGCCGGTTCCACGCACAATCTCCGCCACCACGCACTGCCGCTCGGCTTTGTATTCAAATTTCGCCGCGCCCTGCCCGTAGACTTTCGCCTGCGCGTCCAGGACGGAAACCCCGCCCGGCAACACCACCGGCAGTTTCATGCCCACACGGGTGTTCAACTCCAGTTCGCCACCGATTACCCCCTGCGCATAAACCATTGAGCGTTCACCGGGAAATAACTCCACCACGCGAAAGCCGGGAATCTCCCCGGCGTCGCCCCGAAATTCGATGATGCACTCCACCCGCGTAAAGCCCCGGTCCCGTTTGGGAAACAGCGTGAGCGGAATTTCAACGTCCCAGCGTTGCTTCCCGCCGGCGGAACCTGCTGGGGCGGAGGCGGGGGTGACGATGAGCCGGTCGTGAAAGGCCACCAATTCGCCTTGCAAGGTCTCCCGCAGCCGGAGCAGCCGCTTGGCCGGATCTTCTTTCCCTTTCCGTACCGGCGGCCAGCCGGCGGCAGCAATGATCGCCTCCGACCACCAGCCGCTGCTGTCGCTGGCTGGATGGGATGCGAGCACGGATTCAAGCGCTTTGGTCATATCAATGGGCGGTGACGGCCTTCACTGGTCCGAAAAATAACCGGGCTGCCGCCAACATCAAGATATTTTGCCTGCGGGAGTTAAAAACACTCCTATTTCTTTCCCTCGTCCCTGAACCAAGCGGATGTGCCAGCCCATGGAGCCACACGCCGGGCGGCTTGCCTGGGCGGGGGGATGGCTTAGTATGTCGGCATGGTCAGTTTTATCCAACAGGTGGCGGCGGGCGTGCAGGCGCGGGGGTTGCTCCGGCGCGGGGGGCGCGGGCTGGTGGCGGTATCCGGCGGGCTGGATTCCATGGTGCTGCTGAACGTCCTGAATTCCCTGACGGCGGCGCAAGGGTGGAAGTTGGCCGTGGCGCATTTTAATCACCAATTGCGCGGACGCAGCAGCGACCTGGATGAAAAGCTGGTCCGGAAGACAGCCGCCGCCCTGAAGCTGCCGGTGACCGTGGAGCGCGCGGACGTGAAGGCCTTCGCCCATTCCTCGGGGCTGTCGCTGGAGATGGCGGCCCGGAAGCTGCGGCATGAGTTTCTGGCGCGGACGGCCCGGGCGGGGCGGATTTCCATCATCGCGCTGGCGCATCATGCGGATGACCAGGTGGAGCTGTTTTTCCTGCGGCTCTTGCGGGGGTCAGGCGGAGAGGGATTGGCGGGGATGAAATGGCGGTCGCCGTCGCCGATGGACAAACGTATTACGTTGATCCGACCCTTGCTGGACCGGACGAAGGAGGAACTGGCGGAGTTTGCGCGTGCAGCAGGGATTACATTCCGCACAGATGCCACCAACCTGACCCGGACGATGCCGCGCAACCGGGTGCGGAACGAGCTGCTGCCGTTGCTGCGGGCTCATTACCAACCGGGCCTCACCAAGACGGTGTTGCGGGTGATGGAAATTGCGGGTGCGGAGTCGGATTTGGCGGGGGAACTGGCGTCCGACTGGTTGGCGCAAGCAGGCCTCTCGGGCGCTGACGGCGCACGGGACTTGTCCGCGCGCGGCGGGGGCGGGTTGCCCCCGGCACCAATGTTTGCCGGTTTGCCGGTGGCGGTCCAGCGACGGGTGGTGCAGATGCAGCTCCTGGCACTGGGGCTGCCGGTGGATTTTGATTTGGTGGAGCAATTGCGGCTGACCCCGGGACGGCCGGTGAGCGTGGGGTTGGAGTTGCAGGTGGTGCGCGACCCGGTCGGGACGGTGACATTGCGAACTACGGCGGCGGCGGAGTATAACGCAGAGGCGCTGAAGGTCTCATTATCGGCCCGCAACGGGACGGTGACGTTTGCGGACACCACGATTGCATGGGAACGGCTGGCGGCGGGGAAATGGACGCGCCCGGTCCCGCAACCCGGCCGGGAAATGTTCGATGCGGACCGGGTGGGAACGGCGGTGGGGTTGCGGCACTGGCGGGCGGGCGACCGGTTTCAGCCGTTGGGGATGAAGACGCCGGTGAAGCTGCAGAACCTGTTCACCAACGCCCGGATTCCCCGGGACCAACGCCGGGGCCTGGTGGTGGCGGTGGCGCGGGGGGAGATTTTCTGGGTGGAAGGCCTCCGGATGGCGGAGCGGTTCAAGCTGTCCGCAACCACCAAAGCGCGGTTGGTCTGGCGGTGGCGGCGCAGGCCAGCCGGAAAGAATTCAACGCAAAGGCGCAAAGGCGCGGAGACGCAAAGAGGATGATTCGACCGCCATCATTGCGCCTGGACGCGATAGAAGCGCGGGCTGTTGGTGGCGGCGGGATCGGTGATTTGGTACAAGCCCCCCGTGCTGTAGTAAATGTTTTGCAGGGTGTTCCACGACGCGGGCGGGGTCAGATTGGTGGTGTATTGGATGGTGTAATTGGCCGAGGTCTGGCCGGTGAATTGAAATTGGAAGCCGTTGGTTTGCATCGCCGCCTGCTGTAGTTCCGGCACGGTCAGCGGCAACACCTCAACGACGGTGCTGGCGGAAACGCCGGCGGGGTTGTCATTGTTGTAGGCGGTGAAGGTGACGGTGTAATTCCCGGCATTGGTCCAAGCATAAGCCATGTCCGGCCCGGAGTTGGTGACCGCCGTTCCGGGGCCGAACAGCCAAGCGAGACCCGATGCGCGTCCGGTGATGGACCCGGTGAAGGACAAGGAGTGATTGAGCAGTCCATTGGTTTGGCTGGCTTGGAGACTTACCGCCAGGGGGCCGACCAGATTGGTGACCACCACTTCATCGCAGCCCATGGAGGGCGGATTGGCCCAGGCTTCGCCGTCCAAATCGATTCCACTTGCATAAAGCGCGCTGCCCGCGCCCCGGCAGGGGGAGGCGGCGGCGATGTGGTAGAGGTCCACAAATCCCGGATTGACATCGATGTCACCAACCACCTCCGTAGACGACGGATCGGTCAGCACTGTACAAGTGTAATAAAACAGTGAAACATAACTTTCGTCCTCGAATGTGACGGTGCCGGTAAAAGGTGACACATGTGGGGCGTTATCGAAGTTATTGAGGATGATGCAGTTTTTGGCAATTCCTAGGCTGAGGCCCGCGCCGAAGGTGTGGATCGGACCCGGCGTGTTGGCCAAGTTATTCATTACCGTGCAATTATTTAAAGCGGTGGCATAAGCGCCCCCGCCTTCAATAAAGGCCTGGTTAAAGATCAAAAGGGAATTGTCCACCGTGCCGGAGACGAGGCCGCCGCCATACATCGCACAGTTGTTGGTGAACACACAGTTGGATATGATCCCGTTGGTGGAATTGCACCAGGCCCCGCCGCCGCCTTCCAAGGGTCTGCTGGAGGAAGTGTCGCCCGTGGCCCGGGTGGCGCCGTTTTCCAAGGTGAATCCGTTTAACACCGCGCCATCGGCAATCCAGGCAACGCGCACCGCCCCGGGTCCGTTGGTGGTGACCGGATCCCAGGCGCCTTGAATGGTGGTGGCCGCATAGCCGTTGACGCTCATCACAGCCATGGGTTGGTTCAGGGCGACCCGATTGGTCAGGTTTCCGGCCATCACCCGCCCGCCCGCCGCATAAACACCGTTCGTCACCAGGACGATATCCCCGGCGGCGGCAACGTTGATGGCATCTTGAATGTTGGTGGCAGCCGTCGCCCAGGAGGAATAGGGCGCGACCGGATTGGTCCCGGCGGCCGCCACCGCATGAATCACGACCTGCGCCACCTGGCTGGTGACAACACCAAACGCATTGCTCACCACTATCTGGTAAAGTCCCGTGTCCGCCGGGCCGAAATTGTTCACCACCAGATTCGCCGTCCCGGAATTGCTGTAATGCCCGTCATCCTGAAGAAGGACGCCATTGTCAGTCCAGGAATAACTGAACGGAGGTTGCCCCGCGGTCGCCGCATAAAAAGTCAAGCCATGTACGGCGGAATTGATTTGGAAAGTGGGTTGACCGGCTATGACGGGCGCGGGCTGCCATTCATCACAGCCGATGGAGGGCGGGGCGTTCCACGGCTGGCCGTCAATGTCTGTGCCGTAAACCACATTGCTGATTCCCGCGCCGATGCAGGGGGAAGTTGCCGCCAGGTGGATGCCATCGGCGAGAAGCTGGGGATTGGCGTCCAGATTCCCAGGCCCGCCGGGAGCGGGTCGGCGTCACAATAAGTCATGGTGCAATCGTAGCAATTGGTGGGGATATTGAAAGGACTCCTCGAAAAATTTCCGTACACGATGCCATTCACAAGATTGGCCTCGTAAACGGCCGAGCTGTAGGCAGACATTGAGTTGCCGGAGGTGTTCCCCGAAACGGTGCAGTTTAAAAGGGAACCGAAATAGGCGGCCCCGCCGGCATAGCCGGCCAAATTCCCGGTGTACGCGCAATTGGTGGCGCAGCAATCGGCCGTGCCGCCGCCATTGCCTTTCGTCGCAACATTGGAAACGATCAAACAGTTTATCAGATTACAGCCGCAGGCGCCGGCACCATTGTAAACAAAGGCGCCGTGGCTGTTTTCTGTGGTCTGGTTGCCGGTCAAGGTGCAATGGCTGAGGGTGGCCTGGCAGGCACCCCCGCCGGACGCATAGGCGAAATTGGTAACGAGCACGCAATTGTACAGCATCGCATTGGTCGAAGTGCCGTAAACGCCGCCGCCGTTGGCGGACGAAGCACTGACCGTGCGGGTGGCGCCGCCCTGCAAAGTGAAGCCGGCCAGAATGGCGCTGTTGGTCAGCCAGGCGCAACGCACGGCCCCGGGGCCGTTGGTGGAAACGGGATCCCACGTCCCTTGGATGACCGTGGAACCTGGTCCGTTCAGGCTTTCCACCAGCAGGGCTTTGTTCACGGTGACACTGTTTGTGATCAGCCCGTCCATGGAGACGCCCCCGCCCGTATAAACACCGTTGGTCACCAGAACGATATCTTCAGCGGCGGCAATATTGATGGCATTTTGGATGTTGGTGGCGGCCGTCGCCCAATTCGTGTAGGGCGCCACGGGATTCAGGCCGGCGACATTGACGCAATGAATCACCAACGGCGCGACCGAACTGGTGACCGCGCCGAAGGCGTTGCTGACCACCAACTGATAATTGCCGGCATCCGCAAAGCTGACGCCAGTGGCGGTCAAACTGGCGGTCTGGACGCCGCTGAAATGGCCGTTGTTCGTCAACGGCACACCATTATCAAGCCACGAAAAATAAAACGGTGGCGGACCAAAGAGGGAGACATTGCCAACGGTGAAGCCCACCGGATTGCCGGTAAGACGGATTTGCGGCGAGCCGGCAAGCGGTGCCGACTGTGATTCGGCACAACCAATGGAGGGTGGATTGTTCCAATTCTGGCCGAAAATGTCGGTGCCGGTGACCAGATTGGTACCCGCACCCACGCAGGGCGAAGTCACCGCCAGATGAACGCCATCGGCAGAGAACTGGGGGTTGGTGGTGAAATTGCCAACGCCACTCTGCCAGGCGCCGACACAGCAATAAACGTAGGTGCCGCCTACAAAACCAGAGGGCAGGTTGAACGAATACAGAATACAGTTGGTACAAACATCCATATAGGCAAGCCCACCCGTGTTCCCAACCACGGTGCAACTGGTCATCACGGCATAGGCCGCACCGCCGCCATCATAATTGACCGATGAATTAGTGGTCACCAGGCAGTTCTGCAACCAACCCTGGTAAGCCCCTCCTCCATAATAATAAGCCGTGTTGGAAATGATGACGCAATTGGCGACGATGGCGTTGGAGGAGGCGCACCAAACCCCGCCGCCGCTCAACTGCGCATTGATGTTACCGCTTGTCGCCGTCGCCCCGGCCTGGAGGGTGAAGCCGATCAGCGCAGCGTTGTTGGTCAGCCACGCGCAGCGCACCGCCGCCGGGCCGTTGGTCGCCCCCGCGCCTTGGATGGTCGTCACCCAAGGTCCATTGACGCTTTGGACCGTCAGCGGTTTGTTCAAAGTCACGCGATTGGTCAATGTGCCGGCCATGGCCAGCCCGCCGGCGGAATAAACGCCGTTGGTCACCAGAACCAGGTCGCCATTGGCGGCCGCATTGATGGCATCCTGAATGTTGATGGCGGCGGTGCTCCAATTCGTGTAAGGCGGGGCGGGATTGGCGCTGTTCTGGTTCACATAATAGGTGGCGGCGGGGGCATCCAGACCCAGCAACGTCCAACCGGCCAGAATGACACAAATTAGATTTAGTTTCATGATGCCTCGCGATGGATTAATTACATCTGATAATGTTCCCACCATCAAGCATAAAATTTGGGCGGTTTTTTTGGGAAAAACAATAAATGGGCGGCGCGGCAGTACCGCCCTGCCGGGAGAGGAAAGTTATTCACATTATTCACATGGACCATCAATGTCCAACCCCCCGGCTTATCGTTGGATTGTTTGAAGTTAAGTTATGAGCATACAAAAAGGAAAAATCGGACGGTTGCCGGAGGCAATCCGGGAGGAGATCGACCGGCGGCTGGCGGACGGGGAGCCGGCCGGCAGCCTGCTGGCGTGGCTGAATGGCTTGCCAGCGGTGCAGTCGGTGCTGGCCGGCCAGTTTGACGGCCAGCGAGTGAACGAAATGAATCTCAGCCGGTGGCGCACGGGGGGCCATCAGGACTGGCGGAGGGAGCAGGAGCGGCGGGCGGTGGTCCGGGAGTTGTCCGAACGCCTGCGGCTGGGGGAGGTGAAGGCGGAGGCGGAGGTGTTCGGCGCGGAGATGCAGGAGCATCTGGCCACGGTCCTGATGGCGGATTTCGCGGTGGCGTCGAATGATCTGATGCGTCACGGGGAGGAGCCTGGGGAACGGTGGCGGCAGCTCCGGGGGATGTTGCACACGGTAAACCAGCAGCGCCGGGGGCGTTATCTGACGGAACGGCTCAAATGGGAACAAGCATGCGAGCGGCAGGCGCGGACCCCGGACGTGGCGGAGGACGATCTCCAGGAACAGGCGGCGCTGTTTGGTCTGCTGCAACGGGCCGGGCTGGACAAGCATTTTGCCGTGCCGCCGGCGGTGCGGGCGCAGGCCGCCGCCAATGCGAAGGCGCATCAGGCCGGCCCGGAGAATAGCGGCAAGCAACGGCAAGCAACGGCGCGTAACGCCAAATAACGGTGAAAGTTTTTCGGTAGGGACCGGGCGTCTGGCGGGTTCGGTTCCGTCGCCTGACGCTTCGTCCGGCGACGGCGACGGCGCAGCGCGCCATCCCCACCAAGGATGACCGGCGTTGCGGCGGTTCTGGACTTTGGCGGGGGTTTGCATAAATTGAACGGGTGTCCAAATCTGTGGCCATCATTGGCGGCGGGATCACCGGGCTGACGGCGGCGTTTTACCTCCGGCGGGCCGGGGCGACGGTGACGTTGTATGAGGCGGCCGGCCGGGTGGGCGGGGTGATCCAGTCGCTGCGGCGGGACGGTTACCTGGCGGAGTTCGGCCCGAACACCATTCTGGAGACTTCGCCGAAAATCGGCCAGTTGGTCCGGGACGCCGGGTTGCAGGCGCGGCGGCTGGACCCGGACCCCGCCGCCAGCGCGCGTTACGTGGTGCGCTACGGCCGGCCCATTCCCATGCCGGCCACGCAACTGGGGTTTCTCACCACGGAGCTGTTCACGTTCCGGGCGAAACTGGCCCTGCTGCGCGAACCGTTCCGGCCGGCCCGGCGCGACGGGGTGGAGGAGAGCATCGCGGAGTTTGTGCAACGCCGGCTCGGGCAGGAATTTCTGGATCACGCGATTGATGCGCTGGTGGCCGGGATTTATGCGGGGGATCCGCACAAGCTGTCGCTGCGACAGGCGTTTCCCAAGCTGGCCGCGCTGGAGGAGAAATACGGGTCGCTGATCAAGGGCCAGTTTTTCGGCGCACGGGAGCGGAAGCGCACCGGGGAGATCGCCAAGGACCGCGCCCCGAAGTTTTCTTTTGACGAGGGGTTGCAGGTGTTGACGGACACGCTGGGCAGCCAGCTCGGCGACGGTCTCCGGCTGAACACCACGGTGACCCGGCTGGCGCGGACCGCCGGGGGCTGGACGGTGGAGTCGCGGACGGCGGACGGGCCGGCGCAAGCGGTGCATGACGCGGTCATCTTTGCCGGCACGGCCCATGCGCTGGCGAAACTGGAAATTGCCGCGCCGGCGCCGGTGGCGGTGTCCGCGTTCGCGCAGGTCCGGTATCCGCCGGTGGCCAGCGTGGTGCTGGGTTTCCGGCGCGAGGACGTGACACATCCCTGCAACGGGTTCGGGGTGCTGATCCCCCGGGTGGAGGGTTTCAACATTTTGGGGGCCATCTTTTCCTCGGCGCTGTTTCCCAATCGTGCGCCGGCGGGGCACATCAACCTGACGTGCTACGTGGGGGGCGAACGGCAGCCGGAACTGGCGTCGCTGCCGCCGGAAAAGTTGTTCCCGCTGGTGACGGGGGATTTGCGGCGGCTGCTGGGGGTGAAGGGCGAGCCGACGTTTGCCCACCATGTGTTCTGGCCCCGGGCCATTCCGCAATACAACGTGGGTTACGGCCGCCTGCGCACTTTGATGACGGAGATCGAACAAACCGCGCCGGGGCTGTGGCTGGCCGGCAGCTATCGCGACGGGATTTCCTTGGGCGACTCGATTGTGGCCGGCGGCCGGGCGGCGGAACGGGTGCTGGGGACGGGGAAATGACTCCCTCTGATTCCTGTTTAATTTCAAAGAATAAACGGTATCATTTTCCCGCATGAGCAAAGCTGTGTTGCTGGTCAACTTGGGGTCGCCCGATTCGCCGTCCGTCGGGGATGTGCGCCGGTATCTGAACGAATTTCTGATGGACGGACGGGTCATTGACCAGCCGTGGCTTCTGCGCCGGTTCATCGTCGGCATGATTCTCATCAACCGGCCCAAGGAATCGGCCCATGCCTACGCCAAGATTTGGACGAAGGAGGGGTCGCCGCTCGTCGTCAGCAGCCGGCGGATTCAGGCGTTGTTGCAGGCGCGGCTCCCGGTGCCGGTGGAGCTGGCGATGCGGTATCAAAACCCTTCCATAACCCACGCCGTCAAAACGCTGGCCGCCCGAGGGGTGACGGAGGTGCTGCTGATCCCGCTGTTTCCGCACTACGCAATGTCCAGCTACGAGACCGCCGTGGTCCGGGTGCGGGAGGTGGCGGCTCAAATGTGCCCGCCGCTCCAAGTGGTGGTGCAGCCGCCCTATTATGCGGACCCGGATTATCTCGCGGCCCTGGTGGCCGCCGCGGAACCGCACCTGCAGGGGGGCTATGACCACCTGCTCTTCAGTTTTCATGGCATCCCGGAACGGCATCTGCACAAGTCCGATCCCACCGGCGGCACCTGCCTGCGGGTGTCGCAATGCTGCGAGCTGCCCGGCCCGGCCCGGGCGACCTGCTATCGGGCGCAGTGCTTTCAAACGGTGGCCGGGTTTGTGCAGCGGACGGGGATTCCGCCGGCGAAATACTCCGTGTCCTTCCAGTCGCGGCTGGGGGAAGACCCGTGGCTGAAGCCCTACACGGATTTTGAATTGCAGGTGCTGCCCCGGCGAGGGGTGAAAAAGCTCCTGGTGATTTGTCCGGCCTTCGTCTCCGACTGCCTGGAGACGCTGGAGGAAATTGGCATCCGGGGCCGGGAAACGTTCCAGGCGGCGGGCGGCGGAGAGTTCGCGCAAATCCCGTGCCTGAACGAGCATCCCCGGTGGATTGAGACGTTGAAAAATATGAGCGACCGGTTTTTGGCGGCCAGGTGAGCTTCCGTCCGGCTTATTTTTTGGTCTTCTCGTGCGCGTGGCCGAATTTCAACTTGACCGTTTCCTGGAGAAAGCCCAGGAACCCGCGTTTCTTGGCCGGGGGCGCCACGGTGATCCGTTCACATTTGTGGCTGCACAGGTTGCAGAGAAACAGCGGGGCGCCGCCCTGCCGCTTCATCACATGGATGCAGCTTGGACACATGACCGACCCGCAATGGGTGCAGCGGAACACCGCCGGCGTTTCCGGATGGCGGGGACAACCGAGCGTGCCGTCGGGCAGGATCGTCGGAGCCGTGGGGGCCGGCGCCGGACGTTCGTATTGCGGGATGGCGATGCTCACCTCGGTGGATTCCACCCACAATTCGACATCGCCAAACCGGACCTCCTGGCCGGCCTGGAGCCAAGCCTCGGTGACGGGTTCGCCATTGATAAAGGAACCGTTGGTCGAATCGCAGTCACGCAGGTAAACGCCGTCGTTGGTGACGACCAGTTCGCAGTGCAATGAGGACACGGTGGAGTGTGGAATCTGGAAATCGGTGTCCGGGGCGCGCCCAATGCGGTTCACCCCCAAACGCAACTCCAGCGTCCGATTCTTCAAGCCCTCGGTTCTGATTAGCAATCTCGCCATACGACACCCCTGAGACAATCTTAGCTGATAATCGCCGGGTGTCCAGCGGTAATTTAAGCCAACGGATGTTGGACAAATGCGAACTCCGCCACGATCCGGCCGCCGATCAGATGTTCCTGGATGATGCGCTCCAACACCTCGGGCCGGCAGGAGTGATACCAGACCCCCTCTGGATAAACCACCGCAATCGGACCGTTGGCGCATATCCGCAGGCAATCCGCCTTGGTACGGTAAACCTGGGGCTCGGTCAGGTTCAATTCCTTGAGCCGTTGCTTTAAAAACTGCCAGGCCGCCTGGCCGTTTGACCGGTCACAACACTTGGCTTCTGTGGCCAACGCACAGATGAAAATGTGGCGCACAAAGCCAATCTGCCAACCTGGCGGCATTGTGCAATGAAAATTAGGCGCAAAAGCTCGGGGATGGCAATTACAGGCGGGCTGGGACCATGAATTTGAGCAATATGCCACAGCAACACAGTGCATCCACGAATTCTTCTTTGCGTCAACATGATACCGCCTCTGTTCGCGAAGAACAGGTGAGGAAAGCGGAAATCGAATTGACACCCGGTTTCATTTTGTGCCATGATTTTGGAATGCAAACAAGCAAGGGCGGCTTATGGCATCCAGCAGCGGGTTCGAGGTCTGCTTGGCGTAGCCCGCTTATTCGGTTCACATCAAATGGAGTTAAAAATGAAGACAATTAAGCTCTTTTGGGCTGTTCTGCTCCTTTCAATCGCCTGGCCACCGGCCCTCACGCACGCGCAAAGCTCTCTAACCAACGGCCTCGTCGCCTATTACCCCTTCAACGGCAATCCGTATGATGCCAGCGGCAATGGTTTTAATCCCGTCACAGTTGAAGCCACGTTATGCACGAACCGCTTTGGCGACTCCGACCAAGCATATTCATTCGATGGTTCTGACAGTTACATCGGCTTTTCCGCAACCCCGTTAACGCGCATGGCCAACTGGACTTTGGCCGCCTGGATAATGCCGGCCACCATCAACCAACTGGGTTACGTGATGAACATGGGGGCGGATAATGGCGCCAATATTTCGGACGGATATGGATTATGCATCAATGCGGGGCAATTAAACGGCGTTTTTGGCGGAATCGGATATTTTTCCAGCGGCTATACATTTCCAGTTAACGACCAATGGTATCATGTTGTGATGCTGAACAATTCTGGATTGATCACCTTCTATGTAAACGGAATCTTAACGCCGAGCAGTTATTCCGGCACCCCGCTGACACCGACTGCTTTCACAATTGGTTCAGCGACCGGCATTCGGTTTTTTGACGGAATCATTGACGATGTTTGCGTTTACAACCGCGCCTTGTCCCCAACGGAGATTGAGCAACTTTACGTTGATGGCATAACGCTTAATGACATCGTCATCGTCAATCAGCCGGGCTCCGTCACAACCAATCAGAATGCCGTGGTCAATTTTTCGGTCGCCGCTGAATCCAACACCCCGCTCAGCTTCCAGTGGCAGTTTGACGGTTTCAACCTGGCGGGGGCCACCAACCGCACTTTGACCGTGACCAACGTCCAGTTTGCTGATACCGGCATCTACGACGTGGTGGTGTCAAACAGCTCGAATTCTGTCCCCAGCGCCGCAGTTTATCTTGCCATCGCCATCCCAGGGGCTCCAGCAATTTACGTCAATTCCAATTTGGTGACCGTTTCCGCCACCGCCGAGGGCAGTGCCACCATCACGATGACCTCTGGATTTACCAACGGTCTTATTTTATACACCGTGACCGGAGGCGTTTTTGAAAACGGCAATCCCATCGTTTACACCGGCCCCTTCACCGTAACCAACTCAGTTTATATCACGGCTGTGGATTATAGTTCTGATTTTTCCCAATCGGCGGAGATGCAACCGCTGGCGCTTCAAGTCTTCCCATTTTATAAGCTGACCACCTCTGTTGTTGGCAGCGGTGGAATCAGTCTCGATCCCAACACCAATTCCTTTGCCAGTAACAGCGTTGTTGCCTTGGAGGCCGTTGCCAATCCGGGTTGGGCATTTGATCATTGGCAAGGGAGCACGACCCACACCAACAATCCACTAACGGTCCTGGTAAACAGCAACCTGTATCTCCAGGCCGTCTTCATTTCCACTCCCTTTGCGCTAACCCTGACCACCGCCGGCGGAGGGACAGTGCAGGCCAGCGGGCAAACAAGCGACGGAATCAGTTTTCCAATCAACGGCATCATTACCCTGACCGCTTCCAATTACCCGGGCTGGACCTTTCTGGATTGGCAAGGTGGGGTTAATAGCACGGGCAATCCTTGCATACTGATTATCACCCAAAGCTGTAACGTCCAAGCCGTGTTTGGCACTTCAGTCATGACCAACGCGACGGGTGAGGGCCAAATCTTGTTGGGCACCAGCAATCTGATACCCTATGGCGGCAATGTGACAGCATCAGCCGTGCCGGATAATGGTGAGTATTTTGTCGCCTGGGGTGGGGCGGCCGGTGGCACCAATAGTCCATTGGAGGCAACCATCACAAATTCCAACACGACGTTTGACGCCTTGTTTTTACCGTTGCCCCGCAACAAATTGTCGTTAAGCGTGGCCATCTTAGGAAATGGCACGGTGGACATCAGCCCGCAACAAAGTTATTACAATCCGGGGGATTCTGTCACCTTGACCGCCGTTCAGAATGATCCGAATGGAAAGTTCTATGGCTGGATGGGGGATGTCAATCGAACCAATCCCGTAACCACCGTGACGCTGTACACAAATTTGATCCTTTATGCCAATTTTAGCGGTTGGCCGCCACCCTCTCCCGCCTCGGCCATTGCAATCATCAGCACCGGCTCCTGCGCGTCTGTAATCATCACCAGCGGAGGTTATGGCTACACCAATATCCCGGAGGTCACAATTCTGGGTGGTGGCGGCGATGGGGCCGCTGCGACCGCTGTGGTTCAAAATGGCTTGGTGGTGGCTGTGAACATCACCAATCCTGGTAACGGCTATACGAATGCCCCCGTTGTTTTGATCCAACCACCTGTGATTCTGCAACCACAAGTCAACATCGCACTGGCGTCACAGCTCACCTTCAGCAATCTGACCGTTTCAGACACATATCTATTGCAACGGTGTGTGAATCAAAACTGGGAAAATCCGCCCAGTGGTTTCATCGCCACCAACGTCGTCCTGAGTCAGTGGGTAAACGGCATCGCCACGGCAAATAGTTACCGGGTTGTGGCCGCACCGCTGCCAACCACGGCCGCAGCCGCAGCCTTAACCAGCTATGGCTTTGTGGTATCGGCCACGATCACCAGCGGAGGATCCGGTTACACCGTCCGACCGGCCGTTACCATTCTGGGCGGCGGGGGCAGTGGAGCGTCCGCCACCGCCACGATAAGCAACGGTGTGGTCACGGGAATAATAATTGAAAGTGCCGGGAGCGGTTATACCAACACTCCCACTATTACGATCGCCGCTCCCCCTCTGACCTCTGGTTTTGCTGAAATTCAACCAGGCATCCTCTTGGAAATGAACAGCCTGATGACCAATCAGATCTATCGATTGCAATACTCCACGCAGCTTAATGGTGTATGGGAATCACTGGGCGGTGGCGATTTCATCACCGCCACCAATAATTTAAGCGAATACTTCTTGATGACCAATATGGCCGGCTATTATCGGTTGCAATATCTTCCTTGAACACCCGTGCCGCCGGGCGGCCGCCGGTTCACAGTTTGGCGGCGATGAACTGTTCCAGTTTGCGGGCGTCCGCGTTGAACAGGCGGATGCCTTCGGCCGTTTTTTCGGTGGCCATGGCGTTTTCGTTCATCTGCCAGCGAAATTGATTCTCATTCAGGGAGATTTTCTCCAGAGCGCCGGCCCGCGCGACTTCCGGGCTTAATTTCCGGGCCACCGGAGCCGTGCTGGACTTCAGCTCGGCCAATAGCGCCGGGCTGATGGTCAGCAAATCGCAGCCGGCCAGCTCCAGGATTTCCCCGGTGTTGCGGAAGCTGGCGCCCATGATCTCCGTCCCATAAGCAAACTGCTTGTAATAGGCGTAAATCTCGCAGACCGATTTCACCCCGGGATCTTCGGCCGGCGCAAACTCTTTTTTCTCCTTGGCCTTGTACCAGTCCATGATGCGGCCGACAAACGGGGAAATCAGTTTCATCCCGGCTTCGGCGCAGGCGACGGCCTGGGCGAAAGAAAACAGCAGGGTCAGATTGCAGTTGATGCCCTCCCGCTGGAGCAACTCCGCCGCCCGGATGCCCTCCCAGGTGGAGGCGATTTTGATGAGGATGCGTTCCCGCGCCACCCCCCGCCCTTCGTAAAGGGCGATCAGATGGCGGCCCTTGGCCACCAGCGCGGCGGCGTCAAAGGCCAGGTTCGCGTCGGTCTCGGTGGAGACCCGGCCGGGCACGATTTTCAAAATTTCCAGGCCGAAGCCGATCAGGACGTCATCCAGCACCCGGTCGAGCAACTGCCGGCCGGCGGCTTTGGGCCGGTTGTCGGCGATGGCCTTTGCCACAATGAACTCGTATTCCGGCATCAGCGCGGCCTTGAGGATCAGGGAGGGGTTGGTGGTGGCATCGCGCGGGGCGAATTGCTTGAGGGTGGCGAAATCCCCGCTGTCGGCAACCACGGTGGTGAATTGCTTGAGCTGGTCCAGTTGGGTGGGCTCATTTGCCTTCATAAAGCTTTGATAATAATCCGGTTTAGTACTGTCCGGCGCAAGGATTGCGCATGCCGGGCTTTCTGGCAACCTCCAATGTTTTTGACTCTTTCGGGCCGCCGCGTAAGATGCACGGCAGCTTTATATGACGTCCACACATTATCTCGCCTGCGACTTGGGGGCCGACAGCGGCCGGGTCATCCTCGGCACCCTGGCCGATGGTAAAATCAGCATTGAAGAACTCCATCGCTTCCCCAATGGGCCGGTCAAGACCAGCGGCGCCTTGCATTGGAATTTTGAAGGTCTGTTGAACGAGTTGAAAGCCGGGCTGAAAAAGGCCGCCGCGCGCCAATTGCCCCTGGCCGGCATCAGCACGGATTCGTGGGGGGTGGATTATGTGCTTTACGACGAACGGGGCCTGGTCCTGTCACCTGTTTGGTGCTACCGGGATTCCCGCACCGCCTCGGGCGTGGAAAACGCCATGGAAAAAGTGGATTGGCCGACGATTTTTTCCGAGACCGGCATCCAGTTCATGGCCCTCAACACGATTTATCAGATTGTCACCGAACCGCCGGCCCGGCTGGCGGCGGCCAAACAGTTGCTGATGATCGGGGACGCTTTCAATTATTTCTGCTCCGGCGTGGCCCGCAACGAAGTTTCCCTGGCCAGCACCACGCAATTGTATAATCCACAGACCCGGACTTGGTCGAAAAAACTGTTCGCGGCCCTGGGGTTGCGCGAGTCCTTGTTCGCCCCCCTCTGCCCGGCGGGCACCGTGCTGGGGCCGATGAAAAAGAACCTGGCCACCGAGGTCGGACTGCCGCAAATTCCGGTCATCGCCACCTGTTCACATGACACCGGGGCGGCGGTGGCGGCGGTGCCCGCCCAGGGCGAAAACTGGGCGTATTTGAGCTCCGGCACCTGGTCGCTCCTGGGCGTGGAACGCGCGCACCCGGTCATCACCGAACAAAGCCGCAGCCTGGGATTCACCAACGAAATCGGTTTCGGCGACACGGTCCGCCTGCTCAAGAACATCGTCGGCTTGTGGATTGTGCAGGAATGCCGCCGGCATTGGGCCAAGCAGGGCAAGAAATATGAGTTCGGCGAAATGGCCCAACTCGCCTTGTCCGCTCCACCCTTCCGGTCATTGATCAACCCCGATGACGCGCGCTTTTTGAGCCCCGATGACATGCCTAAAAAAATCGCCGACTTCTGTGCGGAAACCGGCCAGCCGCTCCCGTCCGATCCGGGCGCCTTCACGCGCTGCGTTTATGAAAGCCTGGCGCTCTTTTACCGGGTCACCTTGCGCAAGACCGAACGGCTGACCGGCAAAAAAATTGAACGCCTGCATATCGTCGGGGGCGGCAGCCAGGACGCCACGCTCAATCAATTTACCGCCAACGCCTTGAAAATCCCGGTGCTGGCCGGACCGAAGGAATGCGCCTCGCTGGGCAACATCCTGGTGCAGGCCCTCGCTCTGGGCCACCTGCCTTCCCATGCCGCCGCCCGCGAGGTGGTGCGCAATTCGTTTGAATTAAAAACGTTCACCCCCGAATCATCGGCGGAATGGGACGCCGCCGCCGTCCGGTATGAAAAACTTTTAAGCTGATTCTTATCATGGAAACACCTCCTTCGCCCGCCGACCCGGTGCCCGGTTTTCGATCCGTGCCGCGAACGGGCGTGATCTACGTCACTCACGAGGCCACGCAACACGGGTTTGCCTACGGCGGCGCGGGCTGGGCGAATCTCGGCCAGGGCTCGCCCGAGACCGGGGCCATTCCCGGCGCGCCGCCGCGCGTTTGCGAAGTGACCATCGCGCCTGCCGCCCAGCAATACGGTCCGGTGGGAGGGGGCAACGACCTCCGCCAGGCCGTCGCCGAATTTTACAATGCCACCTACCGGCGCGGGAAAAAATCCCAATACACCGCCGAGAATGTCAGCATCGCCAGCGGCGGCCGGCTGGCGCTCACCCGCCTGGCCAGTGCCCTGGGCAACATCAACATGGGGCACTTCATCCCCGATTACACCGCCTACGAGGAACTGTTGAGCGTCTTTAAGGCGTTCACCCCCATCCCCATCTTGCTGGATGCCGCCGGCGGTTATAAAATCACCCCCGACGAACTCAAAGAGGAGATTCTCGGTCGCGGGTTGAGCGCGCTGTTGGTCAGCAACCCCTCCAACCCCACCGGACAGCTCATGGAAGGCGCCGAACTGGCGGCCTGGTGCGACCTCGCCCGGGAGTGCCAGTGTTCCATGATCTTTGACGAATTCTATTCCCACTACATTTACAACGGCAAGCCGGGCCAGCCCAAAATGGTTTCCGCCGCGGAGTATGTCGAGGATGTGGACCGCGATCCCGTGGTGGTGGTGGACGGCCTGACCAAAAACTGGCGCTACCCCGGCTGGCGGATCAGTTGGACCCTCGGACCGAAAACGGTCATTGAAGCCATTGCCAGCGCCGGCTCGTTTTTGGACGGCGGGGCCAATCATCCGTTTCAGAACGCCGCGCTCCCGCTGCTTGACCCGGCCAATGCGGCGGCGGAAACCCTCGCCATCCAGATGCATTTCGGCCGCAAGCGCGCCCTGGTCCTGGAACGGCTCCAGGCGCTGAACATTGGCGTGGAAGCCGCGCCGGTCGGGGCGTTTTACGTCTGGGCCAATCTCGCCCGCCTGCCCGCGCCGCTGAACGACGGGCTGAGCTTCTTCCGCGAAGGACTGAAGGAAAAGGTCATCGTGGTGCCCGGCGTGTTTTTCGACGTGAACCCCGGCAACCGCCGCGCCCATGCCCGCTACAAAAATTACTGCCGCATCAGCTTCGGCCCGGAGCAGGAAAAGCTGGAACTCGGCTTGGACGCCTTCGCCCGCGTGATCGCCAAATTCACCTAAACCCATGGATCGGAATGCCTACTTGTTTGCTGCCAGCGTCACCCGCACCCAACTACAGCCGACCCGGCTTTCCCGCGGAGCGACCGTTAAACTGGTGCAAACTTGGGGGGACTCTCCCAGTGTCTTGGTGGGTGCCGGGAACCCGGAGGACGCCCAAAAGACCTTCGAAGAATGGTTGAACACCCAACCAGAAGGGCAAGATCCATGGGAGACCCGGGTTCATAAAGTGGTGGCCGCGCAGTTGGTGGATGAACTGCTGACCGACACCGGGCTCGCCGAACCGGTCACCGATGGTCCGCCGGTGCCTGACTTGGATGGGGCCGCTGTGATTGGAGTCCGGAACTCCGCGGTGGCCGTGTGGCGGTGGCGCCGATACGCCGCCGACACCAAACTTGCCGGCAATCAAATCCGCTTGGATTCCTGGTGCGGCATTCTGGGGCTGCGCCTTTCCGACACTCCGGCCTGAGCCTCAGCCTCGTTATCCCTTTTCCGCGGCGGCGCTCTGGCCGGGCGTGGCTGCGGGGGAACGGTCCAAACACAGGTATTGCCAGGCAAACACGGCCGTCACCAGCGCCACGCCGCCGCAAATGAGGTAGGGCAGTTGCATGGCCGTGCGCCCGGAGATGACATGGGGCAGTTGCTCGTTCATGAAGAACAGCGTGGTGGCAAACATCGGGCCGAGGATCCGGGCGAGGCTGCCGAAGCTCTGGGCCACGCCGAGGCTGGCCCCCTGTTCATCGGCAGGCGATTTCAGCGAGATCAGGCCGAAGACCGGCGGCCGGTTCAGGCCCGACCCGATGGCCAGCAGGGCCAGCACCACCAGCAAGCCGGGCAGCGTGGTTTGAAACGGCAGCGCGGACAGGCCGACCGCAAAGATCACCAGGCTGATGAAGATCAAATACGGTTCCCCCAGCCTTTTCACCAGCCGGCCGATGCCGCCTTGCAGGAATGCGGTGATCAGCCCGCAATAGGTGAACAGATAACCGATGTGATTGTCCTTGCCATTCGCGCCATAGCCGAACTGATGCTTGGCCAGCAAGGGGAAGGTGGCTTCAAAACAGGTAAAGCAAAACGTGGCGAGAAAGAAGATGAACACCAGCCCGCCCAGTTTGGGCCGGGACAACGTGCGCGACCACTGGCTGAACTTGGGGCGCGGCACATAAGGCGCGGAACTGGACGCGCGGCTTTCCCCCAGGATAAACCAGCCCAGCACGAAGTTGGCGAAACAGAAACCCGCCGCCACCCAACCGGGACCGGTCGGGCCGAACGCGCTCAGGCAGAAGGAGCCAATGGCCGGGCCAAAAATGAAGCCCAACCCGAAGGCCATCCCAATCAGGCCCATGCGGGCGGAACGCTTTTCCGGAGGGGTGATGTCCGCAATGTAGGCGGAAGCCACCGAGAGGTTGGCGCCGCAAATGCCCGCAAACACGCGCGAGACCAGCAGCCAGATCAGCCCGGTGGTGCCGCCCAAACCGGAAGCCACGGCAAACAAGCAGTAGGAACCGGCGGCCCCAAGATTACTGATCAGCATCACCGGCCGGCGGCCGATCCGGTCCGACAACCGGCCCCACGCCGGCGCGAAGAAAAATTGCATCGCCGAAAACGAGGCGATGATGGCCCCGATGATCAGCCCCTTGGCGGAGAAATCCGCCCGGAAATCATCCTCCGCGAATCCCGGCAGCATCGGCAGCACAATGCCGAAGCCGACCAAGTCAATAAACACCGACAGAAAGATGACCAAAAGTGATGGTTTGCGTTTCATGTTCTTAACCAGCTTTCAGTCTACGGGGGAATGAGCCGGAGTCAAGAGAACGGAAGATGCACCCGTGTGCGCCACCATACCGCCGGCTGGCAGCCCAATGAGGGTTGTGATTAGTTCGGCGGTTGGGCAGCGGACGACAGCGCGCATCCCGCAGTCGCGGGACGCCCTACCTGCGGTTTTGTGCGCCCAACCTCTCATGCCGACCCCCCTCCCAGCTTCGCCAGCCGTTGGGCCAAAACGCCGCTCATTTGTGCCTTTTCCGCCTCGCTCATCGTCGGCCAGCGCAACACCTCCGGGATGGACCGACCGCAACTCCGGCAATGGCCGTCCGGGTCCCGCCGGCAACCCCCCACGCACGGCGAAGGAATCTTCCGGACCGGCGGCGCCGGCGGGCGGGGGGAATCTGCCGCGCTTTCCGGCGAAGCCGCCGCCCTCCCTGCCGTGTGGACCAGTTCATGGGCGCGCCGGCGGGCTGCAATTACCTTGGCGAATTCCGCGGGCAGATTTTCCGTCGGCTGCCCAATTTCCCCCGGTTTCCAGAAACACTTCAGACAATACCCCTGCGGGCCGGCCATGCAGGGTCCGGCGCACGACCGGGGAACGTTCGGCGGCAACAGGTCCCACGGACCCGGCTGCGTATCCGGTTTCTCCCCCGTCCGAGGGTTGACCGGGCTGGACCCGGCTTGACCCGCCGGGGTCGCTCGCTCCAAGGCCGCCCAGTCCGCCTCCTCCTGCGCCTCCATTTGTTCTGTTTGCTCCAGGCACCCAAAGGCGTCATCCGCCGGCTGACCCTCGACCGACGCTTGCAGCTTGAGGTTTGAATTCTGCTTAGATTTTGGAGTTTGAACGTTGGATTTTCGGCTCAGGCTGGACTCAGCCGGACTCGCGGCTTCGACTTGGGACTTTGGACTTTGGACTTTGGACTCCCCCTCCAGCGGCGGCAGCCCCAACAGCTCCCTTTTGCGGCGCTCCCGGTCCTTGGGCGACACCCACGTCTGCACCAGCCAGTCATGGACGTCCTTGTTTTCGGCCCACTCCTCGAACTTCTCCACCACCTCCGCCTCTGTCTTCTCCCGTGCCTCCTCCAGCCACCCCTCCTGGATTTTGAGTTTGGCCTCGCTGTGCTCCCCCTGGCGAAGCCGCGTGACGTCCTGGCACATCATTCGCAGCGTCCGCAGCTTCCGCATGAACGCCTCCGACACCTCCCCGTCCCAGCGGTGCAACACCGACGCATACCGCGCCGTGAGCACCGTCGCCAGCGCATCCGCCAGCCGGCGGTGGATGGCACCCTCGACTTCGCCGGCATCCGCCGCCAGTTCCCGCGCGTCGGCCACCCAGTCCCGGCGAAACTGCCAGACGGCAAACCCGCCGTTCCGCCAGTCGCTGAGATTTTGTTTCGTGATGGCCGCCCCCGCAAACTGTTCTTTGAGCACCTGTCGCACCTCCCGCCGGCCGTTGAGCCATTCGAGCAGCGGGCCGCCCGGCTCATTATTATCCAGCCGCAGGTTCAATTCCTCCCGGACCTCGCGGGGGAGCCGTTCAATTTTGCCCAAGCTGCTCATAACCCCTCCTTGGCGGGTGGCGGGCCAAAGATGCGGTACATCCACGCCTGGGTTTTCTCCGCCTCGGTGAAATCCGAGTCCCGGGTGCTTTTAGACAGCGCCGCATCGAGGCGTTGAAAGGCGGGTTGATAAGCCGGAAGGCGTCCGCCGGGCGGCGGGTTTTTGCGAGGTTTGATAGGGGATGGTTTCATAAAAATATTATCAGGCCGGGGTCAGCGGGGACGCGCGTCAGGGCCTGACGGCTGGTTCGGCCAGCCGGTTGCCGGGGGTTCTCGCTTCCGCGCAGGTGGCGGCGGGTTCCCGCCGACCGTCGCGGGCGGCAGCCTGCCGCCGGTCGCATGCTCGGATCTTGCTTGGCGCAATCATCACCGCCCATTTTGCCCCGGTTTTCAGAGATGTCTCGTTTCCGGGAAACGAAAACCGACGGTTTGCGAAAATATCATAATATTCGCCGCGTTTCCACCTTGATTTCGCATCCGTTCCCATTCATTTCCAACCACTTGTGAAAAATCAAAAAATCGGTCATTTCAGGTATGATACACCTAAATTTTGAGGGTTTTCGTTTCCGGGAAACGAAAAAATCTTCAAACCTGCAAACCCCCCAATAAGGACAGCCGTTTGGTGAATGGTGGCAACATCAAATTCCGACCCTCCCGATGCATTTCCAGTTCTTATACTGTTGCGTAAGTGGAAATGGTTAAGCAAGTTGCAGAAAAACACGGGCTCCGCCGAAGCGGCCAATTTTTGCGCCAAAATTTGAAAATCAACGATCCTAAAAAATCAAGCGAGGAATTGGGGGCAAGAACTTCTTCAACCGTTGAAGCCATCGTGCGCCCGAAACTTCCCCGTGCATCCCGATGTTGTCGGAGAAGTTGGCCCAGTCAGCACAGGCTCGACCAATGGAATGCTCCCCGATCGTGCGATTCACGACGCTCGTGCCGCCCGTTATCGCGCGGGCGGGGACGGCGCAGCGCGCCGTCCCTACCGACAAGATCGGGATGCACCGGAAACTTCCGTCCGCCCAATTTTTCGGTTGCGGGGCGGGCGGAACGAGGCAATAATTGGAACATCACCAGCGGAACGCACCACAACCTGAAACATGAGTGAATTTAAGTTCTCCTGCCCAAAGTGTGGGCAGCATTTGCAATGCGACGAACAATACGCCGGCCGGGAGATTCAATGTCCGGGTTGCAACGTGCTCATGCGCATCCCGCCGGTGCCAGGCAAAACCGCACAATACAACCCTGAATCGGGGAAGACCTGGGCCACCTACGTTGGTTCAGGCGCGCCCCCGCCCCCCGCAGGGCTGGCGGTGCGCCCGAAAGAGAATCCCGACGCACCGGAGCAGCACTGACCGGCCATTTTTGAAAGTGCCGACTCAGGGCAGAGTGGCAGGACCGTCGCGCGTTGAGGTGAAGAAATCAGATGAGTTATGGCTGAAACCAGGAGATGCCCACAGTGTGGCGCGGAACTACCGGCGGCCGAGGCCGACGGGCGGTGCCCGACCTGCCGGATGAAGCCGGCGCCGGGAGCGGGCGGGCCGGCGGCCACGATCCGACTTGGACCGCTGCCCGAGGTGGCCGCGAGTGAAAAGGCCGGTGACCGGATTGGGCGCTACAAGCTGGTCGTCCAGATCGGCGAGGGCGGCATGGGAACGGTCTGGCTGGCCGAGCAGGAGGAGCCGATCCACCGCAAAGTGGCGCTCAAAGTGGTGAAGCTGGGGATGGACACCAAACAGATTGTGGCCCGGTTTGAAGCAGAACGGCAGGCGCTGGCGCTGATGGAGCATCCGAACATCGCCCAAGTGCTGGATGCCGGGGCGACGGACACCGGGCGGCCCTATTTTGTGATGGAACTGGTTCGGGGGATCCGGATCACCGACTACTGCGACCAGAAGCGTCTGTCCATGATCGAGCGGCTCAACCTGTTTATCAAGGTCTGCCAGGCTGTCCAGCATGCGCACCAAAAGGGGATCATCCATCGCGACCTCAAGCCCTCGAACATCTTGGTGACGGAGAGCAACGGGGCGGCCGCGCCCAAAGTGATTGACTTTGGGATTGCCAAGGCCGTCAACGAACAACCGCTCACCGACAAAACCCTGGTGACGGCCCTGGGGCAGTTTATCGGCACGCCGGCCTACATGAGTCCGGAACAGGTGGAATTGAACTCCCGGGACATTGACACCCGCAGCGACATCTATTCCCTGGGCGTGCTGTTGTATGAACTGCTGACAGGCAAGACGCCGTTTGAGGCCAAGGACCTGCTGGCGGCGGGGCTGGACGCGATGCGGCGGGTGATTTTAGAGCGGGAACCCATGAAGCCTTCCACACGTTTGAAGGCGATGCCGCCCGTGGAACTGACGACGACGGCGAACCGGCGCGAGGCGGACACCCCCAAATTGATGCGACTGATCCGAGGGGATTTGGATTGGATCGTGATGAAGTGCCTGGACAAGGACCGGACACGCCGGTATGCCACGGCCGACGCGCTGGCCGAAGATTTGGGCCACCATTTGAACCATGAACCCGTGAATGCGGCCGCGCCGGACGCCTGGTATCGGGTGTCAAAATTTGTGCGGAGAAACCAGACCGCGTTTGCGGTCGGCGCGCTGCTGGCCCTGATCCTCGCGGCCGCCGCCGGCATCAGCACCTGGCAGGCCGTCCGCGCCACCCGGGCGGAGACTTTGGCGGAAGCCCGCCAGGCCGACGCCGAGGCGAGCGCCAAGTACCTGTTGGAAGTGTTTCAAAGCCCGGATCCCGCGCTTAGTGGCATGTCGATCAGAGTTTACGATGCCCTCGCCCCGGCCGTCATCAAGCTGGAAACCGAACTGCCCGGCCAGCCCGCGACCCGGGCCAAGCTGCGGGCGGCTTTCGCCCGGACCTACAACTCGCTCGGCCTCACGGATGACGCCATTGCGTTGCAGGAAAAGGTTCGTGATTATTATCTGGCCGCCGCCGGCCTGAACCACCCCGACACCCTCAACGCCCTGAGCGAACTGGCGAACTCATACGACCGGGCCGGGCACCACGCCGAGGCCCTCAAGCTTATGGAACAGGTGCTGCCGGCCCGCCGCCGGGTGAGCGGACCGGAAGATCCGGACACGTTGTGGGCGATGAACTGCCTGGCGGTCCACTACGACCAGGCGGGCCGCAGACCGGAGGCCATCAAGTTATGGGAGGAGGCGCTCCCGCTGCGCCAAAAGCTGAGCGGAACCGGACATCCCGAAACGCTGCTGGTCATGGAAAACCTGGCCGCGGCCTGCGACCAGGCCGGTCGGCAACCCGAAGCCCTTAAGCTGCGGGAGGCGGTGGTGGCGGCCTGCCGCAAAATGATCGACCCGGAACAAGTTGCGTTGATTCGGACGCTCGGGGCGATGGACTATCAGGCGAATGGCTACGAGGACCTCGGCCACATGGACGAGGCCTACAAGCTGAGGGTGCAGGCGCGGGATCTCCGGCGCAAATTAAACCGGGCCGACCGGCAGAACAACTTGGACGAGATCTACACAGCCCAAGCGATGGAAAAATTGGCGGCTTCCTACGCGGAAGCCGGTCTCCGCGGGGCGGAAATCAAGCTGCGGGAGGAGGCGCTGCAACTATGGCGCGTAAATCTGTGGCCGGGGGCCCCTAACACACTCCAGGCCATGGAGTCCTTGGCGGTTGCCTACGAAGCAGCCGGCCGCCACGATGACGCCCTCAATCTGCGGGTCAATACGCTGGATTCCTCGGCGGCGGCCTGCGACCAGGCCGGCCGCCACCAGGACGCTTACAGCCTGCGGCAGCAGGCGCTGACGATCAGCCGCCAGGGGTTTGGCCCGGAACACCCCGTAACGCTCGAGATTTTAAATAACATCGCCTGGACCATGGCGGCCAGCCCGATAACGGAACTGCGGAATGGGACCAAGGCGGTGAACTTTGCGGAAATCGCGGTCGCCGGCACCCACCGCACAAACACCGTCTATCTCGACACTTTGGCCGCCGCTTATGCCGAGGCGCGGCAGTTTCCCAAGGCGGTGGCCGTGCAGCAAGAGGCCCTTGGCCTGCTGCCGGCGGTACCGGAAAGAGCTGATTACCAGTCGCGATTGAGACTTTATCAGGCCAACCAGCCCTGCCGTGACCCCTAGCAGCCGGTCGGACTTAGAAAAATTATTTTGCACAACTCATTAATAATGAACCACTAACAGATGCAACAATAGCGGCACAAGCCAACATTAACATGTTGTAGATCAATAGCTTATAGAAACTTGCGGATCCCAGTCCGACAGGCTGCCAGACAAGAATATATCCCGCGAAAATGCTTGCATAAATGAAAACATCTTTCAAAATCGATAAAAGTTTTGTGGCCGTCCGGTGGACGGACAAGTTGATAGCATTGACCCTTCTGTTGAACTTGGTCCCCCCGTGATAAATCTATTGTAACTATTCAGGTCGTTTTGACCTGAATGCAGCGTAGCTGCCTGCGATTTATCAGGTCAAGGGTAATTTTTGACGGTTTTTGGGCGGGTTCAACGGGGC
>Ga0302320_10005644_pt1 | contig 27998 bp, 21 predicted proteins | sample Bog_T0_3_FD_202130 | JGI IMG/M metagenome (GOLD analysis project Ga0302320, IMG submission 202130) | Peat permafrost microbial communities from Stordalen Mire near Abisko, Sweden - Bog_T0_3 | ecosystem: Environmental > Terrestrial > Soil > Wetlands > Peat | place: Sweden: Abisko, Stordalen Mire...
GCAGACGAGGGCGAATCCTTCTTCGATGGAGGGCATGAGGAGGATGTCGGCCTGCTGCATCAGTTGCGGGATATCGTGGCGATGTCCGAGCTGAACGATGCTCGGGTGCGCGAGGTCGCGCGCGAAACGGGATTGGTATTCGTCTGTAAGCTGGCCGGCGATCTGGAAGATGCCGTCGTGGCTGGCGGGCGACGTGAGCCAGGCTTCGGTTGCGAGATGCAGGCCTTTGCGGACGGCGTCGACTCCGACGAAAAGGGCGGTAAACTTTTTGTTCGGGTCGCGCAGCGGCGCGCTTGGGAAGTAGAGGGTGTCGTCGAATCCGTAGCGGTGACGAAGAATCTTGGCGGCAGGAAATCCGCGGTCAAGAAAGCTCTGGGCGGCGAATTCCGAGGCGCACAACAGAAAGTCGGTCGCGTCAAATTCAGCCTCTTCGCGGGCAAGGACGGCGGGATCGGGCAGGTAGTCTCCGTGTGGAGTCTGGATGCCGATACGCTGGTGTTCGGCGGCGACCACTTCGTAGCAGAACCGGGTGTGCGCGTTCGGCCGCTCGAGAACGGTGGGGATTCCGAGGCGCTTCGCAGCCTTGATGGTTTCGAGGGCGGCGCAGGGCCAGAGGTGGACTACGTCAATTTTTCGCGCGAACTTATTGCTTTCCAGGCGGCGGGCGACGATGCGATCGTGGAGGGCGAGCGACTTCAGCCTTCCAAGAAGTTTGTAAGGGAGCCGCAGTTTTCCGCGAGAGAGGGTGGGATGGACTTCGACGGCGTCCGGGACGGGGCGCGACAGGGACCCCGGAAAAAGCAGCACGTCGGCGCCCGCGGAGACGAGTCCGCGAACCTGTTCCCACGCGGTGTAGCAGATGCGGTCGGCACCGAGTTTGTGGGGAAAGCTGTAGAGGACGCGCATAAGAATTCAGGCTGGGGCTATCGCCCCGCGAAGGCGTAGAGCAGCCATCCCAATTCGTAAGGGCGGCATTCGTGGCGAACCTTGAGTTGGCTGCCTTTTACCGGTCCGTTGCGAAACTGGAAGAAGCGCAGCGCTGCATCGCTGTAGGCGTCGACGGAATCGAGGTAGATACAGCGCCAGACGAGTCCAAGAGAGGGCTCGACGAAATCCTGCTGCAATTCGTTGTGGCCGCTGATCCAGGCCAGACCTTTGTAAATGGCGTCGCTAAAATCCTGTCCGGTGGCTTCGCCGGCTGCCCAGAGCATCATCGGACCCATGGCATGCTGGTGGACGGAATAGACGGGATAGCGGCTGACGACGCGTCCGGTGACAGAGTCGTAGTGCCAGCACCATTCTCCGAGCGGGCCTTGCAGGCGACACATTTTTTGCGCTGTTTTGAGCGCCATCTGCCGCGCTCGTTCGTCGTGCAGAGCCTGCGAGAGGCGCGCGAAGGCGATGGTGGGATAAACCTGGTCGGCAAAGCTGCCAATTCTTCCGCGCAGCGATCCACCTAACGATTTGTGACGGCTGAGGTGACCATAGACTCCGGAAGAGCCACAATTCATTTCGAGAATTTGCCGAGCCTCGGCTGCCTGCTTCGACAATCCGGGAAGTTCCTTGTGTCCAGCCAGGTAGCAGGCGGCAATTCCGGTCAGGTACCAGGCGACTTCCATGGTGTGACCCTGCTGCCCGTCGGAGAAGCGGGTCAGGGCTCCCTCGGCATTGACTTCGCGGTAAACCGCGGGTAGACGATCGGGGATCAATTCCGCGCAGGTCCAAAGCAGGAGACCTAGATCGCCCGCTCCGGCAATCCAACTCAGATCGTCGAGCAAAGCGTTCAGCACAGGGGCAATCGCCACCGGCGAACGCTTACCCGCCAATTCGTAACGATGCAAACCGAGCAGGGTCATCATGGTGTAGCGGGGAGACAGGCGCAGTCGAATCATTCCAGTCGCGACCTGATTGTAAATATCGCAGAAGATTCCCTTCTCCGGATCAAGCATGGGGACGAGACCGCCCGCTGCCATATCGCAGAGTGCGGAGACGCTTGTCCGATTGCCCTGTTTTGCTTCGAAATGAGCCATGCCCGAAACCGAGTCTGATAGCAGTGTGCCCGAATGCATGGCTATCCTTCCTTCTCCAAAATCGCCACGATGTGGTTGACGACAGCCTCGAGCGTCTTGCGCTGCGTGGGACGGGGGCCGGCGCTTCTAACGCGGGGAACGAGTTTAAGTTTTTCGCGGACGTCTCGCTCGCTTTCGAGAAGCACTAACCGTCCGGTCTCGGCCAAATGCTTGTCGACGGCGCCCATGGTACCGCGAAATAAGCTGTAAACCGGGATGCCGAGAGCGGCAGCTTCGCGGTTCATCGTACCTCCGCCACTGATGACCAGGTCGGAATACCAGATCAGGTCGAGGCCATCGACGGCGTGTTTGGGTACGATGATTCGTCCTGAGTCAAACAAATCGGGGCGCGCTTGACGCAACTCGGATTCCTGTTTCGGAGTCCGCGGAAGCAACACGGTCTTGACCGCCGGGTGTGTACCCAGCAACTCGAAAACTCCAAGCAGCAGTTTTTCGCTTTCTGGATTGTGATAGTGCGCTTCGGTGGCGGGCGGCCGAATGGTGACCACGATATTGTTCGGCTCCAAACCAAGCTTTTCCTTCAGAGTAGGGTCGGGCTCGAAGAACGGCGTGTAGACATCCTCTTTAATACCGGGGTAATGAAGGAGATGATCTTTCGGCAATCCGTGTTTTAGAAAAATGTCGGAGGGGATGACATCGGGAGTCATCATCCACTTTTTGCGCACGGAACCGATCCAGGTGGTGAGCCGGTGGTCGGCATATTCGTAGTCGGCGATGGTAATGCTCGGAATTCCGAGAAGGGACGACACCACGGATAGAGAGCGCGATCCATGGGAGACGCTGATCGCCGGTTTCTCTTTGAGGGCGAACGGCGTCATTTGCAACACGCGAATCCCGAGACCCGCGATTTTCGCAAGGCGATGCTTCCCGTAGTGACGACCGATGGTGCGGTATTGCAAACCCGCCATGTCGGCGAGTTCGCATACCTGGAAGCAATCCCGGGCGGTCAGTACGACTTCGCAGCCTCGCCCTTCCAGTTCCTTGATGATGGGACGGAAGAAGGGGATATGCGGGGAATTTTCCAGATCGATCCAAACCTTGCGGCTGGATCGGTCTTTTTTCCCCGCGATGCCGCCGGACGGGACCTCCGAGAGCGGAGTCGGCCGTTCAGCTTCGAGTGTTTTTGCCAATTGTGTCGGAGACATTGAACTATCCTGCAACGGTGACTAGGCGCGAAACACAGGCTGCTGTATGTTCGGCGACGCGTTTCTGCATCGCTTCGGTCAGTTCCGGAAACATCGGAAGCGAGAGAATTTCGGCTGCCACCCGCTCAGTGACGGGGAAGTCGCCTTTTTTATAAGGAAAGTTCGCATAGGCTTTCTGCAGGTGCAGCGGAATGGGATAGTGAATGCCAGTTCCAATTCCCGCTTCGCCCAAGGAATCTTTCAACTGCTCACGGTCGGCCACGCGCACAACAAACAAGTGATACACAGCCTTCGACCACTTGGGTTCGTGCGGCAGAGTCACGCCCTCGGTGTTGCCCAGTAACTGCCGGTAAAGTTCTGCGTGGGCGCGCCGCTTGGTATTCCACTCCGGAAGGTGCTTGAGTTTGACGCTCAAGAATCCAGCCTGCATCGCATCGAGACGCCCATTGTAGCCCTCAACGTCGTGATAGTACTTTTTAGCCTGACCATGGTCGCGCAACATCTTGACTTGTGCAGCGATGCTCGGATCGTTGGTGGTGGTGGCTCCCGCCTCGCCACATGCTCCCAGATTCTTGCCGGGATAGAAGCTGAACGCGGCCGCTTTTCCCATCGATCCCGCTTTCATCCAACGATTATGCTTCTGCGAAAAATATTCGGCGCCGTGGGCCTGGCAAGCGTCCTCGATCACAACCAGACCAAAGCGATCGGCAAGGTCGAGTATGGCATCCATGTCGGCGGTCTGTCCGTAGAGATGAACGGGAACGACGGCGGTCACGGGGCGTCCGCTGCGCTTGCTGATCAGTTTGCCGGTTGTGTCTTTCGTGCACTGCGTCTCAAGATAATTACGCAGTTTCTCCGGATCCAGATTATAGGTGCGCTCGTCGATGTCGACAAACTCTGGCAGCGCACCGGCTTGCGAGATCGCTTCGGTGGTCGCGATAAATGTGTGCGGGACGGTCACGACAACATCGCCCGGCTGTACGCCGCAGGCCATGATGGCAAAGCGCAGGGCATCGGTCCCGCTGCTGACGGCAACGGAAAAGCTCGTGCCACAAAAAGTCGCGAAAGCCTTTTCGAATCCTTCCACCATCGGTCCACCAATGAATCCGGCAGAGCGAATCACTTGCTGGAAAACCGCAGTCAACTCCTGTTCCAGTTCCACGTGCGGTGTGACCAGATCGAGAAAAGGGATGTTTTGCGAATGACTCACTGTGTTACCTCCGTTTCAATTTGGCGAAGAATTCGGGCTGGATTGCCGGCCACGATGGTGTTGGCCGGTACATCTTTGGTAACGACTGCGCCTGCACCCACGATGGCGTTTTCGCCAATGCAGGTGTTGGCAAGAATGGTGGCGCCGGAGCCGATTGAGGCTCCTTTCTTGACAACGGTTCGTTCCACATGCCAGTCGGCCTCGGTCTGCAAGCCGCCCGTGGCGGTCGTAGCGCGCGGGTACAGGTCGTTGATGAACATGACGCCGTGTCCGATGAAGACGTTGTCTTCAATCGAGACGCCTTCGCAAATGAAGGTGTGGCTGGAAATTTTGCAGCGTTTGCCGACGCTGGCATTTTTTTGGATTTCGACAAAGGCGCCGATTTTCGTCTCGTCGCCAATCTCACAGCCATAAAGGTTGATGAACTTGGAGAGCTTTACGCCTTGTCCAAGCTTCACATCGGGTGCAATGCAGGTATAGGTATCCATAGAAATGAGTGATTGGCTAGTTTGTTCTTGCTGGAGTGTGGGAAGTAATCAACGCCTGCAGTCGATGGGAACGGCGGGACTGCTCTCAGCCGCAACGGCGGTTCTCGGTTTCGCGACTTCGTCGCGAACTGGTTCTCTCCGCGTGTACCACACGGTTTGTTTCCTGCTGCGGCGCATGCAGGCATGAACCAGTTCCGGAGTCTGCCACGGGACGTCGTGATAGCCGGTGTGAAGAAATTCGCTCTGCGGATCGCGCGCCCACTCGTGCGGAAAGAGAGCGATGGTCTCGTTCTCGGTGAGGGTTGGCGCAACATGAATTGTCTGTCCGAGAACCGCACCATACAAGGCTGCTGGCAGGTCGTGTCCCGGGCCGAGCGTGAGATGACCGACCTGTGTGGCTCTCGGATTGATTTCGATAAGATAGGCGTGACCCGTATTGGCCTCGAGCATGAAGTCAAAACCGCACACACCGGACAGCCCCAGGCGGCGCACAACTTTTTCGACCGTGTTTGCGATTTCGGGATGGTCAATCAAACGCACCACTGTCGCATGACCAGCGGCATTCCCCTTGCGTAAGACTTCGAAATGCAGATTCGCGAAGACGGTTCCCTTCCAGCAAGCGACTGTACTTGTCGCTTCGTGGCCGGCGATGAAGGCTTGCGCACTAACGATCGGACGCTGCCGCAAGAGAGCGGGAGACACAAGTGTGCTGTCTTGATCGAGCAAGGCTCTTTTGAAGGCGCGCGCCAGAACTGGAGGCGCATGCAACTTCTCAAAAGCCGATTCCGCCTCGGCTGCCGTTCGGGCGATCCGCACACCTTCGCCGCCGGATGTGCCGTCGGCCTTGAGCACGATGGGAAATCCGGTCTGAACTAATGCCGCCGGGACCTCTGCAGCCGCTTGCAACGTCTCGGTGGTAGGAACGCGAATTCCCTGTTCCCGGGCAAACTGCATGAAGGCAGCTCGCGATTGCACGATGGGAAATGAACTGGGCGAACCGAGCGATCGTTCAATCAGCGCGGCGAGAGCAGCGGGGTTCGACGAGTATTGATCTCTTTTGCGATACAGATTGTGCAGATGCCAAGTGGCAAGGTCGTCGCCTGGCACCAGGATGTCTGGTTTCGCGTTCGAAATTGCCGCGGTCAATGATCGCAACGGAGCCAACCCTCGATAGGGATGGATGCGACTCGCGGCCTGCGTCTCACGAATCGGATGACGCGATGGGCAAATCGCCTCAACCTTGAATCCGGCATTGACGAGCGCCACCGCCAGTCGGGCCGTCGGCACCCAATTCGTTGTAGTCACAATGAGAGCAGTAGGTTTCAAAAGAGAAAGGCCTTGGTTGGAGAGTCTTGCTTGAAGCAGCGGTAACAAAAGGGTATTCGAATCAGAGGTAGACCAGTTCGCCGCGTTTGGCGAGTGACTTACTGGCAGCTTCGAGCATGCGGACCACCTTCAATCCAGCGCAGCCGTCGTTGAACGGAGTCTCGCTCTTCTTGATGCACTCGACGAAGTATCCCAGTTCGAGCTTCAGCGCCTCGACTTGCTCGACTTGCGGCGCCCACATATCGCCCGAGCGATAGCTGACCAGAAGGTTGTAGACGCCTTCCTGGCTTTTGACGTCGACACCTTTGTCGTAAATCTTCAATTTTTCGTCGGCTTCCAGGTCGTTCCAGACCAGCATTTTCTTTTCGCCGCCGATTAATGTTGTGCGCACTTTGACGGGCGAAATCCAGTTCACGTTGACGTGCGCGATCATCTTGTCGGGATAGTAGGCGGTGATAAACGCAATGTCTTCGTGTGCGTTCAGGTGCGCCTGGCCGGTGGCTGAAATGGCCTCGGCGTCCTTGTGGAGCAGGTGATTCATGATGGAAAGGTCATGCGGCGCCAGATCCCAGATCACGTTGCAATCGTGCTGAAAGAGGCCCAGATTGACGCGGGTTGAATCGTAGTAGTAGAGCTTCCCGAGCGTCCCTTCTTTCAGCAGCTTCTGAATCTTGCGGACCGCACCTGTAAAGAGGAAGGTGTGATCCACCATGATCGTCAGATTTTTCTGCGCCGCCAGGTTAATCAGTTCCTCGGCCTGAGCGACGGTGCTGGTGAACGGCTTTTCGACAAAAACGTGCTTGCCGTTTTCGAGCGCAGCTTTGGCGAGTTCATAGTGCGTCCAAACAGGCGTGATGACAGCGATGGCATCGACCTTCGGTGACTGAATGAGTTCATTGCAGTCGCTGAAAACCGGAGTGTCAGGATTGGCGGCGGCGATGCGTTTGCGCGCCGCGGCCGTCTGGTCGCAGACGCCGACCACCTGGCAGCCTTCGAGCGAACGTAAATTACGAACGATGTTCGGCCCCCAGTATCCGTAGCCGATTACTCCGAACTTAAGCATGAGAATTCACCTGATAGGGTGCCTGGACCGAATCGGACGAATCAGAGGCAACGGGGGATTGTCTCCCGTCACGATTCGGTTGGCGGAAAAGGACTGAATGGATTAAAAGGTCTGCGAAGGAAAAGGAAAGAGGATTAGCAGGCACCGTTGCCGGCAATCACTGCCTTGGGAGTTTGCACCAGAATCTTGAGATCGAGCCAGGGAGAACAGTTCCTAGCGTAGCGAAGATCGAGGCGAACCATATCGTCGAACCCGACGCGGCTGCGTCCTTCCACTTGCCAGAGACCGGTGATTCCAGGCTTCGCTTCAAGCAAGCGCCGGCGATGCCAAGTGGCATAAGCCTCGACTTCGTAGGGTACGGGTGGGCGCGGCCCGACCAGCGACATATCGCCGCGCAGCACATTGATGAATTGCGGCAATTCGTCGAGACTCGTGCGCCGCAAGAAGTTTCCCACGGGAGTGATGCGGGGGTCGTTGGTTAGCTTAAAAATGCCTTCGCCTGCTCCATTGGTATGTTTCGCTGCCTCTCCAGCAATCAGTTGGCGAACATACTCTTTGTGCTTGCTGGCATCGTTGTTCACATACATGGAACGAAACTTGAGGAAGGTAAAAGCGGTGCCATGTTCTCCGATGCGCTGTTGGCGGAAGAGAATGGGGCCCCGCGACGTCAACTTGATGGCGGCGGCGATCACCAGAAAAACCGGCGAGAGTGTGGCGAGCAAGAGCAAGCTGCCCACCACATCCATGCTGCGCTTCAAAGCGCGGCCCAAGCGATTCGCGCCATCGCGCTTGTGCAGGTCGGGATAGAGCGTTGGATTGCTTTGGCGCTCCGGAGTATTTGGATCCCATTCCTCGGGAAACAAGTGGAACGAAAATTTAATCTGACTGAACTGGTCGCTGCTGAGGCGTCCGCGCAGCACATCGCTGATGCGGCCGAGGATGGTGCTCAGGATGAGATTATTCTCCAGCGTAATCTCGGTAAACATCACGCCCACGGCGGCGTTCTCCTCGTACCAGCCCATAACGTCGGTTTCGCGCGTGGCGGCCTGCAAGGCGGAAAGAATGTCGAGCAGAATTCGTCCATTTTTTTCCGTGGGAGTCGGGCGTCCCGTATCCATCAACAAGAGGACGAAGGGACGTTGGGTGCGCTCGCTGCGCTTGCGTTCCAGCGAAATCATGCGGCGGAAAATCTCTTCCGTGAGAACTTCTTTTGGGTCAGACCCACTCTGCGCTGAAGAGACTCGGTTGGCAGATCGGGTGGCAGGTCGTGGCTTGGCGGATGTGGACGACACGGATGCATCTCCTCGCGTCGCTGCGTTTTACGATCTTCGCAGCTTCACTACAAATTTGAGTTGGCGGGGGAAATTTCAGGAGCTCAGGAAGTCAACCAGCTAGGATTCAGTTTCCGCCGGCGGTGAGGCGAAGTCTTCACCGTTCGACGGCTGGCCATACCGCGAGTAATAGTACTTCTGTTCGTTACTGTCACAACTGTTTACAACCACACCCAGCATGGTGGAACGATCGATCACTGCTACCGTTCGCTCCAGCTGTTTCTTTTCACACACACCTTCGCGGGTCACGAGCAACACTCCGTCGGCGAGCTTCATCCAGAGCGGCGTGTCCGCCAAGGGAAGGACTGGGGGCGTGTCGATAATGACCCAGGCGAAAAACGTTTCGAGCTGCTCGAGAATCTGTTGCAGCCTGCCGGCCTGCATGACCTCGATCGGATTTTCAGGCGTAACCCCGGCGGGAATAAACCATAGGCCGGAACCTTCCAGTTTGTAGACCACATCGGAAAGCTTAAGCTCGCCGCGAAGAACCTCGCTCAGCCCGGGCAGATTCCGGTTAAAACCGAAGCGTCGCCCCAACTCCGGCCGCCGCAGGTCACCGTCGATGAGAACGGTGTGGAGGATTTTGCTGCGTGACTGATTGAGTGCGAGGTTCGCGGCAATCAGGCTCTTCCCTTCCTCCGGAATGCTACTGGTAACGACGATTCGCTTAAGTTTCCGGCGTTCGCGCAGATGTCGCAGTTTAAGCCCCAGAACGCGAAATTTCTCTGCCGCGAGACCGCCCTGATCGGTGAGACAAATCAGGCGGGAGTCTGCGGAGGGTGCGGGCAAAAGGGACTTCGCAGGCGTAAAGGAAACCCCGGCCTGAACTTCCGGTTGCTGCTTGAATGCCGGCTCTGGCGCAGGTAGTTCGGCAAGAGCCTGTTTACGTTCGATTTCCTGTTCAACTCCGCGAAGCAGGTCAGCTACCGAATCGGCATCTTTGGGCGACGTACCGCCCGACCGTTCTTGTTCCGCTCGCTGCAACGCTTCGTATATATAACTCATAGAGAAGGGGCCCGGAAAATTGTGCTTTATTGCAAGCGACGCTTGGTTTCAGCTTGGTGCATGCGGTCGCGTACGTCCAGAAGCGTCTTGACCGCCTGCAGGAGCTCTCGTTGTTCTTCTTCAACCGACAGCTTGGGCGCTGTGTTTCGGGAGTCTACAACGGTAACGCCCAGTCGAAGATCGCGAGCAACCCCTTCAATGATTTCTGAAGTGACGGTGGGGGCGTGTTTCGCGTACCCAGCCAACAGCGCGTTTTCGCAAATCGTGTTAATCAGGCGCGGGATGCCGCGCGAATGCCGGAACACCGCTTCGATCGCAGGCACGGAGAAAATCTCGTTCGCTCCAACCGCCCCGGCAATCTTCAGACGCCGGTTCATGTAGTCCCGGGTTTCGTTTTGCGTCAGCGGATCGAGATGACAGCGGAGCGCGACCCGTTGTTTCAGTTGACGCAGTTCATGCGAATCGAGCTTGAGGTCAAGTTCCGGCTGACCCGCAAGCACGATCTGCAGCAATTTTTGCTGCGAGGTTTCGAGGTTGGTCAGCAACCGAATCTCTTCCAGTATCTCGTGGGAAAGGTGATGCGCCTCGTCCACGACGAGAATCGTCGTCAGCCCCTTCTGATGGCGTTGCAGCAAAAAACTGTTGAGCACGTGGATCAACTCGTCTTTCGCTTTGCCCGCAACCGGCAATCCGAAATCGCCGGCAATGTAGCGCATGAATTCCAAGGGCGACAGGGTGGGGTTAAAGATGAGCGCAAAAGCAACATCCCGGCGCTGCAGCAATCCAAGAAGCGAGCGCAGGATCAGCGTTTTGCCCGTCCCAACCTCGCCGGTAAGGACGACAAACCCGCGGTGAGAGGTGACGCCGTAATACAACGACGCGAGTGCTTCGTTGTGGCGCGTCGTCGGAAACAGAAACGACGGGTCCGGAGTAATCTCGAACGGGTTCCGCTGCAAGTTGTAAAAGCTTTTGTACATGATCCTTTATATGGTGATTAGCCGTACAAATACGTTACTGCCGAACCTAACAAAATGCACCCCATGATGATGACTGCTGCGGCTCCGGCCAACCAGACGCCACGCCGGTGCGCCGATTGTTCTTCCAGGCTTTCAATGGGAGGAATTTCGGCAATCACTTCAAACGGAATCACTTTCTTGATTTCACGTTCACTATAGATCTTGCCGCTAATTTTTTCCTTGGCAAAGGCGAATCCGCCGCCGAGTATGAGGCCGAAAGCCAGTCCGCCACCACACAGAATCAGACGGTTCGGCTTGTACGGCTTGGCGGGAAGATTTGGAGGATCCAGCATGCGAAAGCGTTCCCCCTGCTGCGTTTTCTCCAGATCGGTCGACATTTCGGATTGGTTCTTTTTTGCCAGAAGCGCTTCGTAATCCGTCTTCGACTGATCGTAATCACGCGTGATGTCGGCAAACTGCTGCTCCATGACAGGCGCCATGTTCAGCCGTGCCTGATATTGATTAATCTTATTCTGCTCGTCTTTGATTTCCGCTTCACGGCTCGATATTTCCAGGCGATTCGCTTTGAGTTGGCTTTCCATCTCGAGCATGGGCCCGGTTTTTGCGTCCAGCGGAGACGGCGCGTTCGGCGCCGCGGTAGCGTTTGCCGCCGGATTGTTCATCTCGCCGATAATTCGGTCCCGTATTTTCTCGGTTCGGGCGACCTGTTCTCGAGTCTTGCGAACGTCGGGATAGTTGTCGGTATAGTGGGAAGTCAGGTCCGCCAACTGCGTCTTTAGAAGATCCAATTCCTTATCAACCGCGGCAAGCCCCGCCGGTCCAACAGTCTCGCCCGACTTCGAACTCTGTCCCATCGAACGATACTGGTTTGTCAACGACTCCAAGTACGCGTTTTGCTGCTTGGCGCGGTTGAGCGAATCCTGATTGGCTTGCAGTTGATTTTGCAGGCCAGCCAAAATCTGGAGATTGCTTTGGGTCTGGGTTGGCAACTCACCCAGATGCTGGTCTTTGAAGACCCGCAACTTTGCTTCCTGGGAAGCGAGGTTGGCGCGCGCCTGGGCCAATTGATCCTCTAGAAACTTGGTGGTGTTTTCTGAGCGTTCCTGACGCTGCTCCAGATTTTCGGAGATGAAAAGGTTCGCGAGTTCAGCCGTGGCTGCCTGGGCCATCTTAGGGTCGCGGCTGGCGTAATAGATATTGAACGACGAGAGCTTCTTGTCATCGCTATGCGTCAGTTCGATCTCAATATCCTTGCGCATGGACTCGACCAGATCATCGGGACTTTTATGCTTCCTGTCTTTGGCGTACAGTCCAAGCGTGTCGATGATCTTCAATAAGCGCGTGCGACTTAGAATCTGCTGGGTAATACTGTCTAACTGGTGTTGTATATCGTTATCGATGTTGGACTCGACGAACTTTTCTGGAACCGAAGGCTGCTCGACCAGAATGAGTGTGCCCGAGCGGTAGGTGGAGGGAATCACCCAACTCGCTCCCCACACCAACAACCATCCGCAAAAGAACGGAAGCAGAAATTGCCAGCGGCGGCGGCGGACGATTCCCTTGATCTCGCCAAACTCGATTGGACTGCCCGACTCTTGTAATTCTTCTTCCATACTTACATTCCTAGAGGTTTGGCCCATTGATACGACAGGGTCACAAACAATCTGTTCCGGTTGGCATCCAGCGTCTCGGTTGGACTCGCGGGAGTCGGCCCCGGCACGCCAAACTGCTGCTGAAAGTCGTGTGAGTAGCCCATTTGCAGTCCTACGCTTCTTCCAACATTCCGAGCCAGGGAGACACCGACTGAAGTCAGGTTAATCGAACTTGCGCTGCTTATGTAGGGCACTGTCAGGGATTGGTTGGTTCCATGGCTCGCGGAAATCGAACCCGACCACGCCACCGTCAACTGCCGGTGCACGCTGGCATGTATGGTCTGCAGGAGCACGGAACCGAGAACGCCACCACCATCGCTGATCATGCGCGAGTAACCGACCGAGGCCCCCGTATTCTGGTTTCGCCAGCCAAACTCCGCCCCGCCGCCGACCGACCAGTTATTGGTTTGCGTCGCGGTCAATGCTCCGGCGATGAGACCCTGGTTTTCGGCATACTGCGGACCGACAAAACCTGTGAGGGAGAAGCGCTTCGAAAAGTTCAGGGTATCGACCGCATAAAAACTGTGTACACGGGTTTCTCCGCTGGGATCGAAGGTAATCCGCTCGAAGCGATAAGTGACGCCAGCCCAATCTCCGGCAAAAAGTTGATGGAGCCAGAAGGCCGACCCAGCCGCTGTTTGCGTGTTCGCCAATTGCGCTTGCCCGGCAACGTTGCTGAAACGGGAATCAAAGAACGACCCGCTGCCGCCGACAAGATCGTTCAGAGCAAAATGGTAGTTCGTTTCGACGGTCGTGCTATCGGATTTCTGGTTCGCCAAGGGCGTAATGAGACTTGCGTTCGGACCTCCCGCTCCCGCGACAACATCTCCGCCATTGCTGCCATCAAAAAAACCGGTGGTAATGGAAAAATTCTCGGCTACGTGCAAACTCAAATGGGGCGTCAGCCGGTATTGCGAATCGAAGTTCAGATTTTGCGATCCCTGATTCTGACTCGTGAACTTTTGATTCACCGTCAGGCCGCCCGCGTATCCGAGGGTCCAGCGCATGCGAGAGGATGTTTCGGCAATCTTGATATTTGGAAAAACCGATTCGCTGGTATTGCTTTCCACCCCGCTCGAAACCAGCAACGGATTGTCATCGTAGGAGGCGCCCACATTGATTCCGCCGCGCAGATAGTTCGAGCGTTCCATTTCCGATAGAGACACAGAGGAGAAACCAATGCCGCCGAGCAACGCCGGTATTTGCGGCAAAGTGCCCGACGTATCGCCCGATCCGCTGTCGCCTTCCATTCCGGCAATCCCCGAAAGCGCGGCGGCTGGCGCGGTCCTGGACGTATTGTCCGAGGTAGCGGAACTCTGGTCCGAGGTCTGCGAAGATGAATTCTGTGCCATGCCGAAGATTTGCAGTCCAGCGACCATCCCAACGAAAATCAAACAACGTCGCATGTTTGTTCTTATTTGATCATGCAGCAACTACGGAATCACGACGGTATCGCCGGCTTGCAAGCGTATGTTCTGCTCGGGATTCTTACCTTTAATCACGTCTTTGTAGTTGAACGGAATGCGCTTCTGCGTCCCATCGGGAGCCTGCCGCAGAACGTAGACGGATTTTTGTTTCGCGAAGTCCTTGAAACCGCCCGCCATCGCCACCGCATCGAGCACCGTGGTTGAGCCAGTCAACAGGTAGGCCCCGGGGCGCACAACCATTCCAAGGATGTTGACTTTTTGACTCTTGCTGTCGGTGACAATCACCGTGACTTGCGGTTCAGATATGAAGTTCTGCAGGCGCTTCGTGATCTCCTGCTCGAGTTGCTGCGGCGTCTGGCCGCCCGCCTGCAATTCACCGATCAACGGCAAAGAGATCTTCCCATCGGATCGCACGGGAACCGAGCGCGAGACATTCGGTTCTTTCCAGACATCGATGGACAACACATCGGTCGCGCCAATGACGTAAGAACTGTCGGAATGCTGAGTGCGCGGAGTGGCGGGTTCGGCTGCGGAATTCGCCTGCGCAGCGGCGCCCGTAACCAACGTTACCATAGTCGCGGCGATGACCGCGAGGAAGAGCGGCAACGTTCGGGTTCGTCGCGTCAGATTCGGTTGAATGATCATTACCATCTTTTCGATCGTGGATTCTTTGAGATCCATGAGTCCGACTCTACTTCGCCTGCGGCAGCCGTTCGACAGTGACGAATCGCGTCGACTCGGCTGGCGGACTGAGGTGGTATTCCTGAATCTTGTAAAGCAATGCGCGATAACTGACATTCAACAAACGGGCTGCCGCTTTGCGGTTCCAGTTTGTCTGTTCGAGCGCCTGCGCAATCGCGCCGCGTTCGGTTTCACCTTTGGCATTACGAACCAGGAGTTTCAATGAAGATTGCTCGTCCGGAGTCTGGACATTCGAATTCATAGCAGCAGCTTTGGCGTGGCCGTTTCCGTTTCCATTCCCATTGCTGTGATCGGTTTTGTGATTGAGATCCGTATGCGAGTGTAGTTCCTGGAGCGCCGCCGCCTCAACACCGTGAGCCAGAAAGCGCTTGGCAAAATTTTCGAGCTCTCGCAGATTGCCGGGCCACGCATACTGCTGGCATGCATCCAGCAACACGCTCGAAAAGCGCGGGGCTGGAACGCCATACCGGCGCGCCAACCGATTCATCATGTGGCCGATCAGAAGAGGTATCTCTTCTTGCCGGTCGCGCAAAGGAGGCACGCGTAATTCGAAAACGCTCAGGCGATAGAACAGTTCTTCCTGAATTCTTTTCTCGGCCGCGGCCCACTCCAGGTCTCCGGAGGTCGCCGCGATTATGCGCACGTCTGCGCGGATCGGAGTCTGGCCACCACAACGTACAAACTCACCCGTCTCCAGCATCTTTAGCAGCCGGCCTTGCACCGCATCAGGGGTGGCGTCGAAATCGTCGAGCAGAATGGTGCCCTTGGCGCATTGCTCGAACTTGCCCGGGGTCGATTCCGGCTTGCCACTCGCAGACGAGTGTTCGTAGCCAAAAAGTTCGTTCTCCAACAAGTCCGAAGTGAGTACAGCGCACTTCACTCGAAGGAAGGGGAAACTGGAGCGAATTGACAGCGAATGGATGAGCTGTGCGGCGGTCGTCTTTCCGCTGCCCGCCTCCCCGCTGATCAAAACCGGGACGTCGGTTTGGGAGAGCAAACCAGCTTGCGTGCGCAGCCGGCGAGTGGCCGGACTGGCCGCAATGAAGTACAGATCTTCGCTGATCCGCTCGATTTCTGGTCTATACATGTTCAATGGGCCCAATGATTAGCAAAAAACTAGCTCGTCAATTACGGTCGTTGGCGAGTAGGAGTTGGAGAGAGTTTGGAACATCCCGGGAGAAATGAACTGCTGAGCTCTATACGGGTTCGACGTCGTAGCCGTCGATGCGAACTGCCATCGAGCGCTGAATCGCGTCGACGGAAATAATCAGGCTGTGATCACCATTCTCCGACAGAAAAACGCCTTCGACGCCGTCCATCGCCCCGCCGCGGACTCGCACCCGCTGGCCAACCTTCAGAAACGGGTAAGAACGCCACGGCGCGGTTTGGGTCAGAACCTTCTGGATGCTTTCGATCTGGTCGTCCGGGATGGGCAGACTCGATCCCCGGGTTCCAACAAAACCATGCACGCTCTCGATCTGGTAGACCCGCGTCCGATCCTGCTCAGTCAAAGCGCAGCGGACAAACACATAGCAACTGAAAAGAGGCAGCTCAACTTTTTTCTTGCGATCGCTCCAGCGATGCACTTCGATCGTGGTAGGCACAAAAGTCTCTATCCCATAGTCGCGCAAGCGCCGCTCAATCGCCTTTTCGTGGCGAGCTCTCGTGTGCAACGCGTACCAGCGCAAAGGCTCTGGCATGGCAAGCGGACTGGGTTGCTCATCCATCAGGTGCGGCGATATATTTTGCGTCGTCATTTCGCGAGTCGGTTCGGAGGTACTCACAGCTTCGCCCTCTGAGTCCCATTCGTCGGGACCGCCTGATACGCACGGATACACATCTACACGCCAGTTGGGGGAGAAAAGCGTCTGGAAAAAACCTAGGGGGGAAGTTCGATCTGGTTGAAAGTTATCGCGCACTGCAACGACGTGCAAGTGGCCGGAGTTCTTAGGCAAGATTAACTCTATCCCGCAGGGGGACGTTTATCCCCTTACGAAGGTGTATGTCTTGGAGCCGCCTTTCTCTGGCACATGAGTGGTGGAGGCAATTGGGGGACCAACAATCCCGCTTCTCCGTGCTTCATACTTAGCTCAGATGATTAGCCCTATACGATAGGAATAACTGGACTTAGAGGAAGCGCTGGGAGGCGATGAGCGCTGCCATTTAGAGCGAGCTTAGAATCTCGCGCTTTGCATTTCTGTGCAATGATCACATGCCATTAACAGAGACCGCTCCATATTGCATCTTCTTGCATAGGTTGCACGCTTCTTACTTGCCGGGCTGTGCTTTTGGTGGTAAAGTCGCGATGTAGAAAGACGCAATTTTTGCAGTTTTACCAGAGACTCTGGCCGGCTCTGCTGCCTTAATCCTCCCCCCAACGCCGTCCAGCGTTTTGCGAACGGAGCACGTGCAGGTCCCCCATCCGATTCGTATCGTCGTTTACTGAGATTCAGGAGGCCTCATGCTTTCGCACGAGGAAGTGGGATCGGACTTTGTCAGTATCGTGGTTGCCGACAGCACGCGCATCCACACTCAGCTTTTGGCCGACGCGCTGCGGAATGACCGGGGACTGCAGGTCGTGGCTGCGGCCTCGAACTCTGCCGAATTGCTCGCCGCAGCAACGCGCGTTCCAATTGATGTGGTCGTAATCAGTCACAATCTGGATGACAAGATCGGACATGGCACGCAAGTTCTTCGTGAAATGAGAGCGCTCCGCCCTCAGATCAAGGGCGTCATTTTGCTGGACTCGTCCAAGCCCGAGGAAGTTCTGGAGTGCTTTCGCGCCGGCGCCCGCGGCATCTTTTCAAAACAAGAACGTCTTGAAGTGCTCTGCAAATGCATTCGCAGCGTGCATGAAGGGCAGATCTGGGCGCGCAGCGTCGATCTTGATCATGCTTTAGAAGCACTGGCGAAGTCGCCACTCGTCCGCAGCACCAACCATAAAGGTATCGAACTGCTGTCCACCCGGGAACGCCAGGTGATTCAGCATGTGGCGGGGGGGCTTTCGAATCGCGAGATTGCGAAGGCTCTCGATCTTAGCCCACACACGGTGAAGAACTACCTGTTTCGTATTTTCGACAAGCTGGGTGTCTCCAGCCGTACGGAACTCCTGTATCTGACCATGAACCAGGCTGGCGCTCTGCCGCCCTCCGAGGATGAGGATCGGGATGGCTTTTCCGTAATCGCGGAAGCTGCCGAGGCCGGCGATCCTTCGGCACAGTTGCAAATGGCAGAGCATTTTTCTCGAGTCCATAATTCTGTGCTCGATCTAGCGAACGGCGCAGACAAACAGAGGCCGGGTGTTCAGCCAGCTTCCGTCTCGGCGTACGTGTGGTATCTGCTCGCAGAAAAGACGGCGGCACCGATGCTGGAGCGGGTCCAGGAAGGGAAAAAGAACGCTCAGCTTAGCCTGACTCCCGCGCAACTGGCGGAAGCGGAGACAAAAGCTGCAGCATGGTTGAAGAACACGAAAGAGCAGCATGCCAGTTTGGCCCTCGACACTCCGCAGGGAGGGCGCAGAATGCGCGCTGTGGCTCAATAACGGGAGTTACTCTCGAACGATTTCAGCCCTAGCCAATACTGGCATTGAGTTGTGGCATCGGCCTCTCGCTGCAGCTCACAATTGCAAGAGATTGCTTTGAAGCTTCGCGTATCCTTTTCTCTGAACCCACACATCGAGCGGAATCGTTGCCATTTCATCCACCAGAGGCTCCGCCAGTCCGCTCCTCGTCATGTCGACCGTTTTAATGTAAGTGCGACAACTGTCACAGGCTTCAGCCCGAACGTGTTCGAGTTCCTCAGCCGTATACACGGGGAGCTTGGCGTGATCTTCTTCTCCGCATCCCGGGCAGACAATCCGTCGGAATTCCCACTCGGCCAGGCACAGAGAGCAGACCAGCGACCGTAGGCCGCCATCGCCCATTGGACGCAAAACTCCCACGCACGGCCTTCGCTTGCAAAACGGGCAGGCAAATGGTGTTGGACCATTCCATCGCAGATCGGAATGCACCCGAAGCCACGCCGCATAGGGCTGCAGAAATGCGCGAGCAAAGAAATCAGGTCGGCCCGTTAGTGTCACCCGCGGTTCGTCCTCGTACCAGAAATCGGTCAGTAAGCGGAAATGCACCTCTTCATCTGCGTCGGATAAGTCGGTCGCAAGTTTGCGCAGCAACTCGGGACCATCTCGTTCGACCATCGACAAGAATGGGCCGAACCGCCTGGCGAGCGCAGCGGGAAGCGGCCGCGTGAAGGGCTCCCGACTCAGAGCACTTGCATCGGCGGGTGCGATCCAACGCTCGACATCGATATAAAAATCACTTTGAAAACGAAGAACAGCCGCGTAGAAACGCAGAATCTCGGCGGCGAAGCCGTACTCCACGGCCAGTTTTTCCGCCCGCGAGACGCGCCGTTGCCATTCGTTATGCGCCATCATCCGATTATCGGTGCCTGGCTCGCGTCGCGCAAATCTATCGCAGCGGCAACGAGAGGAGGATTTTAGTCCCACATATCGCGCGCCAATCCTTCGCGGATTGCCCATCTCCGCCGCCGGGTCCTATCACCGAGCCTTCCTTCCAAATCTTCGCACGAGCGCTGCTGGGTCGAAACGCTCTCCCGTCGCTATAATCTGCCGGACCCACTCTGGCGGCTCCGTGCCCTCCATCGCCTTCTTCGCTTTCTGCAGCGCAGTTTTGCTTTCATCCGGACTGGTGCCGATCCCGAACGAAAAACTCATTTCCTCGATGGTTTGCATGCGGCCGTCTGCATAGACTTGAAACGGCTTTCGGAAAACCTGCCGTGCCTGAACCAGTTTGCCGCTCAAGTCATCATGCGATTCTCCTCTGCAGATGAACTTGTCCTCGCGGTCGTGGTATGCCTCCAACCCGACGCTGCTGAGGATTTTGGCGAACCTGCGTAAGAGGGCATCCCCTGCGATGTGCCCGTAAAAGTCATCAAACAACTTCATCAGATCGATGTCGGCAAGCGCAACAAAACGACTGGCTTCTTTTTCGTTAAAAGCCTGCCGGTTGGGCAGCCCGGTCAGCGTGGAGATCATGCAAACAGGTCTCACCCGTTGTTCGGCGATCTGGGTCGCCGGCTGGACGCTTCGGTGCACCGAAATTGTGGCTCTCGCCTCTTCGAGATTGGCGGAAATTCCGCTCTCCACCATGAAAGCCGCCAGGATCGCCGGTGAGCGCGAGATACCGTGCTTACAATGAATCAGGATGCGCTCGCCACGTTCCGTGTGCTCCCGCAACCACATGAGGGCTTCTTTCACATGTTTGACGGAAATGACTCCAATGTCGGGGGCCGGAATCCACTTATAGGCCTTTCCAGGATGTTCCGTAGCTTGGTTTCGCCCCGGCGGGTCATATGCGTCGGGACCACGAACGTTCAGGATCGCCGTGATTCCCGCTGGATTGTTACGGACGAGTTCGTCAGCGTCCCCCTGACTGCCAAGCCACAGGTTATGAACGATGCGGTCCATGCTGACGCTCTTAGTTTACGTCTTGAGACATTTCTCTTTCAGTGCGACGAGATCGAGTTCTCCGGGCGAATCAATAAAGTAAGTCGTGGAAATAGGAAGTGACCTCCCGCATCATCAATCACATTGACCTGGCAGGTATAAAAACCTTGCTTGAGCGCGGTGAGCGGGATATCCAATTGGAATACCGCTGCTCTTCGCTCACGCGCATTCAATTCCGTAAGCTCGACCAGCGAGCTTTCGTAAGCTTTGGCTTTACCCTGGAAGAAAGCAACGTTGGTCAAGACTCGAATGCCGGCCTTGTTTTCCTTGCCGCCTCCAGAATCCGCAGCCCTCGCCGGTTCTGCGACTGCTAACCTCGCTGGATCGTACACCTCGTAATAAAGAAGAAGATGCTGGGTCGCGGAGAAAACGTGCGTGATGTTGGGGATGATCTCGGAACCGTCGTGGATAAGCGGGTTCAAATTCGTACTCTTACTCGCCCGTTGCATCTGGCTGGCGAGGACGACGGAGCTCATTTTCAGCGGCTGTGCCTTAAGATCGGGCACTTCAATGTCAGTTTCGAACGATCCCATTCGACCGGTCTGATTTTCTCTCACGACAAACTTCACGTGATACTTGCCGCTCGGCAAGCTCATGCCGGTGTCATACTGGACGTTCTTTTTCTGCACATCGGCCGACGCGTTCAATGCGAGTTTTACCGTGTCACGAATTCGGTTCAAGGGATGCTGTTCGTTATCGAGTACCATCCCAATAACATCCAACGTCGCCCTATCTCGATCGCTCGCGCGCATGAATGGAATCTGCGAGCCCGGCACGACGAGCGAGATCGGAACAAAGAACTTATTCGCCTCCAATCGAAAGTACGCAACACCCAGATACAGCGGTAAATCCGTGGCTGGCAATTCAGAGGCTAGTTCCTCCTCCAGTTGCCGCTCTTTGTCGTCGGGAGTCGAGTGCTTATAATCGGCGGGCGCATAATACCCGCGGCGATAGTCGATCTTCACTCCTGGGATTTTGCTCTTGACTACAATGTGCCGGTAACGGCCGTCGCGAGCAGTGTTCGCACTGTGATAGCCGAGCAGGTAATAGGTCGAGGTATCCTGCTGCACGCCCTTGAAGATCTTGCTGAAATCGTTGGAATCGAGGAAGGCGCGCCCGCCGGTATCGCTGGCCAGCGTCACCAAAGTTTCCTGCGTGGTGAAATTGGAATTCAAGGCATTCAGAGTGGCTTGCCCCGAGTAGGCTGAAACTCCGCGCAGGCTGGCATTTTGCGCTTCTCCTCCCGCTACCAGCGCTTGCAGGCCGCGCATATCCATGGTGTAAATCGCTAGATTCGAGCGTACGGCGGCGTTGACGGCAGCGCGCAATTCCGACTGATTCTCGATGCCGGTGCGATCCATGCCACTGGAAAAATAAATCAAAGACTTCTTTTGCTGCACGTAGGCTAATTTTTCGGCCACCGAGCGTAAGGCCTCCAGGCGCCGGTCGGTGTTGAAGATGTTGTATTCCGTATCGTCGGCGGTGAAGGGTTGTCCGGTATCGGGCGTTCCCTCGGTCGTACCGGTCGTGCCCTCCTCGAAACCCTGCCCACTGCCCGAACTAAAAGTATCCAGCTGCTTTTTCAACAAGGCGCGATCCGAAGTGAAGTCCTGATTCACCGTCAGCGCACTTCCCAGGGAGACGATCGATACCAGATCGGCGGGCGCCATCTGGGCATCAAGATAATGTTTGGCAGAAGCCACCGCCCGGTCGATCTCGTCGGGCTCCATGGCTGAAAGATCGAAAAACAAAACAATCAGACGCCGGTCTTTGAACCAAGCCGCCGTTGCGGTCGCGGAAGCCGGTGAACTGTTCGGTTTCGCACCGGAAGCCGCGTCCGGCACAGGCGGCGCCTGCGCCACATCACCGGTTGGGAAACTGTCCACGTTCTCGATATCGAAGGAAACAATCTTCTGTGGCCTGTTGTCTTCCAGAATCGTGAAGTCTTCTGGCTTTAACCCCGGCACAAACTTACCGCTTTTATCTTTTACCGTCACATTCACTAACACGAGATCCGATTCCGCACGAAACACATAATCGGATTGCTGCTGCGAAGAGAGGTCGCCACCGAGCAACGCAAGGACCAGCAAAACCAACGCAAATCGACCGGCAAATCGGATTGAAGGAACCGTCATTTCGCGCTCTTAGAGATCGGGAAGAAAAGAAATCAGAAACGAAAGCGGGCCGTGATCGTGATCTGACGCATTGCTCCCGCTGCTACAACTCGACCAAAAGTTGGCGAGTTCAAATTCGTATCAATTGATGAATAATTCACCAGGTTAAAAATATTTGTAGCCTGTGCGCGAAACTCCAGCACGCGCGCCTCCTTTAATGGAAACAGTTTCGTGAACGCCATGTCGAACACCTTACTGCCTGGCCCGATGATGCTGTTGCGCCGCGCATCGCCATAAGTGCCTGTAGCCGGCGCAACGAAGGCTGCGGTATTGAACCATTCCGCAATCGAAGGATTTGTCAAAGTCTCCGATTGCCCGGGAACGAGATTCGGCCGCAACGTGCCATTCGTCCCACCGTTCACATCGCTGATATCGTTCAGCAGGCGCGGCGTAAACGGCAAACCCGATGCGATCGACCAGTCGCCGCTCCACTGCCAGTCACCCAGAATGGCGCGGACCGGAGAGTTGCCAGTAAGCCAGCGTTTATCGTGTCCAAAGGGGAGTTCCCATAAGTAATCCGCAGAGAACTTGTGGGTCTGGTTAAAACTCGACAGCCCTCGCTCAGCCGACAGGTTGAAAGGATTCTGTGCCACGTTGGCCGCGCCCCCGCTGGTCGAAGCGCCTCCGCCTGCCGCGCCCGTGCCGCCGGCGCCGAGTCCCGGAGAGTTTCCTCCGGAGGTCGCGCCCGCCCCGATGGAAGATGCGTCGTCCAATGATTTCGAAAATGTGTAGGTGCCGCCAATCGAGAATCCCGCAGACAATCGCTTACGCAGTCGCACTGAGCCCGCGTTGGCTTCGGAATCTGCCACAGAATTTTCATAAGTGAATGCATCCACATTCGGAATGCGCAGGCCCGTCGCGGTTCGATTCGGAGCTTCCAGAATGTCGAGATCCGTGCCCTTGGTTCCCGTGTAATCGAGATTGAGCAGCAGCGTTGGACGAATCTGTTGTTGAATGTCGAAGTTGCGAATCTGCACATAGCCCAACCGGTAGTTCGGATTCACCGCATAATTATTGGTGATGCCACTGTTCGCCGGAAAGCCGTCTTGTAAAGTCAGTTCTCCAGGAGCCGTCTGAACATTGGTCGCCGCCGTCGCGAACGGCGGCTGCAAGGCAAGTTGCTGCGCGATGCCCTGATACGCGCCAGTGTTGTAGTTGATCCCATAACTGCCGCGAACTACGGTATATGGGAGCGGCTTCCAGGCGAATCCGATCCGAGGCGCAAAGTTGTTGCGATCCGGCCGCACGAGGCTGGCAGGCAAACTGCCAGCGTAGGGACCCGCCTGCCCCGGCTGTAGCGGGATTACCGGATTCGCGCCCAGCGGCAGCGCGGGATTGAGCACTCCGGGGGAAAGGTCAAGGTTCACAATCTGATTGTTCGTCTCCGTGAAAGGGGAAACATACTCGTAGCGTACCCCGAGATTAAGTGTGAGATTCGCGCGTACCTTCCACTCATCTTGCGCGTAGAGGTCCCAGTAATTGCCGTGAAAGTTTTCACCTTGGCCAAACTGGACGGAAGTCTGCTGAGGGAGTCCCAGCAGAAAGTCGGCGAAATCGTATCCCGTCCCCTGCACCGGCCGGCCCCCAACCAGCTGCGCGGTGTTCACGCCGGTGAACACAAACGAACCGCGCGGATTGCTGTCGCTTTCGGGATTGACCTGTACGCGGCGGTAATCCCCGCCCCATCGCCAGGTGTGTTTGCCACGATTCCAGATCACATTGTCAGAGAAGGTGTAAGTCTGGCTGCGGTTCAATTGCGGACTCGTGTCCTGCAGGCTGGCTAGATCGGTAAAGGAAAGATTCGGCAGCCCCCAGTCGAACGGACTCGCCGAGATTCCAGTAATTCCGAGAGCGCCCGCGACGTTGTTATTAAAAGCGTAGAGATTCTGGGTACGCGTTCGGTTGCGATTAAAATCGACGCGAACGATGTTCGTCAGCTTTCCAATGCTCCGGGTGTAGGACACGGGAACATCAAAGCTGCGAACCGTTGTGCTCCCGCCCACACTGGGAAACGGATTCGTCAGCGTGGCGGTCGATTGATGGTAATGAAAACCCATCTGCAGACTGTTGCGCGGAGCGTTGCGGCCGCCAGCGCCGCCGCCGCGGCGACCTCCGGCGGGCGCCGCTCCAAAGCTATGGTTCAGGCGTATGTTCAAATCGTCGCTGTCACTGGTGGCAGAGGTCACGTAGTGGAAATTCTGAAACGTGCCCGGCAGGTTTGGGCACGGAATGTATTGCAGCAATCCCGTCGCAATACTGTCGGACGGCCCATTCCAGGGACACGTCTGTGAACTGAATCCCGGAATCGTATTATTCGCATAGGGCGTGCGACCGCCGGTTGTGAGGTTCACGGCATAAATCTGATCAATCACGTTATTGTTTGCGTCCCTGTCATTGCAGACTCCCGCGGTGAACCCGGTTTTGCACAAAGCGGAAAAATTGCCCTGCCGCTCGAGCAGGGTCGGTACCGTCGAAAATTGATCGAAGGGATTTTGGCCGTGCTTCCCGTTGAAGTTGACGAAGTAAAAGGTCTTGCTCCCTCCGTGATAGATGTGGGGAATATTCAGCGGGCCGCCAATCGAACCTCCAAAACTGTTCTGCAAGTACGAAGGTTTTTCCGCGGGCTGCCCGGTAATGGCAAACGGCGATGCATTCAGCGCGGAATCGCCAACCCCGTAATACAACGATCCATGCGGACGATTAATGTCGAAGCCCCTACGGCCAAAAACCGTGGAACTGCCGCCCCCTCCAAAGCCGCCACCGCGACCGCCTCCAGGACCACCAAATCCGCCCCCGCCGCCAAAGCCTCCTGCGCCCTGCTGTCGAGCATTGTCAAAGCGCTGCTGCAATTGATCCGAACTCAACGCATTGAATGGATCGCGGGTATTGCCCGAAACCGCCACCGATTCTGTTGCGCTGCCGGGAGCAACTCCGGGAACTGGCATCCCCGAAGGTGCTACATCGCTCATCGAGCTACCAACGGACCCATCTGCGTCTTGACCCGCTTCGCTCTGAAACACAGATAGACTTTGAAACCCGCGCCCACCTGTGCTTGCGCGTCGCGGTGGAGTACCGCCTTCCCCAACCCGCGATAGCAGGACCAGTTCAAAGTTCACCTGAACCTGCGGATGCGTTGCGTCCACAGCTACTTCTTTCGTGCCCAACCCAAATGCCGTCATCTCCACGCGCACGGTATAGTGACCGGCAGATGGAACGTGCAGCGCATAAATTCCATCCACATCAGTGGACGTATTTACGCGCTCTTTGGTGGCAGCATTGATCGCCGAAACTCCGGCACCGGGAATCGACATATTCCCCGACTTTACTTGGCCGTGGAGAATGCGTCCCTCACCCGTCATCGTCGCAGCCGTCTGCCCCCGCAAGAGCGGTGGTTGAACCGCCATCGCAAGAGAAAGGAGTACCAACGAGAGGACGAACTCAGAAAGCAGCATGGCTTTGACCACTCGAAAGCGAGCCCAGAAATCGTCCATGTCATCGCCAATCCGGTACTGTCTCGCTCGAAATAATATCGCGGCCAAACCCTCTGATCTGTAGAGTTTTGTTACTGGACGGCCCCAATCCTCAGCCGTTAGAGTATGTTTCTCGATGAAAGATTAGAGGAAGGAAAATGAAGCGTGCTCTTCAGGGCGTGGCGTTAGGGCTGGTGGCGTTACTTGCGATTGTGTACGTGGCTGACTACTGTTCAGTACGCTATCAGATCCCACGCGGACGGGCGCAGTTCGGGCAGGTCACGGTCAACGCAATGTATGCCATTCACGTAAAGAACGGCAAAATCCAATACGAGCCGGGCGACCAGGAAATCGATACATGCGTCAATTCCCTATTCCCGCATTTCGGGGATAACCCATGTTGGTACATGCGCCGTCACACCGACAAGATCATCAACATCTGATCACAGCGCCGTCTCAAAGTCGTTCCATCCGGCCGTCCTACTTCCAGCTAAGCGTGGTAAGTGAGTTTGCAGGCAAAGGAATCGAGGCGGCCAAACCAGCCAGCCGTACTTCGATTGTCTTCGCCGGTCCCGGATTCGTGAGTGCCACGGCCTGTTGGCCATCCGTGTTTTCGAAGGCAACGTGGTGGAGGCCTGCAATCTTCGATTGCGAGTCGAAGCGACAAGCCCCGCGACGGATGGCCCGCGAATAGTGCGCCAAAGCCCAGTACTGTCCGCTGCGAGTAATCTCTCTGGTCTGCGAATGAATCGAAACAACGCCGCCACATGGAAACGGCCCGATGTTGGGACGCCCCTGCTCGTCGAGCGCCAGATTCCACGAAGTAACTGAACGGCACCAGTTTCTCAATATCTCGCTAAACGTCGCGCCCCACTTACACCAATCCGTCAAGTAATTGGGGTCCTTGTAATCGGGACCACCCTCGGTCCAATGCATTTCGGCCTCAGGATAAGCATCGTGCACCTTGCTCATCATTTCGGGAGTACCGACATAGCCATGCCATGCAATTGCATTAGAGTACTTACGCAGTTTGACATCTTCTAACGAGCACATAGCGCGACCCCACAGATTGTAGTTATGATCTAACATCCACATCTTGGCTGGCACACCGCTCGATTCAAGAAGTGGCCCGAGATGGTCTCGCACAAACTCAATTTCATATTCCTGCGGCCAAATACAAGCAGGCATTCTGCCGTCCTGATCAGTGTCGACTTCATTCTGCGTCGTTAAAGCTTGGACGGGAACGCCTTCGGCTGCGTATGCCTGCAGGAATTTCTGATAGTAAAGAGCGTAGGCCGGGAAGTAATGTTTTCTCATCGCCCCCCCTAGCATGGTGCCGTTGAACTTCATCCACCCGGGAGGACTCCACGGCGACGACAAAAGAAATAAGTCGGGGTTCACCTGACGCGCCTGCCGCAGCATGGGAAGAATGTATTCGCGATCGTGGTCGATCGAAAAACGCTTCATATCGGGATCCGGCTCGCCTTCGTCGAAGCTATATACTTTCGTCGAGTAATCGCTCGATCCAACGCAGATACGGCCCGTACTCAGTCCCATTTCCGAGGGATGAAACAACTCATGAAAGAGTTTTTCGCGCTCGGCTGGTGTGAGCCGATTAAAGGTGTAGCAGGTTCCGTCCGTGAAGGCGCCACCGAATCCGAGAATGGTCTGGAACTTCTGGCTTGGATTCAAGTCGACGTGATCGCTCGTGGACTCCTCGGCGGCGGCACGCCAAATCATCGCAGGCGCTATGGCGTAGCGCTGGTCACCGGCAGTGACGCGAACCGATATCCCCGGTCTGTTGGGAATCATCTTATTCGTCGTCCCGGTCGATGCTGACATAGGCCGCATCGCATCCGGAGTTACTGCCGCTACAAATCCCATCGCTGACATTCCGAGAAAACTTCTACGTGACGTTTGATTGGCCATTTCTCGTCTTCTTCCTGTTGGTGATGTTTGCGGAATCTAGAACTTTGGCAACGCTGGTTTCGCTTTTTCGGGCGAAATTACGCCTTCGCCCTCCTTGATCTCATAAGAACGATCCGCGGATAGGTTAGTCAACGTTTCAACTTTTCCCGCCGGCCAGGTAATTTCCAGCTTATTGATATGATCGTTCCCCGCCAGACCAAAATGCAGTCTGAGATCGTTCTGCGAGAGATAACTGCCTCCGCTTCGAACTTCGTCGGTCTGCGCGAGAGCTCCGGTTGTGACTCTTACGCGCGCGTTTAAGGCGAGGCGATTCGTCCTTCCTATTAATTCAATGCCGATCCAGTGATTGGCGAGACCGCCCTCTGGACGAAGAATTGTCGGTTGCCCTTTCAAGTTCTCGACAACAATTTCGATCCGCCCGTCGTTAAAGAGATCTCCGACCGCAGCGCCTCGACTAACTCGCGGTACCTGCAAGGCCGGGCCAA
>Ga0302320_10005647_pt1 | contig 27992 bp, 17 predicted proteins | sample Bog_T0_3_FD_202130 | JGI IMG/M metagenome (GOLD analysis project Ga0302320, IMG submission 202130) | Peat permafrost microbial communities from Stordalen Mire near Abisko, Sweden - Bog_T0_3 | ecosystem: Environmental > Terrestrial > Soil > Wetlands > Peat | place: Sweden: Abisko, Stordalen Mire...
AGATAGCTTGATTTGTTAGGGAAAACCGCTTAAATTGCCCTTGAAATTGGCATATGGCCAGCGAGCCCTACCTCTGGAGCCACTTAATAAGTCGTTGGTGTTCAACGACAGCTTCAGTCGGTTTCCTATATCGAAAAGGTTCTTCATTTCAGGAATTTTCCGCTGTGCGCTTGCGTTCGCTGCGTTGCAAACTAGACTTCGCGCCCGATGTTGAATTTGTCCGCGCTCAACCCGCAGCAACGAGAGGCTGCCGAGACTGTCAAGGGGCCAGTGCTCATCCTCGCGGGTGCGGGAACGGGCAAGACGCGGGTCATCACTTTCCGCATAGCGCATATGGTTGAATGCGGCGTTTCACCGGCGAACATCCTCGGCGTGACGTTCACGAACAAGGCCGCCCGTGAAATGCAGGAACGAGTCACCAAACTGCTGCCGAGAAGTCAGAAGTCAGAAGTCAGAAGCCAGAAGGAGGCGCGCGATGATCGTCCGACGATTTGCACCTTTCATTCTTTGTGCGTCCGTATTTTGCGGCAGCACATCGAAAAGCTTGGCTACAAGCGCAACTTTGTCATCTACGACGAATCGGAGCAGCTAGGAGCGGTCAAAAAGATTTTGAGCGGCATTTCGGCCAAAGGCGAGAAGGCCGATCCCGGCGCGGTACTGGCGATGCTGAGCAAGTTCAAGAATGGCGGCGAGAACTCGAAAATATTCGGCGACGAAAGCGTTCGGGCGCTCGCGCAACACATTGCCAAGCGTTACGAGTCCGCGCTGCACGCCTGCAACGCCGTGGATTTCGATGATTTGATCCTCCTCACACTGCGGCTGTTCCGCGAGCGGCCCGATGCGCTCGAAGCCTGTCGAGCGAAGTATCGTTATGTGATGGTGGACGAGTATCAGGACACGAACGCCGCGCAGTTCGAGTTGATCCACGCGCTCACGAAGGAGCACCGGAACCTATGCGTGGTCGGCGACGATGACCAGAGCATTTACGGCTGGCGAGGGGCGGAGATCGCCAATCTACTCGACATGGAAAAGCATTATCCCGGGGTCAAAATTATCAAGCTCGAACAGAATTACCGAAGCACCACAACGATTCTTAATGCGGCGAATGCCATCATCAAGAACAACATCCGGCGACGCGGAAAATCCCTGTGGTCGGGCAGGGGAGCCGGCGCGAAAATCCAGTTGCATACTTTTGACAATGACGAAACCGAGGCGCGCGAAATCGTGGCACAGATTGAATTCAAGCGGCTTGCACACCGGACACCATGGCGCGATTGCGCGATTCTCTTTCGCACGAACCAGCAGTCGCGTCCTCTCGAAACGGCACTGCGCACCGCGTCCATCCGCTATCATTTGATCGGAGGCCAGAGCTTTTTCGACCGGCGCGAGGTGAAGGACTTTCTCGCCTACCTGAAAACGTTCTTGAACCCGCACGACGACATCAGCCTGCTGCGCATCGCGAACGTGCCGGCGCGCGGCTTGAGCGACGTGACGATGGAACGACTGCTAGGCGCGAGCCACGACCGGAAGTGTTCCGTGTTCGCCGCAATGAAAAATCCGCTGGTGACGACGACGTTCCAGAGCAATACGCGGAAGAGCATCGAGGCGTTTGTGGAATTCGTCGAGCGGACACGAAATCAATTAAACGCCCGCCCTCACCCTGACCCTCTCCCCCGGGGAGAGGGTCAGGGTGAAGGGGGGCGTAAATCACTTCAAAACTGGGCCGACGATTTCCTGAATGAGACCGGTTACTTCGCCGAACTTCGACGACTGGAAAAAAAAACGGAAACCGGCGAGGGCCGCGTCCGCAATCTGAAAGAATTCATGGCGACGATAGATCATCCGGCAGGCGGCGGCGCATCACCCGCCGAGCTGCTCCAGAATTTCCTGGAGGAAATCACACTCGACAGCGACCGTGAGGAGGAGGAGGAAAACACGGGCGACGCCGTCACGCTCATCACGATGCACTCGTGCAAGGGACTGGAGTTCCCGCATGTCTTCATTGTTGGGCTGGAGGACGGACTGCTGCCGCACTCGCGATCCAAGGCTGAGAACACGCTGGACGAGGAGCGCCGGCTATTTTACGTGGCAGTGACGCGCGCGATGCAGACGCTCACCATCAGCCATTGCGCCGGGCGGAAGAAATACGGCCAGGTGCTGCCATGCCACCCGTCGCCATTCCTGAAAGAACTGCCGGAGGAACTGGTTGAACATTCCGACTCGAAATCCAAGATGCCTGTCGAGCAGGAATCGGGGAAAAACCTTTTCGCCGCAATGCGGCAGGCCGTCACCTGACCCGCTGATTTTGGAGATTGAATATTTGCGATCAGCTAGGCATTGATATTTCCAATGAAATCCAAATTGTTTTTGTCGGCGCTTCTCATTTGCGCTGTCGTTTCCGCCTCCGCACAGGATTGGGCGAAGGCAAAGCTGGAAAAATCCCCGCGCCACATGGAATACGTCACGGTGACCAATGGCACGCGCGCCGTGGATTGCTGGGTTGTCTATCCCGAGGTCAAAGACAAGGCCACGGCGGTGCTGGTGATTCACGACAGTTCCGGTCTGACCGATTGGGCTCGGCTATCCGCGGATGAAATCGCCGCGGCGGGATACATCGCCATCGTGCCGGACTTTCTTTCGGGAACAGGGCCAGGCGGTGGCGGGACAAGTTCCTTTCCCGGCCAGAGCGAATTGGACATGTCGCTCAAGAAATTGCCGCCGGATCAAATCACGGGTGATTTGAATGCCGCGGCGGAATATGTGAAGTCGCTGCCGTCCGCAAATGGCAAGCTGGTGGAGGTCGGTTTCTGCTGGGGCGGTTCCCAGGCCTCCATTTCCGCCTGCAACCGGAAGGATATGAAGGCGGTGTTTGTTTTTTACGGATGGCCTCCCAAGCCTGCCGACGGAATTAAAAACATTCGATGTCCGGTCTATGGTTTTTACGGCGAGAACGACGCGCGGGTCACCGTCACCGTGCCGGATGGGCAGAAGGATATGAAGCGCGCCGGCAAAACTTTCAAGCCGGTCATTTACGCAGGGGCAGGGCATGGTTTCATGGCCCACGGCGACCCGGAGTTCCCGGATGCCACCCCTGCTGACAGGAAAGCCCGCGATCAGGCATGGGTACGATTGAAGGATTTGTTGAAACAGATTTGAGCGTTGCGGCCTGATGATCTGGAACCGGGCTTCGATTCAATGTCAGACACGCTGACGAGTTGCCTCGTAAAGGAACACCGCTGTGGCGGCGGCCACGTTCAGGGAATTCATGTGGGAGGGCATCGGGATTTCCACCCTGTCGTCGCATGCTGCCAGCGCAGCGGCCGTGAGGCCCGGCCCTTCCGCGCCAAACAGCAGGCAGCAGTCACCCCGCAAATCCATAGTGGCCAGTTTCTTCGCGCCGTGCCGGGGATGCGCCGCCAGGCAGCGCACGTCTCTGCTGCGTAACGTCATCAGCGTTGCCACCAGATTGTCCACCCGCGCCACCGGCTGTTCGAAAATGGCGCCCATGGAACCGGACACCGCCCGACGTTGGAACGGGCTGCCGCATGTCTCGCCCACAATCAAAAAGTGCACACCGAATGCAGCGCAACTCCGCACCACTGCGCCGAGATTTTCCGCGCTGGCAATGCCCTCCATGGCGGCGAGCAGCAGCGGTCGCGGGGAGGTATTCAGGAGGGTGTCAAAATCCGGCTGCGGCGGGATTCTGGCCACGGCCAGCGCGCCTTGGTGCAATTTGTAGCCGGTGATGGTTTCCAGCACCTTCTGTTCGGCGACATAAACGTAAATGTCCTCGGATCTCCCGCGCAATTGCGGTTCGAGTTTTTCCAGCCACGCAGGTGTGAGCAGCGCGGAGACGACGGTGTAACGGCTCGCCAGCAGGCGTTGTAGTACCTTGGCATTCGTGGCCACCAGCACGCCGGCCCGTTCATGTTCCTCGATGCGTCGAAGTGTCCGATACAACTCCAGTTCCGGCATGTCGAGCGATTGAACGGGTTGGATAAGGAGGGCAGCCAAAATTGTTGAGGGTTAAAGGTTGAGTGTTGAAAGGCGGGGGGAGAATTCAGCCGCCCGCGAATACCGGGCTAAAGTTCGCTTCGGTGAGGATGCGCGCGACTTCCTCGCGTTTGTCGCCCTGAATCTCGATCTGGCCGTTCTTAACCGTGCCGCCGGTGCCGAAGGCGCGCTGCATTGCCTTGGCCAGTTGCTCCTTTTCCGGCAGCCCGATGCCGACAAAGTTTTTCACCACCGTCACCGTCTTGCCGCCGCGCCCGGCCTTCACCCGCGGGATGTCCACACGCCCGCGATTCTTCTTCGCCGGTTTTGTTTCATCCGTTGAGACGGCAAGATGGCTCGCGGGTTGTCCTTGCGGACGGCCACCAGCCCCACCGGGAATTACCGCCGGCGGATTTTCCGGCGCAGGCGGGAGGCCTTCGCTGGTCAGGGTGGCAAAGGGATTGTGGACCAAGCCCGGTCCGCCATTGGTGGGAATACGTTTGGAGGCTGCCGAGGTATGTTTCATTTCTGGGACAGCTCGGAGATGAACCAGTCTTCCACGCGCTGGCGTGCCCAAGGTGTTTTGCGCAGGAACGTGAGGCTGGATTTCACAGTCGGATTGTACTGAAAGCAGCGGATATTGATACGGCGTCCCATCTCGCCCCAGCCATGCCGCTGGACGAGTTGATTGATAATGCTTTCCAGCGTGATGCTGTGAAGTGGATCGCGAGGATGGGAGGGAGGCGATGTCATATCAGTATGGGATGGTGAACACAGTTAACACGATTTTTTTAACCGCCAATAATCGGGAGTTATTTTAGCCCAAAAAGAACGCAGAGAACACATAAAAACTTAATTTAGGGACCTATATACAACGTTACCCTAAAAAAGCCCGAAGAAGCCTAAAGGATGCTGAAAATCAAGGGGTTAAGTCAGGGGGTGGATTGTGAGGGCTTGGTTTCGTCGTTTGGCTTGGCGTCTGGTGGGAATTTTAGCCAGACTGGAGATTCCTCCAAAAACAATACCCGCACCGGCATACTGGCTTCCTTACACCATTGAAGAATCTCAAGCAGCGGCAACAATTCAGTTTCTAACTGCATCAGCCAAACATTTTCGTGTATCCGTTCGATATTTCCGTTCCGCAGTAATCCTTGCAGGGTGTTCCCTAAAAACTGTTTCCATTTGTCTGTGTTGGCGTATCCGTTGTCGTGTTTTGCAGGCTCGCAAATCAGAATCGCAAACTTCGGGAATTGGGCTTGGCGGGAAATTTCCATTTCTGAAATCAGACACCCGAAATTCAACGGCGTCAAGTATCGAAAAAGGAGATGGAAAGCATTGAAATTATTCAAACAATCCGTCCGCATGGTCACGCAGAAATTCCATTATTTCCTTCAGTGGTTTGCGGGCTGGCGGGAAGCTTGTGAATTCATGCAAGTCTGGAGGAGTTCTGTCGGACGCCCTGACGATATTATCACGAATCCGTCGTTTATTAACCGCATAAACGGTTCTGTGGTGTGTGATGGTGCTAATCAAAGTTGGCAAAGTGACATCTGATTTCGGCGCGGCAATGCGCCTTCGTTTCATTACGGCGCGACAAGGGCGGCTGGACACGGATTAACAGGATAAAAAGTGCTGAAATGGGAAACATCGAACATCCAACGCCGAACTTTGAACATTGAATGAAGAGCGGGACGCGAAGATGCCAAGCGCAAAGACTTTTTCTAACCGCTATTTGACGCTAATAAACGCCAATGGAAACAGGGAGAGGAGTTGCGGCTAGCCGGGAGAATGAGCTTGAAAATCAAAGATTGAATTGTATCAATATCAAGAACTGTAGAACATTAAGCGTGAGCTGTGATTTGAGTGAAACGTGGTTATCCGGCAGGCGGGTGAGTAGTTTGAGGTGTGTTAGCAAACTCAAACAACAACCAACAATCCACCGGAGAACCACTATGAAGATTATGGTCGGAATTGACCTGCACAGCAACAACGCCCTTTGCGGCCTCATGGACGAAAACGGTCGTCGTCTGATCCACAAGCAACTTCCTTGCGATCTGGCGGCCATCCTGCAAATGCTCAAGCCTTACCAGAAACGCATCGCCACCATCGCTGTCGAGTCCACCTACAACTGGTATTGGCTGGTGGATGGCCTTCAGGATCACGGTTATCACGTCGTGCTTGCCAACCCCGACCCGTTTTCGTTTTCGTTTTCAGTAAAAATGTATTCAATGGGTGACCCCTTTTCATCATTTATGATACAATAAACGCCGTTTCAAACCCGGGTGGCAGGCATCAACCGTGAGATTTGTGCCGGCATTTTTCATGCTCCAATTGGAAAAACGTCCGCCCTACTTTTCCTTCAACTCCACATCACCTTTCCAATCTGCGGGAAGTGGATGTTCACGCAATCCGGCGATTTGTTTAAGGTAAAATGTTGACGGCCCGTCTTTTGGCTCAATCTCCAGTACTTTGCGGAATGCAGTTTCGGCTTCGGTTAATTTTCCCTGTTGGAATAGTTTCAGCGCCCCGGCAAATGCATCGAGCAATTGCTGAAAATCCGCCGCCCTGTCCGGTGCGCCCATCAGTTCATAAACCCCCACACTTTTCTCGAAACCTTTCAAGCGGAAATCCCCTAAAAAACGCGTTGTGAACCGGCCTTCAATGCCTCCGCGAGTCTGGGCGGTCAACAACACGATCGTACCGAGATATTTGTTCAAGCCTTCCATGCGCGAGGCGAGGTTGATGTTTTCACCCAGAGCGGTGTAGTCCACGCGTGTGGTGCTGCCGAAGTTGCCGACGTTGGCCACGCCGGTGTGAAGGCCAATGCGGGTGACTAGCAACTGGCCGTTCATGAATTGAGGTGGCAGATTGCGGAATTGCAGGGCGGCCTCGCAGGCGCGCAATTGATGGTCGCCCTGCGGATCGGGCGCGTTCCAGAAAGAGAAAATGGCGTCACCGATGTATTTTACAATCGTGCCGTCGGTGTGATGGATGCATTGCGAGACGGCGGTCTCAAAATAACTGTTCATGTGTCGCGCCAGATCATCCGAATCCATGCCATCGGAGATGGAAGTGAAGTTGGCGATGTCGGTGAACAAGATTGTGAGTGTCTCCTTTTTCGCGCCGGGCTTGAGCAGTTCCTTGTTGGTGGAGAATTTCTTGACCAGCTTGGGCGACAGATAAAGCGCCAGTGACGCCTCATAGAGTTTGTTCTGAACGTAAAGGCGGATGGAGTTGTGGACCACCGACCACGCCAGTGCGATGACAATCTGCACGATCAGCAGCAGCCATGGAAACCAGATCCGCAAATGAACAAATGACAAATAAGCGGAAACTCCGACTAGCGCCGCGAGCAAAATAGAAACGGCGACCGCTGCCAGTGGCCGAAGGCGGGCGAGGCCAAATCCAAAAAGCACGCCGCTGGCGAGGAGAATCCCAAGTTCCGCATTTGCAGATAACCGAGTCAGCCAATCGCCGCGCAACAGATTCAAGAAGTCGGTTGCCTGGAGTTCAACGCCGGGCATGAATTTTTCCCGGCTCCAACGCGAATACGGCGTGGGAAATTCATCCTTGCGCTCGCCGGAGAATTGAGTTTTTAGCCGCGCACCGACGAACACCACCTTGTTGCTGAAATAACCAACTGGCAGGAAATCCGGTGTATTTGTAAGCACGGCACGGTAAAAGCTCGCGTTGGGAATGGTCGTCGCCGGGCCATAATAGTTTCGCCAGCGGATGGTAAAGCGGTTGTCTTCACTAGCGGTGATGGCCGCGCCGGCAATTTTTGCAGCCACCCAGCTTAAACTGTCGATCTGGTCGTCACGCGACATCGGCAGGTGCTGTCGCAAAACCAGATCATCATCAGGGTTCATTTCATCTGAGCCGATGGCCGCCGCAGCATCCTCGAACGCTCCATAAGGCGGCACAATTTGTTTCGCCTCGACTCCTTCCACGCCATAGCCCGTCGGCGCACAATCCGCTGCAAGCACGACTTTCCCGTTTATGCGAATCGCTTGCGCCAGCGATTCGTCAACCTGAGGATTTGGGCCGGCATCGCTGAAAACAATGTCAAACACGACAGCCTTTGCGCCTTCAGCCGTCAGGCGGTTGATGAGTTGTGCGTGCAGAGAACGATCCCACGGCGCGTTGTAGGGCTGGTTGAGGATTTGGTGCGAATCGTCATCAAGATAAACCATCACCGCTTCCTGCGGTTGGATGATGGGATGAATGGCGTAAGGCAGGTCATAACTAAGATGAACCAATCCGAGGCCGAATTTCAAATATAGGATGGATGCGCCAGCTGCGGCGGCAAGTAATGCGCCGAGAGTTCCGCCAAAAAAGTTCCACGATTTACGCGACGGATTATTGTCAGGACCGGGTTTGAAATTATTTTTCGACATTGATTTTCAAATCCCCGGCGGGTTTCACCCTTACGGCAGCCAGACGGCCCTGTAGAAGTTGACTGGGCCATTGGTGGTGGGGTTGGGAAGGAGGAGGTTGAAGCCGCCGGAGGTGATGGTATTGGTGCTCACGTTCAGCCATGACCCGGTGGTCAGGGAACTCCGGCGTTGGATCACATACACCGTCCCTGTCGTGCCGGTGATGCCAATCTTCATCCCATTAACCACCAGAGACGGATTGATCACCGTGTAAAGCGCATTGGTGATGATGGTGATCGGTGGCGCGGGCACCACGCTCACCGCCTGATTGGCCGGCAGGTTCCATCCCGCAATCGGCTTGAACTGCACCACTACCGCGTTGGTTGACAACAGCACACGGGTATAGTTGGTCGCAGTCGAATAATTTGTATCCCCTTGCAACTCCCAAGCCGCCCCCGCCGCCACCGCTGCGGGCGGACCCAGCAGGAACTGCAAATATCCCGGATGGGCAACACTGACGGCCTGGTTCGGAATGAATGTGATGACGCCGCCACCCGTGTGGTTCGTTCCGCTATCACCCAACGCCGCCGCATTGGTGATCAGGTTCACCACCGCGCTGTCAATCGCACGCACTGCCGAGGCATACGGCGTAACACCGGAATACAACGTTCCCAGATATACGCCTGCCGGATAATAATAGCCGTTGAACTGCGCATACACCGGCCCGCCGCTGTTGCCGGGATAGGCCAAGAACCACGGCGCAACATAAACCTCCTGCTGGTCATTCACCGAGTCGGTGGACAGACTCAAGGCATACGGTTGCGGCTGGGTTTGATACATCTCTCCCGGCACGATTGTTGCGTCTCCGAACTCCGACCCGTCCACCGGATAACCCACCAACATTTTCAAACTGTAACCCGTCAGCCACGGATTGGGCGTCGCATCCGAAGGCAGATAGCCGCCGTAACCACCACCCGCCACCGGCGAGAGAAAATACAACGCAGCCACATCCATGTTGCGAGACTGCGGCGTGGAGGTACCCGGCGCATAGACTTGCAGATCATTGGTGCGTTGTGCGGCGTAGCCGCTCAACACATACCAGCCGCGGGCCGCCAGCGGCTCAGGCTGAAACACGCCGGTCTCTTCCTGGAAATACCAGTAGGCCTGGCTCACATAAGACAGCGTCTGGTCGTTGAACACCATGTGCGCTGCCGTCAGCACCACGTTGGTCTGCACCGCCACACCGCTGCCGTAACCCACGTCCGACTGTAACTGGCCGTTGAACCCGAAGGGAGAATCGGTCACATCACCAATCACGTTGCCCGGCACGGGATAGGGCAGCAGCACCTGGCTTGGAGCAGATTGAGACAGTAGATAATTTTCCGACAAGTAAGTTGTCTGTCCCGGCTGAACCTGCACCGACAGGTTCGGTGGTGTGACGCGGCCACCGACGGTCGCAAATTGGATGAGGTAGGTGCCAGCCACCAGATTGGTGCTGTAACCGGAAGGGAAGCAAGGTGTGCCGTCACCAAGGAATCCCCAGAAGGCCCCGCTGGGTGGGCTGGGTCCGAGCGTCACCGTCAGAGTCCCGCCGCTGTTGGTGTCCACGGTGCTGATGGTCGGGTAATATTGATTGGTCACATAGGTCGTCCCGCCGTTGGTCACGGCTACGGAATTCGCATCGGTCAGGCTTGCCGGGATTGCCAGCCAGCCGGGCACGCTGCGGAATTGGACGGGATAATTGCCTGCAACAAGATTGCTCGCCGTCTGACCGTTAGTTCGCCACGTCACCTCCCATGGGAATCGCCACTGGCCGTTGGCCGATGGCGGGAGCAATGTCACCTTGAGTTGTCCATTCATTGGCGGCCGACTAAAGGCTGTCTCATTTGGCAGCACATACGGCGTGAACACGCCCCTGCGGATCTCGTTGTTGCCACCATCTGCCACATAAATATTCCCGGTATTATCCACCACAATACCGTCAGGGGAGTTAAACTGCGCTGCGCTGCCAGCTCCATTCGCGCTGCCGACATTTTGGTAGCTTCCGCCAATGGTGCTCAACACCAGGATAGTTCCCACCGGTGTGATTTCCCGGATCGTGTCCCCACCCGTGTCCGTCACATAAATATTACCTTGAATGTCCACCGCTATACCTTCGGGCAATTCAAATGCCTGATTGAGCAGGTTGCCGTCGCCATAACCGTATAATCCTGGCCGTCCCGCGATGGTACTCACTATCCAGTTGGTTCCCAACGGCGCGATTTTCCGAACCGTGGCGTTCCCAGAATCCGTTATGTAAAGATTGGTCGCGCTGTCCACCGTCAAGCCATAAATAAACCCAAACCGCGCATTGCTGCCCACGCCATCGTTGGTGCCGATATTTCCGGGAGAACCGGCAATGGTACTGACCACCCAGTTGGTTCCCAACGACGCGATCTTCCGAATCGTGAAGTTTTCTCCATCCGCCACATAGAGATTGCCCCCGGTGTCGATCGTAATCTGGCCGAGGTTGTTAAACCGCGCATTGCTGCCTATTCCGTCGTTAGTGCCTGCAACTTCCTTGAAACCTGCTATGGTGCTCACCACTCCGGCTGGTGTGATTTTACGGATAGTAAAAACATCCGCCACATAGAGATTACCCGTCTTGTCCACCGCGACCCCGGTGGGCCCGTAAAACTGTGCTTCGCTGCCCACCCCGTCGGCGCGGCCAGAAGTCCCGGCCAGACCGGCAACGGTGGTCACCACTCCAGCCGAGGTGACTTGCCGGATCGTATAGTTGCCATAATCCGCCACATAAAGATTACCATTCGCATCCGCCGCCATGCCGTCTGGACCGTCAAACTGCGCTGCGCTGCCTGTGCCGTCCGAACTGCCTATGCTGTCTGACCCGGCCAGAGTTTTGACTATCGCCGCCGAAGTAACCTTGCGAATCGTTCCATTGCCGGTGTCGGCTACATAGAGATTGCCTGCGCTGTCCAGCGCAATGCCGGAAGGACCATTAAACAAGGCATTGGTTCCAATGCCATCCGCATCGCCACCCACGCCAAAACTGCCGGCGAAGGTGCTCACGACCCAATTGGTTCCCACCGGTGTGATTTTCTCAATCGTGCCGCTCTCGAATGAGGACCCTGTGACATAGAGGTTGGTCATGCTGTCAATCGCAATTGCGATGCCGTAAATGTTCGTGACCAGAGTAGTCGTCACCCAATTTGCGCCCATCGGCTTAATCTTGCGAATCGTTCCATTGCCGCCATCAGTAACATAAATATTGGTTGCGCTGTCCACCATAATGCCCAAGGGATTATTAAACAGTGCATTCGTTCCCATGCCGTCGGCATAACCACCAACCGGATTGCCGTATTGGTTTGTAATCGAAGCGTTGCCGGCAATGGTGCTCACCATCCAGTTGGTTCCTACAGGCATTATTTTACGGATCTCATTATTGCCGGAATCCACCACATAGACATTGGTTGCGCTGTCAACCGCAATCCCGCTTGGCCTGAAAAACTGCGCGTTGCTGCTATTTCCATCGGCACTGCCGCCAAGAGTGGAGTAAAATCTACGACCGTTGACAAGGCCATACGAATACTGGTTAAGTTGAGGCAGACCGGCGATGGTGCTCACCATCCAGTTGGTGCCAACCGGCGTGAGTTTCCGAATCGTATTATTCAAGCTGTCGGCCACATAGAGATTGCCGTTGGGGTCTATTGCGATGCTGGAAGGAGAATCAAAACGCGCACTGCCGCCCACTCCGTCGTTGGTGCCGGCAATACCTGGAAAGCCCGCGATGGTGCTGACAAACCCGGATGGCGCGAGCTTCCGAATCTCATTATTGCCGGAATCCGCCACATATACATTGCCATTTGTATCTACCGCTACACCGGAAGGATTGTAGAACTGCGCATTACTACCAATGCCATCGGCACTGCCACCGAGGGGTCTGCCTGCAAAAGTTGTCCAAGTGTAGGCGGCGGTATTATCCATCTGATCAACCGCCGGGTAGACTGCCGTTACGATCACCACCGAAGAAGTCGCTGAAATTCCCGCCGCTGTCGCCACCGACGTGAGATAGTATGGGCCTACCGTCAAATTGCTGGCCGTTATGCTAAAGGGAGCCGTCAGGACCGATCCCAACGAAACGCCGTTGGTGAAGAATTGCACGTTGGTCACCGCGCCGATACTCACCTCGGCATCGGCCGAAATGTTCACATTTGCGTAAACCGGAACGACGGCACCGCTGGCCGGATTTGTGATAGTAACCGTCGGAGGCGGGCTAATCACCGACACGTTTACCACCGAAGAAGTCGCGGAGATTCCCGCTGCTGTCGCCACCGCTGTTAGAGTGTAAGTGCCGGCAGCCAAATTGCTGGCCGTGAGGCTGAATGGAGCCGTCAGGATTGATCCCAACGAAACGCCGTTGGTGAAGAATTGAACATTGGTCACAGTGCCGCCGCTCTCGGTGGCCCTGGCCGCGATATTCACGTTCGAGGGAGCTGTAAAGACAGAACCGCCTGCCGGATTGGTGATGCTCACCGTCGGAATCCCAACGACGGTGATGTTCACCACGGCGGAAGTTGCGGAGATACCCGCCGCTGTCGCCACCGCCGTTAAAGTGTAAGCCCCGGCTGTCAAATTGCTGGCCGTGAGACTGAAGGGAGTCGTCAGGACTGATCCCAACGAAACGCCGTTGGTGAAGAATTGAACATTGGTCACAGTGCCGCTACCCCCTCCGGCATTAGCCGTGGTGTTCACGTTGGCGGGTGCGAAAAAGACAGAGTTATTGGCCGGATTGGTGATAGTCACCGATAATGTCGGGCCTTGGAGTTGAAATCCATCAATATCGCCTTCCGGACTGCCATTGTAAGTGATGACCAAATTCCCCGAACCGTCGGACAAGGCTGACGCGAAGTCCACATAATCAACGCCAGCGATCAACGTGCTGCTGGTTCCGTTCCATGTGCTGCTCTGGGTGTTGCCATTGACAGTAAAAGAAGTTACGCGACCGGCAGCACCATTATCCGCCGCGTTGTAAAGAACCAAGTTGTAGGTCGCGTTTGTTGCAAGATCCGAAAGCGTGATGGTTTTGGCGCTACTCAAGGTATAGAGGTAATCCTCCATCAAAGAGGCGTAAGGAGTGTTAGTAAAAGGATAAGGACCCCCAAAGTTTTTCACATCGTATCCGCCGCCGGACGTGAATGTCATCGTCACCGTCGAGGCGCTGCCGTTTGCATAGAACAGGGAAAGTCCGTTGCCATTGGTGCTGTTTATTCCATTCCACTGGTCACCTACTGTTCCAAGAACCGCCGCACCCGACATCGTCGGACCGGGATTGGGGCCGGGACGACCATTCAAAGTTCCGTAGCTATTGTTGTTAAAATCAACATTGATCAGTTGCGCGTGAATCAAACCGGCAGTTAAGAAAATGATTCCTGCCCAGAAAAACCCAAGAAGCCGGGACGATGTTAACCGCGCGTCCAGACCCTCTTTTTTCGAGAAGATTCCCAACCGGGATACCATGATGATTTTGCGCGCCGGGAAAAACCTCAACGCATGGACACTCTACGACAAGTTGCAGGAAAGGCAATTGATTTGCTGTCAATTTCCGTCCAAGCCGTGCGATGAATGTGGAATGAATCTTGCCGAATATTCGCGGCTTGCTATCAATCAGGCGCACAAAATCGGAGCCATGTTGTCGCACAGAAATAATTCAAACGGATTTTTGGTTGGTGTTGCCAGCGTTCTCGCCATGGCGGCGCTGGTCGCGTGGCTGTGGCATCGAGAGGCGCAACCAACATCGCCGCAAATCGCGACGACATCCGCCACGACAAATGCAATTTCATCCTCGATTACTTCCGCTATTCCAGTTGCTGCGACCAGTTTATCCACCACAACCAACAACAGGTTACAGAAGATCTACGGCGCTTTGCAAACCACACCGGACGCAATAGCTGCACGGGAACAATTGGCAGAGTTGCGCGCACTGCTTTCCGCCATGCCGGTGAACGAGGCCGTCGCAGCCGTAAAAAAGTTTCTGGATTCAAAAGCCGACACGGCCACACACCTTGGATTCAAGGTCGCCAAGAATGGTTTGCTGGGCGACGCGCCCACGTTGCGGACTTTTCTGCTCGACGAACTCGCGCGACTTGACCCGGCGGCGGCGGCGGATTATTCCAAAGTGATTCTGGCCAGCAATGATTCGCCGGACGAATGGGCTGTGGCCTTGCGAAATCTCGCGTGGGGCGACACCAGCACCGATGGACGCGCCTTGCTGGAACAGAAAACCGGCGAGATGCTTCAATACGAACCGTGGCAGCAAAACCCCTCGGTCGGATTTTTGGAAGCGTTCGACGCGGCGGTTTATCTTGGCGGCACCAGCCTGTTGCCCACGTTGACGGATTTGGTACGGCAACAGGACAATCCCGCCGTGGCCCGCGCGTCATATCTGGCATTGGACCGGCTGGTTATCAACAATCCGACAACGACGCTGACCGCGCTGCTGGCCGATCCCAAATCGATGCAAGGCCGTGAACTGACTCGCGCAAACTATTTTGCGCGAGCCGACGTTCGCGATCCGCAGCAACTACAGATTCTGGAAAATTACCTGCTCAATCCACAAATCAGTCCGGCGGAAATTGATGCCTTTGCCGGCATTTTCCCAAACGCCAATTACATGATTTCGCCCAACCTGCTCACACAAATGCAAACGCCCAACCGCGCCGCGCTGGCAAGCCGCGACACAGCCTCGTTGAGCGTCATCCAAAAGTGGGTTGCCAATCCTCAATTTGCGAATCTGGCGCCAGCGTTGCAGAAAATAACGACCCGGTTACAATCTTTTGTGCAGCAGGAAAACCAGGGACAGTGAGGTCAGAATAAAAAGCTGAATTTTGCTTCAAACACGCGGCTAAGGGGCAATCCTTGATAGGCCGTGAGCGAGTTCAAATTATAGCCCTCGCCCGTCAGATTCAGAACGCCCAATTCCAATCCCGCACGCCGGTGCGCAAAATAGCGACCCGCGAACAGATTGTATTGGAAGAAATGATCACCCGGTTCAGCGGGGGTCCATCCGGAATTAGACTGGCCAAACCAATGCGCTTCTGCACGCGCAAAGAAGCCGGAGGGATGATTGAACTGAACGTAGCCTTCCGCTTGTTGAAGCGTGGACTTCTCCATTTGATCCGCCGTGGGAAGGACCGCAACAGGAATATCAGTCAACACGTCGTGCAAGTCGGAGCGGGTGATGCTGTAAGTTGTTCCCAAGACAAATTTATCGCCAACAAGCCGGTTAAGGCTGACTGACACACTACGTTCTCGGTAATCAAGTTGTTCTCCCGTGGAATCAGGAGCGCCCGGAGTGAGGAAGTTGTCAATCGTGAACACGCCGATGTTCCGGCTGACCCCGGATTTCAGTTGCTCCACTTGAATGCCGGCGAAAGTGCGGGGCCCGAGTTTCAGGTCAAGTGCAACGCCCAAAGTTTCAAAACTTGGAGCATCAACCGAACCAACGATGGATTCAGAAATCAAACTGCGGAAAGCCTGTGGAAATCCGGCCAGTTGCGTCGGCTCAAGCCGGTAACTTTCCTCGAGACTGACGCCGCCCAATGAACGCGTATAAACACCGCGCAATGTCGCTTGTGGAACCGGACTCCAAACCAAAGCCGCCTTCGGGCCAAGCTGCGAGCGTTCGGCTTCGCCTGAAGAGATGGGCGGTTGCCGATAGTTTTCTGGAAATGACACCTGATCATACGCAAATCCGCCGGTCAACCAGAGCCGTGTCAGCGGTTCCACTGTGAGATAATCGTAACCGGTTATGCGCTCAAAAATTTCGGAGGTGGAATCTGCAACAGTGGGAACCGTCAAACCAGGAATGGCCGGGTTGTTCAACAAATCCTGTGTTTGGAATGTGCCGGCCTGATACCGCGCTCCGGTTGACAGTGTTACCCGGTTCCATTCGCAGATTTGATTCAATTCCGCAGAGTAAATATCGAAGTTATTATGATAATTGAAGTCATAGGCGGTGCTTGCCACCAAGCCGACAGTGCCGGGCGGGGTAGTCTTAAACAGCAGAAGTTGGGGGGCTTGAATGTCACTAAAATTCTGCTCGTCGGTCAATCGTCCCACCAGCATCAAGGTTCTCATTCCCGGCGACCATTCATGATCCCAGCCGCCGACCAGAATCGGATGCTGATACTCATCGAATTTATAATTCGGGCGCGCGTTAGCCGGATTGTAATAATTGAAATTGTCGCCGGAATGATAATCCTGATATTGCATCAACATCAACGCGGTGTCCTTCGGAGTGACCTGCTGCTTGATCGTCGTATCCCATTCGAAGTCACCAAGGCCGTTGTTCGGGCGGATGCCATCATTGTGATGATAGTCCAGATCAATCGCGTAAGAGGTGTTGCCAAAGGTGCCAAACTGCGAGGCTTGCTCATGGTACATTCCATCCGAGCGCACGTCGGTCGAACTGGCCAGATCCAGACCGTCCTGCTGAAACAGTTTGGAATATTCCTGCTGCGAAACTTCCTGCGAAAGCCGGCCACCGCCAACCGGCGATAATAAATTCGCCAGCAACAATTCATTGAACCAGACCGTCTCGTAACGGAGGTTGAATTGCGTGGGATCGCGCAGATCATTGTAGGCATCGGACAGGAACAAATGAGCCGAGGCGTTCGCGTAATCGTCGTTCACAGCGCTCGCGGCTTCTCGCACGCTGACATCGCTCATTCCCGCGTCGCGATAAATCGAAGCCAGATTGACACTCCCCACGGCGCGGTCCTGGTCGAGTAAAAGTTTTGAGCGGAAAAGGCTGCGATTGTCATTGCGCGCCTGTGAATTTTGGAGGTCGCCGATGGCGTCGTTGATTTTGTTCTGTTGTTGTTCGAGCAATGCGAGATAAAGCCACGAAGTCGGGTCGTTCGGATCCAGTTTTTGAGCCAGCTTCAATTCTTTTTCCGCCCGCCCATCGTCATGTTTGTTCGCAAACGCCTTGCCCAGATAACTGCGCAGCAGGGAGCGATTCGGTTCCAGCGTCGCCGCCACCTGTAAATCTTTCAAGCCGCCATCCGCATCGCCTTGATGAATGCGGACCAGTCCGCGTCCCAGCCATGCATTGCCCAGCGCGCCATCCACGGCGATGGCGTCGTCAAAGTATTTTTTGGCATCGGAAATTTTATTTTGAGAGGCGAGCAAAAATCCCTCCAACGCGAGCGCCTGGGCGTTGCGCGGCGACAATTGCAAACCCCTTGCCAGCGCAGCCAGCGCTGCGGATGTGTGTGCGAAGCTGAATTCCAATTCCGCCAGCCGCTCCCACGCGAAGCCGAAGTCCGGCGCTCTCTGCGCCGCCGCGCGCGCAGCAGCCAATGCAGCTACGAGTTGCGATTGCGATTGGTAGTAATAGGAATCGGCCAGCAGAGTGGTTGAGGGTCGATAGTTGAGAGTTGATGGAACTTTCTGGAATTTCACAGCGGTGGCGACTTCGCGCAGCGCATCGGCCAACGGCGATTGAATTGAACCAAGCTGGCTTTCAGCTTGTTCAACCTGTCCTGCTGACAAAAGCAATTCGGCGAAATAAATCTTTTCGGAGTCGGAAATCGCCCCGCGATTGGTTGGATAGCCTGCCAGCGCCGCCTGCAAATCGCCGGAACGATACGCGTCGAGCGAAGTCGCGAGCGCCTGTTTTTCCGCATCGCTGAAATTCAACTCGTCTGTGTTCAAAACCGCCGGATAATAAAGGCACCATTGGATGATGTTGATGGCATTGATGACGGCGGTTTTCGTTGGCGCCTGTCCCGGTTCGATGATGCCTTGCTCGCCGGAGACGAGATTGACCCCGCCGTTCTGATTGGTCAATGCCACCTCACCGTCAATGAGAGTGACGACGGTCTTGCCGCCGTCGGCAACCGCCAGATCAAATTCCGTGCCGCGAATCGCGCCGGAAGCGAGCGGCGTGCGAAATTCCATTTCAGTCGGACGTTCGCGGCTGAAGAAATAGGCTTCGCCCGCCTTGAGATCGAGGGCGGACTGTCTGCCCGCCTGTGACGGCGGCTGGATTTGCAGCGTCGTGAGTTCATTCACGCGCAGTACAGTCAAATTCGAGAGGCGCACCGTGGCGCGGCTGTGCAAACCGGTTCGCAACCGATCGCCGGCATGGAGGATTAGATTTGTGTGCGCAGGCAGCCAGCTGGTCAATCCGGTGCTGACGGCTTCGACCTTGCCCTCAGCGGTCAGCAGGAGGGAATCATTTGACGCCGGCGCGGCGGGAGAATTTTGACCCGAAACGACACCGTCAAAGAGGAACGCGGTGAGCAAAATCCAAACACCAAAATTTATTCTGACGTATTTCACAAAATGATGGCACGCATTAACAATGCTTGTGTATAGCAAATCGCCGCGACGCGGCAACAAAACATTAGGGGGGAATGTGTAAAAGCCAACGTTGCCAAAATATCTCTTTTCGTTCCAATTCACCTTATCCGTTCCGATTGAACCCGGAAAAGCAAAAAGCTCAAAAACCCTTTATTTAGAGGGTTTTGAAGTGGTCGCTGGGGGCGGAATTGAACCGCAAATGCCCGTTTTTCAAGGAAAGAAGTACAGCGCTTTCCGTATTATTTCGATACTCCCGCACTATTTGGCGTAACACGGTTTAACCCTCTTACTGAAGATTTCACCGAAGGTTTTTTAATGGATATTTCATCCAACTCCGGCATGGGTGGAACACCCCATGGCGGGCGCGCGCTTTATATGCGCATTATCACATCATGACCGCCGAAGGCTTTTGGTTTTTGTAAAAACCAATCTTTGGGGAAATGGAATATGCGGTGACAGAATCATGAGCGGCGAGCATCAAAACGGGAAGGCGACTGGTAACGTGGCGCGAATGGCGCAGGTGCTGCGCACGTCTGAATTGAATTATCGCCGACTGTTTGAAACGGCGCAGGATGGCATCCCAATACTGGACGCGGACACGGAGCGCGTGAATGATGTCAACCTTTTCCTGATCAAACTGCCGGGTTTTTCCCGCGGCGAAATGGCTGGCAAAACCGTCGGCGAATTGAGTCCGTTCAAGGACAGAGTGTCCAACCAAGCCATGCTGGTACAGTTGCAAAAGGACGGGGATGCGAGCGGTTACAACGCGGAAGTGATCGGACAGGAATTCCTGGTGGAGGAAGGCGTCAATTTTCCCACCAAGCCGTTCGAGGCGCACAAGCTCGCGCAAACTCTCAGAAATCGGCTGGACCGACCAGACGTTCCGAAACCGGATGCCGCGCGAAGCGCGCCCGGGAACTGATCATGGCAAAATGGATGCAACATCGGGGCCTGACGACGTTCACGCGTGTGGTGGTTCTCATCGCGCTTTATTTCATCGGCGGACTGGTTGGCAAAGAGACCTCGTTCCTTTCCGGCAGCGTGGCGCTGGTCTGGCCGCCGGCTGGCATCGCGCTCGCCGCCATATTGCTGTTCGGCTACCGGTTCTGGCCGGGGGTGGCATTGGGCGCAATTCTGTTTTCTTTGACGGATGGAACGCCTCTGGGATTTTTCACGTTCGGCACGGCCATGGGCAACACCATGGGCGCGATTGTCTGCGCCTACCTGCTTAAAAAATTCATCGCCTTCAACAATGCGATGGAGCGCACCCGCGATGTGACCGGCTACATCGTGCTGGCGTGTTTTCTGGGCACAACGGTCAATGCGCTGTTCAACGTCGTCAGCCTTGCCTACAGCGGCTCGGTGGGGTGGGACGATCTCTTTTCCGCCACCCTGGCGTGGTGGGTGCCGAATGCCCTGGCCGGGCTGGTGGTCGCACCGGTCATCATCACCTGGGCGACGCCGTCGGCCCTCCGCTGGGATGGGAGGCTGATTGCCGAAGCTGGCATCTGCGGTGCCGGGCTGGCTGCCGGCACGCTGATTTCTTTTAATTCCTGGTTCGCCTATGGGATTCAAAATTATCCGCTGGCCTACCTGCCTTTTCCATTTCTCGTCTGGGGTGCGCTGCGATTTGGCCAGCGCGGCGCAACCACTGGAACGTTGCTGGTGTCGGCGCTCGCCATCTATTCACTTCTCCGCGGGAGCGGGCCGTTCGTGACAAATAGCGAGACGGACAGTCTGATGCTGATTGGCAGTTACATCGGGATCCTGGCGGTCACCAACATGCTACTGGCGGCGGCCGCCGCGGAACGCCGCGCGGCGGAGCGCGCGGTGTCTGAAAGTGAAAAACGTTTCCGCGCGGTGGTGGAAGACCAGACGGATTTGATCTGCCGGTTCAAGCCGGATGGCCTGCTCACTTTTGTCAACGATGCATTCTGTCGCTTCCATGGCAAAAGCAGCGGGGAGCTGATTGGGACAAACTTTTTTCAAACCCTTTCCGAAGAGGACGCCGCCATTCCTTTAAGCTACATCAACTCACTGCCGGCGGATGAGCCAATGATTTCGTTCGACCACCGCCTGCATTTGCCCCGTGAAACAACACGGCCAGCCCTGCGGAATAGCGACGGCAATGTCACAGGGCCAGCCTCCGGCGGTGTCGCTGCGCCGGCCATTTCGCGGGGTGAGCCGGACAAACCGGAGGTATGGCATCAATACCGGGTCCGGCGCCTGTTTCAGGAAAAAGGCGACACGCGGGAATTTCAGGCGGTGATCCAGGACATCACGCAGCGCAAACAATCCGAACAGGCCTTGCGCGCGAGCGAGGCAAAATATCATTCGCTCATCGAGAACATTCCGGACGTGATCTGGACGGCGAATTCAAACCGAGATTTGATTTATATCAGCGGCAACGCCGTCAAGGTGCTGGGCTACAGTGCGGAAGAACTTCTTGGCGGGCAACTGTGGATGGATCGGATTCACCCTGATGACGCGGCGCGCGTGGAGCAGGCTTATCTGAAACTTTTTTCCGGCGGCGAAAACTTCGACGTGGAATACCGCATCCGCCGGAAGGACGGCGAATGGATCTGGCTGCACAACCGCGCGCTCACCACGCATCCGCGCGAGGGGATCATGTGCGCCGACGGGATATTCAAGGACAGCACGCTTCGCCGGCAGGCCGAGGCCGCCATCCAGCACACCAAGGACGCCGCCGAAGCCGCGAATCTGGCCAAGAGCCAGTTCCTCGCCAACATGAGCCACGAGTTGCGCACGCCGCTCAATGCCATCATCGGTTTTTCGGAGATGCTCGCCGACCAGACGTTTGGCGGCATGAATGAACGGCAACTGAAATACAGCAACAACATACTCAACAGCGGACGCCACCTGCTCCAGCTCATCAACGACATTCTGGACCTGGCCAAGGTGGAGTCCGGGCGCCTGGAACTGATGCGTGACACGTTCGCCGTGGCCAAGGCGTTGTCGGAGGTGCAAACCATCGTCAAAACGCTGGCCAACAAAAAGCATATCAGCCTCGAATTCAAGCTGGCGCCGGACCTGCCACCGCTGTTCGCGGACGAGGCGAAGTTCAAGCAAATCATGTATAACCTGCTGAGCAACGCCATCAAGTTCACGCCGGACGGCGGGCAAGTTTTTGTGACAGCCTCCATCCAAAGCGAAGCTGGCGGAGATTCAAGTCCGGCGGGTGAATCCTTGCGAATCGCCGTCGCGGACACGGGCATCGGCATCCAGGTGAAAGACCAGGAACGCGTGTTCAAGGAGTTCGAGCAGGTGGACTCGTCCTACGGCCGGCAGCAGCAAGGCACCGGGCTGGGACTGACCCTAACCAAAAGACTGGTCGAGATGCACGGCGGCCGCATACGGGTGGAGAGCGAAGGCGTTGAAGGCAAGGGCAGCACTTTCATCTTCCTGATCCCGATCCCCAAGACGGAAGCCGCGCCGACGCAATCCGCCGGCAAGCCAGCCGCGCGCGATGATTCCATCCGTCCCCTGGTCCTGGTCGTGACGAATGATGACACCCATCAGCAACGGATTTTTAATTACCTGGCAGGCGCGGGTTACGATATGGCGGTGGTTTCCGAGACAGCGGGGATGATTGCGGCGCTGAAAGCCCGGCGGCCTTATGCCGTGGCGATTGACCGGAAAATGGGCAGCGCGGGCGGTGAAAGCCAGTCCCAGGAACAATCCAAAACTGATTTCTCGGACACGCTCATCCAGCACAAGTGCCAGTCGCACATCCCGGCCGGAATCCCGCAGGTGATTTTTGCGGAGGACGGGAATGGCCTGCCGGCGTTCAGTTTATTGGGCAAGGAAGGAAACGTTTCAGGGCGGATGAGTTCCCGTTTGGCGGACGCCATCCGCCAATCTGACAAAACCGCCGGCAAAGAACTCAAAACCATCCTGATCATAGACGACGAGCCCGTCTTGCTGGAATTGCTGACCAAAACCCTGCTGCGCGAAGGTTATTGCATTCTGCGGGCTTCAGACGGACTGGCCGGGGTGGAATCCGCCACGAAATATCTGCCGGATATCATCATTCTGGATTTCACAATGCCCGGCTTCAACGGCATTCAGGTGGTCGAAAAGCTGCGCGCGCAACCGCCCACAAAAAACATTCCCATCCTGATCAACACCGGCACCATTCTCAACGGAGAAGAACGCCAGCGGCTCGCGGGCAAGGTGCAATCCATCACCTCGAAAACGGAGCGGAAAGGCCTGCTTGCGGAATTGGAACGCCTGGGCGCGTTGGGCGACGGGGTCGCTGCCAACGGAGTGAACCCATGACCGGCAACAAAATACTCATCATCGAGGACAACCTGATGAACCTGGAGCTGGCCACCGACTTGTTGGAGGCGAACGGCTTTGTGGTGGCCACGGCGCAGACGGCGGAGGAAGGGCTGCGGCTGGCGCGAGAGCTTTTGCCGGACCTGGTGCTGATGGATTTCAGCCTGCCCGGCATGGATGGCCTGTCCGCGACCAAACATCTCAAAGCCGATCCGGCGACGAGCCACCTGATCGTGGTCGGCCTCACGGCCAATGCCATGAAAGGCGACGAGCAAATCGCGCTGAACGCGGGATGCGACGGCTATCTGACCAAGCCGATTGACACCCGGACATTCGCCGCAACCGTAAAACAATTCATCGCGACGGCAGATTCCAATCAACCAAAAAACAATCCCCTGGAGAAAAACCATGAAAACTGAAATCAAAGACAGCAAGCCTGCGGCCACTGCAACGGCGTCCCATCGGGGATTCGTGCTGGTGGTGGACGACGAAGAACAAAACCGCAGTCTGCTGCGCGACCCGCTGGAAGCGCGCGGCTATGAAATTGCGGAGGCCGAAAACGGAATGCAGGCGCTGCAGAAAGTTGCCGAACGTCCGCCGGACGTCATCCTGCTCGACCTGATGATGCCGAAGATGGACGGCTTTGAAGTCTGCCGCCGGATAAAGAAAGATTTGAAGACGGCGCACATTCCCATCCTGATTGTGACCGCGCTGTCCGAACGCAAGGAACGGCTGATGGGCATTGCAGCCGGCGCGAACGATTTCTTGAACAAGCCGATTGACATCCAGGACGTCATCCTGCGGGTGGGCAACGCCGTCCATGCCAAACATCTTCACGACCAGCTTCAGATTGAACAGGAAAAATCCGAGCGTTTGCTGTTGAACATTCTTCCGAAGCCCATCGCTGAACGGATGAAAAAAGGGGAAACAAACATTGCCGACAAGCATCCCGATGTCACGGTGCTGGTGGCAGATTTGGTTGGTTTCACGACACTTTCGGCCCATATCAACGCGGAGCAAGTCGTCCAGTTGTTGAATGAGATATTTTCCGCCTTTGATCTTTTGGCGGAGAAACACGGCCTGGAGAAAGTCAAGACCATGGGCGACGCCTACATGGTGGCTGGCGGCCTTTCCGTTCCCCGGCCGGATCATGCGGAAGCGAGCGCCGACCTCGCGCTCAACCTTCAGGAAGAAATCCAGCGCCTCAACCGCGAGTATGACACCTCTATCCGTTTGCGGATCGGCATCTGCACCGGACCGGTTGTCGCGGGGGTCATTGGACGCGGGAGATTCGCCTACGATCTTTGGGGTGAAACCGTCAACCTCGCCTGCTGCCTGGAATCAACGGGCGAAGCCGGGAAAATTCAAATCGCGGAATCCACCTACGAACGGTTGAAGCACAAATACGAGTTCGCGCCGAAGCACAGCATCAACTGCAAGGGCTACGACGGTTTGGCTGCCTACTGGCTCGGCAATTCGATCAAACTCTTGGCGAGCCGCTTGTCCTTGCTGGAATGACTAATGAATAAATCCAATGCGTAATATTTAGGTGCGCTCACTTTCTGCATTTGTCCGTTCTTGGCCAACTTATTTCGTTCGATAAAATCGTTTTGTAGCGAAACGACATGACGCACAAGGTCTCTGGTTCGAGAACCCGCAAGAAATGCTCCGCGCGTGTCTCAAGCAATTGCTTGTCACGGATCGAATCAAAGGATTTGTCCAAAATCGCGCGTTCCGAGCGGGTGCGGTTGCTGCCTTTCTTGGTTTTGACAAACTCGACCATGACTTCGCTCCAAGTGCGCTGGATGTAATTTGAATCCGCCGCAGCCAGATAAGCCTTGGCGATTTGCAGATTGAGCACCGGCTGGCGTTGGGCTTGGTTCTTGGCCTCGACTAGCTGTTGTGCATCCTCCTCATTGCTGGTTTGCAGACTGGTGCGTTTGCCCGTCAGGGTGTCCACACAATAGAACTTTCCACCCCGGCTGCCACGGCAGGTTAAACGGTAACGTGTTTTCATGGGATTTTTCACGCAACCGGGATAATAACCGAAACCCATTCCGCAGCACCAAAGGGTAGCGGGGGAGTTACCGCCCGTTATCCATAATTCTTAAGGAGCACCGAAATTGGTGTCCGTTTTGGTGTCCGTTTGGACTCCCCAGCTCCTAAACCATTGCTGCACACACAGTTAGGAATGGTGGCTGGGGGCGGAATTGAACCGCCGACACAAGGATTTTCAGTCCTCTGCTCTACCAACTGAGCTACCCAGCCAACTGCGGCTGGATATTCAATCTTCCTAGCGGCAATTTGGCAAGGCGTAAAGTTGCCGTCATTCGGTTATTTGCTGATGCCGCGCTCGCTGGCGCGGACAAATTGAACCAAATGCCGGACTTCCGGCAATGACGGTAATTCCTTTTCCACCTTCGCAATCGCATTGGAAACCGTCAGTCCTTCGCGGAACAAAATCTTGTAGGCCTGCCGCAGCGCGCCATGCGCCTCTTCCGAAACGCCATTGCGTTCCATGCCGGTTTTGTTGACTGTGCGGGTTTCCGCCGGGTTGCCGTCGGCCATCATGAACGGCGGCACGTCCTGCACCACCTTCGAACAGCCACCGATCATCGACATCTTCCCGATGCGGCAGAATTGATGCACCGCCGCCAGCCCGCCGATGACCGCGTAATCCTCCACCGTCACATGGCCGGCGAGCGTCGCCACGTTGGACATGATGATGTGGCTGCCGAGCGTGCAATTGTGCGCAACATGGCAGTAGGCGAGGATGTTGTTGTTCGAGCCGACGCGCGTGGCCTCGCCGTCGCCGGTTGCGCTGTGGATGGTGACGTATTCGCGGAACGTGTTGCCGTCGCCGATTTCCGTGCGTGTCACGCCGCCCTTCCATTTCAAATCCTGCGTCTTCAAGCCGATGCTGGCGAAGGGATAAATTTCATTCTCCTTGCCGAGCGTTGTGTGGCCGTCAATCACTACGTGCGAATGCAGTTTGCATTTGTCGCCCAGCGTAACGTGTTCGCCGATGACGCAATATGGGCCGATCTCGCAGCCCGCGCCGATTTTCGCCTTTGGATGAACAATCGTAGTCTCGTGAATCATACTATTCCGCTGCTCGCAGGATGAAGGTGACTTCGGCCTCGCTCACGACTTCACCTTCCACTTTGCAGACGCCCCTGGCCTTGCCGATTTTCCCGCGCGCCTTCGTCAGTTCGACCTCGATGATCAGCACGTCGCCGGGCACGACCGGCTTGCGCCACTTCACTTCCTCCGCCGACATGAAGTAGGCGAGTTGCCCGGCGTTTTCCGCCTGCCGCAACATGAGGATGCCCGCGACTTGCGCGATGGCTTCCAATTGTAACACACCCGGCATGATGGGATGCCCCGGAAAATGTCCCGGAAAATACGGCTCGTTGTTGGTGATGTTCTTGAAGGCGCTGATTTTGTTGCCGTCAATCTTCAGCACGCCATCCACCATCAGGAACGGATAGCGATGCGGCAGAATCTGTCTCACCTGCTCGGCGTTCAATGCGCCGTCACCTTGTGCAATGGTCTCCAGCAGCGCGGCCTTCTTTTCCGCGACACTTTTTTCCACTACCGGCGGCGGGCCGAACGTCTGCGCCGCGCGCAACGGCTTGGTCATCTGCGCGACAATCTGCCGGACGAATTCGCAATTCGCCGCGTGGCTCGGCTTGACGGCGATGAGATGCCCGTGGATCGGCCGGCCCAGCAGCGACAGATCGCCCACGATATCCAGCATCTTGTGCCGCACGAACTCCTCCGGATACCGCAACGGCTCCGTCGTTAGCACCGCGTCGTCGCGGATGACAATGGCGTTCTCCAGGCTGCCGCCCTTGATGAGGCCGTTCTTAATGAGGTATTCAATCTCCTCGAAAAAGCAGAACGTCCGCGCGTGCGCCAATTCCTTCTCCCACGTCGCGGGCGTGATTTCCGTGCTGTAATACTGGGTGAACCGGCCTTTCTTGTCCGCGCTCGTGCAGGTGATTTTGAAACCGTCGCCGGGGAACAGCGTCATCAGCGTCTCGCCCGATTCCAGTTCAATCGGCGCGCTGGGAGTGAACGCCTCGCGCTTTTCCACCTGCGTCTCGATGCCCGCCGACTGGATGATTTTGCAAAACTCGCGCGAGCTGCCGTCGGCGATGGGCGGCTCGTTCGCGTCCAGCTCGATCACCGCGTTGTCAATGCCGTAACCCGCCAGCGCCGCGAGGACGTGCTCGACCGTATGGATTTTCACGTTGCCCTTGGCCAGCGTGGTGGAGCGGTTCGTCTCGCCCACGTTTTCAACGCGCGCCTCGATTTCCGGTTTGCCTTCGAGGTCCACGCGGCGGAAGCGCACGCCGGAGTTGGCGGGCGCGGGCAGAATCGTCATGTTCACCCGGTTGCCGCTGTGCAGGCCAATGCCGGAGTAAATGGCGGAACGATTGAGCGTTTGCTGGTTGAGCACGGACAAATTAGACAAAACGCACGCGCGCTTGGCAAGCGGGCTTTGAGCGAGGGGACTTTAATACGCAGATGCCGCCTAGGCTCCATCATTGTTTAGTTTTTCTGGTTGCTCGATAATAATCTGCCCCAACTGATGCGGCCAATAAAATCACAGAAACAACAGGAATGCACACGTAAATCCTATGCCTGTCAAAAACACCAAACATAAGAAGTGACATCTGTGAAAATACAACAAAATAGAGGACACACGTCAGGCGTGAAATTGGTCGAAATTTTCTTATGAGTCCCAAGATTCGTGACGACAATGCGCCACTAAGAGCCCACAACGCAACGCCTCCAAAAAAATACTAAGATAACGTTCCATGTGGAGCCTAACGATAAAAGCCACCGCCGACTCGCGGCGTGAACCGCGACAGCGGAACTGACCGCGCCAACGGCGGTTGGCTCCAGCGAGAGGCTGTGTGAAAACTCTTTCATTGGTTGAAACCTTTA
>Ga0302320_10005648_pt1 | contig 27989 bp, 21 predicted proteins | sample Bog_T0_3_FD_202130 | JGI IMG/M metagenome (GOLD analysis project Ga0302320, IMG submission 202130) | Peat permafrost microbial communities from Stordalen Mire near Abisko, Sweden - Bog_T0_3 | ecosystem: Environmental > Terrestrial > Soil > Wetlands > Peat | place: Sweden: Abisko, Stordalen Mire...
GAGCGCTGGCGTCGGTCGGCGGCCGACCTGCCGCCACCAAGGCCCTGCCGCGCTCAGCCGCCTTTTTCCATTTCGCGGCGGATGTCGTCCTCGCCGATCGGCTTCTGAAAATAGGTCATCCAGCCGTGGATGGCCAAACCGACGCCCCAGCCGAGGATCGGCCAGATCGGCCAGAAATAGCCGCGCTCCGAAACCGCCCAGACGACAATGAGCAGTAAATTGACGATCACATAGATCGCCGCGTGAACGGCGAAGCCCCGCTTGGCTTCGAGCCGTTTGATCGCGGCTTCGCGGCGCTTGTCGACCTCAGCCATCGCCCCCCCTCCTGTCAAACGCGAGCGGCGCAAGACTAACCACGAGGTCATCGGCCACGGCAATCGCCTGCGTCAATCGGCGAAGCCGCCGTCCCTTGATTGGGCCGCCTACGCCGTCGCGCCGGCGTCGACCGTCAGCACGGACCCTGTGACGTTCCGCCCGTCATCGCCCATCAGCAGCGCCGCCATCGCCGCGACGTCCTCCGCATCGGTCAGCCGGCGCAGCGCTGTGCGGGCGACGATGCGGTCGCGCTGCGCGGCGTCGAGGCCGCGCGTCAACTCGGTGTCGACGAAGCCCGGCGCAATCGCGTTGACGGTGACGCCGACTCTTCCAACCTCGCGCGCCAGCGCACGGGTGAAGCCGGTAAGCGCCGCCTTGCTCGCCGAATAGACCGACAGGCCGTTATAGCCGGTCGCAGCGACAATCGAGGCGATGTTGACGATCCGCCCCCGTCCCTCGGCCATCATGCCGCGCGCGACGTACTTGGTCAGCACGATCGGCGCCAGCGTGTTGAGCCGCAGCAGCGCTTCGATGTCGGCGTTCGCCATGTTCGCCAGCAGCCCGCCCGTCCCGACGCCGGCGTTGTTGACCAGGCCATAGATCGGTCCGCGCCGCTCCTTGAGATCGCGAACGAAGGCGGGAATGGCGGCGACGTCGGTCAGGTCAAACGGCTCGAAATGCAGCGCCCCGGCGCCGCTGAGTTCCGCCGCAGCCTGCGTGAAGGCCTCGCTCGGCTTGCGAGCGACGCCGATCACGCAAAAGCCGTCGCGGGCCAGGCGCGTGGCGATGGCGAGGCCGATGCCGCGGCTCGCGCCGGTGACGAGAACGTTATCCATGGCGGGCCAATTTTCCGCCGTCGGTCATCGGCAGTTCGGCGACGAAGCTGAGGAATGACGGCGCCTTGTAGGCGGGCAGCGCGGCGCGGCAAGCGGCGAGAATGTCGCGCTTCGTCGCCTCGTCGGCCGCCGCGCCGTCGCGCAGCACGATTTCGGCCGCGACCAGCGCGCCGGTGATCGGGCTTTTGCGCGCGAAGACGCGACTCGCGCGCACCGCCGCATGGGCGTTGAGCGCCGCCTCGACTTCTTCCGGGTGAACCTTGGCCCCGCCGACATTGATGATGCCGCCGCGCCGGCCGACGAACAGATAGCGGTCGCCGCTCAGCGCGACGACGTCGCCGGTGTCGACGAAGCCGTCGGAATCCTTCAGCGCCGGCGCCTCGGCGCCGAGATAACGCAGCGCGGCGCGGTTGGAGCGGACCCGCAAGACGTCATCGACGATGCGCAGCGCGACCTCGCCGTCATCGCCGACGAAGTTCGCAGGAAAGCCGGCGCGCCCGTCGGAGACGACGAAGGCGACGCCCGCCTCGGTCGACGCATAGGCGTGCTCGACATGCGCCCGAGGATAGAGCGCGCGGAGGCCGGCGATCACCGCGTCGTCGGCGATCTCGCCGGACAGGCGCACGCGCTGCGGCGCGATGCGGGCCGCTTCGCCGCTCATCAGGACTTTGCGCCAATGCGACGGCGTGCCGGAAATGTGGGTCGCGCCCGCTTCGCCGAGTCGAACGAGAAACGCATCGACGCTCTCGCTCAGGTCGCCGAGGGTCAGCGACTCGGCGCCGGCAAGCGCGCGCAGCAGGATCTGCAGCCCGCCGTAACGGCGGATGTCGTAGAAGGTCGCCCAGCGCTGGCCGGAGACGGGGCGGAACGCCGCGGTCAGCGTCGCCAGCGAATGGGCGACGAGCTTCGGCGGGCCGCTGGTGCCCGACGTCGGCATCGCCCATTCGGTGACGAGGCGGGCCACGCGCGGCGCGGCGAGCGGCGCGAGCGGCAGGCGGCAGGCGACGCGTGTCGCAACTTCAATCTCCGGCGCCGGCGCGTCGCCGTCGTAGACCAGCGCGTCGGCGGCGGATGCGCGCGCCAGCGCAACGAGCGCCTCCGCGCCGGCGCCCGGCGGACAGAGCACGATCTGGCGGGCGACGCCGTCGAGATCGATCAGCGCCGCCGCCGCCTTGGCCATGTCGCCGACCGCGAGCAGAACCGAGCGACCTTCGAGCCGCGCCAAGTCGTCGCCCAGGCTGCCGGCGGCGGCGAAGCGTTCGAGTTCGAGGGTGAAGTCGCGCGTCGCGACGCGACGGCCGCGACCGCTGGCGACCATCTGGGCGAAGAGGGTCCGCGGCTCAGACAAGCGCGGCGTCGTAGAAGGCGATCAGTTCGCCGACCGTCGAGGGCAGACGCCCGTCGCCGGCCGAGGTGAACGGATCGGCGCCAAGCGCGTCCTCGAGCCGCGCCACCAGGATCGCGAAGCACAGGGAATCGAGGCCGGTCTCCATCAGCGGCAAGTCGTCGTTGAGCGGCGCCAACGTCTTGCCCTGCTCCGCCGCGACATCGCGGATGGCGGCGAGGATCGTTAACCGAGTCGTCATGACGCGCATCGTCTCGCGTTGAGGGATATGCCTCATTCTACTATGGTTCTTCACACGCGCGCCGCGCCAAAATTCGCGAACGGTAAATTTTTATGGTCGATTCCGCTGCGGCCGACGTCGTCTGCCGTGTGATCGAAGAGCGCGACCTCCCGAAGGTCGTCGACTGCTTGATGCGGGGCTTTCCTGAGCGGCCGCGCCCATTCTGGACCGACGGCCTCGCCCGTCTCGCGGCGCGGCCGGAGGTCGACGACCTGCCGCGCTTCGGCCACCTGCTTGCCGCCGGCGACACAGTCGTCGGCGTCCTGCTGCAGATCGGCTCGATCCGCGAGACCGCCGAAGGCCGCTACGCCCGCTGCAACATGGCGGGCTGGTGCGTCGACCCTGACTATCGCGGCTACGGCCATCCGCTCCACGCCCGCGCCATCAGTCGGCGCGAGGTCGTCTATTTCACTGTCACGCCGGCGCCCCATACGCTGCCGACGCTCGCCGCGGTCGGCTATCGCCGCTATTCCGAAGGCCAGGTCATCTTCGCGCCGCTGCTGTCGCGGGGAGAGGCCGGCGCGCGCGTCGTCGACTACGCGCCTGACCGACCGGAGGCCGCGCTGCTATCGGCGAGCGACGCGCACCTGCTCGCCGACCACGCGGCGCTCGGCTGTAACGCCTTCATCGGCCTCAGCGGCAACGAGGCGCGGCCGCTCGTCTTCCAACCGCGACGGATCTGGCGCGCGCTCATCCCCTGCGTCCATCTCGTCTATTGCCGCGAGGCGAGCGACCTCGCGCGCTTCGGCCCCGCCTATGGCCGCTCTCTAGCCCGCCATGGCCGATTTTTCGTCGTCGCCGACGCCGTCGGCCCCATTCCCGGTCTTGCAGGGCGTTATTTCGCCGAGCGCGAGCCGCGTTACTTCAAAGGTCCGCGGGCCCCCTCGCCCTGCGACCTCGCCGACACCGAACTGGTGATTTTCGGCCGCTGACGCCCACCCGCTTGCCTTCGCCACGAGAGCGCGAGACAAGCGCCCAGGCTTCGAGAACGCGCGAGTCGGCTCCTGAGGCAGGCCAATCTCTTCACCATTCCCGCCGGCGCCCCCTTCGCGCCGACGCTGGCGCGGGCGCTCGTCGACGGCGCGTTGATCGCGGGTTTCCCCGGCGCCGGCGGGCCGCTGGCGCTCGCTGACGCGACGATCTACGTGCCCACCCAGCGCGCCGCCGAGGCGCTGGCGCGAGCGCTGGTTGCGGCGAGCGGCGGGGCGAGCCTGATCTTGCCGCGCATCGCCCCGCTCGGCGCGTTCGAGCCGAGCCGCGACGCGCTTGATCCGTTCGCCGAGGAAGCGTTCGCCGAGGAAAAACTCCCGGCGGCGGTCGGTGAGCTGGCGCGGCGCATGGCGCTGGCGCAGTTGACGCGCGCCTGGGGCCAGGCGCTCAGAGGCGCAATCCGCGGCGTCGACGCCGACGGGCAGCTCACGTTCGACGAAGCCGAGCCGCCGCTGGTGGCGACGAGCCCAGCGCAGGCCTTCGCGCTCGCCGGCGACCTCGCCGGCCTGATCGACGACTTCATCATCGAGGGCGTCGACCCCGAACGGCTGAACGACCTCGTCGCCGACCGCTTCGATCCCTACTGGGGCGTCACCCTCGACTTCCTCAAGATCGCCTTCGCCCGTTGGCCGGACTGGCTCGCCGAGCGCGGCCTCATCGACGGCGCGCGCCGCGCCGCGCTGGCGATCGCCGCGGAGATCCAGGCGCTTGCCGCCGGGCCGAAGCGCGGGCCAACGATCGTCGCCGGCTCGACCGGCGCCAACAGCGCCACGGCGCGGCTGATGGCGGCGGTCGCGCACGCGCCGCAAGGGGCTGTCGTGCTGCCTGACCTCGATCGCGGCCTCGAGGACGCCGCCTGGGCGCTGCTCGGCGATCCCGACGGTGACGCCATCGGCGTCGCCGGCCATCCGCAGGCGATCCTCTACCGGTTGCTCGCGATGATCGGCGTCGGCCGCGACGCTGTGAAGCCGCTCGGCGAAGCCGGCCCGGCCCTCGCCGCTCGCTCGCGGTTTCTCAGCGACGCGCTGCGCCCGGCCGACTCGACCGACGCCTGGCGCCGCGAACGCGCCGACGACGCGCGCGCCGGAGCGGCGATCGAAAGCGCGCTCGCCGGCGTGGCGATCGTCGCCGCCGACGACGAGAACGAGGAAGCGCTGGCGTTGGCGATCGCGATGCGCGAAGCGCTTGATGCGCCCGGGCGCACCGCGGCGCTGATCACTCCCGATGTCGCCGTCGCGCGACGCGTCGCCGCCGAACTCGCGCGCTGGGGGATCGAGGTCGAAACCTCCGCCGGCCGGCCGCTCGGCGAAACACATGCGGGTGTGTTCGCCCGGCTGGCGCTCGGCGCGGCGCGCGACTTCGCCCCGGCGACGCTCGTCGCTTTGTTCGGCGACCGGCTGACCCGCCTCGGCCGCACGGCGCCGGCGTTCGCCGACGCGGCGCGCGCGCTCGAGATCGGCGTGTTGCGCATCATCCTGCCGCCCGCCGGCCTCGCCGACCAGCCGGCGGCGCTCGCCGCGGGGCGCGCAGCGGCCGAGGAATCGCACGCCCATCCGGCCCGCAAGCGTCTCACGGAAGACGACTGGAGCGCCGCCGCGGCGCTGCTCGCCGACTGCGCAACGGCGCTCGCGCCGCTGCGCGCGCTCGGACCCGATGCGCCGCTGTCCGATTTCGTCGCCGCGCATCGGGCCGCCCTGCCGGCGCTGGCGGCCGAGGATGGCGATTGGCGCGACGCGAGCGGCGGCGAAGCTCTGGAGACGCTGCTGGAAGACTGGGCGGCCGAAGTCGACCCCGGCTTCCGCTGCTCGCTCGCCGATTACGCGGCGCTGTTCGACGCGGTGGTGGCGGCCGAGCGCGCGCCGCCGCCGCGCGCCTCGCACCCGCGCCTGCAGATCCTCGGCCTGCTCGAAGCGCGGCTGCTCGCCTTCGACCTGACGCTGCTCGCCGGGCTCGACGAGACGGTCTGGCCGCCCGCCGCCGAGACTGACGCCTTTCTCAACCGCTCGATGCGCGCCGCGCTCGGCCTGTCGCCGCCGGAACGGCGCATCGGCCAGACCGCGCACGATTTCGTCGCCGCGCTCGGCGCCGGTGAGGCGATCGTCAGCCGCGCGCGCAAGCGCGGCGGCGCGCCGACCGTCGCTTCGCGCTTTCTCCAGCGCATCGCCGCCGTCGCCGGCGCGCGCGCCTACGCCGCCGCCGAGGCGCGCGGCGGGCGCTATCTCGCGCTCGCCCAGGCGCTCGACCGCCCCAACGCCTATCGGCCGCGGCGGCGACCCGAGCCGAAGCCGCCGCTGGCGCTGCGGCCCGCTCGCCTCAGCGTCACCCGGATCGAGACCCTGCGCCGCGACCCCTACGCAATCTTCGCCGAACAGATTCTCAAATTGGAGCCGCTCGCGCCAATCGGCCCCGAGATCGGCCCGCGCGAAATCGGCGACTTGTGGCACGCGGCGCTGCAGGCCTACGCGGACCCCTTCGTCGCCGGCGTGACTGCCGCCGAGGCCCGCGCGCGCCTGCTCCGCCTCGCCGCGGCGTCATTCGCCACGCCGCTCGCCGACCCGACTTTCCGGGCTTTGCGCTGGCCCCGCATCGTCGCCGGGCTCGACGCCTTCCTTGTTTTCGACGCCGAGCGCCGCCTTGGCGCCGAACGCGTTCTCGTCGAACGCAGAGGCAAGTTCGAATTCCCCCTCGACGATGGCGCGCGCTTCACTCTCACCGCGCGCGCCGACCGCATCGAGATTCTCAGTGGCGGCGGCGCGGCGCTGATCGATTACAAGACCGGCGCGCCGCCGGGACCCAACGAGGTCAAGGTCGGCTTCGCGCCGCAACTGACCCTCGAAGCGACGATGCTCGCGAACGGCGCGTTCGAAGGCGCGCCGGCGGTCGAGACGGTTGAAGCGCTCTATTTCAAGCTCGGCGGCGCCGACGGCGGCGAAGTGAAGCGCCTCAAGTTCGACGATTTCGGCGCGGTCGTCGCGCGACACTTCGACGGGTTGAAGGCGCTGCTGGCGCAGTTCGCCGATCCGGCGACGCCTTATCCGCCGCGGCTGTTTCCCAAATTCGCCAAGCGGGCGGGCGACTACGACCATCTGGCGCGGGTCAAGGAATGGTCGGCGACCGCCGGCCAGTCCGACGATCCGACGGCGGACGAAGCATGAGCGGGCCGCGGCTCGCCATTCCACTGCCGGTGCGCGAACGCCAGCGCCAGGCGTCGGACCCGGCTGCCTCGGCCTGGGTCTCGGCCAACGCCGGCTCGGGCAAGACCCATGTGCTCACCCAGCGGGTGCTGCGGCTGCTCATCGCCGGCGCCGCGCCCTCGGGCCTGCTCTGTCTGACCTTCACCAAGACTGCCGCCGCCAATATGGCGACGCGCGTGTTCGAGACGTTGGCCTCGTGGACCGGCCTCGACGACGCGGGCTTAAGCGAAGCCATCGTCGAACTCGGCGCGGCGAGGCCGAACGCGCAGGGCCTCGCCTTCGCGCGCCGACTGTTCGCGCGCGCGATCGAGACCCCGGGCGGTTTGAAGATTCAGACCGTCCACGCCTTCTGCGAGCGGCTGCTCCATCTCTTTCCGTTTGAGGCCAATGTCCCGGCGAGCTTCGTCGTCGCCGATGACCGCCAGGCGGCGGCGTTGATCGCGGAAGCGCGCGCGCGCGCCTTCGCCGCAGACCTCAGCGCGCCCGAGCGCGCCGAGGAGGTCGAACGCGTCGCGCGCGACGCCGGCGCCGAGGGTTTCGACGAACTGCTCGCCCGGGCCCTGGCGCGCCGCGCCGATTTCGACGCCATCGGCGACGCCGACACGTATGCGGCGGCGCTGCGGCGCGCGCTCGACCTCGGCGCGAACGAGACGAGCGCGGCGATCAAAGCGAAGATGCTGGCGCTCGCGCCGCACTGGGCCGGATGGGCCGACGAACTCGACAACGGCAGCGCCAAAGACCGCGATCTTTGCGCGAGCCTGCGCCACGCGATCGCGGCGACAGAGATCGACGACCGGCTCTCGGCCTATCTCGACGCGTTCTTCACCAAAACCGGCAAGCCGCGCGGCGGCGAGAAGCAGCGCCTCGTCACCGACGCGCTGGCCAAGCGCCTGCCCAGCCTTCCGCTGCGCCTCGCCGCCGAACAGGAGCGGCTGATCGCGCTGCGCGAACGGCTTTACAGCGCCGAGGCGTTCGAGCGCAGCGTCGCGCTCTATCGCGTCGCCAAGGCGACGATCAAGCACTACGCGGAGCTGAAAGGCGCGCTCGGCCTGCTCGACTACGACGATCTCATCGCCCGCGCCCGCGCGCTGCTCGAGCGCGCCGACGCCGCCTGGGTGCTCTACAAGCTCGATGCTTCGTTGGAGCATCTGCTGGTCGACGAGGCGCAGGACACTTCGCCGGCGCAATGGGCGATCCTCGCCAAGCTCAGCGAAGAGTTTCTCTCCGGCGAAGGCGCGCGCGGCGCCCGCACCTTCTTCGCCGTCGGCGACGAGAAGCAGTCGATCTTCTCCTTCCAGGGCGCCGCGCCGCACATGTTCTCGGCGATGCGCCGCCGGCTGGCGCGTCGTCATGAGGAGGCCAAGCTCGCTTTCGCTTCCGTGCCGCTTTCGGTGTCGTTCCGCTCCGCGCCCGATATCCTCAAAGGCGTCGACGCGGTCTTCGCCGCCGAGCCCGCCTGGCGCGGCCTGACCGGCGACGACGCGCCGCCGCCGCCGCACCAGGCGCTGCGCAGCGACCTCAACGGCGTGATCGAGGTCTGGCCGCCGATCGGCGCCGAGCGGAAGCCCGAGCGCGCGGACTGGCGCATGCCGCTCGACGAAACGACCGGCGCCGAGCCGGCGGTTATCGCCGCGCGCCGCATCGCCGCGACGATCAAGGCTTGGCTCGCGCCGAATTCCCTCGAACGCGTCTTCGACGTCGCCGAAGGGCGGCCGCGCCGCATCGTGCCTGGCGACGTGATGGTCCTGGTGCGCTCGCGCGGCGCTTTCTTCGAGGCGATGATCCGCGCGCTGAAGGAAAACGACACGCCCACCGCTGGCGCCGACCGGCTGTTGCTGCGCGACTCGCTGGCGGCGATGGACCTTGCCGCCGCCGGCCGCGCCGCGCTGCTGCCCGACGACGATCTGACGGTGGCGACGGCGCTCAAGTCGCCGCTGATCGGTCTCGACGACGACGACCTGCTCGAGATCGCGCCGGGTCGCGCCGGCTCGCTGATCGACGCGCTCGCGGCGGCGACCGGCCCGCGCTTCGTCGCCGCGCGCGAGCAGCTCGGAACATGGCGCCGGCGCGCGCGCGAACGCACGCCATTCGCGTTCTATGCGGCGCTGCTCGGCGCCGACGGCGGCCGGCGCGCCCTGCTCGAGCGTCTCGGCCCGGAAGCGAGCGACGCGATCGACGAAGTCATGGCGTTGGCGCTCGCCCACGAGCGCGAGCAGGCGCCCTCGCTCGCCACCTTCCTCGCCGAGCTCGAGGCCGACGACGCGCCGGTGAAGCGCGACATGGCGGCCACAATCGACGGCGTGCGGGTGATGACCGTGCACGCCGCCAAGGGCCTCGAGTCGCCGATCGTCTTTCTCGCCGACGCCTGCTCGGTCGGCTACACGCGCATGACCGAGCGTCTGCTCGACCTCGGCGATCGCGAGGCCGGCGCGCCGCTGTTCGTCTGGGCGGCGCGCAAGGCGGACGATTCCGCACCGCTCGCCGCCGCGCGCGAGCGCGCACGCGCCGCCGCCTCCGGCGAGCATCGTCGCGTGCTCTATGTCGCAATGACGCGCGCCGCGCAGAGGCTGATCGTCGTCGGCCATCACGGCGTCAACGGCCCTGCCGAAGACAATTGGCACGCGCTGATCAGCGCCGGGCTCGGCGAATGGTTGCAGCCCGCCCCGGCGCCGTGGGACGCGGCCGAGGCGATCGCGCGTTTTGGCGCGCCGCTGCGCGACGACGCGCGCACCGAGCCCGCTCCGCCGGCCGCGCCGCTCGTCGAGCCGGACTGGCTGCGACGCCCGGCGACGCCGGAAGCGCCGCTTCCGACGCTGAGCCCGTCGCGCGCTGTCGCGCCGCAACGGTCCGCCGACGACGGCGGTCGCAGTCGCCGGCAGATTGGCGTGCTCGCTCACGCGCTGCTGCAGCGCCTGCCCGAGGTCGCGCCAGAGCGCCGCCGCGCCGCGGCCGAGAGCTTCCTCTCCGCGCAGAGCGGCGCGGTCGCCGACGCGGATCGTGCGCAACTCGTCGACTCTGCGCTCGCCGTCCTCGCGCTTCCCGTGCTGGCGCCGCTGTTCGCCGCCGGTTCGCGCGCCGAAGTGGCGATCGTCGGCGCCGCGCCGCGTATGGGGGCCCCGGCGCTGCCGTTCGTCGGCCGCATCGATCGCCTCGCGGTCGCCGCCGACGCGGTCTACCTCGCCGATTACAAGACCGGCGCGCGGCCGCGCGGCGGCAACCCGCACGCATACGTCGCGCAGCTTGCGCTCTATCGGACAGCGCTGGCGGCGCTCTATCCCGACAAAGCAATCCGCGCCTTCCTCATATGGTTGACCGGCGCTGAAGCGATCGAGATCGCCGCCGCCGAGCTCGAGGAGTCGCTCGCCAGCCTTGCTGCAAGCTGACAGAAATGCGGCCAAGAGGCGGCGCATCGGTCCGCCAATTGCCCTGCTAAGGCCCTGATTAGGCCAAAGTTTCCCGCCTAGACTGCACCCATGACGATCATTGTGAGACGGCGGCGATCGGGCCGGCGCGTCGCGTCTGCCGACCAACCGCAACTGCCCCTCACCGAGCGCGGGCGCAGCGCTTGCCTCGTCGCGGCCGCCGCGATCATGGCGGCTGCAACGACCGCCGGCGTGGCGCAGACTGCGGTGACCGGGACCGCGACGCAGACAATGCCGGCGAGTGGCGCGGTGCAGACCGCGCCGACCGCCGACGCCACGCTGATCGCCGACGCGGCGCAGACTGCGCCGCCGAGCGGCGCCGCGCCAACGTTGCCGCCGGGCATGGTGCGATACGATCATCCAGTCTTCCAAAACGGCCGGCTCATCCTCTGGCACGGCGCCTGGCGCGACAGGCTCAGGCCAAAGGATCAGGGGCAGAGCGCCAAGGCTCAGGCGCAGAGCCTCAAGGACCCAGGCCCGAGCGCCGCCGTCCCCACGCCGACGAAACCGAGCCCGAACAGTTTCGCCTTGCTCGCCGATCCGAGCGACGCCTGCGCGACGCGACTCGCCGGCGACTTGGTCGCCGCGATGCAGGTTGGCGGCGCTAGTGGCAGGATCGTCGCCGGCGGCGTTTCAGCCGCCGCGCTCGGCGCCGCCATCGACGGCGACGGCGCCGATCTCGCCATCGCGCCGCTCGATGCGTTGGTCGCCGATCCGCGGGCGAGCGCCCCCTGGCGCGAGCGCGCGCCGTTCATCGCCAAGCTCAGCGGCGAACCGATCGAAATCATCGCCTCGCGCGATGTCGCCGACCTCCGCCAGCTCGCCGGGCGCGAAGTCGGGTTCGGCGTCGCAAACAGCGCCGACGCGACCAGCGCGGCGGTCCTCTTCAACGGGCTTGGCATTGCGCCGCGGCCCGCCTACGAGCCGCTCGCCGACGCGCTCAACGACCTCGCCGCTGGCCGCCTCGCGGCTGTCGTCGCGGTCGACGGACGCTGCGCGCCGACGCTGGCGCAGTTCGGCGCCGACAAGCGCTTTCACGAACTCGCCGTCCGTTGGACGCCGGCGATGCGATCGATCTACGCGCCGGTCAGCCTGACCGCCAAGGATCGTCCCAACCTTATCGGCGCGGCGGAGAAAATCGACACCGTCGCCGCGCCGCGCGCGCTCATCGCGCTGGACGCCGCGCCCGGCTCGGCGCGCGCCCAGTCGGCGGCCGCGCTGACCAGAACCTTCTTCGACGGCTTCAATCGACTGCTCGTCCCCGACAAGGACGGCGCCTGGCGCGACGTCAATCTCGCCGCCGAGGCGCCGTGGCCGCGCCTGCGCGCGGCGCAGGACTGGATCGACGCGGCCCGGCCTGCGTCCGACCCATCGCTGCAATCGTTCCGCGCCGCCGCACGCGGCGCGGCGAGCGCCGACGACGGTCCCGCCGCGCAGGATTCCGATCGGCTCTACGACAGTCTGATGCAATGGCGCGGAGCGGAGCAATGAACGGAGGCGCGTAATGCCGATGATCCTGTTGAAGTCCGTGGCCGGCCTGTTCGCCGGCGTCGCCGTCGGGGCGCTCAGCCTGGCGTACTGGCCGCAGATCCAACCCGCCGCGGTCGCGGCGCGGCCCGCGGTCGAGCAGCCGCAGCGGGTCGTGCAATCGGCCCCGGCGGCGCTCGAGAAATCGGCGGTCGACAAGCTCGCCCTGGCGCTGCGCGATGCTCAGCCGAACACCGCGCCAGTCGCGCCGGGGCCGACGCGCGGCCTGACGTTAACCCCGACCAACGTCGACTTCAGCGCGCCAAGCGACGACGCGCGGCGGTTCCGGGCGCAAGGATTGGTCGCGTTGGCCGCCGGCGACGTCGCCGCGGCGCGCGCCTTCCTCGAACGCGCCGCCGACGCGGGGGACGCGCGCGCCCTGTTGGTTTTGGGCGACGCCTATGATCCGGCGACCTTGACCCGCCTCGGCGCGATCGGCGTCAAGGGCGACGCGTCGCGCGCCCGCGACTATTACCAGCGCGCGAACGACGCCGGTCTCGCCGCAGCGCGCCAGCGCATCGCCGCCATCGAAGTCTCACAATAGCCGCGAACGTAAGCGGCCTTTCAGCGCTCGACGCGCGACAGCACGGCGCTGAGCGGGTCGCTAGTCCAGGCGACGTTGACGAAGTTGTCATGATCGACGTCGCCGGAATCGACGAAGGCGACGACGCCCGGCCTGAGATCGTCGGGCAGCCCGTTCTCGACCGCGATCCCGTCGCGTTGCAATTGCGCGCGCAGCGCCGCGTTCTGGTCGTGGGTCGAGGTCGAATAGGCGCTCACGAAGAAGGCGCCGCCGTGCGACGCCTCGATCCAGCGCGTGAACTTGTCGGTCTCGCCGTAAAGCGCGTCGAGCAGCACAACGCCGCGGATGCGCTCGCCGGCGCCGCCCTCGGTCAGCGAAAAGGCCGCGGCCTCGTAGCCGCCGCTATAGGCGACGACGATCACCGGCATGTGGTGGAAGGTCCAGCGCGAGGTCCCGGGATAGAGGTCGGCGAGTTTGCCCGCCGCCTCGTCGAGGAACTGCGCGAAGGCGCCGGGGCGCCAGAAATTGCCGGCGCTGGAATCGGCGGCGTCGACGGCGAGTTGCGGCGCGACCATCACTGCGTTGAGGTTCGACTGCGCGAGCTGACGGACAGTCTGCTGGCGGCCGACGACGTCGCGCGCCAGAATCGTCTGGTTGCCGTGGAAGTAGACGACCATGACGCCCGGCCGGCCGGGGTCGAAATCCGGGCCGGCGGCGAGCAGCACATGGCGATCGTTATAGTTGGTGTCTTCCCATAGCAGACCGCCGCGAGGCGAGGTGTGGCCGAGGCGACCGTCGGCGTTGACGTCGAGGAACGGCTTCGCCCGCTCGTTGGTGTCCGCGTCTGCCGGGATCGTGCCGCGATAGGGAAAGGCGGAGGTTTTGAACTCCGCAAAGGCGACATTGCCGCCTCCCGCCGACTGCATGGCCGAACCTCCGCCCGCCAGCCCCGCCACGGGCCCCGGCCCGGCGTTGCACCCCGCCAACGCCAACGTCAGACCGACGCCAGCCGCGTAGAGAAGGACGCGAGTCGGCCGCAAGCTCATCGCCGGACCTCCGTCTGGTTCAGGCGCCGCCTAAGTGAGGCGTCGCGGCGCCGGCTCCGATATTACCCCGAAGAAAGCGGGCAGCGCCAGCAGGTAGGCGCAACCGGCGATCTCGATCACCGAGCCGAGGCCGAAATTGGTCGCGAGCACCGGCGCAGCGGCGGCGCCGATCACCGAGAAGCAGCCGTTGACGCCCCACGCCCAGATGAACAGGTGCTCCTTGCCGAGCCGGCCGAGCGTGGTCATCGCGGTCGGCATCGGGAAGCCCATCAGGAAGGCTGGCGGGGCGATGAAGGCGAAGCACCACGCCAGCCGCGCCAGATAGGGCAGCGAGCCGATCGCGTCGAGCGCGGCGTTGAGATAGTTGGCGTAGCCGATCAACAGTCCGCCGACGACAAGGAACAGCGCCGGCATGAACAGCCGCTTGATCGGCAATATGCGCTCCGAGACCAGCGCTCCGAGCCCCGAGAACACCAGCATGCCGGTTATGAGGATCGAGGCGGAGACGGTCGGATTGCCCAGCGCCATGACGAAATGGGCGATCAGGCCGACTTCGACCATGATGTAGCCGGCGCCCAGGCAGGCGAAATAGACGACGCTCAGCGCCTTGCCCGGCGTCTTGGCGAAGATCGTCCGCCAACCCCAGAGCACCGGGATCGCCAGCAGCACGGCGGCGGTGACGCAGGCGACGCCGAGCGTCGCCCAGATCAACAGGTAGCCCCACTCGTCCTGCAGCGGTTCGAGCCGGTCGGGGTCGAACAGCACCTGCGGCAGGTCCTTGGTCTTCACGTAGGCGGCGAAATAGGGCGCGTCGTTGGTCAGCTTGCGCGTGTCGAAGACATAACGCTTGGCGACGTCGGCCCAGCCGCCGTTGACCAGCGTGTGCCAGGCGAGGCGGCCCATGACGGTCGAAGGCAGCACCCCTTCGTCGCTCCCGCCCGGCGGGCCGCCGGGCTCGGCGCCGGAACCGTCGTCGGGCGGCGCGGTCGGATCGACGTCGGCCTTGGCCGACGAGCTCGGCGGCCCGTTGACCGGCGTCGAAAAGAACTGCGCGACGTAGCCGTCGAGGGTGCGGTCGGTCTGCGAGCCGTCGTAGAAGAAACCCGGCGAATAGATCTCGTCGAACGACAAGTCGCGCGAGTGCTTGCGCAGCGCGGCGATCTCGTCGGCGGAAAAGCCGCCGCGCTTGTAGAGCACGGTGGCGGTCGAGAGGTAGGACGAGGCGACGAAGAACGAGTCGGCCATGCGGTCGCCGTCGAGCGCGCGCGAGGCCGCCGCCATGGTGGCGTAGAGCTTGAGCACCGACTTCGGCGGCTCTTCCTTGTTCCAGATGGTGACCGCCAGCACGCCCCCGTCGGCGAGGGCGCGCATGTAGGTCTCCATCGCCTCTTCGGTGTAGGGGAACTTCTCCACCACAGCGAAGCCGCCGGGATTCGACAGGCCGGTCGAGTCGGCGAGGCTCAAGTCGATGACGTCGAACTTCTCTTTGGTCTGGGCGAGAAAGTGGCGTCCCTCGTAGTCGACGACATGCACCTTGCTGAGGATGTCGCCGGTGAAATCGCGGAACACCGGGCCGCGGAACGCTTCGAGAATGGCGCGGTTGCCTTCGGCGACGGTGATGTCTTTGGACCCGGAGCTCAGCGCGACCTCGGTCGAGATGCCGCCGCCGAACTGCACCACGAAGGTCTTGGGCGCCTTCTTGATCACATAGGGGTAGTACATCGGCAGGTAACGGAAATAGGCCGATTCCTTCTCGGTCAGATGCCGCATGACGCCGATCGGGCCGTCGCTGTCGATGTAGAGACCGAGGTAGGCGTTGGCCGGCATCTCGGGCAGGTTGAAGCCGGCGTTGTCGGACAGGCCCGGCGCGAAATGCAGGTACGAGGTCGAATAGGCTTCAAGAAAGCCGAACGGCGACCAGCTCTCGTAGACCTTCTTCGCCTCGGGCAACCGCCGCGCGTAGGAGGCGCCCTTGTAGTCGTTGACGGCCAGGCGCGACAGGCCGAGATCCGGCGCGACGACGAAATGGCCGCCGAAGGCGACCACGGCCGAGACGACGAACGGCGCGAAGGCGCGTCGCGCGCCGGGCAGGAAGGTCCACGCCAGGCAAGAGGCTGCCCACAGCGCCAGCGGCGCGGCGATCAGGTCGACCGGCGGGAAGACATACATCGCGCCGAGGAAGACGAGGCCGCTCAGGCCCGAGCCGGCCAGATCGGCGAAATAGACGCGGCCGAACGTCTTGTTGCTCTTGAGGAACACGCAGCCGAGGAACACCGCGCCGGCAAGGAACGGCGTCAGCGACGCGAGAAAGATCTCGGCGAGCTTCCATTTCTGGTTCGGGTCCGAGACGAGATAGATCGGATTGAAGCCGAGGCCCTGGATATAGAGGTTGGAGGCGACGGCGAGCGGCCCCAGCAGGCCCAGCGCCACCGACGCGATCGCCAGCCAATGGCGCGCAAACCAGTTCTTGGCGATCGCCATCACCGCGCTGGTGAGGCCGAAGCCGAGCATCGCCAGCGACACCACCAGCGAGCCGAAATGCGTCCAGTTGCCGACGGCGAAGACGCGCATGATGTCGATCTGGAGCGCGATCACCGCGCCGGCGCCGAGACCGACGGCAATATAGAGGGCGAGACGGCCGCCTGCGTCGAGTTCGACGTCGGCCGGGCCGACAATCGTCGCGACCGCGTCGACGCGCTCGTTCATACGTAGCTCTCCTGTCGGGAGGTCTTCGGCGTCGCGCCCCGCGCCGCTTCAGCGCGGGGACGAGCGAAGCTTGGCGCGCCGATCAATTGTTGTGCGTGCCCTTGATGGCGTCGCCTTCAAGCTTGGTGAAGGGGACGAAGGGCACGATGCGGCCGCCGTAGATGTCGGAGCGGGCGACGGTGATCGAGCCGTCGGCCGCCTGGTTCTTGACGACTTTCAGCACCCGCTGGGCGCCGGGCGGACCGACTGGAATGACCATGATCCCGTTCGGCTTGAGCTGCTGCAACAGCGGCGGCGGAACGTGGTCGATGCCGCAGGTGACGATGATCTTGTCGAACATGATCTGCTCGGGCGCCGCCGCCGCCAGCGTCGCGGCGGGAGCCGGGCTCGCCGCAGCGACGGGCGTCGCGCCGGCCGCAGGCGTCGGCGAAGCCGCGGCGGCAGGCGTCGCCGCGGGCGCCGGCGCTGCAGCCGCCGTCTCGACCCAGCCGTAATAGCCGTCGGCGTTGCGCGACTGGATCGCCTTGAACTCGACATAGCCGTCGGCGATCAAGCTGTCGTAGGTGCTGCGCGTGCGCTCGGCCAAGGGCTTGATGATCTCGATCGTGTAGACCTGATCGGTGAGGTGCGAGAGATAAGCCGACTGGTAGCCGGAGCCGGTGCCGATCTCGAGCACCTTTTCGCCCTGCTTGGGATCGATGGTCGAGGTCATGCGGCCGACGATATGCGGGCCTGAGATCGTCACGCCGTAGCCAATGTCGAGGAAGGCGTGCTCGTAGGCGCGGCCGAGGTTTTGCGGCAGCACGAACTTCTCGCGCGGGGTCAGCAGGAAGGCGCGCTTGTGGCGCGGGTCCCAGATGTCCTCGTTGCGCACCATCGCGCCGAAGCGGTCGAACCGCTCGCCGAGGAACTTGGGATCTTCGCCGCGCTCGGCGACGCCCCACTCGATGAATTTCTCGCGGCTGTCCATCGGCGGCGACAGGTCGAAGGTGAACGGGGTCGGCACCTTGGCGAACGCGAAGCGCGGAATCAGCGCGCCGCCCACCAGCCCGGCGGCGCCGGCCAAGAATTGTCGTCGCTCCACGAACGCCTCCTCGAATGAAGCAGGAAAGGAAGGATGTTGCGCCTGATAGCGCAAATCGCGCCCAAACGCGACAGCCGAATTGCGGGACGGCGGCGACCTCCGGACCAGCCGAATCGCCCGATCAGCGGCCCGAGCGCGAATCGGGCGGCGCGACCTCGAGCGCCCGCCCCATTGGCAGGGCAATGAGGCGCGGCGGGGGCGGGGCGGCGACGAATTCCGGCCCGCCGCCGATGCGGATCACCGCCCCTTCCCGGCTCACAAGTTCGTATAGCGTCGCGGCGGCGCGCGGCGACAGGCGGATGCAGCCGTGGGAGGCCGGCCGGCCGAGGAGATCGGTCTCCAGCGTGCCGTGAATCGCGTATTGGCCGTGGAAGAAGATCGAGTATGGCATCGGCTCGTTGCCGTATTTCCACGAATGGACCATCGGATAGAGCGCATAGGGGCGGAACTCGCCGCGCGGCGTGGCGCGGCCGAGACTGCCCGAGGAGATCGGCCATTCGTAACTTGCGCCGGCGCTGGCGGACACACGCATGATCTGGGCGCCGAGATCGACGTCGACCCTGACCTGCGCGGCGCCGGGCCCTGCGGCTGCAAAAAAAGCACACGCCAGCGCCAAGCCGCCTTTCCAACTCATGCCGAATCCCCAGCCGGCGCGCTTCGCCGCCGTCGTGATTCGGGCCGGACGTGCGGGCGCGCGCTTGGCGCGTTCATGGCGCTTTTCGCGCCGTCGCGCAATCGTGATCCTGCAGGTCCTCGGCGTGGCCCCCTTGCGTCAGTTCAGCGCGGTCGGCGAGCAGGACGAACCCCGCCTTGCCGGCGAAAGTCGCGCCGACGACGATGAGCGATTCGTCCGCCATATGCGCCTTGGCGTCGGGGACGCCGTCGGCCAGCAGGGCGAGCGGCCGAACGCCGGCAAGATCGTCGGAGAGGACGCGCCGCGCCCAATAGTTGCGCCCCTTCAGCGGCTCCGCCATCGGCCGCCAGGCCTCGTCAAACCAGCCGATGTCGCCGGCGAGCGTCGCGGCGACGTCCTGGTCGAGGCAATCGAGGTGGAGGTGAAATTGGTCCTGGCTGCGGGCGAACTCGGAATTGATCGCGATCGAAATCGTCTCGCGCGGCGGCGCGCCTGCGAGCCTGGCGGCGAGCGCGTCGCGCGCAGCCCAGGCGAAGGCGAAGTAATCCGGGGCCGTTGGCTCAAGCGCGAACGGGTCCTCGATCCCCGTCACGCGGCGGGTCGGGATCGCAAGAAACTGGGCGATTCCGACGCGGTCCTTCAGCAGCGCGACGCCCTGGTCCTCGCCGCGCGACAGATCGACCCGTTCGCACGGCGCCGGCCCCTGCCCCGCCTGCGTATGCGCAACGCATTGGCCGTGGACGATGGTCCACAGCGCCAGCCGATCGGCGCGCGCCGGCGGGGCCGCGAGCGCGGCGGCGACGAAGAGCACGGCGAAGACAGGCGCTGACTTCATCGCAAGGCTCCCTTCCCTTTCAAGGCGTCGGACAATCGAGGCGGCGGCGGCCGGGGCTGCGTCAACCGGGCCTCGCCGTCAGACGGATTCTCGTGCTAGTTTTCATGACGACAGGACGACATCTGGCTTCGGCTCGGCCGAAAAGATGTTGGGTTCGAACCGCCGCGTGTGAGGTTTGCGGCGACGAAAGCAAGGGAAGAGCAATGCAAGGCGATCAACGGGTCATCGAGTACCTGAACAAGGCTCTCCGCCATGAGCTGACGGCCGTCAACCAGTATTGGCTGCACTACCGAATTCTCGACAACTGGGGCTTCAAGGACCTCGCCAAGACCTGGCGCAAGGAGTCGATCGAGGAGATGGAGCACGCCGACCTGCTCATCGCCCGCATCCTGTTTCTCGAAGGCCATCCGAGCATGCAGCCGAGCGACGGCTTGCGGATCGGACAGGACCTCAAGAACCTCCTCGAATGCGACCTCGCCGCCGAGGTCGACGCGCGCGCGCTCTACCTCGAAGCCGCTGGGCATTGCGATAAGGCGAACGATCGCGTCTCCAAGAACGTCTTCGAGAAGCTGACGGCGGACGAGGAGCACCACATCGACTTCCTCGAGACCCAGCTCGAGCTCATCCGCCAGATCGGCGTCGAGCTCTACGCGCAAAAGCATATGGGCGGGCTGGAAGAGTAGCCGCAGGCGAATCCACGCCTCGTCGCGGCTGAGGCTCGACCCGGCGGCGACGGCGGCAAGCGCCCTCTCACACGTGGATCGCTCGCTTCGCCACCGCCAGCGCAGCTTCCTTGACCGCTTCCGACATGGTCGGATGGGCGTGGCAAGTGCGGGCGAGGTCTTCGGACGAGCCGCCGAACTCCATCAGCACGACCGCTTCGTGGATCATCTCCCCGGCGCCGAAGCCGACAATGTGCACGCCCAGCACGCGGTCGCTCGCCGCGTCGGCGAGCACTTTGACGAAACCGTCGGTGTGGCGCATCGCCCGCGCCCGGCCGTTGGCGGTGAACGGGAACTTGCCGACCGCGTAGGCGATCCCCGCCGCCTTCAGCTCTTCCTCGGTTTTGCCGACGCTCGCCACTTCGGGGCTGGTGTAGACGACGCCGGGAATGACGTCGTAGTTCACGTGCCCCGCCCGGCCGGCGAGGATTTCGGCTAGCGCCATGCCTTCGTCCTCGGCCTTGTGCGCCAGCATCGGCCCGCGCACGACGTCGCCGATCGCGTAGACGGTCGGCACGTTGGTGGCGAAATGGCTGTCGATCAGCACCTGGCCGCGTTCGGTCGCAACGCCGAGCGCTTCCAACCCTAGACCCTGCGTGTAGGGGCGACGGCCGATCGCCACCAACACCACTTCCGCTTCGAGCGTCAGCGCCGCGCCGCCGGCGGCGGGCTCGATCGTCGCCTTGACGCCCTTCTCATTCTTCTCGACCGCGGCGACCTTGTACGAGAGATGGAACTTGACGCCCTGCTTCTCGAGCAGGCGCTGGGTCTGCTTGCCGACTTCGCCGTCCATGCCGGGCAGGATGCGATCGAGGAATTCGACCACCGTCACCTCGGCGCCGAGCCGGCGCCAGACCGAGCCGAGTTCGAGCCCGATCACCCCCGCGCCGACGACGATCAGCGACTTCGGCGGCCTGGCCAGCGACAGCGCGCCGGTCGAAGAGACGATTTGACGCTCGTCGATCTCGATCCCCGGCAGGCGGGCGACGTCGGAGCCGGTGGCGACGACGATCGCCTTGGCCTCGTAGGTCGTCTCGGCGCCGTCGGCGCCCTTCACCACGACGCGGCCCGGCGCGGCGATGCGGCCCTCGCCCTGCAGCCAGTCGATCTTGTTCTTCTTGAACAGGAAGGCGACGCCGTTGACGTTGGCGGCGACGGTGTCGTCCTTGTGCTTCATCATCGCGGCGAGATCGAGCTTGGGCGGCGCGACCACCACGCCGAGCGCGCCCAGCCTGTGGCCCGCCTCCTCGAACATTTCGGAGGCGTACAGCAGCGCCTTCGAGGGAATGCAGCCGATGTTGAGGCAGGTCCCGCCGAGCGTCTTGCTCTTCTCGACCACGGCGACCTTCATGCCGAGCTGCGCGGCGCGGATCGCGCAGACATAGCCGCCGGGACCGGCGCCGATCACCACAACATCGTATGCCATTCGCCCGCTCGCTTTCCTTCTATTCTGCTCAGAGCAACGCCAACTGGATGAGCATCATCAGCAGGCCGATGAGGCCGATCCCCCACAGCGCGGTGCGGACATAGATCCATCCCAGCACATAGGCCGGCAGATAGACGAGCCGCGCGATGACCCAGATCCACGCTCCCACACTGCCTGCATGATGGGTCGTGATCAACGCGAGATCGACGGCGACGAACGGAACCCAGTTCTCGATGTAGTTCGCCAGCGCCCGCTTGGCGCGGCCGCACGCCAGACCTTTGGCCGGTGGAAAATCGTCGCGCGGCGTGAACAGCCACGCGTCGCCGTACTCCGCGCGCGACGTCAGGATCTGGGTGAACAGGTAGACGAGCCAGAGAACGACGCTTAGCTCAAGGCAAAGAAGTTCGCTCATTGTTTCCCCCATCCTATCGGTCCGTCCGACTAGAGCATGACGCGTTGAAGTCAAATCCTCGAGGTCGTCATTGCGAGCAAAGCGAAGCAATCCAGACTTAGGGTTCGCAGCGGCGGGTTAGTCTGGATTGCTCCGCTGCCGCTCGCAATGACGGCGGGAATCGTGTCAATCTAAAGACAACTTGCGCTAAAGGTCGAGCACCAGTCGCACCGGATCTTCCAGCGCCTCTTTGACCCGCACCAGGAAGGTCACGGCCTCCTTGCCGTCGACGACGCGGTGATCGTAGCTCAGCGCGAGATACATCATCGGCCGGATTTCGATCTTGCCGTTAACGACCATCGGCCGCTCCTGGATCTTGTGCATGCCGAGGATGCCCGACTGCGGCGCGTTGAGGATCGGCGTCGACATCAGCGAGCCATAGATGCCGCCGTTGGTGATGGTGAAGGTGCCGCCCTGCATCTCCTCGATCTTCAAGGCGCCGTCGCGCGCGCGTTTGCCGACGTCGGCGATCGCCTTCTCGATGCCGGCGACCGTCAGCGCGTCACAATCGCGCACCACCGGCACCACCAGACCGCGGTCGGTGCCGACCGCGATGCCGAGATGATAGTAGTTCTTGTAGACGAGGTCGGCGCCGTCAATCTCGGCGTTGACCGCTGGAACGTCCTTCAGCGCCTGGACGCAGGCTTTGACGAAGAATCCCATGAAGCCGAGCTTGGCGCCGTGCTTCTTCTCGAACGCGTCCTTGTAGCGCGTGCGCATCGCCATCACTTCGCCCATGTCGACCTCGTTGAAGGTCGTCAGCATGGCGGCGGTGTTCTGCGCGTCCTTGAGACGGCGGGCGATGGTCTGGCGCAGCTTGGTCAGCCGCACCCGCTCCTCGCGCTGGGAATCCTCGGGCGCGGCGGGCGCGCGCAGAGCCGCAGCCGGGACTGGCGTCGGCGCGACCGGCGCAGGGGCGGCCGGCGGCGACGCGACGGGCGCGGGCGCGGCGGCCGGGCGCGCAAGCGCCTCGATCACGTCGCCCTTCAGCACCTGGCCGCGCTTGCCGCTGCCCTCGACCATCGACAAGTCGACCGCCTTGTCCGTCGCGAGCCTGGCGGCCGACGGGGCCGGCGGCATCGCGGTCGGCGCGGCGGAGCGCGGCGGGGGCGCGGGCGGCGCCTTGGCGGCGGGCTTCGCCGCGCCGGCGGCTTCGGCGGTCAGGCCGCCGAGCAGCGCGCCGATCGCCACCGTCTGACCCGTCTCGACGGCGATCTCGGTCAACACGCCGGCGGCCGGCGCGTTGACTTCGAGCGTCACCTTGTCGGTTTCGAGTTCGACCAGCGGCTCGTCGGCTTTGACCGTGTCGCCGCGCTGCTTGAACCATTTGCCGACGGTCGCTTCGGAGATCGACTCGCCGAGCGTCGGAACCCGAATTTCTGTCAACATCGGAACACTTGCGCCGCGAACGGCGCCCTTCTCGTCAAGGGGAAACGGTGGAAACGGCGGCGCGCGGCTCGACCGGCCGCAGCGTCACCGTGGGCATGAGGAAGTTCTGGTAGGAGAAACCGCTGGCCGACAGCACGACCGGATCGCGCGCCTGCAACGCCTCGACCTCCTGGCGGTCGCCCGCCTCGATGATCGCCACGCCCCAGGCGCCGGCCGGGTCGGCCACGGCGCCGATCGCCGCGACCCGCCCGACCTCGACATAGGCGGACCAGTACTGGCTGTGCGCCGCCATCAGCGCCCGCTCCTCGCCGGTGATGTCGGCGAGGAAACTCGGGCGCGGCGGGGTCAGGCGGCAGAGAAAGTGCGGCATCGCGGTGAGCGCCTTTTCATCGCCTCGCGCGAGGGCGGAACCCTTCACGCGAAACACTCGTCGAGGAAGGTCTTGAGCTGGGCGAGATGCCTGGACATCAGGCCGCTCGCCGTCGCGGCGGACGCCGGCCGGCCGGCGTAATGCGCGCGCTTGGCCTTGCCGCCGATCTGGGCGAGGACCCATTCGAGATAGGGCTCGACGAAGGTCCAGGCGCCCATGTTCTTCGGCTCCTCCTGGCACCACACCAGGTCGGCCTTCTTGAAGCGCGAAAGCTCCTTGACCAGGCTCTTGAGCGGGAATGGGTAGAGCTGCTCGACGCGCAGCAGATAGACGTCGTCGACGCCGCGCTTCTCCCTCTCCTCGTAGAGATCGTAGAAGACTTTGCCCGAGCACAGGATCACGCGGCGGATCTTGTCGTCGCGCGCGAGCTTGATCTTCTCGCCCTTGTGGGTCTCGGCGGTGTCCCACAGCAGGCGATGGAAGGTCGAGCCGGTGGTGAAGGCTTCCAGGCTCGACACCGCGCGCTTGTTGCGCAGCATCGACTTCGGCGTCATCACGATCAGCGGTTTGCGGAACTCGCGCTTGATCTGCCGCCGCAGCGCATGGAAGAAATTGGCCGGCGTCGTCGGATAGACGACCTGCATGTTGTCCTCGGCGCAGAGCTGCAGATAGCGTTCGAGTCGCGCCGAGGAATGTTCCGGCCCCTGCCCTTCGTAGCCGTGCGGAAGCAGGCAGACGAGGCCGGACATGCGCAGCCACTTGCGCTCGCCCGACGAGACGAACTGGTCGAACACGACCTGTGCGCCGTTGGCGAAGTCGCCGAACTGCGCTTCCCACAACGTCAGCGAATTCGGCTCGGCGAGCGAATAGCCGTACTCGAAGCCGAGCACCGCCTCCTCCGAGAGCATCGAGTTGATGACCTCGTAGCGCGCCTGACCGTCGCGAATGTGGTTGAGCGGGATGTAGCGCGCCTCGGTCTGCTGGTCGATCAGCACCGAGTGGCGCGACGAGAAGGTGCCGCGCTCGCTGTCCTGGCCCGACAGACGCACCGGAAAGCCTTCGTCGACCAGCGAGCCGAAGGCCAGCGACTCGGCGGTCGCCCAATCGAGGCCCTCGCCGGCCTCGATGGCCGCGCGTCGGCTGTCGAGGAAGCGCTGGATCGTCTTGTGCAGGCTGAAGCCTTCCGGCGGCACGGTCGTGCGCTGGGCGATGAACTTCAGCCGGTCGAGGTCGACGCCGGTCTGGCCGCGGCGGTCGTCGTCGGCGAGATCCTGGGCCGCCTTGAAGCCGGACCAGCGGCCGTCGAGCCAGTCGGCCTTGTTGGCGACATAAGCCTGGCCGGCTTCGTATTCGGCTTCGAGGCGCTGGCGCCAGTCGGCGCGCATCTTGTCGACTTCGCCCTTGGTGACGATGCCTTCCTCGACCAGCTTCTCGCCGTAGATCTGCAGCGTCGTCGGATGGGCGCGGATGGCGCGATACATCAGCGGCTGGGTGAAGGCCGGCTCGTCGCCTTCGTTGTGGCCGAAGCGGCGGTAACAGAACATGTCGATGACGACCGGCTTGTGGAAGCGCTGGCGGTATTCGATGGCGACCTTGGCGCAGAACACCACGGCTTCGGGGTCGTCGCCATTGGCGTGGAAGATCGGCGCCTCGACCAGCTTGGCGACGTCGGACGGGTACGGCGAGGAGCGCGAGTAGCGCGGATAGGTGGTGAAGCCGATCTGATTGTTGACGATGAAATGCACCGAGCCGCCGGTGCGGTGGCCGCGCAGGCCGGACAGGCCGAAGCACTCTGCGACCACGCCCTGTCCGGCAAAGGCCGCGTCGCCGTGGATCAGCAGCGCCAGCACCTTGGTCCGCTCGATGTAGTCGTCGAGCTGATCCTGCTTGGCGCGCACCTTGCCGAGCACGACCGGATCGACGATCTCGAGATGCGACGGGTTGGCGGTCAGCGACAGGTGGACGCGGTTGTTGTCGAATTCGCGGTCGGACGAGGCCCCAAGATGGTACTTCACGTCGCCGGAGCCTTCGACTTCGTCGGGCGAGGCCGACCCGCCCTTGAACTCGTGGAAGATGGCGCGGTGCGGCTTGCCCATGACCTGGCTGAGCACGTTGAGACGCCCGCGATGGGCCATTCCCAAGGCGATCTCCTTGAGGCCGAGTTGGCCGCCGCGCTTGATGATCTGTTCGAGCGCCGGGATCATCGCCTCCGCGCCGTCGAGGCCGAAGCGCTTGCCGCCGGGGTATTTGATGTCGAAGAAATTCTCGAAGCCCTCGGCCTCGACCAGCTTGCTGAGGATCGCCCGCTTGCCTTCCTTGGTGAACTGGATCCCCTTGTCGGGCCCCTCGATGCGCTCCTGGATCCACGCCTTCTCGGCGGGATCGGAAATGTGGACGAACTCGAAGCCGATCGTCCCGCAATAGGTGCGGCGCAGGATCGCCAGCATCTCGCGCACGGTCGCGTATTCGAGGCCGAGCACGTGGTCGATGAAGATCTTGCGGTCCCAGTCGCTCTCAAGGAAGCCGTAAGTGGCCGGATGCAGCTCCTCGTGATCCTTCTGCGGCTCGAGGCCGAGCGGATCGAGATTGGCGTGCAGATGGCCGCGCATGCGGTAGGCGCGGATCATCATCAGCGCACGCACGCTGTCGCGGGTGGCGCGATGGATCGTGTCGTCGCTTTGCGGCGCTTCGGGCGCTGCGGCGGCGCGCGCGCGCAGCTTGTCGGCGATCGCCTTCTCGGTCGCCGGCCAGTCGCCGTCGAGCGCGTTGGTCAGTTCGTCCTTGGGCGTGACCGGCCAGTTGGGCCGTCCCCACGACGCGCCTTCCGCGGTCTTGCCGACGCTGGCGGGATCGTCGCCGAGCGCGTCGAAGAATTCGCGCCAGCCCGCCTCGATCGAGTACGGGTCCTTCTCGTACTGCGCCTGCAGCGCCTCGATATAGGCGCTGTTGGCCCCATACAGGAACGAGGTCTGCAGCAGCTGCTGGTTGATGTCCTGCCGCGTCATGGCCGGCCTCCCGTCACTTGCCGTTCAATCACTTGCCGTTCAACACGTCGACCAATGTCTTGCCGAGCCGCGCCGGCGACGGCGAAACGCGAATGCCCGCCGCCGTCATCGCCTCGATCTTGTCTTCAGCGCCGCCCTTGCCGCCGGCGATGATCGCGCCGGCGTGGCCCATGCGGCGGCCGGGCGGCGCGGTGCGGCCGGCGATGAAGCCGACGACCGGCTTGGCGCGGCCGCGCTTGGCCTCGTCCTTGAGGAATGCGGCCGCGTCTTCCTCGGCCTGGCCGCCGATCTCGCCGATCATGACGATCGACTTGGTCGCCTCGTCGGCGAGGAACATCTCCAGCGCCTCGATGAAGTCCATGCCCTTGACCGGATCGCCGCCGATGCCGACAGCGGTCGTCTGGCCGAGGCCCTCGCGCGTCGTCTGGAACACGGCTTCATAGGTCAGCGTGCCGGAGCGCGAGACGATGCCGACGCTGCCGGGCTCGAAGATGTTGCCCGGCATGATGCCGATCTTGCATTCGCCCGCCGTCATCACGCCCGGGCAATTCGGCCCGACCAGGATCGACATCGAACCGGAAAGCGCGCGCTTGACCCTGACCATGTCGAGCGCCGGGATGCCCTCGGTGATGCAGACGATCAGCGGAATCTCCGCCGCGATCGCTTCGCAGATCGCGTCCGCCGCGCCGGGCGGCGGAACATAGATCACCGAAGCGTCGGCGCCGGTCGTCTCGCGCGCTTCGGCGACGGTGTCGAACACCGGCAGGCCGAGATGCACCGAGCCGCCTTTGCCCGGCGAGACGCCGCCGACCATTTTGGTGCCGTAGGCGATCGCCTGCTCGGAATGGAACGTGCCATTCTTGCCGGTGAAGCCCTGGGTGATGACCTTGGTTTCGGAATTGACGAGGATCGACATCAGTGGGCCCCCTGCCCAGCGGAACGGACCGCCGCCACGATCTTCTGCGCCGCGTCGTCGAGATCGTCGGCGGCAATGACGTTGAGGCCGGACTCGCGCAGGATTGTCTTGCCGAGATCGACGTTGGTGCCTTCGAGGCGCACCACCAGCGGCGCCGTGAGGCCGGTCTCCTTCACCGCGGCGATCACGCCCTCGGCGATGACGTCGCAGCGCATGATGCCGCCGAAGATGTTGACCAGAATCCCCTTCACGTTGGGGTCAGCGGTGATGATCTTGAACGCCGCCGTCACCTTGTCCTTCGAGGCGCCGCCGCCGACGTCGAGGAAGTTGGCCGGGCTTTCGCCGTAGAGCTTGATGATGTCCATCGTCGCCATGGCGAGGCCGGCGCCGTTGACCATGCAGCCGATCGTCCCGTCGAGCGCGATGTAGTTGAGATCGTGCTTGGAGGCCTCGATCTCCTTGGCGTCCTCTTCGCTCTCGTCGCGCAGCGCGACAATGTCCGGATGACGATAGAGCGCGTTGTCGTCGAAGGCGACCTTGGCGTCGAGCACGCGCAGCTTGCCGTCGGTGGTGACGATCAGCGGGTTGATCTCGAGCATCGACATGTCTTTGGCGACGAAGGCGGCATAGAGCTTGGCGATCAGCGCCCCGGTCTGCTTGGCGAGTTCGCCCGACAAGCCCAGCGCGCGCGCCGCCGTGCGGCCGTGGTGCGGCATGACGCCGGTCGCCGGATCGATCGAGAAGCTATGGATCTTTTCCGGCGTCTTGTGGGCGACGTCCTCGATGTTGACGCCGCCTTCGGTCGACAGCACGAACGAGACCCGGCTCGCCTTGCGGTCGACCAAAGCCGACAGATAGAGCTCGCGGTCGATCGACGAGCCGTCCTCGATATAGAGGCGGTTGACCTGCTTGCCGGCCGGGCCGGTCTGCACGGTCACCAGCGTCGCGCCGAGCATCTCGGTGGCGAAGCGCT
>Ga0302320_10005651_pt1 | contig 27978 bp, 27 predicted proteins | sample Bog_T0_3_FD_202130 | JGI IMG/M metagenome (GOLD analysis project Ga0302320, IMG submission 202130) | Peat permafrost microbial communities from Stordalen Mire near Abisko, Sweden - Bog_T0_3 | ecosystem: Environmental > Terrestrial > Soil > Wetlands > Peat | place: Sweden: Abisko, Stordalen Mire...
TCCGGGTGCGTCATCAGAACTTCGGCAAAACCACCGCGATTAAACCCCAGCCCGATGACGCTGCCGAAGCTTGGAATCCTGATTCTCCTCTTTGAACCTCTCTTTACCGTCATCCAACCCTCCCACTAACGCTTATCCGACGACGAGTCTTGCCGCGACTGCACAAATGCGCGCAGCACATTGTTCATGAGCGTCTGATAGCCCCTGCCACTCGCCCGGAACCACTCCAGCACGTCATGGTCTACCCGGATATTGATATGGTCCTTGGGGGCGGGGACTCCCATGATGGCCTTTGTCCAGTCGGGTTCCCCCCGAACGTCATCAACATCGGCGCGTATCGACGCTTCGAGTTTCCTGCCTGTCATGGCTTTCGCTTTGCGCCAATTGGTGCGATCCTCGCCGTGTTCGACTCTTGCTTTAATCTGTTTAGCCGTATAGCGCACGGTATCGTCTTTCTTCCGCATGTCTTGCTCTCCTTGCTGTGATAATTCGTATGGTTCCATCTCGCCACATCCAGATGACGGCGAAGAGTTTTCCTTCCATTGGACCGATGCTCAGGAAACGTTCTTCGTCATCGCGCAGCGTCGGCACGGTAAGCAGGGGACGACCATCAAAGAAGCTGTAAGCGACGCGGAGAAAATCAATTCCCCGCTCGGCCAACACCCAGTCGCGTTTGGATTCGTCCCAGCTAAATTCCACGCTTTACAGTAGCCACATTTGTACCCACGGTCAAGGAAATACTGCCGGAACTATGTGTGAGTTTCGGTGGTAAAGATCACAGTTTCGCCCCGTTATTTGTCACTCAGTCATGCGTAGCCGCGCGCGGAAGCTGGATCGACACCCACGTGCCGGTGACATTTAGCGCGTAAAAACATATGACAAATAGCGCGTCAAGCGACAACATTGAGCCGCCGGTAGTATGGCGGATCGTCAACCCGAAGTCCCAGTGCATTGGGCCCCGGCGGCGGAACGCTGTGCGCTCACTCGAAAGCAATCCTTCGCTCTATCTCGCTAAGCGTTGCCAGGTCCTTGCGCCGGTCGTAGAGCTTGGTGGTGCGCGGATCGGAATGATTCGCCATGTCTTGTGCCGCTTCGAGCGCTCCGCCGTTCTGGAGGAAGACCGTTATTCCCGTGCCCCGGAACGTGTGATTACAGATCGTATCGGGCAGCCCCGCGATGGCGCAACGTCCTTTGACAATCCGCAGCATGTCACGCCGGGAGAGGGGTAGGCCGGTAAGCCGGTGATTCTTATCCAGCGTCTGAAACAACGCCGCTCCGCTCTCACTGACCGCCGCCGCTTCCAGGTAAGCGTCCAGATATTGCTCCGCCTCGTGATGCAGCCAGACGAGCTTCTCCTTGTTGCCCTTTTCCAGGAGCCGCAGGCGTGCTCGCTTACCTTGCAGCGTGTAATCGGCCCTTTTGAGTTTCAGTACCGCGCTCACGCGTGCAAACGTATAGGCCATGATAGCGATGATGGCCCGGTCGCGCAGGCCTTTAACATCGACTTCAACCCTGACGTTCCCCCCGTGCTTCTTCGGGATCTTGACTTCACGGATTACCGCTATCGAATTGAACAGTTCCCGCATCTGCTCCGCCTCCAGAATCGGCGTTATCCCGATCTGCCTGCTAAATCTCGGCCCCTTGACGAAAAGCGCCGGGTTATCAGGAATGGCCTGCTTGATCACGAGCCAGTTGAACAGACCGCGCAGCGCCGCGAGGTGCTGCTTCACAGAAGGAGCGGTGAGCGACATGCTTTCGATGTACGCGGAGACGTGCAGCGGGCGAATCGTATGCAGCTGCAGCTCGTGCCCCTCGCACCAGCGGCAGAACTGCGCCACTGCCTGCATGTATGCCGCTCGCGTGTTTTTGTTGCGGATGGTGGCCGCGAAAAATTCCAGGAAATGCTCGCTGGTCTTTTCTCCGGCGCCGGCAATAATAGCAGGGACGGGAAACGTCCCAGGCCGGGCGGGCAGGAGCGGGGAGGGTATCAGCTCACCTGTCATCGAGTTTCCTCTACGGCAGTGGATAAAGGGTGAGTTCCGGCATGGGAAAGTGCTTCCGGTTATCTGTGACAAGGGTCAGGCTTTCCGTGATACAGACGGCGGCGATCGTGGTGTCCATCAACGTGAAAGTCTTTCCTTTGCTTTTCCATTCCTGCTTGATTTCACCGGCAAGGCGCGCCGCCTGCCAGCGGATGGGGACGTAGTCGAGCTTGCGCAGCAATTGCTCCGTCTGCCGCGTCTCAGAGGCGTGCATCCCGGCATAGACTTCAGCGACATTAACAGCGCAACAAGCGAGAAAATGCCGTTGCTCCACGAGGCTTTCCAGAAGCGCCGCACGTTCGCGCCGGTCATTCAATACGTCGACGATGAAGGTAGTGTCGAGCAGGAAGCGCGTCATCACGCGTCCGGCGGAAGGCGGGACTCACTTTCGGCGCGAAGCGATGCAACCCATGCAGCCGAGCCGTTCTTGAGTTCGGGATGATTCTCGTCTTTCCAGCAGCCTTTTGCTTCCTTAAGGGCAAGAAGCAACTGTTGCCGCCGCATTTCGCGTTCGACAATTTCGGCGATGTAGGAACTCCGTTTTCCTTTGCCGACGAATTGATCGATGTCGGCTAAGAGTGCTTCCGGGAGGAAGACATGGGCGCGCTTTTGTACCATTGGTCTTACCTGGTGGTGAGTGGGGCAGTCACCCTAGATCAATTCCGCACCAAGGTCAAGCCCAAAGAGCAGATTACGGCCCATAACCTCTTTTATGGGTCCTAATCCGTCCAACCAGAAAACCACAAAAATTGTTAATTTTCATTAGTAAATGTCGGAGTCGTTTTTCCCGTTGCACTGACATAGGGAAATGATGGTGCAATTTATCTCTGAAGATTTCGGACAAAATAGTTCTGAAGATTACAGGCTGCGACGAGCGGCCGATTCGGGTTCGCACCGATTTCCCACAAATGTGAGCGCTTTTGGACAGACGCTTCACCGCCGTCAGGGCTTGAATTGTTCCTGTGCCGACTCCACAATGGAAACCACCTGACCACGCGCTGGCCGGATACCGCGGGGAAGTTTCCTTTGAGTCGGGCCGAAGTATTTCGCCTCCAAGCATAGGTTACTTATAACTCAATGAATCTATCGGAATGGGTTTCCTATAGCTGATAAGGGACTCCTTAACAGATATGAACCATCACTGGAGGACATTATGAGCACAAATACTGCTGCTAAAAAGGTTAGGGACTTTGATGGCAATCGATCCTCCGAAACCGGCATTGTCAGGGCGATGACGGACGCGATGACTTCCGACGATGTTGAGAGCATGGTCAATCTCTTCGCATCAGACAACGGAGAGTGGTTGATCGTGGCAACCGGCGAAAGGTTCCATGGACTCGATGAAATCAGGCAACTGGCGACACGCTCCGTAGCGGGGCGAGATCACCCGGCGGGAACGGGCATTAAACCCACAAACGTCTTCACCAATGAAGAAGGGACGAAGCTCTGCTGGGAGTATGTGCATACGGGCGTGGTCACCGACAAATGGCCAGCTTCGAAGAACAGGCCAGCTCCGGGTACGAAGATCGAGCTGCCAATCGTCCTGATCTGCGATATCCGCAAGGACAAGATCGTCAAGATCAGGGAGTACTTCAACCTGCAGACCGTCACCGAGCCCGGCGTTCCGCATAAGCTCTATTCCTAAAGCATCTCGCCGTCCTATGGCGGCTGGCGTTGGTTCATTGTTGTCAGGTTTATGGGGCTTCAGATGATTCCTTTGCGGTCAGTCGCGATAAGCGGCGGACTCGCTCGATAACTTAGTGACCAAAGTGTAAGGAGAAGAACGCGATGAATCCCGTGACTGAAGTGAAAACGAATCCAAGTCTCGCCGTCATCGACAAGACGACGGCACGGAAATCAACTCCGTCCACTTCCCGGTCGTTTTCGTTTCCGATCGGCTATTACGAGTTGCACCCCGACATCAGCATCAATTTTCAACTGAACCGCTTCTATGGCTGGGTCGGCGACGACAGCATGCTGACCGAGATGCGCGACGCGGTGGCCAGCGTGAGTAATTATCCGACGTTCACGAAAATCATTCTCGACTTGGGAGAAAAGGCGCTCGCCCGGCACGAGGTGCTCAAAGGGGCCTACTATCTGCGTCTCGCCGAGTTCTTCTTGCTCTTTAGCGACCCGCGCAAGCTGCCCACACGCCAGCGCTTTGTCGATCTGCTCCTTGACCATCTCCAAATTGCGCCGTCTGCCTATAGCAGAATTCCTTTCGAGACCGGCTGGCTCCCAGCCTATCGCCTCACGCCGGAGAAGCCGAAGGGGACGCTCGTCGTTTTCGGCGGGTTCGACAGCTACATTGAGGAATGGTTGCCCGCAGCGCTGGTCTTTCGCGACGCCGGCTACGACACGATCCTGTTCGAGGGTCCCGGCCAGGGAGCGGCGCTTGAAGTGGCGCACCTGACCATGAGTCCTGAGTGGGAGAAGCCGGTCAAGGCGGTGCTGGACTTCTTCTGCCTCGACGCGGTCACGTTGATGGGCTTCTCCCTCGGCGGCGGGTTGGTCATTCGCGCGGCCGCCTTCGAGCCACGGGTGCGCCGGGTCATCGCATACGACATTTGCACCAACGGGATCGAGTGCTTCCTTCGCCCTCTGCCTCCGCCGGCACAAAAGGAACTCCTTGACTGGATCGACACTGGAAACGAGGGAGCGGTCGACAAGTTCTTCGCCGATGCGATGGCCAAGAGCCTGCTTCTGGACTGGATGGTGAAATTGGCGATACACAACACTGGAGTTAAGACGACGTATGAGATGATGAAGCACTATCAGAAATATGAGACTGCCAGCATCTCCTCCCGGCTGACCCAGGACGTACTCTTGATGGCAGGCGCCGAGGATCACTATGTCCCGGTGCACCAACTACCCGACCAGATCGCCACTCTGACGCATGTGCGCTCGCTGACCGCACGTTTATTCACGCGCGCGGAGCAAGCACAGAATCATGTTCAAGTGGGCAATATGGGCCTCGCGTTCCGCATAATGATCGACTGGATGGCTGGTCTTGGGGCGATCGAAAGGCTCACCGACGAGTGACGCTCATGCCATACGACGGTTATAGAGAAACCGTGTGGCCACATACAGTGATTCCATCCGTTTGACTCCAGCATCTACCAGGGATAAGACCGCTCGTAAGCCACCTTTCTAATTGTGCCCCGGCCTTGGAGACGGACATGGCGGAAGCTACAAACCGAACCGCGTACAAGCAAGTTACTCTTGGCGACACGTGGGACGTGATCGTCATTGGATCAGGCATCGGTGGTCTTACAGCGGCTGTCCTGCTTTCAGTGCATGGTGGAAAACGCGTGCTGGTGCTGGAGCGCCACTACGCCATGGGCGGGTTCACGCATACCTTTCGCCGTCCGGGGTATGAGTGGGACGTGGGCCTTCACTACATTGGCCAGGTACAGGACGACACTTCCAGCGTCCGGCGTGCTTTCGATCATGTGACCGAAGGCAAAGTGCAGTGGAACGCCATGCCGGAGGTCTATGACCGGATCATTGTCGATGGTCAGACGTTTGACCTGACTCGTGGGCTTGAGCAATACCGGGAGGGCATGAAGCGGCACTTCCCAAGCGAAGCCAGGGCCATCGATAAATACATTGCCGCTGTGCAGTCGTCGAATCGGGCGTCCGGGCTTTACTATGCGGAGAAGGCGGTGCCGGAGCTCGTGGCCAGGATTGCCGGCGGACTTATGCGCGCTCCGTTTCTTCGCTGGGCAAAGCGTACTACAGCAGAGGTGCTCCGCGACCTGACAAGCAATCACGAGCTGATAGGCGTGCTCACCGGTCAGTGGGGCGATTACGGTCTTCCCCCTGCGCAAAGCAGTTTTAGCATTCATGCCACCATCGCAGAACATTACTTTGATGGCGGCAGCTATCCGGTCGGCGGCGCTTCCAGCATCGCCGCAGCGATTGTTCCGGCGATTGAGCGCAACGGTGGCCGCGTGATCACTAGTGCCGAGGTCGCAAATATACTGGTCGATGGCGAGAGAGCCATCGGAGTGAAGATGGCTGATGACCGCGAGTTTCTTGCGCCCATCATCATCAGCGACGCCGGTGCCGCGAATACCTTCTTTAGACTTTTGCCAGGTGAGATGGCCTGCCTCAGCGCGCTTCGGGATGGGCTTCGGTCCATACCGGTCTCGGTTGCGCATCTCGGCCTATATGTGGGTATCAAGGCCACTGACGCTGGCCTAGGCTTGAACGGCACAAATCTCTGGATCTATCCCTCACTTGACCACGACGCAAATGTAGCGCGATTTGCGAATGACATCGACTCACCGTTCGCAAGCCTCTACATCTCGTTTCCATCGGCAAAAGACCCGGATTTCGCCAATAGATATCCTGGCAGAAGCACGGTGGAAGTACTGACGTTCGTCCCGTTCGATGCGTTTGCAAACTGGCGCGACACGAAATGGAAACGTCGCGGTGCTGCCTATGACTCGCTGAAACAGAGCCTTGCGGCAAGGCTCCAGGCAGCGCTGGAGCGGCACGTGCCTGCCGTTGCGGGAAAGATTGATTATGCCGAGCTGTCTACTCCCGTGACAACACGGCACTTCATGAACTATGAAAAGGGCGAGATCTACGGCATCGGCTCAACGCCCGCCCGATATAGCATGCGGGCTTTGGGTGCCCGCACGCCGATTCGCAACCTGTATCTGACGGGGCAGGATGTCACCAGCTTGGGAGTCGTGGGTGCGTTGTTTGGGGGAGCCGTGAGTGCGTCGGCTGTCCTTGGGAAGAATCTGATGTCTAAACTGGCAAAACCTTTTGCTTCGCGTAATTGAGGTTTCTGACCTGCAAGTGCGCTCTGGGTTATCGTGGGGTCGCCATTTGGATGTGGTTAAATTATTCGAATTCTGCCAGTCTGAGACTTGAAGCATCCACAGTGGATTTAGTCATGTTCGCAGGATATCTCGCTCTCGTGACCGCGGCCTTGTTCACAGGCGCGGCGTTTTACGTCAGTTTTGCCGAACAGCCGGCCCGACTTGCCGTTGATGATCGTGCGCTTCTCGCAGAATGGAAGCCCGCGTATAAACGCGGATTTGCAATGCAGGCCCCGCTCGCGATCATAGGGTTTCTCCTGGCAGTAATCGCTTGGTGGTTCACCGGCGGCGTGATGTTCGTTATCGGAGGGGTGTTGCTGCTTGCAAACTGGCCGTGGACCATTTTCGGTATCATGCCAACCAACAAGATACTGATGGCGACAGAGCCGGAGGAGGCAAGTCCAGAAAGCCGGGCGTTGATTGTGAAGTGGAATCGTCTACATTCTGTCCGGACAGTCCTTGGATGCCTCGCGATGCTAGCTTTTCTCGTCGCGCTATCAACGATCCGACTTACACTTGTAAAGTAATCGGAGGTGTCCTCAGTACTCGGTCCATCGCTCATGGTTCAACACCGGTAGTAGGTCAGTTGGGCAGCCAGAATCGGTAACCTTCCTGCGCCGGGCGATCTTTTGGGGCCACTTGCTTGCATACTCCGGGCCGGTTAGATTACTGCTATGGAACTAGGACAACCAAGCCGCACCGCACTAGGCGCTGCCGCCCATCGTGCTGTCCACCAAGTGTTGGAGAACGGTCGTATCTTCGCCGATCCGCTGGCCCTACGCATCCTCGGGCAAGACATCGAAGCGGCTGTCCGCGATGCAGAAAACGATCCCTCCAGACGAAGGCTACGCCTGTTCGTTGCAGTGAGAACGCGCTTTGCCGAGGACGCCCTGACCGCTGCCGTCGCACGCGGCGCCCGTCAGTTGGTTGTGCTTGGGGCAGGCTTGGATACTTATGCTTACCGGACCACCTTGGGAGAAAATCTGCTCATCTTCGAGGTGGATCACCCGGCAACTCAAGCTTGGAAACAACAACGGCTCGCTGAAGCGGGGATCTCCGTTCCCCATACGCTCACCTTCGCTCCAGTCGATTTCGAAAGGGAGACCTTGAGGGACGGTTTGACCACCGCCGGTTTCGATCCGGCGCAACAAACCTTTTTCACTTGGCTGGGCGTCGTCCCTTATCTGACGGAGCGTGCCGTCTTTTCGACCCTTGGCTTCGTCGTCAGTCTGCCGGGAGGAGCTCATGTTGTATTCGACTACAGCAATCCTCCGGCTTCGGGTCCCGTCAGGGGTGATCACGCCACCGCCCGCGAAGCTCTTGCCGTGCGTGTCGCCTCCGTGGGAGAGGCCTTCAGAAGTCACTTTGAAACTGGTGCGCTCCATGCCAAACTAACTGACCTGGGCTTTTGCGAAGTCGAGGATATCGGCCCGGCGTTGATCCGGGAACGTTACTTTGCAAACCGGGGAAGCTCCTTGCCTGACGCGGGCGGCCATATCGTGCGCGCGACCACGGTTTGAAAACGGGCCTCGTCAGAGGAATCTGTGGGTCATTGATGCGTTCGAATGGCGGCCGGAAGCTAGTGAGTGGGCCGTTCCGGAGATCAACCCGTCACTACATGGCCCTACATTCCTCCTTAGTAGGACGTGGTATCTGTGATAGTTCGCCGTCGGGATGAAGAAGCGTGCCCTCCAAGTAAATAGCCTGATTCGTGGGCCAGTAAACGACAACATGGAGATTTCGATCCTCTTCTAGCCGCAGCTTCACCAGGGACAAATCCTGATGGTTTGGGTTGTACTCGTTAAAATTAACCGTTCCGTTATGTACATCAACCGCTTGGGAAGAATACGTGTCATCATCGCGCAACTCGTACGTACAGTCGTCGCGAAATTTGATTTCGCCACTGGCGGACAACTCATAAATAACCCTCGTATTCGGTTTAGCCGGCGGCGCGTTAGGCGGATGAAAAAGACCCCCTTGCGATCCGCGACGGCGTGCTCAACCACATGGCCCACCATCGTGGACAGCTGACAATGTACCTGCGGCTGAACGACGAGAAGGTCCCCGCGATCTACGGTCCATCAGCAGATGACGGCAAAGTATGATTAATGGTGGTCGCCAGTTGTTTGAAGTTTGAACCCTTATTGGAATGGTGCGTCGTCCGCCCCTCGCAGATAGATGAAGACCGCAATAAAGCGGTAAATGTTTGGGGGACCGATCATCTGTCCCATCGGCTGTTGAGGTCTTTCCAATCCGGCGGCGGCCCTGGAAGTGGCTTGTTGTTGGGAGCGCGGAGCGCATCAAGGATCAGCGCCAAATAGCGCTGGCGCAGCTGAGCGGTTCGGCGGGGACTCCCGATCTGAACGGCCGCCAGTTGCTCGAAGATGAGAGCAATGTCAACGACTTCAATATCAGAGCGGATCGCCCCGGCAGCCTGCACGCGCTCGAAAAGTTTGATGGTGAGTTCCTGCGATCTCGCGGCTTCGCGGTATAGCTCCTTGCTAGGCCTAAACGTGCCCGCGAGGCGACGGACGAGCGAGTGAGTATCCGCCTCAACTATGCGGCGCATGAAGCCCAAGTAGGCGATCCAGACGTCGCCGCGGTCGGCGAGGGCAGCTTCCGTCTCCGCGATGTACCGCTGCAAGCCGTCCGAGCAGAGCCGCCGAAGCAGTTCGTCTTTGTTGCGATAGCGGAGGTAGAGGGCGCTGATTCCCACCCCAGCCTCCCTTGCCACGGCGGAGATTGGTGCGTCCGGGTTGGCCAGAAATACCTTGCGCGCGGCGTGGAGGATGTGCGCATCATTGCGCTTGGCTTGCGCTTTTCGACCGCTCGTGGATGAAGCAGGCGATGGGGCTTTCATAGCCTTTGAATATATCTTGAAAAACTCCGGATATGGAGTGTAGTATTACGGAACGGAATAATCCGTTCTACAAGAGAGCGCATGCACCAAACCATTCTCCCCTTCCGAATCGACATCCCGCAGGCGCAGATCGACGATCTGAAAGAAAGACTCGCTAACACCCGATGGTCCGACGAATCGCCGGGCGAGGGGTGGAGTCGGGGAGTACCGAGGGATTACCTGAAGGGGCTGGCCGAATATTGGCAGACCAAGTACGACTGGCGCAGCCACGAGGCGGAGCTCAACGCGTATCCGCAGTTCACCACCAACATCGACGGGCAGACCCTGCACTTCTTGCATGTGCGTTCCCCCGAGTCTGACGCTACGCCACTCATGCTCATCCACGGTTGGCCTGGCTCGGTCGTAGAGTTTCTGGAGGTCATCAGGGCACTTAGCGATCCGCGCGCGCACGGCGGCAACGCCGCCGACGCCTTTCACCTCGTGATTCCGTCAATTCCTGGACACGGCTTTTCCCGACCGCTCAGCGCTGCCGGATGGACGTCTCACCACATCGCCCAAGCATTCACCAAGCTGATGAGCAGGCTCGGCTATCAACGTTATGGCGTCCAAGGTGGTGACGCGGGTGCATTCATCGCCCCGGACATGGGACGAATTGATCCCGCGCATGTCGCCGGCGTGCACGTCAATGCACTCGTTCAGATTCCGACCATGTTTCAGATCATGATTGGGCTCGTTGTCATGTCCAAAGCGGAGCGCGCGCGGCTGGCGCGGTTCCAGAACTTCCGCAACGAAATGATGGGCTACCTTCAAATTCAAAGCACCCGGCCCAAGACGCTGGCCTACGGGCTTACGGATTCCCCTGCCGGGCAACTCGCCTGGATCGTCGAGAAGTTCAAGGAATGGGTCGATCCAGCGGCTGCGCTTCCGGAAGACGCAATCAGCCGCGATCACATTCTCACCAACGTCAGCCTGTATTGGTTCACCGGCACGGCAGGCTCATCGGCCAACCTCTACTACGAGGCTCTCCACGACCCGACCGCCGAAAAACGCAAAGTCCGGAACAAGGTACCGACCGGTGTGGCCCTCTCCTTGACCCAGGATGTCACCATTCGACGCTGGGCCGAACGCGAAAACAACATCGTTCACTGGACGGAGTTTGATCACGGCGGCCACTTCGCCGCGCTCGAAGTCCCCGAGTTACTAGTTGATGATATGCGAAAGTTTTTTCGCAAGATTCGTTAGATTCGTTGCGACACGTAGCACCCGTTCGCGGGGACTACGCGGTACCGTTCCGGTGGCTCATAGCTCGCACGAACGGCACCTTCGTGTCGCCGAAGGAGCGATGGTGGACCGAGACGCCGCGCGGCAGTCATTTCGCAGCGCCGGAAGAGCCGGGGCTGTTTACCACGGATGCCCTTCTTTCTTCCTGGGTCATATTGAACCCAAGATAAAGAAAGCCTGATTTCTGGCTTTCAGCTAATGCCTAATTACGTCTAAACCGATTGCCGAGAGCCTTATCCACTGCCTTGCTGACGGATTTCTTAACGACCTTGCTTGAGGTTATTTTTAATCCACGGTCCGGTCGATCGCTATCTCCAGCCGTTTGGTCGCCACTTTTCTCGCACTGCTTGCTTTCGCCATTTATCAGTCCTTTGTGGGCCAATCAGCAAGAGCTTATATCCTTAATTGTCTTTTCCAGGTATATCGCCGCCCTGATGCCAGCCATCTGGAGGACCGGACATATCGCCACCACGGTCATGCCAATCGTCTTGGTCTTGTTGTTTTTCTACAGGCCCTTCCCCGCTATACCCATACATTCCAGGCTTGGAGTGTGACGAGGAGCCATCGCCAGATCCCATGAATGACATGATTATCGCCAGCATGAGCGCTTTTTGTACGTTTGCGCGGTCTTTTTGCTGCTCCTGGGCATGTTTTTCCGCCGTCACTTTGGCCTGCCATCTATCTGTCCAATACTTGGCGGACACCGGATCGGCGCTGGTCCCTATTCCGTCCTGGTACATGTAAGCAAGGGCTATCATGCCCATGGTGCTGTTACTCGCAGCACTGGCCTGCGCTAACTTGAAACCCTCGGCTTGCCGCGCACGTGGTCCTTCCTTGTACAAGACATAGGCCGCAAATCCCTGGCCGTCTGCATTACCCAAGTTAGCCGCGGTCATGAAAGAGCGCATGGCCGATGCGTGGAGATTGGCGTTGAACGAATTCTCGCCCAGCTGCACTAATTGATCGGTAGTCACTGGGCATTCCTGAGCGGTGCTGCACAGCGTCGCCGGTATCGTCGCAAACCACGGCCTTACATCCCTCTCATTTCCATTAAACGTAACCGTGCCGTCGATACGGTCACCATTAATTGTGCCGACGTATCTTGCAGTGAAGTGTCCATTGATGCCGTAAGGGCTAGACACGCTTCCCACTGGGTCCGCCCGAGAGATCAGAAAAGCACGGCCGTCGAACTTCTCCACGGTCAGATCGGCAATGGCCCCGCCCTGCCACATGGCCTGGCCTTTGTTGCCTTGGAATACCCACACGCCGCATTGAGGGCCTTCGCACTCCCTGATAGCGCCTGGCATTGCCGCAGACGAGGCGCTTGACGGATGCGGAGCTGAAACGGATGGATGAGCTGGAGGATGTGCTGGAGCTTGGGCTGTCAGCAAGGGGGTGAAGAGGGTCAACGCCGCAAGGGCAAATGCCAAGAGAGAGGGCCGCATAACGGAAAGGCTCCTTTCAGTACTTGGACAATAGTGTCTGATCGTTGCCTATTTTCGTCAACTAAAGCGCGTTATTAAGCTCAAATTTGAGCCGTTTTTGGACAAGTAAAATACTCGAATGAACCCGAATGATGACGGATGAAGTCGCCCTTCCGTCGAGCCTCGCCGTTATGAGCGGATCGCGGCGGTGTGGATGAACATACTTTATGGGCTTCGAAACTACCGCGTCTCAGGAGGTGGGCTTCGGTGAACGACGCGGGCACAGCAAGGAAAACATGCCTATCAAATGCAGCGAGTCCGCACTCCAAGCGTCGGTCCCGAACATCGCCGCTAACGCTTGAGGCGGACTCCGGGGAGGCCATCATCCAGAAAATCAACGCTCGCTTTTTCCAAAGCGGCAACGACCCGGCCGAGCGTTTCAGTCCGTGCGCGCACCGGCCCATCGAAATCTTCCATCCGGCGTATGGTCCCAAGCGCCACTTTCGCTTTTTTCGAAAGCTCTCCCTGAGTCCAGCCCAGAAGGCCGCGCGCCGCTCGTATGTGCCTGCCGCTTATGACGATCAAAAAGCGAAGCTAACATGGTATCGCCAATAAGCCCAAGCAACTGAGCAATTTAGACTACGAGTTGGCCATTTTGGGCAATTTCCAAAGCGGTGCTATCCGCTTGATTCGCGTCTATCGCGTTACGTCCACAGCCAGGCTTGCAACGGGTAAATCGCTCCGAAACGCCACTACGCTACGATTGCCCATAAACCGGACCGTCGTAAAACCCCAACCAGCCGATACACCCCGGTGCACCCGGTCCGGCAAATCAACGTCCCCAAATAGTAATCTGTCCTGGTTTGGCGGGATGCTGACCAGATTGACGTGGTAAGATGTCGTGTGCCACGTTTGCGCTCTTAAATACAAGCTGCGGACACAGATTTGAGACGGAGTGTGAGGTTAGAAGTTAGCGATAACAAGGCATTTTCTTGCTAATCACGCGAATACATTACCGTCGGCCTTGAATCAGAAACGGATGCCGGCGGAAGGAACAGCAAAAACGCCATTTCGTACTCCGACTCCCGCGCGCCTTTCGGGAGGGAAGTGGTTATCCCAATCGTTGAATGGAAACCATTCCGATGTTTTTGTGTCGTAGTCAAACCAACTTAGCTGCTGCCATTTCTTAAAGCTAAACGGCTGGTTTTCGGCCAGATTACTTGGCGCATCCATCAATTCAGTTTCAACTACGCCTCCATACGCGATCTGCTTATCGTAGATCCCTACTGGTTTATAGACATCCACGAACACGTTGAGCACTTTAACACGTCCCTTATACGGAAGGACAGTCGTATCTATATCGTATACGCCAGCTACACGAGTCTTCTGAAATAACCGGGTTCCAGGATCTTTCGCTAAATTGTTTTCCCAATAGGAAAGTAAGCTTTCCTTCACAACCTTTTTCGATGGAATGTGATCTTCGTATCCGGAAGGCTCAGCCCAGCAAATGTGCGGCACCGAGAATATAACAATAAGAAAAAAAGAAAGGCCGCGACTAGGCGTCATAGGCAACACTCCTTTTACGCAAACCTGGAGCGACATAAACTAACAGAGAGGTGCGGTAAAATAAAGGGGAAAGTGCCTCTTAGGTATCCGCAGTTCTCCTGTCCGGCCGCTTAAAGGTTCGCCTAGTATTTGCATGAAGTTTATGTGTTCGATCTTGAAGCCCCGCTGCTGACGGGCTTTTTACTTAATTCCATTGGCATAGCGCTACAAACTGACCATGAGCGCTGTACACAGTCTGCCGCCCGAACGGTATATGCCAGATTCATGCGTATGCCCCCGAAAGATGAAACGCCATTCGGGTCACGGTACGCGAAGAGATTTAAAAAAGCGTTAAGACGCTGCGAGAACTCAGTCCCGCTTCAGCCGCCTTCCTCCTTCCCAAGAAGCGTGCTGGCTCAGCACCCCTCCTTTCTTAGCGCTTCCGGCACCCTACGCGCACGCCATAGCGGATGTTACTCAACGAAAAATGCGCTTGAAAGTTGTGCGTGGCTTCTTATACTTCGCGCGCTTGCAACCCAAATCAATGGAGGAAACCGATGCCACAAGCACAACGCGCCGATGACGAAAATGAGGCGGAGTCCGCAAGATCCCGACGCCCGGTCGATACCGCGCGATACGGCAATGTCGAAATAGCGATATGGCGCAATGCCAGCGCAAAGGGGGACTTCTTCTCGGCTTCTACACCGACTATCCGTTACAAGGATGACGCCGGTGAGTGGAAGGACGGCAGCAACTTCGGCCGCCACGACCTGCTGGACCTGGCGGAAGCCGCGCGCGAAGCCGCAACAAAAATCCGCGACCTCCAGAAAACTAAAAGCCAGAGCCGCTAAACGGCGAGGCACCTTAACCGGGCTGCCGGATTGCTCCAGCAGCCCTTTCTTTTATCCTCTCCTGCTTCTATCCCCTTCACTACTTCAGCCCCTGCTCTCTCGCTTTTAACGGCGACTGGAGCGGGCGGCGCTTGCGCGTCAATGACGAATTTTCCCCTGCCCCCAAGTGAAGAAATGGGGGCATTCCTCGCGAAACAAAATTCTATGACGCGCTGCGCTCATGCCGCCCGCTTGTCTGGTCGCCTAAGCGAGGCCGCAGGGGCGGTCTCTGAAACATCAAAGGAGATTCTTCCATGAGCGATTCCAAAGACTTCGGCACATTACTTGAGCGGCATAACAAGGCACTCTTGGAGGCGAACTCCGCCAATAAGGCCGCCGTATTCGACGCGCTGGCAACGGCAGGAATAAACACCGTCAACGTCACGTTCGACGGCGAGGGAGACAGCGGCCAGATTGAAAACATCCTGGCAGACGGTTCCGCAGAAATTCCTGAAATCCAGGTTGAATTGCAACAAACCGGCTGGGGCACGGGCAAAATCGACAGCAGCCAGAGCACGCTCCGCGAGGCCATCGAAACGCTCTGCTACGACTATCTCTCTCAGGAGCACGACGGCTGGGAGAACAATGACGGCGCTTTCGGCGAGTTCATCTTCAGTGTGGCAGCTAAGACCATCGAGCTTGAATTCAATGGACGCTTCAGCGATGTCCATACCAGCAGCCACGCGTTTTGAGGGAGATGAGCATGGCACATCCTTATCACCACTCCCTCTCCAGCGTGAAGAAATGGGGCGGCGCAGTTGCCGACTACCAGCCCATTCACGACTGGTTCGATGCTTCCAAAGCCATCATCGCCGACTTCCGTCACCGGGCGCTGCGGCACCATGCGGAGGGCATCTTCATGGCCGAGACCATCTTCGGCCATACGCTGCAACTCTCCACCGGCCGGATTATTCCAACACGATGGGTGGGCGAACAACACGTCCGCGAAGACCTTGGCTTTATCCCCTCTTTCGCCGACTGGATGAAGGCCATACGCCCCGAGCCGTGGATGGGCCGCGCGCAACGGCTCGAAGACCTCCCTGCCTTGCAGTTGATTGCCGTCCGTGGAGGCGCTCATGCCTGAACCCTTCACACCGACGCTTGCAAAAAGCGCGTCGCTGGCTACATTGGCTGGCACAACCCACACGAGGAAATCTGTGTCCTTTGTCCAATCATCTACTGCCCGCAAAGCCCGGCATCCGAATCAGCTTGATCTTTTTGCCGATACGCCTATAGATCGGGCGTCGGCGGCCGATTCCTTGACCGCGCCCGCATTAGCGACGGAACATCCCGATGGACGACAATACCCGCCTCGCGCAGATGATTCACAGCCACTGGCTGAAGCACCAGCCGCAGATGGTCGAGGAGCTGACCCAAAAGAATCTGCTGTCGCAGGCGTTGCACCAGGCCCAGGAGCGGACGGCAGATCTCCTCTACGAACTCATCTCGGTGAAAAAGATGGACTACCAGGCGGCGTGGGAACTGGCGACGGAAGGATGGGCGCTGCCAGAGACCGAAGCCCTCCTGAAGGAGCCATCCTCTGTGAACCCGAGCCCGAGCCCACCCTCTTCCCCTCGCGCGACTTCCGGATAACCGATACCCACCGCATCGGCCAGGGAAGTCTTCAGCAGAAAGCCCGCGACAATATCGCAGCCATCCGTGCCTTAAAGAAACTCGAAGGGGAAAACCGCGACGCCACGGGCGACGAGAAGGCCGTCCTCGCGCGCTACGCCGGTTGGGGCGCACTGTCGGGCGTTTTCGACTGGCATCCCTCCCCGGAATGGAAGCAGGTTGCCAAAGAGCTTAAGGATCTGCTGACCGACGAGGAGTACGAATCCGCCCGCGCCTCGACACCCAACGCCCACTTCACGTCGCCCCTGGTGATCGCCGCCATGTGGGACGCCATGAGGCACCTTGGCCTTCCCAAAGACGCGCACATCCTTGAGCCGTCGATGGGTGCCGGCCACTTTTTCGGCATGATGCCGCAAGACCTCTCCTCCTCCCACCGCACGGGCGTCGAGCTTGATTCCATCACCGCGCGCATCGCGGCCAAGCTCTATCCCGATTCCACGATATTCGCCAAGGGCTTCGAGGAGACGCCACTTCCCGATAATTACTTCGACGCGGTGATCGGCAATGTCCCCTTCGGCAACTACGCCGTCCACGATCCGTCTTATAAACGCACGTTGACCCGCGCCATCCATGACTACTTCTTCGCCAAGTCCTTGGGCAAGCTCCGCCCCGGCGCGGTCATGGCGCTCATCACCAGCCGCTACACGATGGACAAGCAGGATGACACCATACGAGCCTATCTCGCGGGGAGTGCCGATTTACTGGGGGCCATCCGCCTGCCCAACACGGCCTTCAAAGGCAACGCCGGAACCGAAGTCACGACCGACATTCTTTTCTTACGCAAGCGCCTGCCCGGAGCCGAGCCTGCCGGACATGCCTGGAAAAAGTTAGAAACCATCGACACCGAAGACGGCCCTGTCGAGGTGAATGAGTATTTCGCACGACACCCGCAGATGATGCTGGGAAAAATGAAGCTGGAAGGCACCATGTATCGCGGCGGAGAACCGGCGCTGGTTGGCGAACTCACGCCAGACCTCCTCAGACGCGCGATTGAGGCACTGCCCGAAGGCGCGTACATACCCGCAGACAGGCAAAGGCCCCTCCCCCGCACATCATCCCGGCCGAGGCTTTCGACGGCGTAAAGCAAGGAGCTTTTGCCGAGCGGGGTGGCCAGCTCTTCATCCGCAATGGCAACGATTTTGAACCCGCCAATATCTCTGCTGCCTGCGCCGATCGGGTGCGCGGCATGATGGCGGTGCGCGATGCCGTCCGGTTTGTCTTTAAGACCCAGCTTGATGACGCCCCCGAGCATGAGATTGCCGAAGGGCGGCGGCTGCTGAACCGGATGTACGACGCCTTCGTCTACCGGCACGGCCCCCTCTCCTCGCGCGACACCATCCGTGCTTTTGCCGGTGACCCGGACCACCCTCTCCTGCTTTCGCTTGAAAACTACGACCCGGAGACGAGGCGCGCGCGCAAGACCGCGATATTCGAGCGGCGCACGCTGGAGCGCTACACGCCCGCTAGCCACGTCGAGACCGCCGCCGAGGCTCTTGCCATCGCCTTGAACGAGACCGGCACGATTCACTGGCCGCGCATGTGTGCGCTCACGGGCCGCACGGAAAGGCAGCTCCAGCACGAGCTCGATGACCTCATCTATCGCAATCCCGAGGGCGGTGAATGGGAAACCGCCGACCGCTATTTAAGCGGCGATGTGCGCGCCAAGCTTAAGGCCGCAGAAGCCGCCGCCAGCTTGGAGCGCGGATATGAGCGCAACGTCGTGGCCCTCAAGGCCGTGCAGCCCCCGGACCTCCTGCCGGGAGATATCAGCGCCCGCCTCGGCGCATCCTGGATTCCCGCGAGCGACGTACAGGATTTCATCTCTGAGCTTTTGTCCGTTCCTAAGAGCGCGGTAACTGTCAGCCACAGCGGCGCAATCGCTACCTGGACCGTGGCGCTCGACAGCTATGCCAAATCGGGCGTCGCCAACACTACGACGCACGGCACCAGCCGGATGAAGGCATCGGAACTCATCGAGGACGCGCTCAACGGACGCACGCCCACCGTCTATGACCAGCTCGACAAGGACACGCGCGTCATTAATCAACAGGAGACCCCGGCAGCGCGTGAGAAGCAGCAGCAACTGAAGGAAAAATTCAGCGAATGGGTCTGGAAGGACGAAGACCGGGCACAACGCCTGGCCCGCTATTACAACGACACGTTCAACAACATCCGCCTGCGCACCTTCGACGGCTCCCACCTCACCTTCCCCGGCATGAACAAACATGTCTTACGCGAAGGCGACCTGGATAAACACCAGAAGGATGCGGTGTGGCGGATGCTTCAGAGCGGCAGCACGCTCCTGGCGCACACGGTAGGTGCCGGGAAAACCTGGGAAATCACGGCCGCCGCGATGGAGATGCGGCGGCTGGGGCTTGCGACCAAGCCCATGATTGTCGTTCCCAACCATCTTGTGGACCAGTGGGGCACAGCGTTCCTGGCACTCTATCCGCACGCCAACATCTTTGTGGCGGGAAAGGACTACTTCAGCGCCGGAAACCGCCAGAAAGCGATGGCACGTATCGCCACAGGCAATTACGACGCGGTGATCGTCTCGCACAAATCCTTTGAGCTACTCCCCGTATCCGACGCGCTGTTCCAGCGTTTCATCGATAAGCAGCTCGCCCAGCTTGAAGAAGCGATTTACGAGGCCAAAGCGGAGAAGGGAGACAACCGCCGCATCGTCAAGGAACTGGAGAAAGCGAAAAAGCGCCTGACCACCAAGCTCAAGGAGCGCGCCGACCGCGAGAACAAGGACAATACGCTGACCTTTGAGGAGCTGGGAGTAGACCAGATTTTTGTCGATGAGTCAGACCTTTACAAGAATCTGGGCTTCGTCACCAAGATGAACCGCATCGCCGGCCTGCCCAACGCCGAGAGCAATCGCGCGCTCGATATGTTTATCAAGACCGGATATCTGCGCGAGCGCAACGGCGGGCGCGGCGTGGTGTTTGCCACCGGCACTCCGATATCCAACACCATGGCCGAGATGTACACGCTGCAGCGCTACCTCGCACCGGAGATGCTTAAAGCCGCCGGCGTCGAGCATTTCGATGCCTGGGCCGCGAACTTCGGCGAGCCGGTGACGATGCTCGAACTGGCACCGGACGGCTCGGGCTACCGGATGCATACGCGGTTTGCGAAATTTGTGAACCTGCCCGAGCTGCTGTCGATGTTCCGCTCGTTCGCCGACGTGCAGACCGCCGACATGCTGAAGCTGCCCCGGCCCGACATTGAAGGAGGCAAGCCTCATGTCGTCGCCGCTGCCGCGTCCCCGCAGCTTAAGGCCTTCGTCGGCACCCTGGTCGAGCGTGCGCAGCGGCTCAGGAGCGGCGGAGTTGACCCGCGCGTGGACAACATGCTGAAAATCACCGGGGACGGCAGAAAAGCCGCGCTTGATATGCGTCTCGTGGGAGGCAATGTCGAAATCGATGCCGATACAAAGATTTCCCGAGCCGTAAGCCGCATCTTCAATACGTGGGAGACCACGAAGGACAAACGCCTTACCCAGCTTGTTTTCTGCGACCTATCGACACCGCATCCCGACCGCTTCAATGTCTATGACGACATCCGCGACAAGCTGATTGCGAAAGGCGTACCGCCCAAGGAAATCGCCTATATCCATGATGCCGACACCGACGCGCAGAAGAAAACCCTTTTTGACGCAGTGAATGCCGGGAAAGTCCGGATACTTCTCGGCTCCACGGAAAAGATGGGTGCTGGAACCAACGTGCAGAAGCGCCTCAAGGCCCTTCATCATCTCGACGCCCCGTGGAGACCGCGCGACATCGAACAGCGCGACGGACGAGTCTTGAGGCAGGGAAATGAGAATGAAACGGTCGATATTTATCGCTACGTTACCGAAGGCTCGTTCGATGCCTATATGTGGCAGACGTTGGAGACCAAGGCCAGGTTTATACAGCAGGTGATGAACGGCAGCGTCACCGTGCGCCAGGCCGAAGACTTAGAGGGCGGCGCTCTCACCTACGCCGAAATCAAGGCCATCGCTTCGGGCAATCCGGACGTGATGGAAAAGGTGAAGGTCGATACCGAAATCCGCAAGCTCGACCAGCTGCGTGCATCGCACGTCAACCAGCAGCACAATATCCGCTTCCAGGTCAGAAACCTCCCCGACCATATCCGCCGCTCGAAGGAAACCGCTGAGCGCATCGCGGCTGATATCGCAACCCGTGACGCCAATGAAAGTGATGAATTCACCATGACCGTCGGCAACCGCACCTTTGCGGGCAAAGGAGCCCGCGAGGAAGCGGCCAAAGCGCTCAATGAAGTCATCCTGTCATGGGCGAATGACCAGACGACCCAAGTGCGCGGGAAATTCAAAGGATTCGAAATCCTCAGTCGCGGGCACGCCTTTGGCGGTGACAATGACCCCGAGGTTTATGTCCGAGGCGCTTTAACCTACCGGGCGCAGCTCAACCCGGAAAACCCTCTCGGAACGATTCAGAGCATCGAGCACACTATCCGCTCCCTTGACCGCAGGGCAGATGAAGAACGGCAAGAAATCCAGCGGCAGGAAAAGGCCCTAGCGGACTATAAGGAGCAGCTCGACCGGCCTTTCGAGCACGAACAGCGCCTCAAGGAACTGCTAGTTAAACAGGCACAGGTTAACTCCGCTCTCGACCTAGATAAGAACGAGCGCCAGGTAGCCCCCGATGACCCGCAGAGCGACAAAGAACAAGCTCCGTCTACCTTCGCAGCCCGTGTATCCGCCGACCGAGGAACCGAGATGGCGCTGTAAATCCTTTCCGCCGATATTCAGTGAACGATTCGGCAACCGGCTGCGCCCGCCGAAACTTCTCTCAGTGCTCCGACCGCTTGTCGACCTTCTTATTCCCGCAGGGTGCGGTACTCGACCTGTTCACCGGCTCAGATGCCCCACTTTTCGCCGCGAAGATGCTGGGGCGCTTCTACAACGGCGAACTCGAATTATCACGCTATCGCAACTCGAAATCCCGCCGAACAAAGGTAATTGGAAGCTTAGTCCGTGCGGTTCTCGGAGGGGAGGAAGCCGTAATTTGACAAAAATGGAAGGTAGAGCGGGAGTAATGTTTTGCATTAAGCCCAGTGCTATAATGCGCCGCATGTCACGCGCTGCTGAAATCGACAATTGCCGGGTGTTTTCTCCTGCCCAATTAATGTTTCCAGATATTTCATATAGCTCCTTTGTCTACCCTGGGGACGAGGAGGCGCTCGCTGCGCTCAAAAAGGTGCCAGGAGCATCAACACTCCTTATTTACCTGCAGAAGAATTTCACGGAAGGAGTGACGTTTGTCGAAAACAACCAGCAGATGATTCGCGCCAATACGAAGTGTTTTGCTTCACTGCACAGGCTGGTCGTACGCTGCTCCGCAATTCTGTCTTGTCCGGTTCCCGATGTGTATGTCACTAACAGTCCGTTTATGAACGCTTATACCGTAGGCCATCGCCATACTTATTTGGTTCTTCATTCTTCGCTTGTTGAGGGTATGACTGGAGACGAGTTGAGCTTCGTAATCGGCCATGAGCTGGGACACATCAAGTCTGGCCACGGTCTCTATAGGCAGCTTGGAGCTCTCCTTATCCAATATTGGGACATTGCCGCTTCCCTCATTCCCGTTCCTGGCATCGGCTATATCCGTGTTCCACTATTGCTAGCTTTCTGGGAATGGTACCGCCGCGCGGAACTTACATGCGACCGTGCAGGTCTTTTGTGCTTACAGGCTGTTGAACCTGGGTTGATGGCACTCGGAAAGCTAGCTGGTAAAGTTGCAGGGTTTGAGGATGAACTTGACATTGAGTCCGCTATGTCTCAATCGGGGGCGCACCAGGAGGTCAGTAGGATTGTTCGTGTAGTCTCGATCCTCGGAAGCTCCGAGAGTACTCACCCTTATGTTCCTGTTCGGATGAAGCAACTCCACGAATATAGCCAATCGGCAGACTACGGAAAGATCCTCAATGGCCAGTACGCACACGACCCCATTGGTGAGCATGAGGGCGGATTACGCATAACGTGCCCTAACCCTATCTGCCACACGGAGGTTAACGCCAAATATCCCACGTGCCCGAAGTGCGGATGGGCCCTTGACTCCGTGCCTCCGCCAACGCCCGTTGAAGCAGCATGCGTTTGCAGCAAATGTGGAAATATTCTGACGCCTGAAGTAAATTTCTGCCCTCGCTGTGGCACCAAGCAAGAAGTGAGCCCCGTAACAAGAAAAACCTGGTTTTTTAGACGAAATACATAGCGTCACATCGATTGGAAAGTAACTGATTTCGTCGATGCTTTATCGCCAACTATTCACCGCTCGTTTCGGTGCAGGCTAACCCTGCTCACGCGGACCCCTGGTGGGGGTCCGAACCTGTTCAGCTTCGGTGAAGCGGCCTATGGCCGGCTTATCCTTCGCTCCTAGGGCCCCTTTCACCTTCTCGGCTATGTGCTTCTGCACTTCGTAACTAATATCTGATGGTGCCTCTCTGCCCTTCCATGCCTGCACCGTGCGCCATACTTGATTGGCAGCGTTTCCGGCAGCTCCGGTAGCTGACCCGAGCGGGTCATCTACCTCCACGGGCCCGTTAATTCCATCTACAGTTGTCTTCATAAAACTCTCGCTTCAGTTGTTTGTTACCTAGGCGAAGCTTAACTTGGTTAGACGCTTGGGAAAAGTTAAATATTTGTGACAATCGTTCCGCGTGCGACCACATCCTTTTTAAGTCGTCATGTCATGCCACCGGCTCTGTGTATTCTAAGCGATTGACAATATCAGATAAATAACCCCGTTTAACGAACCGCTAGGCTCAGCCGGTGTCGGGTCGGTACGGCTTTCGCGACGCCTGCTGCGTGCATCGCACGTCAACCAGCAGCACAATATCCGCTTCCAGGTCAGAAACCTCCCCGACCATATCCGCCGCTCGAAGGAAACCGCCGAGCGCATCGCGGCCGACATCGCCACGCGCGATGCCAATGACAGTAATGAATTCAGCATGACCGTCGGCAACCGCACCTTCTGCGGCAAGGGAGCGCGCGAGGAAGCGGCCAAAGCGCTCAATGAAGTCGTCCTATCCTGGCGCAACGATGGGACCGCCCAAGTGCGCGGGAAATTCAAAGGGTTTGAAATCCTGAGTCGCGGACACGCCCTTGGCGTTGACAATGACCCAGACCTTTTAGTGCGTGGCGCTCTTACCTACCGCGCGCAGCTCAACCCCGAAAATCCCCTGGGCACCATACAGAGCATCGAGCACGCCATACGGTCTCTTGACCGTAGGGCAGGTGAGGAGCAACGCGAAATCCAGCGGCAGGAGAAGGCCCTCGCGGAATACAAGGAGCACCTCGACCGGCCATTCGAACACGAGCAGCGCCTCAAGGAACTGCTTGTCAAACAGGCGCAGCTTAACGCCGCTCTCGACCTCGACAAAAACGAACGCCAGGTAGCGCCGGACGACCCTCAGATGGAGAAGGAGCAGAGCCCAAGCACGTTCGGTCAGCGGTTTGCCGGCGGTTCTTGTCCTGGAACCACTCTTAACCGCTGCAACGCGGTCATTGCACCGTAGTAACGTTTCTCATTTATTCCTTCCTGCAGGTTTCGGCAGGCGTGGAAGGAAGGCTCCGAAACTTCGGAGTTCCGGCTAGGTTCTGATAAGTACTTGGGCAAAATAATCCACTAAGAGTTACCCTTCAGAAAGGCCGTGATGCTTCCTTCCGCACGGCGATTGCGGCTTTTCCAGAAGGGTGGGATATGTTTCTGCGTCGCAGCGTCTGTGTCCGATTTCGTCTCAGCGTGGCCGTTCTGGCGCTTTGCGGGTTCAGCCTCATGCCGAAAAGGGCCACCGCTGCTACCCGCTACACTGCGAGGGATGGAGCCGATGCCCCATTGTCGATTAGGACAGCGGGAAATGTCGATGAAGAGTTGTTCTTACTCAACATGCTGGAGGAAAACTACCTGACATGGCCGAGCGCCGATAGCCCAAAAGCGTTTGTCGCGGAGTTGGAGCATCGCAGACAGATCCTTTTAACCGTCAGACATACGATACTGGCCAACCGCCTCGATCCTGGCTTGCTGAGTGCCTACGACGACAGCCTTTCGCTTATTGATGCAAACGAAGCTTATCTTGCAGAACTCGGAGTCATAGAGCAACGTGCCATTGAGCAGACTAAGAAGGGGGCCGTCCAGGCTGCCATAGACGGCTTAAAGAGCGGGTTCAATGATGACAATGAGGAGCGCACCGGCAGTGACATTTTAGAAGATATTGTTGTAGGCGCTGTCTGGTCGGCCCTCAAACAAGGTTGGACTATAAGTCGCGAACGGCAAGCGGCCGCCCAAACCGCCAAGCAGCGCCTTACCGATAAGACAAACGCGGTCCTCGGATCAGCGGCGTTGCAATCCAGGAAGCTGATGGACCGGAAGCACTGGCAAACGGGCGAGGTGGATTTCGACCTCGATCGCGCCGAATCGCCAAGCCAATGGGCGAGCCGTCAACCTCGAAACCCGTTCGCAATCTATTTCTCCGCCATACAGGGGAGCGAGAAAGACACATCCGCTGCAACATCCGTGCAACGCGCGAAGCTATGCGTGCATGCGGCAGAATTGGTTCCAGCGCGCCGACTCTATGATCCCTATCGTCAGTTCCTCATAAGCAAGGCTACGGATCTTGCTCTGCAGGCGGCCAATCTCGAAAGCTCGGGCATGTACTCCAACGGGCCGACCGCTTCGGCTCCCTATGCGCTTGTCCTCAGCAGGACGTACCTTGCACTCAACCCCCAGGACGCAACCGGCTACGGCCATGTCGAGATCTCTCGTGCGTTGGCCTTTTCGGGGCGCTATGGCGAAGCAGTTCGTGCGGCCACGGTCGCCTTGCCCAGATGGCGCGATGACGCATTGTTTTCGTACCGTTACGCGAAGCTGATGAGCCTGGTTGATTCACCCGACGACTCGGCAAAATGGCTAAGGCGGGCGTACCAGCATGGCTTCAACAATCTGTCGGATGTGAGAAAAACTTCGGATTTCGCCAATCTGCGCCGCGAACGGCCTCGATTATTCGCCGAGCTTACGACCGTGCGATTGCGGACTCACATTGGCCCAGGATTCATCTGGCATGACGCCGTTTTCTACAACGATTCATCCTTCGACATTACCCATCTGAAAACGCATCTCAAATTTCTGGATCAGGGCAACTCCCAATTTTTCACTGACGTGACATGCGAGGGGATTGCCGCCGGTCAGAGCTGTATAGTGAAAAACGCCGTGAGATTCAGCGGAAATTTTCCCGTTAACTTCCAATACGAGTGCGACCAGATGCATTAGAAAAACCAGGTTTAATACGCAGTTATTATGGAGATAAGGCATTGATATAGCATCAAAAGCCCGTCGTGGTCGTGCCGCGTACGAGCCCTCTTGTCATAAATAATTCACTGTTCACATGCCTATCCCCACCCTAGACTGTGGGCTCAGGCTCGGCGTCCAACCATCCACTACGAGTAAACCATGCCAACACATCCTCTGACATTCGGGAATCTCACTATCGAGAACCCGACTTCCGAACAGGAGGCGCAATTCAATAAGCTCAATGCGGTGAAGGCTGAGGTGCTCGCTGAACCGGCTGTCCGGGAAGCCGTTGCCGGTCTGCGCGACATCATGCCGGTGCAGCGGCGATTCGAGGCCGAGCATGGCGATGGAAAGGTGTCGTCGGAATCCCCCGCATTCCTGGGCGCGGCGGCGAAGCTGATTCGTGTCATGGGCGAGTCCTTGCGGCGGCACGGCATCGAAGACGCTCCCACGAACTTCGAGGAATCCAGTCATCCAACCCCCAAAGGAGTGATTCCCGACCTTTTTGAGGCCTCTGTCATCGAAGAAGTCTCAAAATCGGCAGACGCATCGGAGCCGCACTCACCACCGACTACTCCCAAGAAAACCCGGCCAAGTCTTCTGGACCTGCGGTTATCCGCCTCGAATCCACTCGTTTGACCCACCGTGCGACGATAAGAGCTCGGAAGGATTCGAGCCGCGCGCAGTAAGGTGCTTCTGTCCGGATGTTCGTTGGCTTGCTCTCCCAATGCGGCTACCCCCCGCCGTGTTTCCCGCGCGTCTTGAACAGCCATTCAAACCGCTGACCCCAGCCTCTCTCCTTTGGCATTCCGCCGCTTCTTATGCCCGCTTCTTTGTATTCCGGCGACTATGCACGCGTCTCTCACAAGTCAATGACGGATTTTCCTCTGCGCTATAGAGCGCGCATTCATCGCGAAAACAAAATCCTATGACTTGATCGCTTATCCGCGCGCCCAACGTTCGCCGTCAAGAAGCTGCATAAGGCGGCTTCAAACAACCAAAGGAGAAAGTTATGAGAAAGTCAGCATTAATCATCGGCAGTTTTACCGCTACGGAGACCGGATTCACCGGCAAGCTCGACACCCTCGCCATCAAGGCAAATGCCACCTTTGAGCGCAACGCAGACAAGCAGAAGGACAATCACCCCGACTTCACCGTTCTGTCCGGCGGCAAGGAAATCGGCGTGGCATGGGAGCGCGGGGACGACCGGGGACATTACATCTCGGTCAGCTTCGAGGAACCGAGCTTCGCCTCCGGCTACTACACGCTGACCAAAACCGGCGCCGAGAAGGGCTACACGCTTACTTACAAGCGTCCGATGCCCAAGAAGGACGCCAAATAGGCCTCCGACGGGGCGGTCGCAAGGCCGCCCCTAAAACTTCTCCGTATCAATCCCTTTTTGAAAGAACCCTACTATGACAACCCTCCGCAATACCATTCTGCACGGCGACTGCGTAAAGACCCTTCCGATGCTTCCTGACAGCAGCGTCGATTTCATCCTCACGGACCCGCCTTACCTTGTTGGCTACAAACCGCGTGACGGCCGCAGTATGAGCAATGACGACAATGCAGCATGGCTCAAGCCCGCTTTTGCGGAAATGTACCGCGTCCTTGCTGCTGACGGCTTCTGCCTGACGTTTTACGGGTGGCCACACGCCGACCGTTTTATGCAAGCCTTCAGGGCTGCCGGGTTCCGCCCGGTAGGTCACTTCGCGTTTTCCAAGCCCTACGCATCATCGGTGGGTCACGTCCGCTGCCAGCACGAATGCGCTTATCTGCTGGCGAAAGGAAATCCACGAGCATCCAACCCGCTTAGCGACGTTATCGCCTGGTCTGAGAACACCGGAAACAAGCTTCATCCCACGCAAAAGCCGACTTCTATTCTGCGTCCTTTCATCGAGAGCTATTCACCCGTGGGCGGCACAGTCCTCGACCCATTTACAGGCTCCGGCTCCACGCTGGTTGCAGCCAAGAGCTTAGGGCGCTCCTACATCGGAATTGAGATAGACGCGAAATACCATGCTGTCGCCGCGCGCCGCCTTGACTCGGGGTTATGCGAAGCCGTCGCATGACACGTCAGGGGTGACAGAAATGTCGCCCCTTTTCTTCTGCTGGTGGAAAGGGATTCGGCGCGCTTTCTTCTCTTGACCGA
>Ga0302320_10005652_pt1 | contig 27976 bp, 28 predicted proteins | sample Bog_T0_3_FD_202130 | JGI IMG/M metagenome (GOLD analysis project Ga0302320, IMG submission 202130) | Peat permafrost microbial communities from Stordalen Mire near Abisko, Sweden - Bog_T0_3 | ecosystem: Environmental > Terrestrial > Soil > Wetlands > Peat | place: Sweden: Abisko, Stordalen Mire...
AAATGGCATCGTGCAGCAAACGGTGCGGCTGCTGAAAAAGGAACTGCCGTCGCTGCTCGTCATCACCGACGTATGCCTGTGCGAATACATGAGCCACGGCCATTGCGGCATCGTTCACGGCGGGAAAATTTTGAACGATCCATCGCTCAAGCTGCTCGCGGAGACAGCGGCGAGCCACGCGGCGGCGGGTGCGGACATGGTCGCGCCGAGCGACATGATGGACGGCCGCGTCCGCGCCATCCGCGCGGAACTGGACAAAGACGGTTTTCTCGACACGCCGATCATGAGCTACGCGGCGAAATTTGCGTCGGCATTTTACGGCCCGTTCCGCGAAGTGGCGGAATCCGCGCCGAGCTTCGGCGACCGGCGCAGCTACCAAATGGACGCGGCGAACGCGGACGAGGCGTTGCGCGAAGTGGCATTGGACATTCAGGAAGGCGCGGACATCGTGATGGTCAAGCCGGGGATTGCTTACTTGGACATTATTCACCGCGTGAAAAAGGAATTCGGCCTGCCGACCGCCGCCTATGCCGTGAGCGGCGAACACGCGATGATCAAGGCCGCCGCCGCGAACGGCTGGATTGACGAGCGCGGCGTGACACTCGAAAGCCTGCTGGCCATGCGGCGCGCGGGCGCGGACATTTTGATTACTTACGCGGCGATGGACGCGGCGCGGTGGCTGAAGGGCTAAACGGTCACGGCTCGACGGAGTCTCGCCCCACCAGCCTCGCCCACCAAATTAGTTGAAGCTCGTTTTGCGTTTGCCATGTGCCTTCCGGCAAGTTAGGCTGCGCGTTCATTTTTCACTATGATTGGAACAATTCGCAAACATTCTAAATGGCTCTGGGTGGTGATCATCACCCTGACGGTCATCTCTTTCATTTACTGGGGATCCGCTCCGGGAACACGCGGTGGCGGCGGGCGGGCCGTCGGTGATTTCGGTTCCATCAACGGGAAAAAGATCACGCAGCAGCAATATGTGGACGCGTTCCATGAATTCCAATTGTTCTATCTTTTCCGTTACGGCACCTGGCCGGACAAGAAAAGCAACCTGACCCAATCCGACATTGATCGCGAAACTTACATCCGCCTGTTGCTGATACAAAAAGCTTCCGATCTGGGCATCTACGTCGGTCTGGACACGGCGGCGGCGTTGGGGAACCAGATGCTGAGTTCGTTCGGTCGCAACGGCCAGATTGTGTCGGTGACGGAATTTGCGAAACAAGTCTTGCAGCCGCAAGGCCTGACCGTGGCGGACTTTGAGAATTTTTGCAGCCATGACGCCGCCATCCGGCAGCTCGTCGAGTCCATCGGTTCGTCCGGCGCGCTCATCACGCCGCAGGAAGCCGCCGGCATCTACCAGCGCGAACACCAGGAGGTAGCCTCGCAGGCCGTTTTCCTTTCCGCGCGGAGCTATCTGTCGTCCGTCCCGGTGACGCCGGCGGCCGTCGCGCAATTCTACACCAATTACCTCGCGGAATACCGCCTGCCGGACCGGGTGCAGGTGAATTATGTCGCGTTCGAGTTGTCGGATTTTCTCGCGCAATCCAAGGCGGAATGGGCGAAGACGAATTTCGACGCGCAGGTTGACGCGGTTTATCTCCAATATGGCGCGCAGGCGTTTCCCGACGCCAAGACGCCCGCCGATGCCAAGGTCAAAATCCGCGACATGATGATCCACCAGCGCGCGCTCACAGACGCCCGCGCGCAGGCCAACGATTTCGCCAGCACTGTCTTCAATCTCGCCCCGGCCAGCGCGGGCAATCTCGCGACCGTCGCGAAACAAAAGGGATACAAGGTTCAGACGACCGCGCCCTTCAGTGCCGAGACCGGCCCGCAGGAATTCGCCGCGCCGGAAGGCTTCACCAAGATTGCGTTCGGCCTGACGCCGGATGAACCGTTCGTGAACCCGATCGTCAGCACCAATGCCGTTTACGTCATCGCGCTCGCCCGGCAGTTGCCGAGCGAAATCCCGTCGTTCGCAAGCATCCAGACCCAGGTGACGCAGGATTACCAGATGCAGCAGGCTACCGTCCTCGCCCGCGAAGCGGGAACGAACGCATACATCCGGCTCACGGTTGCCATGGCTGGCGGGAAAAGTTTTGCCGCAGCCTGCGCCGCCGCCGGGTTGCAACCGCAATCGCTGCCGCCGTTTTCCATCAGCACGCGCGAACTGCCGGCGCTGGCGGGTCGCGCGGAGTTGAACCAGGTGAAGCAGGCGGCGTTCACCACGGCGGCCGGCCACATCAGCAATTTTGTGGAAACAGACGACGGCGGATTCATCCTGTTCGTCCAGTCGCAACTGCCCGTGGATCAGTCGGTGATGAATGCCGAACTGCCGCAGTTTGTTGAAACGCTCCGCCGCAACCGCGAAAACGAGGCGTTTCAGACCTGGTTGAACGTCGAGGCTAATCGCACCCTGGGCAGCATGCCGTTCGCGCGGCAGCAACAAGGCCAGCCAGGAGTCCAGTAATCCGCCGTGACTGCGGCCATCAAACTCTCCTCGCCCGCCACGCGCGAGTTCTGGGAAATTCCCGTACTGTTCGAGGACGAACACCTGCTCGCGCTCGACAAGCCGGCGCGCCTGCTCACGTCACCCGATCCCGACAACTTGGGACGCCCGAGCCTGATGAAGCTGCTGCACACCGCCATCGCGGATAAAAAACCGTGGGCGGCGGAACGCAACCTCGAATATCTCAACAATGCGAATCAGCCCGACGTTGACGCCGGCGGCGTGATTCTCCTCGCCAAGACCAAGCCGGCTTTTATCGCGCTCGCCAACTTGGCCAGCTCGGAAAAAGTGCGGATTAAATATGTCGCGCTCGTTCACGGCGAACCGCTGGAAAACCAGTTTGAAGTGAACGCCAAACTCTCGCCGCACCCGGTCAAGCCCGGCGTGATGCGCGTGGACCCGCAGGACGGCAAGCAGGCGACGACGCGTTTTGAGGTGCTCGAAATTTTTTCACGCCACGGCTACGCGCTGCTGAAGTGCGAACCGCTGCTGGAACGCGAGCACCAGGTGCGCGTCCACGCCAGCCACGTCGGTCTGAAAATCGTCGGCGATGAACTCTACGGCGGCAAGCCGCTCTGGCTGTCGCGGCTGAAGAAGGATTTCCGGCTCAAGCCCGGCCGCGAGGAACGTCCGCTGCTCGGTCGTGTCGCGCTGCACATCGAGGAATTAACCTTGCCGCATCCGTTCACGAGCGAAACCGTGACGATTAAAAGTGAATGGCCGAAGGATTTGAAGGTCGCGCTGAAGTATCTGCGGCTTTACGCGAATTAATTTTCTTGGCGCACTTGGCGTCTTGGCGGTTAACTCACGGCCCAGTTCAGAATCGCCTTCTGCACATGCAGCCGGTTTTCCGCCTGCGTGAAAATCGTGTCGGCGTTGGCCTCGAAGGTTTCCGCGTCAATCTCCTTGCCGCGATACGCCGGCAGGCAGTGCATCACCAGCGCGCCGGGCTTGGCGAGCTTCACCAGCTTGTCGTTGATCTGATAGCCGGCAAAAGTTTTGAGGCGCTCGGCAGTTTCCGCTTCCTTCCCCATGGAAACCCAGACATCGGTGTAAAGCAAATCCGCGCCGGTCGCCGCCGTCGGCAAATCTTCCGTGACAATAATTTTTCCACCGGCGCGTTTCAAAATTTCCGCCGACGGCTGAAACGCTTTCGGAGCGGCGATTCTCAATTCAAAATTGAGTTTTGCCGCCGCAAAAATCCACGACACCGGCATGTTGCACGCGCCGTCGCCGATGAACGTGACCACCTTGCCGGCAATCGGCCCGCGTTTTTCCTCGAACGTAAAAATGTCCGTCAGCACCTGGCACGGATGCTCGTCATCCGTCAGCGCGTTGATAGTCGGGATGCCGGAAAATTCGGCGAACTCCTCCACGTCGCTCTGCGCGAACGTGCGGATGACCGCGCCGTGGATCATCCGGCCCAGCACGCGCGCGGTGTCCTTGATCGGCTCGCCGCGGCCAAGTTGGATGTCATTCGCGTTGAGAAACATCACGCCCGCGCCGAGTTCGCGCAGGCCGGTCTCGAACGAAACCCGCGTGCGCGTGGACGACTTGGAAAAAATCAGCGCCCACGTCTGGGCGGCCAGCGGCTGCGGCTGGCGCTGGCCGCGTTCCTTTTTGAAAACCACCGAGTCGCGCAGGATTTTTTCAAAGTCAGCGCGCGGCAGTTTTTCCAATGACAACAGATGTTTCATGTCTCAACAATTTTGGGGAAATTTCCAACCAAAGAAAATTTTATACCGCAAAGAAAACCCGCCGTCACTTCTTTTTCTTCGCCCCGTCGGCCGCGCGCCAGAGATACCACGCCGCCGTGGTGCCGTGCGGACGCCATTTTTCACCGAATTTGAGCAGGGCTTTGGGCTTCGGCATTCCGCGTTTTTTGTAGGCGATGCGAAAGCCGTTGCGCACACCAAAATCGTCCACCGGCAAAACGTCCTTCCGGCCAAGCTGGAAAATCAAAAGCATTTCGACTGTCCAGCGTCCGACGCCGCGCGCCTCGGTCAGGCGTTCGATGATTTCTTCGTCGCCCAATTTTTCAATCTGCCGCGACGATGGAATCGTGCCGTCCAGAGTTTTCACCGCGATATCGCGGATGGCCGCGATTTTGGCGAAGGAAAATCCGCAGGCGCGGAGTTGCGCGTCGGTCACTTTCGCCAGATCTTCCGACTTGGGAAACCGGCGTTTGGGAAACAGTTTTTTAAACCGCCCGAGGATGTTTCCCGCCGCCGTGGCATGGAGCTGCTGGTGCGCGACCGCCAGCACGAGCGATTGAAACGGCGAGCGCCACGGCTCATGCTCCAGTTTGCACGGCCCGACTTCGCGGATGAGCTGCCGCATCACGGGGTCAATGGTGGAAAGATGTTTGAGTGCGGTGGGGGTCATGCGTCGGATAAATCTGGAGATTACTGCGCGCCTCCGTCCGGTGGTGAATCCAGCCGGGACTTCACCTGATCAAGAATTTTTTTGCACTCCGAGCGGTAGGAAACGGAAAGCGGTTTTTCCTCTTCCATGCTGGCTTCATTCCGGTCAACTATGGCATAGACATCACAAGCGAGGGTGAATTGGCTGTCACCGGCCGAAGTAATATTGATTTTCATCCTGATCCAAACCGGATTCGCCGACCACCCGCCATAAGCCATTTTATCCCAGCCAGTGCCTTGTTTCTCATAAGTCATGGGGTTGATCTGCTGGTATTCGTTCGCCAGAAAAACTTTGGCCGCTGCCTGCTGGATTTCCGCTTCCGTGCGGGCGGTAATTGTCACGGAGGCCATTTCGCCGGAATCTGCCTGGTCGGTGGTCCGGCAACCGGTTAGGCAGGCGACCACGATCAGAAGCGTCCAGCCTGACAACCGACAAATGTTTTGCCTTGGAAAATTTGTCATGCCGGTTTACGCCAGCGATTTGACCAGCTCCTCGATTTTGGCGATGCCTTCGGCGGCTTCCTGCCGTGTCAAATTCAGCGGCGGCAGCAGCCGGATGACGTGCGTGCCGGCGGGAATGGTCATCACGCCCGCCGCGTGCAGCCGGTTGACGAACTGGATCGCCGCCGGTTTTTCGCTCGCGGCGAAAGCCGGGATTTTTTCCGCCAGTTCCAAGCCGAGCATGAAGCCAAGGCCGCGCGCATTCACGACGACGCCCGGATACGTTTTCACGAGCCGTTCCAATTCGGCCTGCATCCACGCGCCGAGCTTGCGCGCGTGTTCGTCCAGTTTTTCGCGCTCGACGACTTCAAAAATTTTCAACGCCACCGCGCAGGCGAGCGGCGTGCCGCCAAAGGTCGAGGCGTGCGTGCCCGGTCCGAGTAAATCCTGAAACGGCGCCCGCACCCAGAACGCGCCGATGGGAAAACCGCCGCCGAGCGACTTCGCCATCGAAAGGCCGTCGGGCAGAAATTTTTCGCCGCCGGGAGCGTCTTCGAGAATCCGCTGGAAACTCTGAAATTTCCCCGTACGAAAATATCCGCACTGCACACCGTCCATCAGCAGCAGCAGTTTTTTCTCGTCGCACAGCTCCCGCAGCCCGAGCAGATATTCCGGCGTGGCGGGCGTGACGCCGCCTTCGCCTTGCACGCCTTCGATCATGATGGCGACGGTCGCGGGAGAAATCGCGGCCCGCGCGGCGGCGAGATCGTTGAATGGAATGTGCCGGAAGCCCGGCATCATCGGCTCGAAACCTTTTTTGACTTTTTCCTGCCCGGTGGCGGCGATGCCGGCGAGCGTGCGTCCGTGAAAGGAATTCGTCGCGGTCAAAATTTCAAAATGGCCCTCGTCATGGCCGAATTTTCGCGCGAGCTTGAACAAGCCTTCGTTTGCTTCCGCGCCGCTGTTGCTGAAAAAAACCTTGCCGGCGCCGATGCGCTTCACAATTTCCGCCGCGAGCCGGCCCTGCGGTTCGGTGAAATACAAGTTGGAAACGTGGATCAGTTTTTTCGACTGCTCGACGAGTGCTTCGGCGATCTCCGGGCTGGCGTGGCCGAGACAGCACACGGCGATGCCGCTGCCGAGATCGAGGTAGCGCTTGCCGGTGATGTCAAACAGATAGCTGCCCGCGCCGTGGCTCAAGACGATTTCAAAACGTCCGTAGCTGGGCACGACGTTTTTCGCGAACAACTCGCGGATGGATTCGTAGTCATTCCGCACAATCGGCGGTGGTGTTGGAAAAATTTCTTTCACTGGCGCGTGATTAAATCGCAATCAGCCGAAGACACAATCACAAAACGATCTCCGTCCCGTTTCCCTTGTCGGTGAAAATTTCCAGCAACACCGAATGCGGCAGGCGGCCGTCCACGAAGGAGACTTTTTCCACGCCGGATTTGATGGCGGCGACGGCGCTGTCCACTTTCGGAATCATGCCCTTGTCCACGATGCCGGCGGCCTTGAGCGCCGGGACTTCGCTGGTCTGCAAATGCGCGATGACGGTGGAAACATCCTTCGGGTCGCGCATCAAACCAGGCACGTCGCTCATGAATACAAGCCGCTTGGCGTTGAGCGCGATGGCGCACATCGCGGCGGCGACGTCGGCATTGCAATTGTAAATTTTTCCATCCTCGCCGCGCGCGGTCGGGCTGATGACCGGCGTGTGGCCGCACCAAATGCTTTCTTTCAGCGGCGCGACGTTCACCTCGATGACTTCACCAACGTAGCCGATGTCAATTTTCTTGCCCGGATTATCCTTGTCGTCGAGGTAAAGTTTTCTGCATTTGAAAATGTCCGGACCGGCAAAACCCACGGCCTGACCGCCGAGAGCGTTGATGGTCTTGACGACTTCGGGATTAATTTCACGGGACAAAACATCGTCCACAATCTGAACCGTGGCCTCGTCGGTGACGCGCTGGCCCTGGATGAAATTTGCCCTGAGGCCGGCTTTTTCCATCGCGCGGGTGATGGCCTTGCCGCCGCCATGCACGACGACGGGGTTGATTTCCACAGCTTCGAGAAAGACGATGTCGCGGGCGACGCCGGTGCGAACAGTCGCATCCGGCGAGTCCATGAAGCTGCCACCGTATTTCACGACGAAGGTTTCGCCGCTGAATTTTTGGATGTAAGGCAACGCTTCCAGCAGCGTGGCGGCTTTGGCAATCAGGTCTTGCATTTGTTGCCCGAGATTTAGCCATAGATGAAACACAGATGAAACACAGATTTTTCAAAAACGAAGAAAGATTTGTTTCGCTACCGGGTTTGGCGATAATCCACCTAGTTTCATAATCAAATGAAGACATCGCAATTCTTTTCACTCGTTGCAGCCGTTGCCATGCTTTCCGCAACGCAGTTGTTGGCGCAGGACGGCTGGATGAATCTTTTCAACGGCACTAATCTGGACGGCTGGGCCGAGCACAGCGGCAACGCCAAATACACGGTTGAAGGCGGCGTGCTGACGGGCGAGTCGGTTTCCGGCACGGGCAACAGCTTTCTATGCACGACGCAGACATTTGGAAATTTCGAACTGGAGCTGGAATACCAGTGCGACGCGCTGCTGAATTCCGGCGTGCAAATCCGCAGCGAAGTTTTTCCCGACGCGGCGGCGGCAATCATCAACGGGAAGGAATTTAAGTTCGCGCCGGATCGCATCCACGGCTACCAGTGCGAAATTGACATGGACGTGGCACGCGGCCGGATGTGGACGGCGGGAATTTACGACGAGGCTCGGCGCGGCTGGCTGTTTCCAACCGGCGGCGAGAAAAGCGCGCAAAGCCTGGCGTTTTCCGCGCAGGGCCGCGCTATCAGCAAAAACGGTGAATGGAACAAACTGCGCATTGTCGCGGACGGGCCGACCATCCAGACCTGGCTAAATGGAGAAAAGCGCGCGGAAATTTGCGACAACGTGACGCCGTGCGGTGTAATTGGCCTGCAAGTTCACGGTGTCGGTGCGGACACCAACAAAGTCGGGCTTAAGGTTCAATTTCGCAATCTCCGCATTCACGAACTTGCAGCGAACACGCTTACCGAGCAGGAAAAAGCGGGCGGCTGGAAACTCCTTTGGGACGGAAAAACCACTTACGGTTGGCGCAGCCCGAAGTCAGAGGAATTTCCCACCAAGAGCTGGGCGATCAAAGACGGCGAGTTGTCCGTCGTTTCCAGCGGCAACGCCGAGGCGCAGGCCGGCGGCGACATCATCAGCCAGAAGCGCTATTCAAATTTTGAACTCGTCGCGGACTTCAAGACGACGACCGGCTGCAACAGTGGCATCAAGATTTTTGTGCAGCCAAACATTTCGCCGATTGACAAGGTGACGGGCAAGCCGACCGCCAAAGGCTCGGCAATCGGCATGGAATTTCAGATTCTCGACGACGCGAATCATCCCGACGCCAAGCTCGGCCGCGACGGTGACCGCACGGAGGGTTCGCTTTACGATTTGATTCCCGCGCCTGCCGATAAAAAGGTCATGCCGGTCGGCGAATGGAATCACGCGCGCATTGTGTCGCAGGGCAAACACGTCGAATTCTGGCTGAACGGCGAAAAAACGGTGGAATTCGAGCGTGGCTCGCCGGCATTCCGCGACGCGGTGGCCAAAAGCAAATTCAAAAGCATCCCCGATTTTGGTGAATGGGCCGACGGCCACATTTTGCTGCAGGAACATGGGAGCGAAGTTTCCTTTCGCAATGTCAAAATCCGCGAATTGCCGGCGCAATAAATTTTTTTAACCACCATGACAACTCAAACACGCCGTAGTTTTCTTAAAGCAGCTGTGCGCGGTGGCATCGGTCTGGCCGTCTTGCCGCAAATCATTCCCGCGCGTCTGTTTGGCGCAGACGCGCCGAGCAAAAAAATCAACGTCTGCCAGATCGGTTGCGGGCGCATGGGCCGCAGCGACATTGGCAATGTGATGACCGAGCCGCTCGGTCGCGTCGTCGCGGTGTGCGATCTGGATTCCAAGCGCCTCGCCGCCGGCAAAAAGATGGCGGAGGATTTTTACACTCAGCGCGGTGAATCCGGCGTGAACGTGAAGACGTTTCACAACTACCACGAAGTTTTGGCGTCGCCGGAGATTGATGCAGTGGTCGTGACCGTGCCTGATCATTCGCACGCGCGGCTGGCGATTGAGGCGGCGATTGCCAGCAAACATGTTTATGTCCAGAAACCGGTGACATATTCCATCGTCGAAGCAATGGGGTTGCGCAAGGCCGTCGAGGCAAAGAAAATTATTCTTCAAACCGGCTCGCAGCAGCGTTCAGAAAGGCCGTGGGGCAGTTTTCGAAAGGCGAGTGAATTTGTCCGCAACGGGCGCATTGGCCAGTTGAAGGCCATCAAGATCGGCGTCGGCCTCGACAAGCCCAGCGGTCACGCGCCCGCACCGATGCCGGTGCCGGAAAATTTGAATTACGAACGTTGGCTTGGTTCCGCGCCGGAACAAGCTTACATGGAACGCCGTGTGCATCCGCAAAACAGTCTCGACGGCCGGCCCGGCTGGATTACGACCGAGGATTTTGGCCTCGGCATGATCACGAACTGGGGTGCACATCATGTGGACATCGCGCAGTGGGCGATGGCGCAGGAACTCGGCGGGCCGGTCACCATCGAATCGCACGCGGAATTCATGCACGACGACGCGTGGACGGTTCACACCACTTATCATGTTGAAATGCTTTATCCAAAAAACGTGCGGATGATTCTCGACAACCAGTTTGAAACCGGCATCCGGTTTGAAGGGGACGAAGGCTGGATTTTTTGCACGCGCGGCGAGGAGAAAGTCACCGCCAGCGATCCAAACACACGGGCCAGCCGCGACGAGCTGCTGCCGTTGCGTGCCAGTGATCCAAAAATCCTTTCGCCGCTTGACGGCAACGGGGTGCGCTGGACGCCGAGCAAAACGCAGCATGGCAACTGGCTGGAAAGCATCGCCGCCAACCGCCAGCCGATCGCGCCGATCCAGCAATCCGCCCGCAGCCTCGAAGCCTGCGCCGCTGCCTGGATCGGCATGAAACTGAAACGCAAGCTGACGTGGGATGCCTCGACCGAGATGTTCGTCGGCGACGATGCGGCCAATGCTCTGCGTGGGCGTCCGGCGCGCAAACCGGAGTATGATTTTGAGCTGGTGCTGGAGCGCGCGGGGATTATCTGACAATTTACCTTTGACGGCGGCAGAGGTTTCTCTAAATTGCCGACATGTCCGAAATCGCAAAATTCGTCAACAACGGTTCCGCGAGCATCACGCCGGCGATGGCCGAGAAGATCCTGTATCATCTGCCGCAGTGGAAACTGGAATTCACCCAGATCAACGCGCCGAAGTTTCCGCATCTGGTGGATCAACTGGAATTTCTGGCCGACGCGGTCGAGGACGCGATTGAAGGTGCCTACAAGGAACTTCCGTATTCGGCCATCGCCCAGGCGGTGTTTGCGCTGATTTATGCGCACAAAAAAATGGGGATCATACCGGAGAGCATTTTGGAATTGGGTCGGGCGGATGATTCGAGCGTGGTGCGAGCGGTGCTGATCCAGAACGAAAAGGCATTCGCCGTTTATGCTGGAATACAGGGAATTAGCTGGCAAAAAATCACCAGTCAGCCCTGAAATAGAGGCGTTTTTAGGGGTTGACAATAGACGGTTCACCGCTATACTGATTTCAGATATAGAAAGTTCCGAAAGAAAAATTTTTATGAAAAATATTCAGACTTTGTTTTCCTCGGCCGTTTGCGGATTTGTGTTTTTGGCCTTTGTTTCTGCGTCGAGCGCGCAGGACACCAAAGAAGGCTTGGCGACTGTAGTCCGTGTCAAAGGTGAGGCCAGCTACACGCTTGGCGGCAACGACGGATGGCATCCGTTGGTGGCGGGAAAAATCCTTCGCCCTGGTGCGACCATCAAGACGGAATCTGATGGGGCGGTGGACGTGGTTTTGGGCAAGGCCGTCGAAATGCCCCAGGCTCATCCCGTGCCCGATAAAATCTCGCTGGCACCCGACTCCGCAGTGCGCGGCATGGTTGGTTACAAACCTTCCGTGCAACAAAATGTCATTCGCCTGTCGGGTGATACGACCATAAAAGTTGATATTCTGACGGTTTCCGACACGGGCGTGGACACCGTAAGCGACACGGAACTGGATTTGCAAAAGGGCCGGATTTTCTACAGCGTAAAAAAGCTTTCCGCTGAATCCAAGTATCTCGTCAAAATTCCGAATGGCATAGCCGGCGTGCGTGGCTCGCAAGGCTTTATCAGCGCGGACGGCAAGTGCGGTGCGCTCCAGCATCCCCTGTGGCTTTCCATTGTGGGTGCTGACGGCAAGCCAGTGACCGTGACGATTCCCGAAGGACAACAGTATGATCCTGCGTCAGGTGCGTCTTCTGCGTTCACGCCGGAAATTCTCGACCTGCTGAACCAGATTTCCAAGGCGTCCAGAACTTGCTATGTGGAAATTTGCTCCTATTCGTATAACCGGAACCAGTGGTGCCATATCTCGCCGAACACCGGCGACCAACCGCATACTCCGATTGTCAAGGCTCCGCCTGTGGTAACCCCACCGCCGGAATTATGATGTTTGATGGACGTTTTCAAAAAACCAGAGCAGCCTTGAGTTGCTCTGGTTTTTCGTTTAATCCGGTGCGGTGAAATTCAAACCGCTCAAGCGCACGCCGGTTCTTTTGGCCGTCCTCGTCCTCGTCTTCGTTTGCGCCGTGAGGCAGTTTCACCTCGATTTTTTTGACCGACTGGAACGCATCACCTACGACCTGCGCGTGCGGACGTCGCTACATTTTCCGGCACCCGCCGCGACCAATCTTGCCTTTGTTGCGATGGAGGATTCCAGCATCGCCGCCGTCAAAAATGGCGCGCTCGGCTACAAATTCGGACTCTACTGGCCGCGTCAGGTTTATGGCCGGCTGGTCGAGGAACTCTCGGCGCAAGGCGCGCAGACCGTCGCCTTTGACGTGCTGTTCGGCGAACTGCGCAACGACCATCCGCCAGTTCAGATGGCCGACGGCAGCCTGGTTGAATCCGATGATTTTTTTGCGCGGCAAATGCGCCGCGCCGGTAACGTCGTCATCGCCGTCACGCCGGAACTGCGTCCGCCCGATTTGTTCGCCACCAACGCGCTCGCGCTCGGCGGCATTTCCACGGACAAGGATTCCGACGGCACGCTCCGGCGCGTCGAGGCCTATCATGTTTATCACCGCTGGCATCCGCTGTTGAAAAAGGCGGCGGCGAAATTCGGCCTCGATCTTGACCAGGCGCAGTTTACGCCGGGCAAAATCATTTTGCCGCAAACGGGCAGCACCAATGTTGTCATCATTCCGGTGGACGCGGAAAATAATTTTGAACTCGCCGATTTCGTCGGCGACAAACTGCCGGCCGGCGTAGCACCGAAGGCGAAAGCGTTCAACGACGAACGCATCTGGCACATGGGCATTGTTCTGGCCGCCCAGGAATTGAAACTCGATCTGGCACACTCGGTGATTGATTTGCCGCATGGTCGCATCACATTGCGCGGCGCGAATGGCGTCGAGCGCGTGATTCCGGTGGATGCCGCCGGTTATTTTTACATTGATTGGCGGTTAACGCCTGACGATCCAAAACTTTTGTGCGCGCCGATCGAAAGTTTGCTCTGGCAGGACAAACAACGTTTGCTCGGTGAAACCAACTACTTGAGCAATGCCTTTCGTGGTAAGCTGGTAATCGTCGGCTCGACGGCGCAAGGAAACGACCTGACCGACCGTGGCGCGACGCCGCTGGAAAAGGACACGTTCCTCGTCAGCAAACATTGGAACGTCGCCAATTCTGTCATCACCGGCCGGTTCATCCGCCGCGCGCCGCTACCGCTGGAACTCGCGCTGATCATTTTTCTGGGTGCGCTCACGGCGTTTCTTACCTGGCAGATGCGGGCGTTTTCGGCGACAGCGGGAACCCTGTTGTTGACGCTCGTTTACGTCGCCGCCGCGTTTATTGCGTTCATCCAGTTTCATTTCTGGCTGCCGTTGGTGTTTCCGATTGTCGGCGCGATGCTGGTCGAACATGTCAGTCTCGTCACCTATCGGGTCGTGTTTGAGGAACGCGAACAGCGCCGCGTCAAATCCGTTTTCTCCAAGATCGTCTCACCGGACGTGATGAATGAATTGCTCCAGGCCGAAAAACTTTCGCTTGGCGGCGCGCGCCGCGAAGTGACCGTGTTTTTTGCCGATGTTCGCGGCTTCACCACGTTCACGGACGAAACGCAGGAGCGCGTGGCGGAATTTGTCCGCGTCCATCAGCTTGACTCCGCAGCGGCGGAAAAATGTTTCGACGAGTCCGCGCGCGAAACGCTTGAAACGGTGAACCTTTACCTGGCAACGGTGGCCGACGCGGTGAAAAACCACGGCGGCACGCTCGACAAATACATCGGTGACTGCGTGATGGCTTTTTGGAATGCACCTGTGCCGAACGGAAAACACGTGCTGGCCTGTGTTCACGCGGCGATTGAAGCGCAACGGGTGATTTACGAATTGAACCAGAAGCGGCTGGCGCAAAATGCGTCGCGCGAAATCGAGAACCGGGCGCGGCTGTCCGCCGGTCTGCCGCCCAAGCCGCTACTGACCGCGTTGCAACTTGGCACGGGCATCAACACTGGCTTGGTGACCGTCGGCTTAATGGGCTCGGAAACGCATCAATACAATTACACCGTGTTCGGCCGCGAAGTGAACCTCGCCAGCCGGCTGGAGGGCGTTTCCGGCAGCGGGCGCATCATCATCAGCGACACGACTTACAATCATTTGCTGCGGCATGATCCGGCGCTGGCTGCAACGTGCTTGGAATTGCCATCGGTCACGGTTAAAGGCATCAAGGCCGCCGTGCGGATTTTCGAGGTGCCGTGGAAATAGTTTTGAATTTTGAGTTTTTAATTTTAAGTTAAAGCCGTTGATACGGTGACCGCTGGCGTTTAACTTAAAACTCAAAATAAAGAACTTAAAACTTATAAGATGCGCACCGCGATTTATCCCGGCAGTTTTGATCCGCTCACCAACGGCCATCTGGACGTGGTGCAGCGCGCGGCAAAGCTATTCGACCGCGTCATAGTCGCCGTCGCGAAAAACGAGGGCAAGCATCCCCTGTTCACGCTCAACGAGCGGCTGGTGCTGGTGAATAAATCCATCGCCCACCTGCCGAACGTCGAGGCTGATTCGTTTGACAGCCTGCTCGTCGAATATGTTGTCAGTCGGAAGGCGCAGGCGATTGTGCGCGGGCTGCGCGCCATTTCGGATTTTGAATTTGAATTTCAGCTCGCGCTGATGAACCGCAAGCTGAACGCGAACATCGAGACGATTTTCATGATGCCCAAGGACACCTACACGTTTTTGAGTTCGCGCATCGTGAAGGAAATCGCGCGGCTGGGCGGCGACGTGAGTTCGTTTGTGCCGGCGCATGTGGAACTGGCGCTGAAAAGGAAATTGAAACCACAAAGACACCAAGGCGCGAAGGAGTGAAATTCATTTCTTCGTGTCTTGGTGCTTAAATGATTATGTCTCTGACCGTCAATCTTCGCCATCTGGAGAACCGCGACCTGGTTTTGCGCGGCGAACTGCCGCTGGCGGAACTCGATCTGGATTTGCGCGACGAGTTGATCCGCGCCCACAAGCCGCTGCATTACGATCTGGAGGTTGAAATGCAGGATGATGCTTTGCTTGTCCAAGGTTTACTCCGGCTCACGTTGGAATGCCAGTGTGTCCGCTGCCTGAAAGACTTCGAATTCGAGCTGGAAATTGATCCGTGGACGCTGCATTTGCCATTTGAGCCGCTGGAAGACGAGGAGGCGGTGCCCATCAAGAACGATTGCGTGGACTTGACGCCGAGGGTGCGGGAAGATATTCTCCTTGGGTTTCCGCAGCATCCGGTGTGCAAGTCGGATTGTGGCGGATTGAAGAAAGCCAGCGTTGGCAAGGCGCGTAAAACCGCCGGCAAGGAGGAATCCAAGCCATCCGCGTGGGCTGAATTGAACAAACTTAAACTGTAATTTAGAATTTATGGGCGTCCCAAAACGTAAACCTTCGACAAGCCGGATGCGGATGCGCCGCGCTTACAACAGCGTGCTGAAGCTGCCGCAGATCAGCAAATGTCCGCAGTGCGCCGAGCCGCATGTGCCGCACCGGGTCTGCCCGGCGTGCGGTTATTACAAGGGCCGCCAGGTGCTGACGGTCAACGCGGGCTGATCTCCAGCTTGCAGGCGCGGAAGGATTCCGCGTTCTCTCGTTCATCTATGCGAATCGCAGTGGATGTCATGGGCGGCGACCACGGTTGCGGGGTCGTGATCGCCGGGGCCAAACTGGCGTTGGAAGCCAGCAAAAAAATCACCGCCCTCTATCTCGTCGGTAATCAGGCCGACATCCATGCCGCGTTGCCAAAACGCGGTTTCCGCGATCATCGCGTGCGCGTAATCCATGCCAGCGAAGTTGTGGAGATGGATGACAAACCGGTCATTGCGCTCCGCAAAAAAAAGGATTCTTCCATCGGCCGGGCCGCAGAGTTGGTTCGGAATGGCCAGGCTGACGCGCTCGTTTCCCTCGGCAACACCGGCGGCATCTTCGCGGCGGCCACGTTCAAGGTCGGGCGTATTTCCGGCGTGGACCGCGGCTGCATTGCGACGGTCATTCCGCGCCAGAGCGGGGAATTTGTCCTGCTCGACGCCGGTGCCAGTGTCGAATGCAAGCCGTTTCACCTCGCCCAGTTCGCCGTGATGGGCAGCGTCTATTCGCGGGAAGTTTTGGGGAAGAATAATCCTCGCGTCGGCATTCTGAGCATCGGCACGGAGGATTCCAAGGGCAACGAACTCACGCTCGAAGCCTTCAAGCTCTGCAAAAAACTGGATTTAAATTTCATCGGCAACGTCGAAGGGCACGATTTGTTCAAGGATCATGTGGATGTCGTCATCTGCGATGGCTTTGTTGGCAACATCGTTTTGAAGACGTGCGAGAGCCTGGCCGTGGGGATGTTCTCGATGCTCAAGCGCGAATTGATGAGCAACACGCGGCGAAAAATTGGCGCATATCTGGCGAAGAACGCTTTTCAATCCATCCGCCGCCGCATGGATCCGGAGCTGTATGGCGGCGCGCCGCTGCTCGGCTTCAACGGCATGGTTTTCAAGGCGCACGCGTCCGCGCGCGAGCGCGCCGTGGCCAGCGCTCTGCGTGTGACCGCCGAGGCGTTGCAACACCAAGTCAACCACGTCATCACCGGCGAGATCGCCCGCGCGAATGAAAAATTAAAATTTAACGGTGGTGATGATTCCGGTTCCGCAGTTGTTGCATGAAAACCAAATTCAAAAATCCGCGCGCCAAGCATGATTTTCAAGGCCGGCCCTGTTCCATCACCGGGGTCGGTTCGTATGTCCCGGAAAGAATCATGACGAATGCCGAGCTGGAAAAACTAGTTGATACGTCGGATGAATGGATCACCACGCGCACCGGCATCAAGGAGCGCCGCATCGCCGCCGCCGGTGAATTCACCTCCGACCTGGGCGCCGAGGCCGCCCGCCGCGCGATGGAAATGGCGGGGATCACCGCCGACCAGATTGATTTGATCATTGTCGCCAGCATCACGCCGGACATGCCGTTTCCGAACACCGCAAGCCTGGTGCAGCAAAAAATCGGCGCGCGGCGCGTCCCGGCGTTTGACATCGAGGCCGCCTGCTCCGGCTTCCTCTACGCACTGGAGGTCGGGCAGAATTTTATCGCCGCGCGCACCTTTGAAACGGTGCTGGTCATCGGCGCGGAAAAACTTTCGGCCATAACCAACTGGAAGGATCGCAACACCTGCGTGCTGTTTGGTGACGGCGCGGGTGCGGCCATCTTGCAGAACCGCGCCAATTCCCATGGCTTGCTTACCACTGCGCTGGGCGCGGATGGCAGCAAGGCGGAATTGCTTTCCATGCCCGGCGGCGGCAGCCGCTGCCCGGCCTCGGCACAAACCGTGGCGGACGGCCTGCATTTCCTGCGGATGGACGGCAAGGAAACCTTTAAAAACGCTGTGCAGGCGATGTGCAGCGCCGCGAAGGAAGTGCTGGCCCGCTGCGAAATTGACATCACCCGCATCAAATGTGTGATTCCGCACCAGGCCAACCGCCGCATCATTGACGCCGTCGGCGAACGGCTCGGGGCCACGCCGGAGCAGATTTTCGTCAACCTCCACAAATATGGCAACACGTCCGCCGCGTCCGTTGCCATCGCGCTGGACGAGGCGGTGCGATCGGGTGTAGTCCAGCGGGGCGATTTAATTTTAATCGTCGCCTTTGGTGCCGGTCTCACCTGGGGCGCGGCGGTGATTGAGTGGTGAACTAATTTTTTAGATTGCACTGCCTAATTTGACGGCTGGCTGGGGTGTGTTAGTTTGTGTTTGAATTATGAGCGCGAGAAAAATTGGAAGCATTGAATCCCTGAAACAGCAAGTGACGGTTGAAGGCCGCCAAGCCCGGCTGGAACTTTCCACCGACGCGGTTTCCGTCCACAAAAGTGGCATCGAGTTTCGCAGCCCGACGCCGTTCCACGAATGGACGGAAATGACCGTTTCCTTGCAATCGCCGCACGACGGTGCCAAGCTCCAGTGCAGCGGCGTGGTCATCGCCTGCTCTGGCAACAAGCACGCCGGCTTCCGCGTTTCCATGGTCTTCACGCACATTTCCGACCAGGCGCAGGCACAACTGAATTCGCTGGCCCGCTCGACGCTCGGCGCGGGTTGATTGCCTTTTTTTCAAACTGAATTGCACGCCCCGGACACAAGTTCGGGGTTATTTTTTTGACAGAATGCGGTATTTTCTTAAAGTAAACTCTCGCTTAACTGAATTTATAAACAAAATGAACAACGCCTTGAATCTCAAACCCGCCGGCAACCTCGACTTCCTCTCGCTCGGCGCGCTCGTGAACCGGCTTGACCCCGGCATCATCCCGTTCCGCAAGGCGTCGCACTGCGACATCCACGTCAGCGGCGGCGAGTTCAATGTCTCGGCCAATCTCTCCGATTGTTTCCGGCTTAACACGGGCATTGCCAGCGCGATGGTGGAATATCCGATCGGTGACTTGATTGCCGAACGCGTTCGCGCGATGGGCGTGAACCCGTTCTACAAAAAATTCAAGCACGACGGCGTGCGCGGGCCGAACATGGCCACGGTTTATTCCGATCGCGGCCAGGGCGTCCGCGCGCCGGTGGTTTTTTACAACCGCAGCAACGAAGCCGCCGCCCAGCTCAAGTCCGGCGACTTCAACTGGACTGAAATTTTTGGCACCGGTGTCCGCTGGTTCCACAGCGGCGGCATTTTCGCGGCGCTGTCCGAAACGACCGGCGAACTCATCGTTGAAGCGATGAAGGCCGCGAAGAAATCCGGTGCAGTTACGTCCTTCGATTTGAATTATCGCCAGAAGCTTTGGGACATCTGGGGCGGCCAAGACAAAGCCGTGGATGTGCTGGCGCGCATCGTGCAGCATGTGGATGTGCTGGTCGGCAACGAGGAGGATTTGCAGAAAGGTCTTGGCATCGAAGGTCAGGACGTAGAAAGCAAATCCAAGCTCGACCCGTCGGCGTTTTATGCGGTAATTGACAAGGCCATAAAAAAATTTCCGAATGTCAAAGCGGTGGCCACCACATTGCGCGAAGTGCATTCCACCAACCGCCATACTTGGGGTGCCGTTGCGTGGGTGAATGGCAAGACGTTCCAGTCGCCGATGTGTGAACTGGATGTCGTGGACCGCGTCGGCGGCGGTGATGGCTACGCGGCGGGATTTTTCTACGGCCTGTTGAGCGGCGCTTCCGAACAGGAAGCCGTGAACCTCGGCTGGGCACATGGCGCGCTGCTCACCACGTTCCCCGGCGACACTACGATGGCGACGGTTGAGCAGGTGAAGGCGTTCGCCAAAGGCGGTTCCGCCCGCATCCAACGCTGATTTTATGCTGTATTTCGCTCGCGGCTCCATCACCGACAAATTGTCCAAAGACGATTTGCGAGCCGGACTGTTTGCTGCGTTAAATAGACTTGGCGAGCGCAAACGCGTGCTGGCCGTGCCGCCGGATTTCACACGGTTTCATTCACAGGCCGGTTTACTGACTTCACTGACGCATGAGTTTTACGGCGACAAGCTCACGGACGTTCTGCCCGCGCTCGGCACTCACACCGCAATGACTCACGAGCAAATCTCGGAAATGTTTCCCGGTGTGCCGGAAGAATTATTTCGCGTCCACAACTGGCGCACCGGCATCACCACCGTCGGCGAAGTTCCGGCGGCCTTCGTCAAAGAAGTCTCCGAAGGCGCGGTGGATTTTCCGTGGCCTGCGCAGGTCGCCAATCTCATCGCCAGCGGCGGACACGATTTGATTTTGTCCATCGGGCAGGTCGTGCCGCATGAAGTCGTCGGCATGGCGAACTACAACAAAAACATTTTCGTCGGCACCGGCGGCCAGGAAGGCATCAACAAGAGCCACTACGTCGGCGCGGCGTATGGCATGGAACGCATGATGGGCCGCGCGAACACGCCGGTGCGCAAAATCCTGAACTACGCCTCGGAACATTTCACCAAGCACCTGCCGATTGTTTATGTCCACACCGTCATTGGCCGCGATGACGATGGCAAGCTCGTCGTGCGCGGATTGTTCGTGAGCGACGACGCTTCCGGTTTTGAAAAAGCGGCAGCTCTGTCGCTCGAAGTGAATTTTGAGATGCTCGACACGCCGTTGAAAAAGGTCGTTGTGTATCTCGACCCGTCGGAATTCAAGAGTACCTGGCTGGGCAACAAGGCGGTTTATCGCACGCGCATGGCGATGGCCGATGGCGGCGAACTCATCATCCTCGCGCCCGGGCTGAAGGAATTCGGCGAAGACCATGAGATTGACCGGCTCATCCGCAAATACGGTTATCGCGGCACGCCCACCACGCTCGCATCGGCCAAGGTGAATGCCGAGCTGCAAAATAATTTGAGCGCGGCGGCGCACTTGATTCACGGTTCCAGCGAAGGCCGTTTCAGCATCACCTTCAGTCCGGGACACCTGACGCAGCAGGAAATCGAAGGCGTGAACTTCAAATACGCCAATCTGAAGACGATGACGCAGCGTTACGATCCAAAAAAACTGAAGGACGGCTGGAACACGCTGCCCGACGGCGAGAAGATTTTTTACATCTCCAATCCCGCGCTTGGCCTTTGGGCTTGTCGCAGCCGGTTTACAAATTAGTTTCAACCAATGGCCCTCAATCTCAGACCGGCGGCCGAATGCAAATACTCGCAGATTTCGCTGGGCGAAGTCATGCTTCGTCTTGATCCCGGCGAAGGTCGCATCCGCACAGCGCGCGAGTTCAAGGCGTGGGAAGGCGGCGGCGAATACAACACCTCGCGCGGGCTGCGCAAATGCTTCGGACTCAAAACCGCCGTCTGCACGGCGTTCGTGGACAACGAGGTCGGCCATCTCATCGAGGGTTTCATCATGCAGGGCGGCGTGGACACGGATTTCATCCGGTGGCGTCCCGACGACGGCATTGGCCGCAGTATCCGCAACGGCTGAATTTCACCGAGCGCGGTTTCGGCATTCGCGGCGTTGTTGGTGTTTCGGACCGTGGCAATTCCGCCGCATCGCAGCTCAAGCCGGGCGATTTTGACTGGGAAAATATTCTTGGCAAAGTCGGCATGTGCTGGCTGTACACCGGAGGAATTTTTGCCGCGCTGTCGGAAACGACGGCGGCACTGACCATCGAAGCGGTCAAGGCGACGAAGCAGCACGGCGTCATTGTCAGCTACGATTTGAATTATCGTCCGTCGCTCTGGAAATCCATCGGCGGTTTGAAAAAAGCGCAGGAAGTGAACCGCGAGATCGCCAAATACTTGGACGTGATGATTGGCAACGAGGAGGATTTCACCGCGAGCCACGGTTTTGAAGTCAAAGGCGCAGATCACAGCTTGAGCACGATCGAAACCGACGCATTCAAGGCGATGATTGAAACGGCAGTGAAAGCATAGCCTAATTTCAAAGTGGCCGCGACGACGTTGCGCCGCGTCATCACCGCGACGAAGAACGACTGGAGCGCAATCCTCTGGCATGATGGCAAATTTTTCGAGAGCCGCAAATATCCTGAACTGGAAATCCTTGATCGCGTCGGCGGCGGCGACAGCTTTGCGAGCGGTTTGCAATTCGGCTTCCTCGAGTTCAACGACGCGCAGAAGGCCGTTGAATACGGAGCGGCGCATGGCGCGCTCGCCTCGACCACGCCCGGCGACACGAGCATGGCGACGCGCAAGGAAGTGGAAAAAATGTTTAGTGGTGGCAGTGCGCGCGTGCAGCGGTAAGATTTGACCGCCGGAAGGCCGAGTTACACGGGGCTCAAAACAAAAATTAGGGGCTCGTGGAACTCGTCCCTCCGAAAGAACCAAAATATATTTATGAAAACACCAGCGGAACTTTTTTCACTCAAAGGCAAGGTGGCGGTCGTCATCGGCGGCACGGGCGTGCTGTGCGGCGAGATGGCCGAAGGCTTGGCGATGGCCGGCGCGAAAGTGGCGCTCGTTGGGCGTGACGCGGTCAAAGCGCAGGCGCGATTGGATTCCATCGCCAAGGGCGGCAGCAAGGCGGAATTTTTCTCGTGCGACACAACTTCAAAAGCGGACTTGCAACAATTGCTGGCTGATGTGCTGAAGAAGTTCGGTCGCGTGGACATTTTGGTTAATGGTGCCGGCGTGAATTCGCCGACGCCGTTTTTTGATATTCCCGAAGATGAATTTGACCGCATCATCACGGTCAACATGAAGGGCGTTTTGATGGCCTGCCAGGTTTTTGGAAAACATCTGGTCGAGCAGAAATCCGGCAGCATCATCAACCTCGGCTCGGCTTCGGGGCTCACGCCATTGTCGCGTGTTTTTACTTATTCGGCTTCAAAGGCGGCAGTGCACAACCTTTCCAAAAACCTTGCGCGCGAGTGGGCGACGAGCGGCGTGCGTGTGAACATTCTGGTGCCAGGGTTTTTCCCGGCGGAGCAGAACCGCAAGGTGCTCAATCCCGAGCGCGTGGCTCAAATCATGGGCAAGACGCCGATGAAACGCTTTGGCGAACCCCATGAACTGGTCGGCGCGACATTGCTGCTGGCGTCGGATGCGGGCAATTTCATCACCGGCGCGGAGATCGTCGTGGACGGCGGTTTTGATGCGATGGCCATCTGACCAGTTGAACAGGAGCAAACGGAGAAAAAGAATTCAAAAAATCAGCCCGTTGAAGTTTCAGCTTCAACGGGCTTTTGATTTACAGAATGGGTTACAAATCAGTGATGGGTTTGTGGAGTGGCACAAAGATTTTCATCAACGTCCAGGCGGTGAGATAACTCAACGCACAGATGACAAACATGAGGAGGTAGGCGTGCTGCGGATTTTCTTTGAATTTGTCAGTGAGCGTGCCGGCGATTTTTTGGACGATCACGCCGCCAAGCCCGCCTGCCATCGCACCGATACCAGTCACGGAGCCAACGGATTTTTTTGGAAACATGTCGGAGACGGTGGTGAACAGGTTTGCCGACCACGCCTGGTGTGCCGCCGCGCCGATGCAGATCACCGCCACGGCGTAAATTGAGGCCAAGTTGCCGAAATGTGCGACATCGCCGAAGTATTGCGTGCTCAACACCGCGAGCGGAAACACGGCGATGATCAGCATGGCGGTCATGCGGGCTTGATAGACCGGCATGCCTTTTTTCATGAGCGTCATGGGGATGCTGCCGCCATAAACGCTGCCGATGATTGAAACGCCATAGACGATGAAGGTCGGCAGCATGACCTGTTGTTTGGTCATGCCAAACTGCTTGTGCAAATAATCCGGCAGCCAGAACAGGTAAAACCACCAGACGCCGTCGGTAAAGAATTTGCCGAAGAAAAACGCCCACATCTGCCGGTAGGCCAGCAGCCCGGATCGGGCGGGACCACCGAATTGATTGGCCCCGGAAACGCTGGGACGGGTCGCGAGGATGAGGATGGAGATGAGCGTGCCGATGCCGGGCAGAAGATTGAGCACGAGATAGGTGCCGGGCTTGCCGAGGTCGTGCCAGCGTTTGGCTTGGGCCGCGAGGCTTACCCAAAAGGCCGCCGCACCAACGATGCCATACAAAATCATGGCGCCAGCGGGACTCAAACTGGGAAACATCCGGGAAATAAAATAAACGAACAGGCACAGGAAAATAATCATGCTGGTGATGCCGATGAATTCCGCCGCCGACATCCGGCCATGGAAGGAAATCAGGGAACCGGAAACTTGCTTGCCGGACTTGTCATCTTCCGCCTGCTGCGCGACCGTTTTGACGTCATCTTTATCGCTGTGGATGTAATCGAATTCCGCTTTGGAAATCCGTTGGCTTTGGCTGGGCGGAGCATAGAGCCAGAACCAGAAGATCAGCCAGATGAAGCCAACCGCGCCGGTGAGGATGAAGGCCATTTTCCAGCCCTGTTGATCGCCGAAATGGATCAGGCACCAGGGCACGAAGAGCGCGCTGATCATCGCACCGACGTTGGCGCCGCTGTTGAAAATGCCGGTGGCCAGGGCGCGTTCGCGCTTGGGAAACCACTCGGCCACGGTCTTGATGGACGAGGGGAAATTGCCCGCCTCGCCGATGCCAAACAGGCTGCGGACGATCACATGCATCCACGTCAGGCTGCCGACGAACGCGTTGAGAATTCCAAACACCGACCAGATGATGAGCGACAGGGAGAGGCCGCGCTTGGTGCCGATCTTGTCAATGACCCAGCCGGCCAGGATGGTCATGCCGGCATAAAAGCCGGTGAACATGGCGTTGACGTTGGCGAAATCCGAGTTCGTCCAGCCGAAACCGCCCCGTTCCGCCGGCGTGCAGAAAAATTCCTTGAGGTAGCTGATAACCTGTCGGTCCATGTAATTGACGGTCGTGGAGAAAAACAGCAGCGCGCAAATGACCCAGCGGAAGTTGCTCGTGGCCGGCGCGGTTTTGGAATTCATGAGGTGAAAAAGCAATAACCCAATGGAAACTGCGGTTCAAGCACCGAAATCGAACTTTACAAACCGGCGCGGCTTTGCGAGGCTAGACCTATGATTTGGAAAAAATTTCTCCCTCTGTTGCCCGTGCTGCTGCTAACGGGCTGCACCTCGACCTTCACGCGTGTGACGCCGCTGCAACAGCCGCGCAACGCCAACAATCTTTATCCCGTCGAGGTCATTTTCAACTCGAACCAGCAGGCGCTCCGCTGGGAAAGCGTCAAGCCGTTCGTCCTCGTCAACGGCGACCTGTATCCGCTGCGCCCGGTGCCGGTCGTGCCGAACCGCTGGGAAGGTTTAGTGCCGGTGCCACCAACAATCAACGGCGTCTCCTACAAGTTTAAATTCGAATATCTCCTGAACACCGTCGGCTCGGAACCGCAGCCAAGGAGCGCGATTTCGCCGCTGTATAATTTGAAGATTGTGGATCAGTAAATAGATCAGTCCTTTTCAAAAAATCAGGCGCGGACATTTTTGTCCGCGCCTTTTTTCTGGTTGAAAGGGGAAAGCCGTTCAGCGGCGCGGACGCAGCAGCAGCACTTTCTTGTCCGTGCCTTCTACCTCGACGCTCTGGGTTTCCACGGCGGGGTCGTCCTTGAAAAGGTGATGAATGATGCGTCGGTCGGACGATCCCATCGGCTCCAGTTCGACCGGTTCACCCCAGCGCCGGACTTTGTCGGCGGCTTCCTGGGCCTTCTTCACCAGCGCCTCGCGCGCCTGCAAACGGTAGCCGCCCACATCCACCGTCACTTTTGGAACAGTGGCATCCTGTTGGAACAGGATCCGGTTGGTGATGTATTGCAAGTCGGCGAGCGTCTGGCCCTGCCGGCCGATGAGCCGGCCGGATTCCTCGGTCTTCACGTCGAGCAGCAGGCCGTCGTCCAGTTTGTGTTCCTCGACGTTGGCCGGAAAATCCAGCAGCGCGAGAATTTTTTCCAGGGTTTCTTTTGGTTGTGCGGACATGAGATTATTTTTTCTTTTTTGACAGCGGCGTCAAGGGCGAAACCGTGACCGTGGGTGCCGCCACAGGAGCCGTAATGTTTTTCGTGAGCTTCGTCTGCACGATGGTCAGCAGGTTGTTGACCGTCCAGTAAAGCGCTAGCCCTGCGGAATAATTGTAAAGAAAAACCAGGAACATCAGCGGCATGTAACGCATCATCTTGGCCTGCGCGGGATCCATCCCCGGCGCGGGCGGCGTCAGATGCGACTGCCACAGCATGGACGCGCCCATCAGCAGCGGCAACAGGTTGAACGGAAAATCAATCCCCGGAATCATGAACAGCGTGTCCGGCTTCGACAGGTCGGCGACCCACAGAAAATGCGCGCCGCGCAGTTCAATCGCGCTGCGGATCATCGTGAAAAAACCAATGAACACGGGCGTCTGGATCAACATCGGCAGGCAGCCGCTCATCGGGCTGACCTTGTTTTTCTTATAGACTTCCCACTGCTTCTGCGTGAATTTTTGCAGGTCGTCCTTGTATTTTTCCTTGAGCACTTTGAGTTCCGGCGCGAGCGCCTGCATCCGTTTCATCGAGCGCGTGCTTGCCGCCGTAAGCGGCCAGAACAGAACCTTGATGATGACCGTGATCAGCACAATGACCCAGCCGTAACCCAGCGTGGTCACGTCGTGCAGCCAGTTCATCGTCAGCAGCAGGCCTTTCGCAAAAAATCCGAAGAAGCCGAACTGCATCACGAGGTCGGCCTTGTTATTGAACTCCTCCCCGATGAGCGCCAGCGCCCGGTATTCCTTCGGCCCGGCGTAAAACGTGATCTGCCGCTCGACCGATGAATTGGCCGTAATCGTCTGCGCCGGATAAATGAAAGCTGTCTGAATGCCCACCGGCGGCGCGGTTGGAATCTGATTATCCAGCGTGAGTGACGGCAAATTAACCGGCAGCGCGATGATTTGCTGTGCCGGTTGTTTCGGCATCGCGATCAACGTGAAAAACTGGTTATGCACCGCCGCCCAGACGACATTGCCCGCGCCGGCTTCAAAAACCGTTTTTGGCGTCCGGGGAATGACAAATAAAGTCGTCGTGCTTTTGCTGAAATAGGATGCCGTGCAATCCTGCGGCGTGTTGGTGCCGTTATACCACATCGCGCCAAGATACAGCCCGTTGTCATCCGGACCCATCGGCGTCGCGGTGCCGATGATCCATTGCTGCGCGGGCAACGCGACCGGCTTGTCCGAGATGTTTTCCAGCCGCACATCCGCGTTGACCAGATAATTTGAACTGACGTGAAAATCCTTCACCAGCCGCAAACCGTCCGGCAGAACTTTTTCCGCACGGACACCGTCAGCGGTTTGCTGCAAAGAGAAATTGCCGTCGCCAACCAGACTCGGATCGCCCAAAATCGCCAGCACCGGCGCGGGCGCGTGGGCGTTCAACGTGGCGACGCCGTTGGTCGCCACTTCCTTTTTCCAGCGGAGCGAAGTGCTGTCGGGATATTTGGTCAGCTTGACCGACTGCAACCCGCCGCCACGCGACGTGAAGGTGTAAATGGCGTTGGCATTCGTGAAGCCAATCAAATGTTCCGGCGAGTTGGTGGGAATCAATCCTGACTCAACATCATTACCATTCGCTCGTGCAAATGCCTTGTCCAACTGGCTGGACACATCTGCGCCATTTGTTAAAATGCCCGTAGTAGCAGCCGGCGTGGCAACGGGATGCGTCGCGGCATATTGCGCCTGCTGCTGCGCGAACTTGTTCTGCTCGAAAACCCAGACGCCAAACAAAATGGCGCAAAGGGTAATAACGATGATGCCGGTGCGATCCATGAAAATTAGTGGGTGGGTTTGGAGAAAATTCTGAATTCCGAATTCTGAATTCTGAATTCAGGCACTGGGTCGTAGCCAGCTTCGGACCATGGATGACAGCGGCAAATCCGCTTCGCCGTCAGTGCGGTTCCAGTGAGCGCGCCATGCGTTTGCACGGCTTCCGCCGCGTATTGCGAGCAGGTCGGCGTGAAGCGGCAGCCGCCGGTTGAACCAAAGAGAAAAAGCTGCGCCGGCGAAATCGTCCAGCGATACGCACGGATGGCGGACACCAAAATATGTTGGGCTGGATTCACGGTTGTTTCAGCAAACCGGCGCGCCGCAGCGCCGTCAAATAATCCTTCTCCACTTCTGCCAAAGCGCGCCCCGCTATCGAATTTCGCGCGATCAAAATAATTTCCACCGGCTGCGCGAGTTCATATTGATGCTGCCGGAAACTTTCCCGCAACAGCCGACGCGCGCGATTGCGTTGGACGGCCCCACCGATCTTCTTGCTCGTGACCACGCCCAGTTTCGGTTTCGCCCCGTCCGGCAGCCGCTGCCAGTTGGCGATCAGGCAGCCGGCCACGATCCGCCGGCCCTGCTGCCGGATGCGTGCAAACTCGCCACTCTGCTGGATGCGCGAGGAACGGCCCAGGCGTTTCGGCGTTGCGGCGGGCGCGGGCACGCGAAATCAAACCGGCGTCAGGCGTTTGCGGCCGTTGCGGCGGCGGTTGGCCAGCGTGGCCTTGCCGCTCTTGCTCGAATTGCGGTTGAGAAATCCGTGCTGGCGTTTGCGGC
>Ga0302320_10005655_pt1 | contig 27973 bp, 25 predicted proteins | sample Bog_T0_3_FD_202130 | JGI IMG/M metagenome (GOLD analysis project Ga0302320, IMG submission 202130) | Peat permafrost microbial communities from Stordalen Mire near Abisko, Sweden - Bog_T0_3 | ecosystem: Environmental > Terrestrial > Soil > Wetlands > Peat | place: Sweden: Abisko, Stordalen Mire...
CGAGGGCTCGCGGGAGTACCCGGGTACGCGATTTTGCGGACACGGGCAAAAATTGGGGACAGCGGCGAAATTGGGGACCTTCGGGGGAATTCGGGGACATGGGTAAGCGGCTCAGCAAGATCTACACTCGCACCGGCGATGACGGCATCACGGGCTTGGGCGATGGCACGCGCGTGCCCAAGGACAGCCTCCGGGTCGAGGCGTATGGTACGGTCGATGAACTCAACAGTACGCTCGGGATGGTGCTCGCCGTGGGGAATTTGCCCGATGCCGTACGGCGGTGCCTCACCGATGTCCAGCACGATCTGTTCGATCTCGGCGGGGAACTGTGCATCCCCGGCAATACCATGGTCACCGCCGTGCACACGCAGCGCGTGGAGACGGAGCTCGACGGTTTCAACGAGCACTTGCCGCCGCTCGCCGAATTCGTGCTTCCGGGCGGCGGACCCGGTGCGGCGGCCTGCCATTTGGCGCGCACGGTCTGCCGCCGCGCCGAACGACACTGCTGGTCGCTCGCACGCGCAGAAGCGGTCGGGCCGGACGCCTTGATCTATCTCAACCGGCTCTCCGATCTGCTCTTCGTGGTCGCGCGCGTCCTCGCCCGGCATGAAAGCGGCAACGAGGTCCTCTGGCGCCGCCGCCAGCAGCCTGTCTGACTCATTCCCTTGGCGGCCGCCGCGAGGCGGCGAGCGCGATGAGCCGTCGCGCGCGCGTCCAGTCGAATGCCGGACCCGGATCGGTCTTGCGGCCTGGCGCGATGTCGCTGTGGCCCAGAATGCGTTCGGTGGAAAGCGTCGGATACGCCGAGCACAGAGCCGCAACGGCGTTCGCGAGCACTCGATACTGGGCATCCAGGTAGGGCGCTGAATCCGTGCCCTCGAGTTCGATGCCGATCGAGAAATCATTGCAGGCCTCGCGGCCCGCGTAGGTCGACTTGCCGGCGTGCCAGGCGCGATCCGTAAATCGGACGTATTGCGTGAGTTCGCCGTCGCGACGCACGAGCAAATGCGAGGACACCTTGAGCGTGCACACCGTGGAAAAATAGGGGTGCGCGTCCGGTTCGAGGACGTTCATGAACAGCCGATCGATCCAGGGACCGCCGAAAGCGCCGGGCGGCAGACTGATTCCATGCACGACGATGAGATCCACGACGGCAGCGCGCGGGCGCGCATCGCAGTTCGGCGATTCGCGGAATTGCGCGCCGCGCAGAAGCCCGTTCGGCAGATCCACCTCGAGGCGGGGCAAACGTGAATGGACGCTCAGCACGGGCGTTAGCATATGCGACAATCATGCTGCTCATGAACGCCATTTTTCCGCCCGCGAACCGCGCCTGATGCGCTTGACCCGGGTCTACGTGCAGGCCAGCCTCGAGCCGGGCGCGAGCTTCGAGTTGCCCGCCGACACGGGCGCCCACGTAGCGCGCGTGCTCCGAGCGCGGGCCGGCGACGCGCTCATCTTATTCGACGGGTCGGGGCGCGAATTCGACGGCGAAGTCGAGAGCGTCCGCGGCACTCGTGTGGGCGTCGCCGTCGGCCCGGCGCGAAGCGTCGACCGCGAATCCCCGCTGGCCGTGACGCTGGTGCAATGCGTGCCGCGCGGCGATCGCATGGACTTCATCGTTCAAAAGGCGACCGAACTCGGCGTGGCGCGCATCGTACCGGTCCTGAGTCAACGCGGCGTCGTACGCCTCGACGCGCGCCAGGCCGAGAGCAAAGCGGCTCACTGGCGCGGCGTCGTCGCGAGCGCCTGCGAGCAGTGTGGGCGCAACCGGCTGCCCAGCGTCGACGAGCCGCGGCCGCTGCTCGACTTTCTGGGCTCCAGCGACACCGCGGCATCGGCCGCCGCACCGGACGGCGCGGTGTCGCGCTGCCTGCCGGCGCGCCTGCTGTTCGAGCCCGATTCCGAGGCGCGCAATTCCGATTGGCGCATCGCCGGCAGCGTGGAGATTGCCATCGGTCCGGAAGGCGGCTTTTCACCCGAGGAAATCGACGCGTTCGGGCTCGTCGGCTTCGAGCGCATCGGCTTGGGGCCGCGAGTGCTGCGCACCGAGACCGCCGCGATCGCGGCGATCGCGTGGCTGCAAGCCCGCTTTGGAGACATGCGCTAGCCGAGCACCGAGGTTTCCTCGGCAATCAATTGCTCGAGGCGCTCGAGGTCCGGGATCAGCGGCGATTCGTTGATCATGCGCACCTGGCAGATGACCGGCGAGCGCTCCGCGAAGGTACGCGAGGGGTCGGGGCGGATCACGTCGGCGTTGACCCGCACGAGCTGCGGAAACCCGTGCGTCAACATGCCGAAAAATCCCGATTGCAGCTTGCCGCCCGGCGCGTGGAACACGACGATGCGCGTACGGCCCGAGACGCTCGGCATCGCCATGCCGACCGCACCCTCGAACGAGATGACGGGGACGCTGCGGCCGCTCCAGGAGACCACGCCCACGTACCATGGCGGCGCATTGCTCATCGGGGTCGGGCTTTGATAGCCGATGACTTCGGCGATGCATGCCCGCGGCACGAGCAGGCGTTCGCCGACGAGAGGCACCAGCAGGCTGTAGAGTTCCTCGCGGAGGTCCGACACGAATCCTGTCCTGTCAGCGCGCCAGCGCACTGCGACGGTCGAGCAAGGGCTCGATGGCGTCCAGCAGCTGGTTTTCCTGATAGGGCTTGCCGAGGTAATCGTCGACTCCGATTTCGATCGCCCGGGCGCGATGTTTCTCGCTGACGCGCGAGGTGATCATGACGATGGGAATGTCCTTGAGCCGCGTGTCGTTGCGCACGTGCGCCGCGACTTCGTAGCCATCCATGCGCGGCATCTCGATGTCCAGCAAAATGATATCCGGCAGGTTGTCCTGGAGCAGCGCCACGGCCTCGACGCCGTCCTTCGCGGTGAGCACCCGCATGCCGTTGCGCTCGAGCAGGCGCTGAGTGACGCGGCGCACGGTGATCGAGTCGTCGACGACCAGTGCACAACGGCGCCGATCGCGGTGCTCGAGCACCGGCAGTTCCGTCGCGCGGGCCCGCCACTCGGAGCGCACCAGCGAACCCATGTCGAGGATCACGACGATCCTGCCATCGCCCAAGATCGTGGCACCGGCGATACCGCGGATCGCCGAAATCTGCGGCCCCAGGTTCTTGACGACGATCTCGCGGCTGCCGATCAATTCGTCCGTGATCAGGGCGGTGGAGTATTCGCCGGCGCGGATCAACACGACGGACATCGACACGTCGGCGTCCGGCAACGGCGTCGCACCGAGTCCGACGAATGTTCCGAGTTGCTGGAATCGATATTTTTGGCCGCCGTACTCGAACAAGGGTGCATCCTTGCCGAGGTGTCGCACGACGATGTTGCGCGGCAGGCGTACGACCCCTTCGACGGTCGGCATCGGCAGAGCGTAGACCTCTTCGGCGACACGGACGATCAGAGCCTGGCTGATTGCGAGCGTGAACGGCAGACGCACCGTGAAACGCGAGCCCTTGCCGGGCACCGACTCGATGAAAAGGCCGCCGCCCAGCTTCTTGACCTCCGTCGCCACGACATCCATGCCGACGCCGCGGCCCGCGGCCTGGGTGACGAGACCGGCCGTGCTGAACCCCGGCTCGAGGATGAGCTGCATGGCCTCCTCGTCGCTGAGCCTCGCGTGCGGATCGGCGAGCCCCAGCGAGATCGCCTTTTCGCGGATGAGTTTCACGTTGATGCCCGCACCGTCGTCGGCGACGACGATCGCGACTTCGGCACCCTCACGCTCCAGGCTCACCGTGATGCGGCCGCTCTCGGCCTTGCCCGCGGCGATCCGGCGCTCCGGCGTTTCGATGCCGTGGACGACGGCGTTGCGCAGCATGTGCTCGAGCGGTGGAATCATGCGCTCGAGGACTTGGCGATCGAGCTCGGCATCGCCGCCCTGGACGACGAGTTCGCAGCGTTTGCCCGTATCGTTCGCCGACTGGCGAACGAGCCGCGTGAGCCGCTGCACGTGCCTCTGGAACGGTACCATGCGTGTGCGCAGCAAACTGTTCTGAAGGTCCGTGATCACACGCGACTGCTGCGTGAGCAGATTCTGTGCTTCGCGCGTCAGCGTCTCCAGCAGCCCCTGAATGCTGCCGACATCGCTGGAGGTCTCGACCAGCGCGCGCGAGAACTGCTGGAGCGACGAATACCGATCGAGCTCGAGCGGATCGAAATCCGTGCGCCGCGAATCCGTGTCGCGGTGGCGGTTGAGCACTTGCGCCTCGGTCTCCATCTGCAGACCCCGCAGCTGCTCCTTCAGACGCGTGACCGTTCGCGCAAGTTCGACGAGATTGAAGTCGATCGAATTGACCTGCTGACCCAGCCGTGCGCGGAAAATACTCACTTCGCCCGCACTGTTCAGCATCACATCGAGGAGCTCCGCATCGACGCGCGCCATTTCGGCGCGCTCGACCGGTACGGCCTCGCGGCCGGGCAAGATCGGGACCGGCGCGATCTCGGCCGCTGCGTGCTCGGGCGCCGCGCCGGCGGCGACCGGCGGCACGAGCGTCAGTGCGGGCGGACTCGCGGGCGCAGGCGACGCCGCCATCTTCGCCGTGGTCGGCGCCGTGATCGGCGCCGCGATCGGTGCGGTGATCGGTGCGGTGATCGGGGCTGCGGTTCGCGCTGCGACCGCGATTGCGGGATACGCGCCGGACGCGAATTGCGCAGCGGCGGCAGCGGCGGTCACCGGGATCGCCTGGCCGGAGTTCAGCGCGCGAATTTGCGCCATGAGCGCATTCGCAGGCGCGGGCAGCACGTTGTCACTGACGGCGTCGCGCATGCGCGCGAGTTCGTCCAGGCTGTTCTGCAGCACGGTGTGCGCGACATCACTGCCGAATACGGCGCCGCTGTCGATCTGAATGACCAACGTCTCGAGCTCGTGGCTGAGATCGCCCATGGCGGAAATACCCGCCATGCGGGCCCCGCCCTTCAGAGTGTGCAACTGGCGCTGCAGTTCCGCGACGGGCTCCTTCGCTTTGCGGTCGACGTTCCACGCGTTCAACGAAATCTGAGCCGCCTCCAGGAGTTCCGTCGCCTCCTCGCTGTAGATAATGGCGATCTCTTGATCGAAGGCATCGTCGCGCGCCCGTGTATCCACGCTGCGTCCGCTGCCATCGACGGCCTCGGGCGAAGGCGCAGGATCCGGCGAACCCGCGAGGCGGCCGTCGAGATCGGCCTCGAGCATGCGCATGCGCTCGATGAGCTTCGGCTGATCGGCGAAGAAGATCGTCGATTCGTCGATATGCGAGACGACGTTTTCGATCGCCGCGACGGAGTCGGCGAGCAGTGCCAGGCCACGGTCCGAGAGGCCCATCCCGCTGTCGAACACTCGGCGCATGTAGTGATTGAGCGGCTCGGTCACGCGGATGCCGTGCCGGGCTTCGGCCATCTTCGAACTGCCGCTCAGCGTGTGGACGGCGCGATAAACCGCTTCCGGTAAATCGTGCGGCGCCAGTTGACCCTGACGCCGCGCCAGGTAATCCCGAATCACCGTCAAATGGTGGGTGGTTTCCTTGCTGTAGATGTCGTGCAGCAAGGGATCCATCGTCGTGGTTGCGGTCGATTCTTGATGAACCGGCGCCTCGATCGGCGCGGCGGGTTCCTGGCCCGCTGGTGCCTCCGGAGCCCTCTCCGACTGCGCGAATTCATCCGCCCCGGAAGGCCCTGCGGCAGGAACCGATTCGGCGCCGGCGGTGGGCTCCGGCACAGCCGCGGGCAGCGGGAACGCGGCGGCCTCGGCCGGGGCAGTCGGCTCTGCCTCGGGGCGCCTGTCAGCAGCCGGCGCCGCAGGTGCGGGCGCCGGGGGTACGGGCGACGCGGGTACGGGCGACGCGGGTACGGGCGGCACGACGGGCGGCCCGGGTGACGTCGGTAGCTTGCCGGGAGTGAGCACGACCGTTGCTTGATAGGGGTCCTCCGGGTCCCGGCCATCCGCGTAGGCATAGGCATGGGCTCGGGCGATGATGTCTTCGACCGACATCGGTGCGGGACGTCCGGTCTCGAGCTGTTCGATCAGATGCGGCAGGGCGGCAACCGCGGTACGCAGTACGGACATCATCCCGGCCGTGCGCGAGAGGGTCTTTTCGAGCACGCGATTCGCGAGATTCTCGATCGCCCAAGCGTAATCGCCCATGAGACGCGCGCCGACCATGCGTCCGCTGCCCTTGAGGGTATGGAAGCTGCGCCGCAATTTGACGAGCGATTCCACGTCCGCGGGGTTTTGGTCCCAGAGCGGGAAAGACTCGCCGATCGAGTGCAGTTCCTCCTTGGCTTCCTCGATGAACAGCTCGACCAGATGGGGATCGACGGCAGGCGCGGCCGCGATGGCGAGCGGCGCTGCCTCGACGAGCGGCGGTGGGGCGTCCGGCGACAAGGGCAGCGACGCGCTGCCGGCCCCGAACGCGTCCGACTCGGGTTGCACCGCTGCGGATTCGAGTTGGTGGGTCGAATCCGGGTCGCCGCCCGCGAAGGCGACTTTGGGCAGTCGCGACGTCAACTCCGCATCGAGGGCCTTGATGCAGATCTCCGCGTTGTCGAGCATGTACCACGGATCGCTGCGACCGCTCTGGATGGTCTCCATGTAGTACTCGAGGCTCACGATCGCGTCGGCGACGCGCTCCAGGCGCTGCGCATCGGGAGGCGGGGAGGCGGGATCGACAAGATGGCGTACATGAACCCCGATCGCCTCCATCGACTCGAAGGCGCGCGTCTTGCCGAGCATCAACAAACCGGCCGTTATACCGCGCAGCAACTGCGGCACGTTGTCGAGGCCGTGCGGTGAGAACTCGCCGGGTTTTTGCACCGCAGTCGAAATGGCGTCCTTGATGCGGGCGAGATTGACGATGCACTCGCGCAGCACGGCCTCGCTGACGAGCCTGAAATCAAGATCCACGGCCTCGGCGGGCAGCGTGCGAGAATCGCCGGAAGCATTCGGCAGGATCAGACGCACCAACTGGTCGTCGAGGCTGTCCTCGACCGATAGCAACACGCCGGCAACCTTGAGCAGCGCCTCCTGCGGCGGGGCCTGGGAGGATCCCAGGAGCGCGGTCAAATCGGCCGTTTCCCGCTGCACGCGCTCGCGTAATTCGCCGAGACCGAGCACGCCGAGCGTCTCGCTGATCTTCTTGAGCAGATCCACCTGGGGGCTGAGCTCGGAGAACTTGCCGCCGCCGCGGCGCGCGAAGATGTCCAGCACGTCCTTGACCTTGGCAAGGTCCTCCTTGATCGCCGCGGCGACGGTGCGCATGAGCTTCACGCTCGGTGCGGACAGACTCTCGCGCTCCTGCTCGATCGATTCGTCGAGCGGCAGCAATTCCGACAGCTTGAACGAAGCACGCACCGCGGCCACCCGGCCGCCCTGGGTGGTCGCGCGCGCGACGTAATAGAGCATGTTGTTGAGCAGATCGACCGGCGGATTCTCGCAGTAGCGCAACTCGCCCTGTTCGTACAAGGCCTTGATCTGGCGATCCGCCTGGCCGAGCAGGCGCTTCAAGGTCGGGCTCGGCTCGAGCCCCTTCGTGCGCAAGGCATCGATGATCGCGCCCGTGACCCACCAGAATTGGAATACGGGCTGGGTCGTGGCCACTTGCTCGAGTTTGGTGGCGACTTTCGCCATCACCTCGAGGCATTGCTCGGCGCGCTCGCCCCGAATCAGGCCGAGCAGCCCGATTTGGAAACGTGAACGCAGGCGCCTGGCCCAATGCGCGACCGCGATCGGCGATTCCTCGGCGGGCGCGGGCTGCGGCGGCTGATCGGACTTGAGGTTGAGCAGCAGCAACGTGCCCTCGGAGAGCAGGGCGCCGCCGCGTACCGAGCGCAGGTCGTTGAGCAGGGGCAGCAACACGAGGGCGAGATCGCGGCCGCCCGAGAGCACCCGCTCGAGGTAGGTGGGCAGCTGCACCATCGCCCGCATCAAGGCATCGAGGCCCTCGTAGAGCCGCTTCTCATCCCGGCGGTCCGCCTCACGACCGGTGTCGACGAGATACCGGGTGACATGCTCCATTTCCTCCGCGAGCAGTGCGGCGCCGTACACCTCGACGAGCCGCAGCGCGCCGTGGGCGAGATGCAACTCGTCGGCGCATTTCTCGAGCAGACCGAGCTGATCGATGCGTTCCGAGTATTCCTCGAGCGACACGCGCGCATCGACGAGCGTCTTGTTGAGCTCCTTCGCGACGACGTGCAGCGTCTGGGAATTGATGTCGGTCATGACTGGAACCGCTCGCGTGCGCCCGTCAAGCGCCGAAACCGCTCGCCTTTCGGACCTTCTCCGGCGCCGTGCCGCCGACTGGCGCAGCCGGCTCGCTGAGCACCGGCAGGCGCGTCGACGTAGAGCCGATCGACCCCAGCGCGCTCGCCGGCTGATCCGACAGGCGGAAACCCGCGACGGACTTGCGCAGCTGGGCCGCGAGCGCGGCGAGCTTCGAAATCGAGGCGGAGGTCGCCGAAGTCCCTTCGGCGGCCTGCGTGGAAATTTCGCGCACGACCTGCATGTTCTTGGAAATGTTGCCGGATGCCGCCGCCTGCTGGCGCGCGCTCGCGGAAATGTTCTGCACCAAACTCGCGATCTGATTGGAGACCTGCTCGATTTCCTCGAGCGCCGCGCCGGCATTTTCGGCGAGCAGCGCGCCGCCGACGACGTCGGTCGTGCTGCGCTCCATCGAGACCACGGCCTCGTTCGTGTCTGCTTGTATTGTGCGCACCAGCACCTCGATCTGCTTGGTCGCGTTCGCGGCCCGCTCGGCGAGACGCTGGACCTCATCGGCGACGACAGCGAAGCCGCGCCCGGCCTCCCCGGCCATCGACGCCTGGATCGAAGCGTTGAGCGCGAGGATGTTGGTCTGCTCCGCGATGTCGTTGATCAGTTCGACGATGTTGCCGATCTCCTGCGAACTCTCGCCGAGCCGCTTGATGCGTTTGCTCGTGTCCTGGATGGTCTCGCGAATCGCGTTCATGCCGTCGATGGTCCGGCGTACGGCATCCCCGCCCTTGTGGGCGATGTCGACGGAATGCCGGGCGACGTCCGAGCAGCGTTCGGAATTTCCGGACACCTCCTCGATCGAGGCCGCCATTTCCACCATCGATTCGCTCGCGGCCGAGATCTGCCGGGATTGTGCGGCACTCGCCTTCGACATGTGCCCGGCCGCGGCCTGTGCCTGGCGAGTTGCACCGTCGAGCTGGATCGTGCTCGCATTGATCGTCGTGACGAGTTCACGCAAGGCCTCGATCGCGTAATTGATCGAATCGGCGATCGCGCCGGTGATGTCCTCGGTCACCGTCGCCTGGACCGTGAGATCCCCGTCGGCGAGGCTCGACAATTCGTCGAGCAGGCGCAGGATCGCCTCTTGGTTGCGTTCGTTCTCGCGCACGCGCTGTTCGGTATCGCGGCGCATGTTGATCGCCTTCAAATACACGAAAACAAGCGCCGCCAGCGACAGCAGGGCGAGCACGAGGCTGGCGAGGATGAAGGGCTTGAGGCCCGCGCCCGACTCCGGCTGAGCCGGCGCGCTCGCATTCAACTCCGTGCCGAGCGCGGCCGTGACCGCGGGCAGCGCGCGCGCCGCGAGTTGACCTTTCGACAGCGGTTCGGCCGCTCCGATCGCCTGGCGCACGGTTGCGGCGAATTGCTGGTTGCGCTGGACGACCACCTTCAGGCGCTGCTCGGCGTCGGCGCCGGTGATCCTCGAGAGCGCGAGGCCGGACTCCTCACCGGCGAGTCCCCGCACCACCTGGCTCAGGAATTCGAGGCTGTCGGCGAGGCGCTGCGCGGCGGGAGCCGCATCGCTCACGCCGGAGGCGAGGCCGTTGAGATCCTGTTGTACGCGCTGCACGGTCAGTTCGAACTTCTCGAGGTAGCGGCTCATGCCGTCCAGTTTTTGCACGCCGCCCGCGCTCGCGAGGTCGCCCAGCGCCGATAAGAGCTTCGGCACCTGCTCGTGAACCTCCTGGTTCGCGGTCTGAATCGTGGCCACCGCCGGCCGCGCGTTTGCGACGGCCGCGATGCCGTCGTTGAGCCGTTGCCATACGACGTCGCCCGTCGGCTGAGACGCGAGCACCGCGCCGCGCAGCGTCTTCAGTCGCGCCATGCTGCGTTCCATCGAGTCGAACGCGGCGGCCTCGCCTCGCAGAGCGTTCTGGGCCTCGAACGGCAGCCGCTGCGTGAGCAGCGACAGCTGCTCGGCCGGCACCAGGGTTCCGGAACCGGCGCGCGACAGCAGCGTGAGGAGCGCGGCGAGCACGATGAAGACCACCGTGAGCGCGGCGAGCGCCGGCAGAATGCGGGGCCAACGATCGAAATTCGAGTCCTTCATGTGGCCGCCTGGAGGAAACTCTCGCTTTCCACGAGCGTGCGCAAACTGAGCACCGGCCATACCTCGCTGCCGCGCCGGAACGCGCCGGCCAAGTAACTATCGCAGCGAATCACGGTGGGCGGCGGCTCCACGTTGAACTCGCGCTCGGCGAAACGGCGGAACCCGAGCACTTCATCGACGATGAGGCCGGCCGGTATTTCGCGGTGATTCACCACGACGACGCGCGTATTGCGCCCCGCGGTCATTGCACCGCTGCCGAGGAACTGGCGCAGATCGAGCATCGGCAGAAGCTGGCCGCGCACGTTGGCGAGACCTTTGACCCAGCCCCGGGTCCCCGGGATGCGCGTGATCACGGGGGGAAGCCCGAGCACTTCGCGCGTTTCCTCACGGGCAACCAGAAATGTCTCCCCGCCCATGCGCAGCGCGACTCCCACCCATTCATTTTCGGCGCTCGCCTCGACCGTGGCGCCGGCGCCGGCGGGTTTGCTGCGTCGCTCGAGTTCCTTGAGCAGTTCGAACGGTCGATCTCGGAGACTCCGCAGACTCTGGACAGGCGCGCTATCGGGGCTCGTCATACGGCGAGCGCGGCTTGGGCCTTCTCGACCAAAGCCTGGGCCGAGACCGGTTTGACGAGATAATCCACCGCCCCCTGGCGCAATCCCCAGACGCGATCCGTCTCCTGCCCCTTGGTCGTGACCATGATGATCGGAATCAAACTCGTCTCGGGATCGTTGATCAGGGCGCGCGTCGCCTGATAGCCGTTCACGCCGGGCATGACGATGTCCATGAAGATGAGATCCGGTTTCATTTCCTTCGCCATGCGAATGCCCTCGGCACCGTTCTCGGCGGCCGCGGTCTTGAAACCGTGCTTTTCGAGCGCCTTTTGCATCACGAAAACTTCAGTGGGCGAATCATCGACGATCAAGATCAGCGGCATGAATGGTTTCTCCCGTCATTTCCCGACGTGGGCTTCGATCGCCCCGAGCAATTCGTCCTTGGTGAACGGCTTGGTCAAATAGTGCTCCGACCCCACGATGCGGCCCCGGGCACGGTCGAACAGGCCGTCCTTGCTGGACAGCATGATGACCGGGATTCGCTTGAAAACCTTGTTGTGCTTGATCAAGGAACAGGTCTGGTAGCCGTCGAGCCGCGGCATCATGATGTCGACGAACACGATGTCGGGCTGATGATCCGCGATCTTCGACAGCGCGTCGAATCCGTCGATCGCCGTGAACACTTCACAGCCTTCCTTGGTGAGCAGCGTCTCGGCCGTGCGACGAATGGTCTTGCTATCGTCGATCACGAGCACCTTGAGTCCCGTGAGCTTATTGCGGTCGCTGGGTGTCATTATTTCCAATTGGCGTAGGTGCCGGAATCTAGAGGCCTTTTTAACATATCCATGGCGGCGGGGCCACGGCATGGCTGTCCCATTTCCGCCCAACTGCCGCCAAACGGCGGAGGCGTGGTTCACAGTTCTCCGAAGAAGATCGTACGGAAGGGCCTTTGCGGTGCAGCCTGTCTGACTCAACCGCGTGGTCGCGACCGCCGATCCGTCGGACAGGCTGCTAGACTGTGAGCCGGATTCACTCACGCCCCGCCAAGGTTTTGCATGTCCGGCGACGTCCGCCTTCTCGTCATCATGGACCCTATCGAGGGCATCAAACCGGCAAAGGACAGCACGCTGGCGATGCTGCTGGCCGCACAGGCGCGCGACTGGGAAATCTCCTATGCCGAGCAAACGGGGCTCTGGCTGCGCGATGGCGTCGCGTTCGGGCAGGTCGCAGCGCTTCGCGTGCGCGACGATCCGGAGGGCTGGTTCGAACGGGGCGGCTTCAAAGCGAGCCGGCTCGGCGACTATGACGTGATCCTCATGCGCAAGGACCCGCCGTTCGACATGGAATACATATATACGACCTACATCCTCGACCGGGCCGCAGCGCAAGGCGCGCTCGTCTGCAATGCTCCGCAGGGTCTCAGGGACATGAACGAGAAGGTCTTTACCGCCTGGTTTCCCGAATGCTGCGCACCGACCCTGATCACCGCCGACATGCAGGACATGGCCGAATTCCTGCGAGAACACGGCAAGGCGGTCGTCAAGCCGCTCGACGGCATGGGCGGTAGGTCGATCTTCGTGCTGGAGCACGGCGACAAGAATCGCAACGTCATTTTCGAGACTCTCACCGACAATGGGCGCAAATTCGCGATTGTGCAGCGCTACTTGCCGGAAATCGTCACGGGCGGCGATTGCCGCGTGCTGCTCGTCGACGGGGAACCCGTTCCCTTTGCCTTGAAACGGGTGCCGGACGCCGCCGATAACCGCGGCAATCTCGCCGCCGGCGCGCGCGCGGAGAGCCGGCCTCTCAACGATCGCGACCGCTGGCTTTGCGATCGCATTGGACCCAAGCTGCGCGATCGGGGCATGCTGTTCGTCGGCCTCGACGTGATCGGCGATTTCGTCACGGAGATCAACGTGACGAGTCCGACGGGAATTCGCGAACTGGATCGCCGCCATGGTGTCGATATCGGTGCCATGTTCATGAACGCGATCGCCAAGTCCTTGAAAGCCGCGTGAGCGCCGCCCCGCTTCAAGCACGGCTGCCGCCCGCTCAGGATCGCATGGTGACGACCTTGTTCCTGGCGGGACTGCTGCACGGGATCTTGATCCTGGGCGTCACCTTCAGCGCTCCCGGCACGGACGCCGACAACGACCGGGCCCCGGGACTCGAAGTGATTCTCGTCAACGACCAGGGCTCGCCCGTCGCGCGCAACCCGAATGCGCGCTACCTCGCGCAGCGCACGCAGCAGGGGTCGGGCAATACGATGGACGATGGGCGCGCCGTCATCCCGAAGTCTTCGCTCGCCTCGGCCGATCGCCCAGGCAGCGTCGATGGCAACGGCACGGAAATGCATACGGCGGGTGCCGAATTGGGCGAGGATTCCAGCCTCTCGACGCAGGGACCCGCGACCCGGATCGTTTATTTCGCCTCCGCGGTACAAGCGAAGGACACCGCCGAACGGCCGCTGCTGCTCGAGAAGCGGCCCGATCTCGGCATGACACCGAACGACGACGGGATCGCGCTGCGGCTGCGTGGCGAGACGCGCGAGCGGCTCTGGATATCGGCCGACACGCGCGAGTCCGACGTCGCCGTCTATCTCGATGCCTGGCGGCGCAAGGTCGAGCGCGTCGGAACCCTCAATTTTCCGACGGCGGCCCGGCGGCAAAAGCTCTCCGGGACCCCGGTCGTCGAGGTCACGATCGACGCCGATGGAAAACTCGAACAGGCGGTCGTCAGGCGCAGCAGCGGGCATTCCGAAATCGACGATGCGGCGGTGCGGATCTTGAAGCTTGCGGCCCCCTTCGAACCGTTTCCGCGGGAACTGGCGCAAAAGCACGACCAGATTCGGATCGCATACGAATGGCAATTCTTGGGCGGTGCAGATCAGGGATCCAGTGTGGTTTACTAGGAATTCATGAACGACGGGGGCTATCTCACCAATCAACTCTTGATCGCGATGCCTGCGATGGGCGACCCGAATTTCGCCCAGACGGTCGCGCTCATCTGCGACCACAGCCCGCGTGGGGCGCTCGGCCTGATCCTCAACAAGCCCCTGCAGATGCGCATGGGGGAAGTGTTCGAGCAACTCGAGATCGAGATCGCTCAAGGACCCCTCACCGAGCGACCCGTGCTGCGCGGCGGTCCCATGCAGACCGACCGCGGTTTCGTCGTGCATCGCGCTGGCGGCACCTGGGATTCGACACTGAAGGTCTCCGACGCAATACACGTCACCACGTCGCGCGACATCTTGACGGCGATTGCGCGCGGCGAGGGACCCGGCGAGGCCGTGATCGCGCTGGGGTATGCCGGGTGGGACGGCGGTCAACTCGAGGATGAGATTCGCGCGAATGCCTGGCTCAACGCGCCGGTCGATTCGGGCATCATTTTCGATGTGCCCTTCGAATCGCGCTGCACGTCGCGGGTCGGATTCTCGTCGTCGAACTTTCGCGCATGAGCCCGACGGCCGGGAATGCCTGAGCAGCCGCCGCCGGACCCAGCGCCGCGACTCGTGTTCGGATTCGACTTCGGACGGCGCCGGATCGGCGTCGCCTGCGGCGACACGCTGTCGCGTTCGGCCGCGCCGCTCGGCGCAATCGCGGCGGACGCGCCGGGCCCGGATTGGCCGGCGATCGACGCCCTGATCGGCGCCTGGCAGCCAGCCCTCGCGGTCGTGGGCCTGCCGTATAATGTCGACGACAGCGAAGGGGTGATGGCGGCGGCGGCGCGCGCCTTCGCCGCCGAGCTCGCCGGCCGCTACCATCTCACCGTCGATCACGTCGACGAGCGCTACTCGTCGCTCGAGGCGGAGGCGCGCCTGCGGGACTCGCGCAAGACCGGCGTGCGAAAACGTCGCGTGTCCAAGGTCGACGTTGATGCGGCGGCGGCCTGCGTCATCCTGGAACGCTGGTTCACGCAACGACAATGAGGCGCACATGCGATCACAACACGACGGCGCCGGGGGACTGCGTCATCTCGTCACGCTCGAGGGACTCGCGCGCGACGCTCTCGCCAAGATTCTAGAGGGAGCCGAACGGTACCGGAGGCTGCCCGGTCAACCGGCCTACGAGGGCCGCGAACTCGCGGGCGTCACGGTGGCGAATCTGTTCTTCGAACCCTCCACGCGCACGCGCGCCTCGTTCGATCTCGCGAGCCGGCGGTTGGGCGCACACGTGCTCAATCTCGAGATGCAATCCAGCTCTCGCGTCAAGGGCGAGACGATGCTCGACACCATTTACACGCTCGAGGCGATGAACACCGACGTGTTCGTGATCCGCGATTCGGAGGCCGGGATGCCCGAATTCCTCATCGACCATGTCGCACCGCACGTCTCCGTGATCAGCGCCGGCGAGGCGCACTTGAATCACCCGACTCAAGGCTTGCTCGACGTCCTCACGATCAAGACCCACAAGCAGCGCTTTGCCGGGCTCAAGGTCGCCATCGTCGGCGACATCAAGCACTCGCGCGTCGCGCGCTCCACGGCGCAGGCGCTCGCGACGCTCGGCACGACCGACGTGCGTCTGGTCGCACCGGAATCTCTGCTGCCCGACGCAGGAGAATTCCCGGGGGCACATCGCCACACGCGCATCGAGGACGGCATCGCCGGCGCCGACGTCGTCATGATGCTGCGCATCCAGAAGGAGCGCATGGTGCAGAGCGCGTCGCTCGACGACGCCGCGTATTTCCGGGAATTCGGCCTGGACGCGCAGCGACTGCAACTTGCTTCCCCGGACGTCCTCGTGATGCATCCGGGACCCATGAACCGCGGGGTCGAGATCGCCTCGGACGTTGCGGACGGCCCGCGCTCGGTGATCCGCGAACAGGTGAACAACGGCGTCGCCGTGCGCATGGCCGTGCTCGCCGCGATCGCCGCGACGCTGACCCGGCATCGCCGCCCGCTCTGAACGCGACGCGCCCGGCCTCAGAGAGAACCGGGTAGAGTTCGCAGCCAATCGACGACCAGCGACTCGAGGGCGATCCGGTGGTCGGACCAGCTGTGATCGGTGGCGACATATCGGGCGGCAATCTTCGCACCGCCTGCGCCTTTGACGGCTTTGATGAGTTCCAGGGAATCCGCTTTGACGAAGTCGTTACTATAGAGCACCAGCAGGTTTCGGTGAATCAGCTCGGGTGCCAGCGCATCGAATGACCAATCCTTTCCATGGTCCTTGAGTTCATCCTCCATGGATTCGCCCGTCGCACCGGCAAGCGTTTCCCTGTTGTCGTTCATCATCGCAACCACCGCCTCCGGATTCTGCCGTGCCCGCAAGCCGATCGCGCCGAAATCGCCGGCGGAAATGATCACGGCGCCCAGGAGCTTGGAGTCATGCGCGAGCGTCTCCGCAGCGACCCACCCGCCCATGCTGTGACCGCCTATGGCGATGCGAGTCGCGTCGATCGAAAGACGCTTGGCATTCTCGGGCGCCCGGATGAAGGAAAGCGCCGCCTCCGCTCGGCACGTGGATCACCTCCATCCGCGCGGGGAACTTCGCATCCGGCGGCGGATCCGCAATCACCGCTTTCGGAATGGATTCGCCGGCCGCTGCCCGCATGGAATAAGAACCGGCGAAAAGAAGCAGGATGAGAAGGCGCAAACGATTCTCCGCATGGGGCGACGGCCCCGAATCGCTGCACACTTTAGCCTATTGTAGGTCACGGGTGACCGTCGCCATGTCAGAGACGACCGGAGAGGAACGGCTCATCGGCCGAAAACTCCTGCAGCGTCTCGCGAAATTTTGCGCCCGGGACTCCGGTCTTGATCTGTACGGACCCCAGGCGTGGAGCGAGACACATGCACCAATCGATCACACCATGTTTGATGGCGGCGGCAACCCTGCTCGGTTGGGCGGGCACCGCGGCCAGCCAGCCGAGACCCGTCGTCGTTGAACTCTTTACCTCCGAGGGTTGCAGCTCTTGCCCGCCGGCGGAAGCCTATATCGGCGAGCTCGCCCAGCGACGCGACGTGCTGGCGCTGAGCTTTCACGTCGCCTATTGGGACAACCTCGGCTGGCCCGACCGCTTTGCGCTTCCGGAGGCGGTCTCGCGGCAGCGCGGCTATGCGAAGGTGCTGGCCAATCCCTCGGTGTACACGCCCCAAGTCGTCATCGAAGGCCGCGGGGATTTCGTCGGCAGCGACCGACGGGCCATCGGCCGGGCGCTCGCCGATGCTCGCGACGACGGTGTCCCTATCGCGCTCAGCGCCGGCGATGGCAACGTGACGATCAGCCTTGGTCCGCAGCGCGGCGTCGCCGCCAGCGAGATCATCTTGTTCGCCTATCAGCGCAAGGCAGTCTCGAAGGTCCTGCGCGGCGAGAATGCCGGGCGCATGCTCGAGGAATTCAACGTCGTGCGCAGCTTCCGTACGCTCGGACGCTGGAACGGAGAAGCGCGGCACTTCCGAGCACGCATCGATTCGCTGCCGCAGGGAGCGACCGACGTGGCGGTCCTCGTACAGCCCTTGGGCCTCGCCCCGATCATCGGCGCCGCGAGTCTGCCGATCTCGTGAACGCGGGCCACGAGTAGGTGCTGACAGGCGCACCCTCCTGACACAGAAACACCTGGCCCCCGTCACGCGATCAGCTCCACGTCGACCGACGGCTTGACCGTCCCGTCGGCAAGACAAGGCTGATTCGAGCGCCCGACCGGCTTGAATCCGAGCCTTGCCAGCACGCGTCCCGACGCCGGATTGTCGGCGTGATATCGCGACGTGAGCTTCGCGTAGCCTCGTTCCACCAGCCCCAAGCGAACGACGGCCTCGGCGGCTTCGGTCGCGAATCCCCGGCCCCAGTGGGGCCGCCCCACATAGTAACCGAGCTCCGCGCTGCGATTGTCGCCATGCGGGTTGAGGCCGATGACGCCGACGAGCTCGTTGGTCTGCCGCAGCACGATGGCCCAAGTCGGCTCGCTCGGAACGACGCGCTCCATGAAAAAGCGAAAGTCTTCGTGTGAATACGGATGAGGCATGCGCCCAAGTCTTCGCGCCACGTCCCAATCGCCCGCAATGGCGATGATTGCCGACGCATCGGCCTCAACGGGGCATCGCAAATGCAGCCGCCGGGTGAATAACTCACCGGGATCATACACCTTCACGGTTCTCGCCCGTCCCTTGCATCAGTTGGCCATGACGACGCGGCTGTCCTTGACGACGAGCTTCTCCAGAGCGGCCTGCATCGCGGCATTCGCCTGCTTCAGGCCGGCAATTTCTTCCTGTTGCTCGCGGAACTCGCTGCTGATCCGGGCGATTTCTGCGGCTTGCGCGTTCAACTGGGCGTCCTTCGCCTGCATCTGCTCGTGCAGCGCCTGTATCGCCGCCAGACTGATGCCGCCGAGGTCGGTCAGGTTGATATGGGTGTCGTCGGCGCCGTCGAGCCCGAATTCGGCATGAAAGTCCTGCGCCATCGGACCCACGTGGCGCTTAGTCAGGTCCGTCTTGAAGTTCCACGAGGTAATCGACAGCCGACTGACTCGCGCGAGAATATCCTCGGCGTCGACGGGACGAAAGTCCGTCTTGGCGTTCCTGTCGCTCGAGGTGCTGTAGCTGGTCGCGATGACCGGTCCGTCGAAACGGCCGGCATAGCCCCTGGCGCTGTAACCGTACACTCCGACACCGGACCCGGCATCCTCGCCGATGACTCCGAAAGTATTCGTGCTCTGTCCCCAAATACCAAAGCTGGTCCCGCTGCTGGCGTATATTCCGATGCCGTTGGAACTATAGGCGGTAATCCCGTGTCCGCCGGATTCGTTGTTCGCATAGAGCGCTTCGTTACCCGCAAACGTGCCGGCATAAACGCCGCTGCCGCTACTGCTGTCGGCGTAGACCGCGTACCCGAGATCGGTACTCGCGTAGAGCGCATCATCATAGGTGCTGTAGGCTTCGACGCCATGGTAATTGGGACTCGAGCCCAGCATTCCCACACCCGCCGGCGAGTATCCATACACCCCGAAGTGATCCGGGCTGTACCCGTAAACACCCTGATAATTGCCATCCCCCTCGACGCCGACCCCGACGGCCGGCGAGACCAGGTTATACCCGTAGACGGCGGCGGCATCGCTGTGTGCGTTGGTGATGGTGCCGGTAATCGCCGAACCGCCACCCGGAGTCGAGGCAGAAACTGCGGAATGCGCGTTGGCCGCGTTGGTCAGCTGAAAGCTCGCCGCAAGGCCTTTCGTACCGGTGTTGATGCCCGTGACGCCGGTCCCGCCGCCGGAGGTCGTGCCGTAAAGAGCACTATCGAGGTTCTTGGCATTGGTCAGCGACGAACTGATGCCCTTGCCGGTACCGCTGTCGGTAACCGCGAGCGCGGTCGAGGCGCCGCCGTAGGCAATCGTGACCGGTGCGGCGATCGGCGTATTGGGGTTGAGATTCGGCGACTGGGACGGAGAGAAGGGATTTGCAGTGCCTGACCCCGTGGGTGCCGATGGCTCCGGACTCGCTTCGGTCTCGGGTAACACGGGCTCCGCGCGCCGTGGCGCTTCGGGCTGTTCAGATCGTGGAGAGTGCTTTCTCGGCACCGTGGTCTTCGTCCAGGGGTCGATAGGACGGGGTACGTCAGCGCCAGCGCCCCAGGTTGCGAGCATTCCGGCCACACTCAGTGCAATCGACATTCTGTTGATGTTTTTCATTGCGTGTCTCCTTCAAGAGTCCGTTGGTCAAGCGCACATTCGAGCGAGTTCATTCATATAGAGCGTGATTTGCTAGGAAAACCGGACATCCGCGGCGGCCCTCGACGAAATATTCCGCCCGCAGACACACCCCTTCACCATTAGTGCAGAACGAAAGGCCTTCGTTACACCGGATGTTCCAGATCCCGATCGGCAAGGCGCCGACCGGCGGCTACCGCCGCGTCATCCGCACGGCATAGAATCCGAGCGCGAGAATCGCAGCAAGCTTGAGGCCGACCGCGAGGACGACCGCGACCCATTTCCAGGTGTCCCGCGGCGCGCTCGGCGTGCTCACCGGGGCGCCACCGCGCCCTCGAACAAGCCCTCGCCCATGCGGATCCGATCGCCCCAAGCGAGATGCCGTCGCAGCTCCATCCCGGGCGCCGCAAATACGATGATCGTCGATCCATGCTCGAACCAACCCATTTCCTCTCCCTTGCAAAGCGCCGCGTCGCATCGCATCACGTGCGGCCCCCGATAGCGCAGGTGCAAGAGCACGTCGAGAAAATGCAGTCGCACGCTCGCCACGAGAATCGCCGCGACCGGCACGAGCGTGAGGAGACCGCCGGTGGGCAGTCGACAACGAATGATGGCCCGCTCATTCTTGCAGAACAGGCGCTCGACGCGCGCGAGGGCGATCGGATTCACGTTCCAAGTGTCGCCGGACACGTAGTCGACGCGTTCGACGCGGCAGTCGTAGGGTGCATGGAAGCGATGGTACATGGACGAGGTCAGACGCAGCGTCGCGAAGCGGCCGCCCTCGTAGTAACGCGCGAGTTCGGGGTCGCCGAGCAGATCGATGAGCGGATACGGAAATCCCTTGGCTTGGAGCACCATCCCGTCCGTGACCGTCCCGGATGCGCCGAGTATCCCGTCGGAAGGGCTCGTGACGCACGCGGTGTCGCCATCTACGGGACGGGCTCCTTCCTTGAGTTCGCGCGTGAAGCAGTCGTGCAGGCTCGTGAACCGCGTACGTTTCGCCTCGCTGAGATCGAGGTCGGTGAACAGCTTCCACACGGCGATGCCGAGTGCGCAGAACCAGGCGCTTTCGATGCGGCTCAGGCGGCCCATGAGCTGTGTGAGGAAGCGGCGCGGCAGGCGGTTGGTGAGCAGGAAATTGATGTCCTCCTGTTGAACGATCCGGGCAAGCAGCGTCAGGTCGTTCATCGTAGTGTCATTGGCCTGTAATAGGGTGGATGTCGAGGAGAACATCTTGAACCTGACGCCGCTCTATTACGTGATCGCCGCGCCGGCGGTGGTCTTCGCATTGAACAAGCTGCGCATTCGCCTGCAGCTCTCCGCCGCCAAACATCCCTCGCTCGCGGGACATTCGCGGATCGCGCGGCGCTTCGCGGCGCAGGTGCCGTACTACGAGTATGGCGCCGACGCCTTTTTTCGCGTCGACGGCGCGCCCGAGCCGATCGCGGACCGGCGCCGCGCAGCCTTCGCGGGCCTCGCCGCGCTGTTCCAGGAGCGCTACGCGAAGTCCGTCGCGATGACGGCCACGGTTCAGGACGGCATTTCCGATCTGCAATTCACGTCGCGCTACCGCGTGCCGTTCCAGTTCAGCCGGTACGTGCGCGAACACTTGAAAACCGGCGGCTTCGTCGCTTCGTCCGAAGGCGTGACGGTCACCGATCTGGACGGCAATCGGTTTTACGACCTCACCGGCAGCTATGGCGTCAACGTGTTCGGCTACGACTTCTACAAGGACTGCATCGCGCGCGGCAGCGAACGCGTTCGCGAACTCGGTCCGGTGCTCGGCGCCTATCATCCGGTCGTCGCCTACAACGTCCGGCGTCTGCTCGATATTTCCGGCCTCGACGAGGTCTCGTTCCACATGTCGGGCACCGAAGCCGTGATGCAGGCGGTGCGGCTTGCCCGCTACCACACGGGCGCCAAGAACCTCGTGCGCTTCTGCGGCGCCTACCACGGCTGGTGGGGCGACGTGCAGCCCGGCGTCGGTAATCCGCTCGCGGCCCGCGAGACCTACACGCTCAAGGACCTGGACGGGGCCAGCTTGCGGGTGTTGGAGACGCGCCGCGACATCGCCTGCGTGCTGGTCAATCCGCTGCAGGCGCTGCATCCGAATAGCGGCGCGCCCGGCGATTCGACGCTGCTCGGCAGTGGACGGCGGGCCTGCTTCGATCGCGCGGCCTACACCGCGTGGCTCGAGCAATTGCGCGACGTCTGTACGCGCCGCGGCATCGTCCTGATTTTCGACGAGGTCTTCGTCGGATTTCGGCTCGCTCTCGGCGGCGCCCAGGAATACTTCGGCGTGCGCGCCGATATGGTCACCTACGGCAAGACGATCGCCGGAGGCCTGCCGACCGGCGTGCTGTGCGGCAGGCGCGCGTTTATGAGGCGGTTTCGCGAGGATCGGCCTGCGGACATCTGCTTCGCGCGCGGCACGTTCAATGCCCATCCCTATGTGATGGGCTCGATGTACGAGTTCCTGCAACGTCTCGAGAGCGACCAGGTAAAGGCCCTCTACCGCGACCTCGATGCCGTGTGGGACGGGCGCGCCGCCCGGCTCAACGAGCGGCTCGAAGCCGCCGGCCTGCCGGTGCGCGTCGCGAATCTGTCCTCGATTTGGACCTTTCTTTACACGGAACCCGGCTGCTACAACTGGATGCTCCAGTACTACCTGCGCGGCGCAGGTCTGGCCTTGAGTTGGGTCGGCACCGGCCGGCTCATTTTCAGCCTCAACTATACCGAAGCCGATTTCGAGGCGGTCGCGGATCGCATCGTATCCGCCGCTCGGCAGATGCACGCCGACGCTTGGTGGCGGTCTGCGGCGCCTTTCACCGAACGGTCCATCAAGCGCCGCGTGCTCCGTGAAATGATTCAAGCCCGGTGGTCGCCGACCATGGGATCCATGAGCTCGCCGCGCAGCAGGTAAAACGGCGACTTCCAGTAGAGCATGACGTCGTTGAACGGGTCGGTGGCGATCTTGGTGAACCAGACCAGCCCCGTGCGCATATCTCTGAGAAAAAACAAATGTACCGTACGGAATATCAGGCTGCCGAGGCCGAGCAGCAGCCATATTTCACCGAGGTGACGCATGAACTCGGCGGTGCGGGTGTGCGCCGGGAAAAGCCCGAAGAACGTCGGTTCGAGCCACAACACCAGCGGCGCGAGCGCCCACAGGGCGTGCAGGATCACCTTGCGGCGCAGGTTGTAGCCGACTTTGATCTCCTCCTTGTACTCGTGCGTGGCCTGATTCACCTCGTCGTAGGCCTTGGGCTCGAAGAAGAAATGCCCCGACTGGCGGCTCACCATCGCAACGAGCCAGCCGATCAGCGCCGATAGGATCGGATCGGTGAACAGCATCGCGTAAGCGACGAGGAAGCTGATCGCGCTCACGAAGTGCAGGGATTGGTTGATGCGGCTGTGGTGATAAAAGCGGTGGTCATCCCAGCGTTGCGCACGGAGTTCGGCCAAGAAACTTTGCATGGTGGTTCCTCTCGAGAGTGCAGTCCTATGTCGACCCTGAAGCAGATATAGGATCGAGGTTGCAAGCGCATGACAGGCTTGCATTTTCGCGACACCCCTCCGTCCCCATCCGCGCCCGGGCCCCCTTGTAAGAAAACCTTGTCGCCGCGGTCACCAATTCGTCACCATCGGATGCGAAGGTCGGTGCGTTATGCGAATCATGATCGTGAGCGACGCGTGGCTGCCGCAAACCAACGGCGTGGTCCGCACGCTGTCCCAGACGGTCCTGTGCCTGCGTCGCTTCGGCCACGACGTGCGCATGATCACGCCGCAAGATTTTCCGAGCGTTCCCTGCCCGACCTATGCGGAGATCCGCCTGTCCGTGTTGCCGTATGCGCGCCTGCGCCGGAAGGTGCTCGAGTTCGCTCCACAGGCGCTGCACATCGCGACCGAGGGTCCCCTGGGACTCGCAGCACGCCGCTTCTGCCGCAACGAGGGCTTGCGTTTCACGACCTCCTACCACACGCAATTCCCGCAATACTTGCGCGCGCGCTATCCCGTTCCCCTCGCCGTTTCCTATCGTTTGCTGCGCTGGTTCCACGGCGCGGCCGTGCGCTGCATGGTCAGCACCGAGTCGGTGCGCGCCGATCTGCGGGCACGCGGATTCTCGAATCTCGCGAGCTGGCGCCGCGGCGTGGACACGGATCTGTTCGTACCCCGTGTCAAGGACGCGCTCGATCTGCCTCGGCCGATCGCGGCCTATGTCGGCCGGGTGTCGGTCGAGAAGAACATCGACGCGTTTCTGCGGATGCCGTGGCCGGGAGCCAAGGTCGTCATCGGCGATGGTCCGGAGCGGGCGCGCCTCGAGGCGGCCTACCCGGAGGCCCATTTTCTCGGCTTTCTCTTCGGCGAGGACCTCGCGATCCACCTGGCTTCGGCCGATGTGATGGTGTTCCCGAGCCGCACCGACACGTTCGGACTCGTGAATCTCGAAGCCATGGCCTGCGGCGTCCCGGTCGCCGCCTTCCCCGTGGCGGGACCGATCGACGTCATCGAGGACGGTATCACGGGAGCGCTCGACGAAGACTTGGGTCGGGCCGCGAGACGCGCACTCGACGTCGATCCCGCGGCCTGCCGGGCCCGTGCGCTGCGCTCGGGATGGGAAGTCTGCAGCCGCGACTTCGAGGCCAACCTCAGCCGAAGTTGATCTTCGCCTCGAGGTTCGAGCGGGAATCGGCGGTCGCCAGGGCTTCCTCGAGCTCGATCCGCCCTTCGCGCACGAGATTGTAGAGGGACATGTCGAAGCTCAGCATGCCGCGCTCGGTACCCGTGCGGATCGCCTCCTTGACCGCCGGCACGTCGCCCTTGCGGATCAGTTCCGACATGTAGGCGGTGTTGACCATGACTTCAGCGGCAGCGAGACGTTTGCCGGTCTTCGAGAACACGAGCCGCTGCGAGAGGATCGCGCGCACATACTGGGAGAGGTCCAGGAATATCTGCGCGTGCTGGTCGCGCGGAAACATATTGATGATGCGATCCAGCGTTTCCGCGCAGTTGTTTGCATGCAGGGTCGCGATGCACAAGTGCCCTGTTCCGGCGAGCGCCAGTGCCGCCTCCATGGTCTCGCGGTCGCGGATCTCGCCGACCAGAATCACGTCCGGCGCCGCGCGCACCGCACTGCGCAGCGCCCGGGCATAGGATTTCGTGTCGAGGCCTACCTCGCGCTGATTGACGATGGATTTCTTGTTGGTATGCAGGAATTCGATCGGATCCTCGATCGTCAGGATGTGGTCCGAGGAGTTCTCGTTGCGGAAATTGATCATCGCCGCGAGCGTCGTCGACTTTCCGGCGCCGGCGGCGCCGACCATGAGGATCAGGCCGCGCTTGGCCATCACGAGGTCCTTGAGCACCTCCGGCATGCCGAGATCCTCGAGTCGGGGCATTTCCGCCGTGATGTACCGGAGCACCATCGCGGGGTATCCGCGCTGATAGAAGACGTTCACCCGGAAGCGGCCGAGGCCCGACTCGGAGATCGCGAAGTCGATCTCCAATTCCTCGTTGAAGTGATCGATCTGGTCCTGGGTCATCAGGCCGAGGGCTGCCTGGCGCACCGTCTCCGGGGCGAGCACCTGCTTGTTGACGGGAAAGATCTTTCCCTCGATCTTGATCTTCACGGGTGCATTGCACGTGAAGAAGAGGTCCGAGGCCTTCTTCTCCACCATGAGCTGGAACAGCGGCTTCGTGTTCATCGTCTGCGCGGGCGCGGCCGACGACATGGGCTAGTACGCCTGGCCCGCTTCTTCCTCGACGATCTGCAGCGACGGGCCGCCGTCGTCGACCTGCTTGGTTTCCCGCTTGCTCTCCAATTTCACGCGCAGGCGCAGTTCGTTCTTCGAATCGGCGTTGCGCAAGGCGTCCTCGTAGGAGATCAAACGCGCCTCGTAGAGGTCGAACAGCGCCTGATCGAAGGTCTTCATGCCGAGGCGGTTCGATCTCCCCATGACGTCCTTGATCTTCGCGACCTCGCCCTTGAAGATCAGGTCCGATATCAGAGGCGATTGCAGCATGATTTCCATGGCGGCGACGCGGCCGCTGCCCGCTTCACGGGGCACCAGTCGCTGCGAGATGAGAGCCCGAATGTTCAGGCTCAGATCCATGAGGAGCTGTTCGCGGCGCTCCTCCGGGAAAAAATTGATGATGCGGTCGAGCGCCTGATTCGAGCTGTTCGCATGCAGGGTCGCGAGCACCAAATGCCCGGTTTCGGCGAACTGGATGCCGTATTCCATCGTCTCGCGATCCCGGATCTCCCCGATCAGGATCACGTCCGGCGCCTGGCGCAGCGTGTTCTTGAGCGCGAGGTGCCAGCTTTCGCAGTCGACGCCCACCTCGCGGTGGGTGACGACGCAACCCTTGTGCGGATGCACGTATTCGACCGGATCCTCGATGGTCACGATGTGCCCGCGCGTTTTCTCGTTGCGATATCCGAGCATCGCCGCGATCGAGGTGGACTTGCCCGAGCCCGTGCCGCCGACGAGAATCACGAACCCGCGCTTCGAGAGCACGACGTCCTTGAGGACGGGGGGCAGTTCGAGCTCCTCGATCGTGGGAATCTTCGCGTTGATGGTTCGCAGCACGGCACCGGTAAACCCCTGCTGGACGAAAGCGCTCACGCGAAAACGGCCGATTCCCGGCGGCGAGATCGCGAAGTTGCACTCCTTGGTCGAGTCGAATTCCTTGCTCTGGCGATCGTTCATGATCGCGCGCACGAGCCCGGCGCTCTGTTCCGGAGTCAGGGTCCGTTCGGATTGCGGTCGAATCTCGCCGTCGATCTTGATCGCCGGCGGAAAGCCCGCGGTAATGAACAAATCCGAGCCTTTCTTGTCGACCATGCGGCGCAGCAGATCCTGCATGAGCCGAATGGCTTGGTCGCGGTCCATATCAGATGCTGTCCTTGTTTTGCGCTTTGAAGCGCGCCTCTTCGCGGCTCACGATGCCCTTTTGCACCAAATCCTGCAGGCACTGATCGAGTGTCTGCATCCCCTGACCCTGGCCGGTCTGGATCGCCGAGTACATTTGCGCAATTTTTCCCTCGCGAATCAAGTTTCGTATCGCGGGCGTCCCGATCATGATCTCGTGGGCCGCAATGCGGCCGCCGCCGATCTTCTTCATGAGCGTCTGGGAGATCACCGCGCGCAGACTCTCGGAGAGCATGGCGCGCACCATCTCCTTCTCCGCGGCCGGGAACACGTCGACGATGCGATCGATCGTCTTCGCGGCCGAACTCGTGTGCAGGGTGCCGAACACCAGATGGCCCGTTTCAGCGGCCGTCAAGGCGAGGCGAATCGTCTCGAGATCGCGCATTTCGCCGACGAGGACCACGTCGGGGTCCTCGCGCAGCGCCGAGCGCAGCGCTTCGCTGAATCCCAGGGTGTCCCGGTGCACCTCGCGCTGATTCACGAGACAGCGCTTGCTCTCGTGCACGAATTCGATCGGATCCTCGATCGTGATGATGTGGTCGGGTCGATTGTCGTTGCAATGGTTGACCATCGCGGCGAGCGTCGTCGACTTGCCCGAGCCGGTCGGCCCAGTGACCAGCACCAGCCCCCGGGGGAGCATGCATAAGTCCCTGAAAGCCTTGGGCGCATTCAACTCGTCCAGCGACAGGATCACCGACGGGATATTGCGGAAAACCGCGCCGGCGCCGCGATTCTGATTGAATGCGTTGACGCGAAAGCGCGCGAGTTTGGGAATCTCGAAGGAAAAGTCCGTCTCGAAGAACTCCTCGAAGGCCTTGCGCTGCTTGTCATTCATGATGTCGTACACCATGCTGTGCACCTCCTTGTGCAGCAGCGCCGGCATGTTGATCCGCTTGATGTCGCCGTCGACGCGAATCATGGGCGACACGCCCGCCGAGAGGTGCAAGTCGGACGCATTGTTCTTCACCGCGAAGGCGAGAAGCTGAGCAATATCGACCGCCATCAACGGCTCCTGATTCGACTAGGGTGTCGTGATCCCAGTATATAAGAGGGCGTCATCCACCAATATGTTAATTGGTCCGCAAAATCTGGCCCGGGTTCTCGGTGATCTGCGCGCCCGCATCGATCGGGCGGCCAGCGCGGCCGGCCGGAATCCCGCCGAGGTCACGCTGATCGCCGTCAGCAAGACGCAGAGTGCCCAGTCAGTACGGGACGCCGCAACGGCGGGCGTCACGGATTTCGGCGAAAATTACGTTCAAGAAGCCCTGGCCAAGATCGACGCACTCGACGATGGGCGCCTTTGCTGGCATTTCATCGGCGGTGTCCAGTCGAACAAGACCCGAAAGCTCGCCGAGCGCTTCGCCTGGATCCATGGCATCGATGACCTCGCAATCGCCCGGCGCTTGTCGGATCAACGGCCGTTTCATGCGCCGCCCTTGAATCTCTGCATCCAGGTCGCCCTCGTCGACGAGCCCACGAAGCGCGGGGTCACTGCCGCCGAGGCGCTGGAACTCGCTCCGCGAGTCGCTGAATT
>Ga0302320_10005657_pt1 | contig 27965 bp, 21 predicted proteins | sample Bog_T0_3_FD_202130 | JGI IMG/M metagenome (GOLD analysis project Ga0302320, IMG submission 202130) | Peat permafrost microbial communities from Stordalen Mire near Abisko, Sweden - Bog_T0_3 | ecosystem: Environmental > Terrestrial > Soil > Wetlands > Peat | place: Sweden: Abisko, Stordalen Mire...
AATATTATAAACTCCTGACCTGGCTTCTGATGAATCCAGCGTGTTTTGGGCCTTTGGAGACATATAAACTGTAGCTAAAGCCAATAACACAACTCCTATACAAATACTTTTTACGCTCATAAATTTAAATCACCAAAAAGGTTTAAAAGTTGATTATTATAAAATATTTGCGACCACACAGGAAAATTATTATTGATGGAATCGTTCGGCCCGCTTACAAAGCTGCCAGGATTTACACTCCATATGCCGCTGCTTTTAGATGCAGATGCAGTAATCCCCCATTAAGGGGTCGGTCAATGGTATTGGCATATTTTAGGATGGGTTCGCCTGCCGGTACAGTAGCCAGGTTAAATAACCGCGACTCCCCATCGCCAGGCGTTTGGCAATCCACGCCAGCGGCATCGTCGTCTGGGCACGCACGGCCGCCGCCAATTTAACCTTGGCCGGATCGCCTTTGCGCCGCGTTGTCAAATCCCGCTCCCGCCAGCCCAGCGCCTCGAGCCGGTCCTTGACGAACCGCTCCGCCTGCACCGCCACCGCCTCCTGCGCCGCCTCGCCAAAATTCCTCGCCCCGGGCGGTGGAAAAAGGGTCAACCCAGAGGATGGTTCATTTCTTGGGCTTGTTAAACCTCCCCCGCCGCAACGGCGGATGGCTTGAGAACGGGCGTCAATCCTCCTGCCGCCTTTTACCGCCGGAGGCTGAGGCAAATGCGGCCGGACCACAAGAGCCGGGAAGAACTCCTCCCGCCGGCCGCCCCTGTTCAGGACGTGGTCAATCGCGCCAAAATTCTCCACCCGCAGTCTTCGCCGCATGGGGGCAATCCTGCCCATTCTTCCGGCCGACCGCAAGCAAACGAAATCATCCTTCGGGTGACCCATTTTTCGGTTTATCCAAGGAAGCCGATCGGCAGAGGCGGGGAGCAAACCCACCAACAGCGCTTTATTTTCCTCGGCATCGCGCCTGCTCTGGTTGGCTTGTCGAGTTCCGTCAACTGTGGTTCACCACCGGAAATGAAATATTCTCTTTCCCGTAGACCGTCCCGAGTCTGCGGGATGACCCGGCGTTGCGAGCGCCTCAGCGCGAGCCTGCCACCCCGTGCAATTCGGGATTTACTTCCCTGCGCTCCACGGCCGCAGCTCAATCTCCACCGGCGGCGGCGCGGTATTGGGGGTGACCGTCACTTGCGCGGTGCCCCAATAGGCGAGCCGGTGGTTGAACCATAACATGCCGCCCCAGCCCCATTGCGGCACATCATCCGCCGCCGGTTCCTGATTTGGCGGCGGGTCATTCACATAAGCCGCCGCCGCCAGCGTGTAGGTGCCCGGCTCCAACAGGGCGGTTTGGAAACTGTCGTTGGTTTCCACCCGCACTCCGTCGGACCACGGCTCCATGGTGGTCCAGAAGTCATGACCCGGGTTGCCGGCGGCGGCGGGACCGACATAAAGAAACGATCGGGACAGGTTGGTGATGTCTCCCAGTCCGGTTACCTGTCCGTGAACGCGTTGACCGATGGAACGAACCAGGCTCACCTCCCGGGTTTGCCCCGGCTCAATCACGATGCTTTGGCGGTTGAAGGGCACAGGCTTCTCGGGGTCGCCGTAGACCACCACATAGCCGCCGTTGGTCGAATTGCCGTACTTGGTGCGCGAAAAATCGTAGGTGCCGGGGGTCAGGCCGTTCAGCACGATTTGTCCGCCATTGGTGGCGGTGGCCGACGGCTTCAACGTGACATCCTTCCAGAGCGGCAGGGCCAGTTCATTCGTGCGCAGCACGAGATTAATTTCGGCCAACTCATCGTCTCCGGGAATGTCATATCGGACGATCAAGGTGGCCGGCTCGGGCAGGATGATCGTCCGGTAATCCGGGTTCGCGGTTGAGGAGACGGCCGCCAGCGCCGGCTGGACCAACCGGCCACCCGAGGCGACCGCGATGACCCGGGTTTGACGGCCGTCCACGCCTCGCAGCGAAAACCGGCCCGCCGCGTCGGTGGTGGTGTGGGTGTGCGCCCAATTGGTGATGTTGCCGGCAGCCGAACTTGATGACATCACCCAGCCGAACCGCACATAACCCAGTTCCACCGGGGCCAGATACACCGCGGCCCCGGCCACCGGCCGCCCGGCATGATCGAGCACCTCGCCTTGAATTTCCCGGCCGCGCTTGAGGCGCACCTCCAAATTGGCCATGTGCCGCGAAACCATGGCCTCATCCCGCAAGAGGGTTTGCGGCACATATCCGTCCGCCACAAAGCGGAAAGCGGCCCCCGCTTTTACATCGCTTATCGTGAAGTGCGCTGCGGGAATGCCGGCCCCCATCTCCATCCCGGAGAAACCATCTTCCCAGGCAATTTCATCCGGCTTGCCGGAATTCACCTGGCCGCTCTGGATGGCCACATCCGGGATGGGCGCGCCCGTTTCGTCATCCACCACGTTGCCGGACAGGTTCACATAGGGTGAGGGGGCCAAGGTCAAGCTTACCGGCGGCATGGTGCCGGCCGTGACGGTGACTTTGGTGATGCCCACATAATCGGGGTGGTAAGGGTAACCACCCGCCGGGGCTTGCGGCGAAAATACGTCGGCGACAAACGTGTAGGACCCCGGCTGGAGCATCGCCGTCTGAAACGTTCCATCCGCGCCGAACCGGGTCACGTCATAATTCGGGTAAAACAGTTCTTTCTGTTCATTCCGCGAGGTTTGCGGCCAGGGAATGCCCGTGGCCTCGGCGGAACGGACGAAGAGGATCCCGCCCGACGCGAGCGCAGGACCTGGGCCGGTCACTGTTCCACCAACGCGCTGGCCGTTGGTCCGGACCAGGTCCAGCTCCTGGGTCTGGCCGGCCGCCACTACCAAGATCTGGCGTTCCAGTGAGGCGCCATGGTCCTGGTCGGCGGATTTCCAGCGCCGGAAGGAGTAGGTGCCCGGGGTGAGATTGGTCAACACCGTTTCGCCGCCGTTGCCCACCGTGAACGACAGACCAAGACTGACGCGGGTCCAAAGTCGGTCTTCCTGGTTGGTAGGCATCAGCGTCAGATCCCCCTTGGCCTCCGGGGCATCTCCGGGAATTTCATAACGCACCTTCAAGCTGCCCGGGCGGGGCAGGGTGATGTTCAGCTCCCGGCCCGGTTCGGATTCCATGACGGGCCAGATCAGATGATTGCCAGGCGCAACCACCACCACCCGTTGCAACGTTTCGCCTTCGCCCCGCAGGCTGAAACGCCCGGCCGCGTCAGTGTTGGCGGAACTACCCTGGAACCCGCCGTAATCAAATTTGCCGTCCATCAGCCATACCGGCTGCAAGGTGGCCGCCAGCACCCGCGCGCCGGCCACCGGTTGACCGGCGTCATCCACCACCCGGCCGGTGATGAAGCCAGGAGGGTTTTGCACAACCTGATTGATCCCGAGGTGGTTCGTGCTCGTGTTGCCGTCCGCCCCGGCGGGCATATTGGTCAGCGTCAGCACGGTGTTGGTGGCCCCGGCCAGATTGGACCCGTTGAAGCTCCATTGGTAGTACAACGGCGCAGCGCCCGTTGCCGAGGTCGGAAACGTCACCGTGCCAGTATTGGTCACCATGACAACGTTATCGGAGCCCGACCCGGCGCGGACATTGGTTATCGTCAGCACGGTGTTGGTGGCCCCGGCCAGGTTGGTCCCGTCGAAGCTCCATTGGTAGCTCAATGGTTGTGTGCCCGTTGCCCCAACCGTAAACGTCGCCGCGCCAATATTGGTCACCATGACCACGTTATGGGAGGCCGATCCGGCGGGAACATTCGTCAGCGTCAGCACGCTGTAGGAGCCTGCCCCGGCGGGCGTCACATTGGTCAGCGTCAGCACACTGTTGGTGACCCCGGCCAGGTTGGTCCCGTTGAAGGTCCATTGGTAGCTGATTGGCGGCGTGCCCGTTGCCCCGACCGTAAACGTCGCGTTGCCCCCGGTGGCCACCGCCACATCCCCCAACGGCTGGCCGGCGCCGGCGGATTTGGGCGCCGCATTTGTTCCCGCCGGGCGCGCCGGCGCGGAGCCGGGCGATGACCGGGCGCCGTCCGCGGTCGGGTGCAGTTCCAATAGCACCGGCGGCGGTTCGTTGGTGGCCGTGATGGTCACGGTGGTCAGGGCCGTGTAATCCGGCCCGCGGATCGCCGTGGTCATCACGCCGTTGGTGGGTTCCGGCTCCGTGACCGAGGCCAGAACGGCGTAGTTGCCGGGTTCCAACATGGCCGTCTGAAATTGCCCGTTCGTGTCAAACGTCAAGGCGTCCAAAATGACGGGGGACCAGGTCAGCGTGTTGGTGTCTTCGGCGGGACGGATGAACAGGGAGCCGGCGGACGCCTTGGTCTTGTCCAACCCCGTCACCTGACCCCGAAGCCGCTGCCCGTTGGTGCGGACCAGATTCACCGCCAGGGACTGCCCCGCCTCCAGTACGACGGTGCGGCGGTCCGACGGCCAAATCCCCTCGTAGCCCCGGTTGAGGGGCCGGTCGCGGCGGAATTCGTAGGTGCCCGCCGACAGGTTGGTCAACCCGATTTGCCCGTGGTTGGTCACCACCGGGGAGAGCGTGAAGCCGTCGCTCCGGGTCAGGTTCAGCATCGCCGTGTCCGTGTCCCCGGGGATGTCAAAACGCACGGTCAGCGTGGCCGGGCTGGGCAGGGTGAGGGTCATTTCCGCCCCCGGCGCGGATTGCCGGGCGGTCAGGCTCTGCTGGCCATCGGCCGAAATCGCCTCGACCGTTTGGGCCGTGGCCTCCACCCCGCGCAGGGTAAACCGTCCGGCGGCATCCGTGGTGGCGGTATTGTCGCCCACGCCGCGCAGGTTCGGGAACACGTTGTAAACCTCGCCGCCCTCCATCCGGTGGATGACCACCCGCGCTCCGGCCACCGGCCGGCCGGTGTCATCTTGGACCACGCCCTGCAATTCGCCGCCCCGTTTCAAGCGCACGATCAGCGGGTTGCCTGGGGTGGAATCCATCACAGCCCCCTTGTACTGAACATGGGCTGACGGAAACTTGTATTTATCTAAGAGTGATTCATCCGGCGCTGCCGGGGCGGGGTTCGTCTCCATCAGCGGCTGGTCCAACACCAGTTGGGGCAAATAACCATCCGCCAAAATCCGCCACACCTGGCCCGTCTTTACCCCCTGCAAAGAGAACCGGCCATCCCCGCCCATGGACCGGCCGCTCAAATTCAGGCTCCAATGGACGTCCTCCGGATGGCCCGGCTGGGTCACGCCCATTTGCGGCGTGAAGTTGGTCACCGCCTGGCCGGTCTCGTCATCCACCACCCGGCCCTCAATCCGGACCACAGTGTTTAAGTCACCCGGACCCGGAAGAACATAGGTGTCCACATTCGTTCCCCGGGCCGTCCAATGACACTCCACCTCCAGGGGATTGCTCACCACGCGAATCAACGGGCCGCCATTTTGGGGCCGGGCTGAAACGGCAAAGCGCAGCGTGTGTTGCCCCACCCCCGGCCAACCCATGTCCTCGCCTCGGCGCCATTCCCCGTGACTGATGGTCACTTCCAAATCATCAAAATGCCCGCCCGGTAGCAGCGACGCGGACTTCACGTCCACCGGCTCGGACCAATGATACCACAGGCCATCCAGCTCCAACTCACCGGTGGCCTGGGTCCGGCCCATCAAATAAGTCGCCCCGCCCTGATTGCGCACGGAGAAATGGAAGAAGTCCGGCTCCCGGAAGTCCCATGACGGTCCCGCCGCTGTCAGCCGGACCGACAACCCCTCCACCGCCTCCCCCCACGCGGCCGGCGAATTGGTGTTTCCTGCCAGACCCGAGACCCGAGACCCGAGACCCGAAACCCCTTGGCCCAAGCCGCCCGTCTGGTTCGTGTCTACTGCCAGGGTCCAGGGGGCGGGCGAATTGGTGGCGGCGGGTTGCGCCTTGCTCTCGGCGTCGGACAGCGCGGCCTTCATCATCGCCACCGGCACGAGGAGGATGGCCAGCAGCACCAGCGCGGCAATCAACGCCGCGCGGGTGAGGGCGGCGCGGTTGCGGCTTGCGTCCAGAATGGCGCGCAAGCGGCTCTCCAAGTTGGAGGGCCGCGCCATCGCCACGCCGGCGCTGCCGGCCAACCAGCCGCTGGCAAGGCCGGCCGAAATCTCCAGCACCTGCTCCGCGTAATCCGCCGGTTCCGCGCCGTGCCGCAGAACAATGTCGTCGCAGGCGCGCTCCCGTTCGGTCACCATGCGGCGGGCCGCCAGCCAGACGAGGGGGTTGAACCAGTACAGGGCGCAGATCAGGCGCGCGATGAGGTGCGTGAGGTAATCGCCGCGTTGGGCGTGCGCGAGTTCGTGCAGCAGCACCACACTGCGCCGCTCCGCCGGCCATTGCTCGGCCTCCTCCGGCAGCAGGACTTTGGGACGCACCACGCCCCAGGTCATCGGCATCCGCCGCCGTTCGGTCTTCAACAAATGGATGCGGCGCTTGAAGCCGAGCTTGACCAGCCAGCGGCCCAGCAACTCCAGCCAGGACGCCGCCGTTTCCCGCCGCGCCGCCCGTTCCAACCGGTACAGGCTGATCAACCCGAGCACCGTGGGCGTGAGTGAAACCAACACCCCGGCCAGCCAGAGGTATAAACCAATGGACCAGCCGTTCAGCGGGGCGTGTGGAACCGGCGCCGCCGAAACCGGGGCGGGCGCAACCGGGGCGGGCGGGATGGGGAAGCCCGAAAGCAGTTCATGGGGTGGAACGGGAGCATTCGGCAATTGGTTTTCCTGAACCATATCTGGGCGGACCCGTATCCTCTCCTCCTTTGGTTCCGACATGAACTCCGGCAGGATGGTCGCCTGGGAAGTTGGCTGGACCACGACCGGCACCGTCTTGGGCAGATCCATCCAGGCTGGCAGCACGCGCCAGCCCGGCAGCATCCACGCGAGCAGCGGCAGGACCGGCAGCCCGGCCACCGCCAGAAAACAGACCAGGTGCCGCGCCGCCGCCGACCGCCGCCGGAGGGCCGCCACGATCACCCCGGCCACGGCGAGCACCGCGACGCTTTTCCAGCCGGCGTCCAACAAAATGCCGGCGGCCGCGCGTCCGGCCGGCGGCCACTGGGTGGGATCAAACCAGGGGTTCATAAACGCCTTTCTTTGTCGCGGGCCTGGTTGATGAGGGCGGACAAGCGCTGCAATTCTTCCGGCGGCACCTCCTCCCGGGGATCGCCCAGATAAGCGGCGACGGCCCGCTCCAGCGACCCGTCAAAAAACGTCCGGATGGCCCGCTCGAACGCGGTCTTCCCGGCGCGGTCGCGCGAATGGGTTGGCTGATAGACAAACTCCCGCCCGCGCTTGAGATGTCTGAGGTGGCCCTTGGCCTCCAAGATGCGGAGGAGGGTGCGGACGGCGGTGCGCGTGGGCGGATCGGCGATGGCGGCCAGGACCTCGGAGGCGGTTGCTTCGCCTTGGGCATAGACCGCGTCCATGATCTGCCGCTCCCGGCGGCTCAGATTGGCGGGCGCGGTCATGCGGACCCCCCTCTAGAAACGGCGTGCATCATCATAACAGCCAAAATTTTAACCTTTCACGGGCACTGGGTCAAGCACTAAAAGCCAAAATTTTGGCTTTAGATCCTGTTAGAGGGGGGGAACCGTTGGATTCCATTGCTTCGTCCCACCGGGACACCGGAAATTGCCTCGTCCCAAGGTGCCGGGAAAACCATCCCCCAACCCGCCGCCGCCAATTTCCAAACTTCCTACTGGACGGATTCAATAAACTTGCCCCGCTCTCAGGCCGTCGCAGCCTCAGGCCCAACGGGCCGTGATTCCTTAGTCCAGCCCGAAGGACTGGGTGAGGACGCCCCCTGGAGTTCGGCGGTCCCGCAATGCGGGCGCCGCGATAACGACCGTAACCAGTTGATTACCAATGTGTTTTAAAGAATATGCTCATTGAAATCCTGGTGGCATTGGACCTCGAAATCCAGGGCCGCTAGGCGTGCAAGACCAATTGTTGTTTTAAGTGGTTCAATATCAATTTATTGCGCTGACTTTTGGAGTGAAAAATAACCATAAATAACCATAAATAACCAAAATCACAGTTTCGTTTTTTTGGACGGCCGCGGGTGCCGCCCAGCCGTCGCCCGCCCAACCTTGCCAACCGCGTCGGGAGGCACGGGGCGACTTGCGAACCGGGGGTTTAACATGTCCAACGCGCCGGGTTTCTGCTTCACTGAACGGGTGCATTACCGCGAAACCTTTGCCGCCCTGCTGGCCGGTCCGGCGCCCCTGCTGGCGCTGGCCCCCATGCAGGACGTCACCGACCGGCCTTTTATGCGCCTCATGGCCGGATACGGCGGGCCGGATGTTTATTTCACGGAATATTTCCGCGTGCATGCCACCTCCCACCTGGAGCCGTGGATCCTGGAGTCCATCACCCAAAATCCCACCGGCCGCCCGATCATCGCCCAGATGATTGGCAACGACCCCGCGGCGCTGGTGCGCACCGCCCGGGAGTTGCAGGAATATCCCGTGGCGGCGGTGGACTTCAACCTGGGCTGCCCCGCGCCCATTGTGTATCGCAAATGCGCCGGCGGCGGCCTGTTGCGCGAACCCCGGCGGGTGGACGCCCTGCTGGGCGCCCTGCGCGACGCCATCGGCATCAAATTCACAGTGAAAACCCGCATCGGTTTTGACTCGCCCGGGGTCTTCGCCGAACTGCTGCCGATCTTTGCCCGGCACCATCTGGACCTGCTCACCGTCCACGGCCGCACGGTGATGGAGATGTACCGCAGTGAAGTGCATTACGATTATATCGCGCGCGCGGTGGACGCGCTGGCGTGCCCGGTGCTGGCCAACGGGAACATCTATTCGGCCGCGCGGGCCGGGGAGATTTTGCAACGCACCGGCGCGGCCGGCCTGATGATCGGGCGGGGCGCCATCCGCAACCCGTGGCTGTTCGAGCAAATCCGCCGGCGCCAGCTCGGCGAACCGGTCTTTGTGCCCGACGGCCCGGCGGTGCTGGCGTACATCCGCGCCCTGTACGACGCCGTGTGTTCCCCCGGCGTCCGCGAATCGGCCCAGGTGCAAAAGATGAAGAAATATCTGAACTTCGTCGGTTTGGGCGTGGAGCCGACCGGGAAGTTTCTCCACCGCATCCGCCGGGTGACCACCCGCGCCGATTTCTTTGCGGTGTGCGAGGATTTCTTAAGCCACGACCAGTTGATGCCGCTGGAACCCTTCCCCCTGGCGCTCAAAGAAACGGATGTGCTGGCCGGAGAACATGGGTGAGAGCCAACCCGGCTTTTTCTGGGGGTGTGATTTCTGTTGCAAGGGGGGCGGAGAGGATTTAAATTCACCGTAACATTCGAAATCGTCAATTTTAAAGTTAACTATGTCGCCTGCTGCAAAAGAACCATCGTCGGCCAGCGATTTGCTGAAGAATTCCTCGCTCTACCGTGAATTTCAGGCCGAGCGGGAGGAAATCCTGCGGCACAAGTGGATCGAATCAGAAAAGGCCGGCCGGGATATCGGCTTTGAACAGGCTTTGACGGACTGGATCATCAAGCATCGCGCCAATTGGCGGAAGAACCGCCAGGCCGCCGCCAGTTAATCCGGTCCCGCAGCGATTAATCCTTTAACGCCGCCCCGCGAGGCGGCCAAGGATGCCATGAATGCTATGCATGCCACCGGCAACGGCTCCGCCCCGCGGAACCGGAGGTGGTCTTTTTATGCCTGAATCCATCGTCATCCTCAACACCGCCGCCATCCAGCGCGTCCTCACCCGTATCGCCCATGAGATCGCCGAGAGCAACGAGAATGGCGCGGCGGTTTGTCTGATCGGCATTCCCGCGATCGGCGACTCCCTGGCCCACCGGTTGGGCGCCCTCCTCTCTGAAATCTGGCACCTCCCCGTGCCGGTCGGCATCCTCGATGTTACCATGCACCGTGACGACCTCGGCCACCGCCCCACCCCCAAGGTCCATCCCACCGTGATCCCCTTTGATGTCACGGGCAAAACCGTCGTGCTCGTGGACGACGTCCTGTTCAGCGGCCGCACCACCCGCGCCGCCATGGACGCCCTCAACGACTTCGGCCGTCCCAAACGCATCCAACTGGCCGTCTTGGTTGACCGCGGCCACCGCGAACTCCCCATCAAGGCCGATTTCGTCGGCAAAAACGTCCCCACCGCCCTCACCGAAAAAATCCGCGTCCGCCTCGGACTTCCGGGCCGGGAGGACGAGGTGATCCTGGAGAAATAACATGAGCTGGCATCGCAAACATTTGCTGGACATCGAATCGCTCAGCGTGGCGGAAATCGTCACCGTGCTGGACACCGCCAAGGCCTTCAAGGCCGTCGGGGAACGCGCCATCAAAAAAGTCCCCGCTCTCCGCGGCAAGACCGTGGTCAACCTCTTTGTTGAACCCTCCACCCGCACCCGCATCAGCTTCGAGTTGGCCGCCCAGCGGCTCACCGCCGACATCGTCAATTTCACCGCCGACGCCTCCTCCCTGAAAAAAGGCGAGACCCTCAAGGACACCGCCCGCAACCTCGAAGCCCTCAACGCCGATTTCATTATCATCCGCCACAGCGCCTCCGGCGCCCCCCATTTCCTCTCCCGCGTCCTCAAGGCGAGCGTCATCAACGCCGGCGACGGCGCCCACGCCCACCCCACCCAGGCCCTTCTGGACGCCTTCACCATCCGTGAGCGCAAGGGCAAAATCGCCGGCCTCAACGTCACCATCCTGGGCGACATCCTCTACAGCCGCGTCGCCCGCTCCAACATCTGGGCCCTCACCAAGCTCGGCGCCAACGTCACCCTCTGCGGCCCCTCTACCCTCGTCCCCAAGACCTTCGAGCAAATGGGCTGCCGCGTCACCTACAACGTCGAGGAGGCGATCCGCGACGCCGACATCATCAACCTCCTGCGCATCCAGCACGAACGCCAGCGCAAGGCCATGTTCCCCGGCATCGGCGAATACACAACCCTCTTCGGCCTGACCAAAGCCCGCCTGGCCCTCACCCGGCCCGATGCCCTGATCATGCACCCCGGCCCCATCAACCGCGGGGTGGAAATTGACAGCGACCTCGCCGACAGCAACCGCTCGCTCATCCTCGAGCAGGTGACCAACGGCCTGGCCGTCCGCATGGCCGTCCTGTTTCTGGTCAACGGCGGCCAGGGCCCCCAGGAAGTCGCCCCCATCACCCCCGGCCTGCCCTACGCCGTAACCATGCAATAGAAACGCAGTGTTTGTTTGGCCTTTTTGCGTAAGGACGTTGTCGGGAGGGGCTTCCAGATCCATGAAGGATGGGCATGGTCCCAGTTTCCAGACCGGGGCCGGGCGAATTGCCCTCAATTGGTTAATTTCACTTCCGATCCGTCCAGCCGGTCCGGAAACTGCTCCATTATGGCGCTCAACCTTCCGCCCGACCCGACGATATGAAGGCACTGGGAATGGCATGAAGCTGTTGGTCCAATGGGAAACCGCGCGTGGTGGTTCTCGGGACTGCCGCGACCGCCGGACCGTGCCACCCGGCCGGGTCCAAAATAACGAGCCAGCGCGGAGGCGGCCGGACCGGGAATGTTGGGAAAACATGCAATACAAAACAAAAGTAAACAGACCAATAAAAACATGAAAACCAATAGCACAATCAAAACTGCCGGGCGGCGTCAAGCCGGTGCCTTCACCCTCATTGAAATGATCGGGGTTCTGGCGGTCATTGCCATTCTTGCCGCCCTGCTCATCCCCAAGGTGACCTCGGCCATCAGCGACGCCCGCGTCAACAGCACCGTCGGCTCCTATCAGACTGTGCAGACGGCTGCCATCAGTCATTACAGCAAATATAATGCGTTCAACGCGTTGTTCACCACCAACGCCACGGCGGCGAAAATGGCGGCCTGGGACACCGGCGTGCTCATCCCGGAAGGCTTTTTAGACCAGCCGTTTGCGGCGAAAATTGGCAATACTGCCTTTGTTCAAGTGGTCACCACCGGGGGCAATAATGGTGCCGGTTACAAGCTGGACGGTGTCAATGTGTCGACCTTGGCCAACGCCTATACGGTCGAATGCGTCATCAGCAATGTGGCCGCGCAGGATGCCTTTGACGTCGCCAACCGGCTGGATGGTCCCTTGGTCGGCACCAACACGGTCGGCAATAACCTCACCGGCGGCCGGGTCGTCTGGTCGTCCACCGCCCCCAATAATATGTACCTGTACATCGCAGGTCGTTAAGACCGAACGTGTCCAGGCAGGTCGCCAGCAACAGTTTGCATGAGGTCACCCGTTGGGGAAAATCACCGATGAACTGGCGTCACGATGGATCTTATTCTTTGCCGGAGTTTTTCTGACCAACGGGATTCCCCATGTTGTCAGCGGGGTGATGGGACGACCGTTTCAAACCCCATTGGCCGGGGACGATCAGCCGTCCCGCAAAGCGGGACGCCGTCGCCGCCCGGCGGCGAGGACTGCGCAGCGCGCTGTCCCCACCCAGGGGCAGGGTCAATTGGCATTCAAAACCCGTTCCGCACCACCACCGGTTATTTTTTCCCGTCCGGGCCGCCCGCCCGCCGCGGTCAAAATTCTTGTCTTTTCTTGGCATGCCCTCGTCGTCAATCACTTCGCAATTTTAGCCTAGCATGGGACAAAAAAGGCGTGGAGTTAATATGGCCGCCGGGTAAAGTGAAATAGCTGAAAATCCCGCCGGGCCCCGGCCGGCGGATTGCCGGTTGCCATCCACGGCGGCCGGCTCCACAATGGCGGCCGATTTTCAGCCCTTGGATTGCATGAAATTAATATCAGTCAGACTGGTGGTCCTGTTGGCGGCGGGTCTGCTTGGCCGGACGTTGCCGGCGGCGGCCCAACCCGTGATCCATCTCTCCACCGTCACGCCGGGCGGAATGCCCGGGCTGCCGCTGATGGGCGTCACCACCAAACTCACCAACGGCGTCCAAATCACTTGGGACGGGCCGTCCGGTTATTACCAGGTCTTCCAGGCGAGCAACCGCCTGAACGCCCCGTGGATCGCGCTGGGCCCCGATACCAATCTGGCCAACACGGCCGTCATCACCCGGCTTTACAGCAACGCCTTTTTCCGCGTCGCAGGTCCGGCGCCCAAGTACATCGGCGCCGCCGCCTGCACGGCCTGTCATCTGGCCGTCTGTCGCTACGAGACCAACACGGCTCACGCCAGCGCGTTCACCGATCCCGCGTTCAAGGCCCTGGGCGGTCAGACCAATGCCGCCTGCGTGCCCTGCCACACGGTGGGCTACGGGCTGGCGACCGGTTTTGCCTACACCAACCGGGCCGGCTTGATCACCTACAGCACCAACCTCGCCGGCGTCCAGTGCGAGAACTGCCACGGGCCGGCCGGCAACCATGTGGCCAGCGAGGATGACCCCACCGTCCGCCCGCGCGTGGAGATCGCCGCCACCCTCTGCGGCGGCTGCCACAGCGCCAGCCACACCACCTACACCAACGCGCCCACCTACGAGGAATGGTCCGCCAGCGGCCATGCGGCCGTCGTGCCGGCCGTGCTGACCCTCATGGCCGCCTCCACCAACAACCTCCGCAGTTGCGGCGTCTGCCATTCCGGCTCCGCCCGGTTCGCCCTGCTCTCCGGCCAGGATCCCACCGTCGCCGTCGCCCACGATGACAATGTCCCCATCACCTGCATCGTCTGCCACGACCCGCACCAGACCAATTCCGTCAGCCCGTTTCAACTCCGCAACCCAGTCAGCTCCACCAACGATTTCCATCTGGCCGATGCGGACACGGCCTCGCTGGCGGCGTTTACCAACGCTTACAACACCGCCACCAACATCAACCTTTGCGCCCAGTGCCACAACGATCGCGGCGCGTCCTATACCGACACCGCCCGCGCCCCGCACGGTTCGTTGCAATATAACTTCCTGATCGGCTCGGTCGGCGAACTGCCCGACGGCCCGGCCGCATTCAACCCGAGCAGCCACACCGGCCAGTCGGCCGACGCCGCCGAGTCCGTCTCCGGCACGTTCTATCTGACCAACCAATGCGCGGCCTGCCACATGCAGGCGGAATCCACCCCGCCCGGCGCGCCCGGCCACACCTTCACGCCCGCCTACACCGTGTGCGCCAACTGCCACAACGGACCGGAAGCGGAGGCGTTCCTGACGCCCTATCTGTCCAACCAGGTGGCCGAGGTGATCTATGACTTGAACCTGTGGGCCGCCCGCAAGGCGCCCACCCCCTTGCGGACCAATGGCGTCGTGCCCTGGGAATACGCCGCGCCCGGCGGCCTGACGTGGCAGACCGACCCGTTCGGGAATGTGACCAACTGGACGCTGAACGTGCCGCCGCCGTTCACCGGGCCGGTCGGCACCAACCAGACCCTGATTCCCACCAACATCCTGAAGGCGCGGTTCAATTTGTACCTTGTGTTGAACGACGGCAGCTTTGGCGTGCATAATCCCATCTTTGCCCCCAATTTGTTGAGCGCGGCGCAAGGCTTTATTTTCAACGAACTGGATCCATGAAACCCACACCGGCGCCCGCGGACCAACCCTTTTTGGCATGAAAAAATTGACCTTCCTCAAACCCGGGCCGCCCCGCCGCCGATTGGCGACCGCCCTGGTGGCCGTCCTCCTGTCGGCCGTCATTTCCTGCGCCACCACCCGCCACGCCGTCATCCTGCCCGAAGTGCCCGGCGCCAAATACATCGGCTCCGGCGAATGCGAACAGTGCCACGATGAAATCTGCCGCACCTTCAAGACCGCCGACCATTCCCGGCTCCTTGCCAAGGGCAAGAACGGCCTCGACTACGGCTGCGAATCCTGCCACGGGCCGTGCAGCATCCACTCGGATTCCGGCGGCGAGACGCTGCCGCCCTACACCTTCACCTCCGGCCGCCCGCAGGTCACCGGCCTGGGCGCGCGCGAGCCGGTGCAGTCCGCGCGGGCCATTGAGACCGTCTGTTACAACTGCCATATGGATGTGCGCGGCATGTTCAATCTCCCCAACCATCATCCCGTGCCCGAGGGCCGGATGACCTGTATCCAATGCCATCCGCCGCATTCCGGCACGGCTTTTGCCGGCGGCGGCGCCCAGTTGATGTCCCAGAATGGCAACTGCCTGCAATGCCATCCCTCCCAGCAGGGGCCGTTTGTGTTCGAGCACGATGCCGTCCGCGAAGGCTGCACCACCTGCCATTCCCCGCATGGCAGCGTCAACGCCAAGATGCTCGTCGAACGCAACGCCAACCTCTGCCTCAAATGCCATTTCCAGCAGCCCCAGGCTGGCGGCGTCATTCTCATTGGCGGGGTGGACCACACCACCAAGTTGAGCCAGGGCAGCTGCTGGAGCGCCGGCTGTCACGAGGCCGTCCACGGGTCGCGGGTGAGTCCGACCCTCCGATTTTAACCAACGCCCCGGAATCCGATGAAAAAACCCTCCCGCAAAAATAGAAAACTTTCCGCCCTGCGCCGGAAAGCCGGTTATGTCGTGGGCGCGTCGCTGCTGGCCGCTGGGATGTCCTCCCGCGCGGCGGACAAGGTCACGCCAGAACAGTTGTATGAAGGCGGCACCAACACCTACAACAACTGGATCGAGCTGGGAGGCGGCGGCTTGTTCACCAGCGGCAACAAGGCCCAGGCCCAGCAAATCTCGGGTCTCCCCGGCGGCGCGTTCGGCGGCATCGAGGATGCCCATTACCAGCAGATGGTGGCCACTAACACCACCGTCTCCCTGGACGGTCATTACCTGCCCGGGAACCATGACTATCTCTTGAAGTTGGGCGTGGCCAAGGACAACCTCGGCTACTTCCGCCTCAGTTACGACAATTTCCGCACCTACGACGCCGGCAACGGCGGTTATTCCCCGCTGGACGGCCTGGCCTTTCCCAACCCCGGCGACGCGCTGGCGCTGGATCGCGGACTAATCTCCGTGGAAGGGGGTTACACCAAGGAAGGCAAGCCGCAAGTCACTTTCAAATACACCCACAGCTACCGCGACGGCGAGGAGGGCTCCGCCATTTGGGGGCTGCCGCCGGTCCCGACCGCCTCCACCTTGCGGCTCAACCCCTCCATCGAGACGGTGGATGACAAGTCCGACGCCTTCCAATTGGATGTCAAAGAGAAGCTCAAGAAAACCGAAGTCGGCCTGGGCTTCCGCTACGAGTCGGGCCAGATCAACAATGCCGACCTCCTGACCTCCTTCGCCAGCCAGAAGATCACCGACCAGCAGTCCACCACCTACGACATGGAAAGCGTCCATGCCACCACCGAAACCTGGCTCAAGCCCAACGTCTTTCTGTCGAGCGGCTTCATGTTTGAAAACCTGGACGACACCTTTTCCGGCAGCCGGATTTACGGGGACGACTTTGACGTGGTTTACTCCCCCAACTATCCCGCCGCCTACTACGGCTATTACAGCCTCAACGGGGGGGCGCACCAGAACGAGTACGTGGTCAACCTCAACCTCCTGCTGCTGCCGACGAAGACCAATAATTTCACCATCTCGCCCTCGCTGCGGGTGCAGAAGGAGGACTGGAACGCCAACTCCACTGAAATCGGCACTTGGAACGACGGCACCGGCGAATCGCAGGTCTTCGACAACAACAGCGCGTATGAGGCCATTGACGTCCGCGAGCAACTGGCCGTGCGCTACACGGGCGTGACCAACTGGGTCTATTCCGCCACCAGCCAATGGACCGAGGGTCAAGGCAGCTTGAATGAATATGGCGGCTTTTACCAACCCACCTATGGCGGCCCGGACGGCCCCGGCCCCGTGCAGTTCAGCACCAACGACAAGCGATTCTTCCAGAAATACGCCCTGAGCGCCCGGTGGTACCCCACCCGCCGGATCAGCCTGGATTTCGGCGGTTATTACAAGGACAACCGGTACAATTACGACAACACCTACGACAGCACACCCAACAACGCCGGCCCCAACAACGAGTTGTATCCGGGCTTCCTGGTCTATCAGGGCTTTCAAACTTGGGACGGCAGCACGCGCCTGACGCTGCGCCCGCTCACCAGCCTCATGTTGGTTAGCCGTTATGAATACCAGCTCTCGACCATTGACACCACCCCCGACCCGGCGTCGGGGCTGGCCGGCGGGGAAGATTCCCGGATGCACAGCCATATCTTGGGCCAGAACGCGAGCTGGACGCCCCTGAACTGGCTCTGCCTCCAGGTCGGGGCCAACTACGTCATCAGCCAGACCGCCACACCCGCCTCCGGGGAGGCGGCCACCGCCACGCAGTCCATCCTCAATGCCCAGAATAATTACTGGACCCTCAACGCCAACGCCGGCCTGGTGCTGGACGACAAGACGGACCTGAACCTGGGTTATTATTATTATCGCGCCAACGACGGCCAGGACGCGCTCGTCAACGGCCTGCCCCTGGGCACCGATGTGGCCCAGCACAGCCTCACCGCCACCCTCACCCGGCGGATCACCAAAAACCTGCGCTGGAACCTCAAATACGGCTACACCCACTACGACGACTACGCCTCCGCCGGCGCGAACAACTTCAACGCTCAGGTGATTTACACCAGCCTGCAATACCGGTTTTAAGCGCCCTGAACGCCGCGCTCCACCCGGCGCGCGGGGCCGTGCGTCCAAACGGCTGGCCGCGAGGGCGCGGCCAGCGACGCCCGAGGTGGGCGTGCTCCCCAACTTCGGAATTCGGGTTCAACCGCCCTCGCCGGCTCACTTCCGCCCGGATTCGCTCTGTTGCAGCCTTTGAAACGCCGCCTGCTGGGCCGGCGTGGTGACGTACGGCAGCAGGTCCGCCCCGCTCCGGGCGTGTTGTCCGTTGTTGGCGGCCGCATACGCGCTGAGCACCGGCTGCATCGTGATCATATCCGGGGAAGGTGGATTGGCGGTTATGTCCGCTGCAACCTCCCCAAAATACTTTTGCAAGGTGACGGCATCCACCGGCCGTTTGAGGTAAGCGGCGAGTTGGGAAGGGCCGTCCGGCATTTGCCCGTTGTTCGCCAAGACATAGTCCATCGTGGCGTTATAGATGGCATCACGATTGCGGTTGAAACTGCCGCCCCCGCCGCCGCTCAGGGACATTTCCTGGTTGGAGTCGTAATCCGGGTCCGCATACACCGCCTTCTTCACCACGGAATCGGAGTGATCGGCGCTGATGGTGCCGGTTTGCATGAACGCATAGCGTTGGAGCATGTCGTCAGTGACAGGCGGATCGTAGTACGGCTTCAACGGCAGCAGATCGGCCGGCAGCACGTTGTTGTTGTCCGCCAGATATATTTTCAGCGCCGTCCGGGTCAGGGCCAGAAACGTGTCCACGGATTCATCCCGCAGCTTGCTCAAGGCCAGCCGCACCCCGTCGTCGGTGTCCAAATCCGCGTTCCACACGGCGTTGGTCCAGTCTTTGGCCGTGAGAAATTTCAGCTCCGGGATTTGCTTGTCGGGCATGGCGGCCAGCTTTTCTTTGAGCAGCGCGATGCGGTGCGCGGGCAGGTCGTTCAAGGCCAGGCGCAACCGGCCCACCTCGCCGCGCAGTTGCAGCAGCTCCGCGGCGTCCCGGCCGGATTTTAACCGCGCATTTTCCGCGACCAGGGACGCCAGCCGGTTGGTGGCCTCATCCCGCTCGTGTTGCAACTGCTGGAGGAGTCCGTCCGGCGACGCCGGTTGTTGCTGGAGCGCCCGGTTTTGCGCGCGCAGTTGCGCGGCCTGCTGCGCCTCGTAAATTCCGGCGCCGGCGGCCACGGCGAACGCGGCGGTGATGATCGTTTTTTGAAGGGTGGTCATAACAATGGTTTTGACGGTGGCGAGGGCGGCGGCGGTGGCCGCCGTTCCGGCCACGGTGGCGGTGGTGATGGCGGCCGACAGTCCGGCCGGCGCGGATTGCACCGCGTGGGCGGACAACACCACGGTCAGCCCGCCCCCGCCAATGGTCACCTGGCGTTTGGAGAAATGGTCGCGCAGCCGTTCGACGGCGCGATTCACCCGCTTCTGGGCGGCTTCATCGCTGAGTCCAAGCAATTCCGCCATCTCGCGGGCGGATTTGCGCTCGAAATAGCGCAGCAACACCGCGTCGCGGTCGGTTTCGCTCAACTCGCCGAGTGCGGCGTCCAGTTGCGGGGCGATCTCCTCCCACGAAGCGTCGGGGGCGGACAGTTCATTCATGAGGGCGGCCTCCTGTTCGCGGACCCGCCGGCGCACGTCCGTGCGGACGGTGTTGGCGGCGAGGTTTTGCGCCGTCCGGTGCAGCCAGCCGGACAACACGGGGCGTCCGGCCAGTTGCCGGGCGTTATGAGCCAGGGCCAAAAACACCCCTTGCGTCACATCCTCGGCCAGATGGGCGTCGCGGACCATCCGCACCGCGGCGGAATGCACCAGGTCCACATGCCTGCGCACCAGCTCGGCAAACGCCGGCTCCGACCGGCACCCGGCGTAATCCTGCAAAAGCTGCTGGTCTGTCTGACGATTCACCATGGAAGAGTAACCGCCCAAACCCAAATCGGACAAGGAAAGGCGAACTTCCAATTCCTGCCTCACACGCAGTAAATCGTCAGCTTCTTCGGTCCATGGGCGCCCAGCACCAGGATGCGTTCAATGTCGCCGGTCCGGCTGGGGCCGGTGATGAAGGAAATCATGCTGGGATAGGCCGGCGCGTATTTTTGCTGGATCAGCGCGAAGGCCGCCGGCAAGTCCGCCACCAGTTGTGCGCGCCGGGCGATCACCACATGGTGCGGCGGCAGCACGGACAACGCCCGGCCCCCGGCGCTCCGGCTGGTCACCAGCACGCTGCCGGTCTGCGCGATCAGCGCGTCGCACTCGGTCACGCCCACGTCGCACGGCTCCATTTCCCGCACGTCATAACCCCGGTCCGTCCAGCACACCGGCAGATTCAACGTCTGGCAGGCGCGACCGGATAATTCGGCCTGATGGCTGGCGACGCTGCGCCAGTGCTCCGCCTCCCGCAATTGAATGAGCGCGGCGCTTAATTCCTCCCAAGTGGCAAACGCCTGGAAATTCGCCTTCAAATCGGCGCAGTTTTTAGCGAACAACGCCAGTTGTTCTTCAAAACTGGAGCCCACCTTGGGCAGCCAGCGCCGGGCTTCGACGCCGGCCGGAGACGGTCCGGTGACCGGTACCGGGCCGGCGCTGTGAACGCCGTGTGAGCCAGGCGGAGGGGCTGGCACTTGCAACGCTTCACGAATGCGGGCCAATATTTTCTCGCGTTCGTTCATGACCGGTTCCTCCACCACTCCTTGAAGGACACCCGGGCCAGGGGCGGCAGGTCGCGGGTCCTGGTCCAAGCACCCGCCGGGTCCAGGGTGGCGCCTTTCACCAAGCGGTGCAACGGCTGGCCGAGGCGGCCCAGTTTTTTGGTCAGCGACCAAAAGAACGGATCGTTCGCGATGATGCCGAAGATGCGGTAGCCCAGCCGTTCCCAGTACGCCGGTTTTTCCACCGCGGCGTTCCGGCGGTTTTGCAGCAAATGATGATGCAGGTCAATTTTCACCGGGCAGGCTTCCGTGCACGCCCCGCATAGCGAGGAGGCGTTCGAGAGATGTTTCCAATCCTGCAACCCCCGCAGATGCGGCGTGATGACCGATCCGATCGGGCCGGAGTACGTCGTGCCGTAGGTGTGTCCGCCGACGTTGCGGAAGATCGGGCAGACGTTCAGGCAGGCCCCGCACCGAATGCAATGCAGCGCGTCCCGCTGCCCGGCGTCCGCCAGCAGTTCCGTGCGCCGGTTGTCCAGCAGGACCACGTGCCATTCCTCCGGGCCGTCCGCCTCACCCGGCTGGCGCGGGCCGCCGTACATCGTGTTATAGCAGGTCAGCGTCTGCCCGGCCCCGGCCGTGGCCAGCATCGGCAAAAACAGCGCCAAGTCCGCCAGCTTGGGCAGCACTTTTTCAATGCCGATGAGCGTGACCATCGTTTTGGGCAGCGCGGCCGTCAACCGCGAATTCCCCTCGTTCTCCGTGATGGAAATCATGCCCGTTTCGGCGATGGCAAAATTGCCGCCGGTGAACCCAATGTCCGCCGTAATGTATTTTTGCCGCATCACGCGCCGGGCCACCATGGTCAGTTCCTCCGGGTTGTCCGAGGACGTGGCACCCAGCTCCTTTTCAAATAATTCCCGAATCTGCCCGCGGGTCAGGTGCATGGAGGGGAAAACAATGTGGTAGGGCGTCTCGTGCCGGAGCTGAACGATGAACTCGCCCAGGTCGGATTCCATCACTTCAAACCCCGCCTGTTCCAGCGCGCCGTTCAGGTGGATTTCCTCCGAGGTCATCGCCTTGGACTTGATGATCGAGCGCGCCTTTTTGTCCCGGAGGATGCCGAGGATGATCTCCCGTGCCTGCGCGCCGTTGCCGGCCCAATGAACCTTCGTGCCGCGGGCCTCCAGGTTGGCGGCCAAGGTTTGCAGATGGGTGTCCAGGTGGTTGATAGCCTGCCACTTGGTGGTGGCGGCGGTTTGGCGGGCGGATTCCCAGCTCTGAAACGACGCCTTGCGCAGGTCGCGGGCGGTTTCATAGTTCCCCAGTGCCGTACGGATGAACTGCCGCTGGCGCAGATCGCCGGTGACGCGTTGGGCGGCTTCCTGGAATTGGCGGGCGTTCGCGTTCATTGTTGGACGAGCACCTCGGCCAGGTGCAGGATTTTCAGGGGCCGGCCCTGCCGCGACAGCAGCCCGTGGATGTGCATCAGACAGCTTAAATCGTTCGAGACGAGGTATTCCGCGCCGGTTTCCAAGACCGAATGGCATTTTCCCTCGCCCATGGCGGTGGAGATGGCGGGGAATTTGGTGGCGAAGGTTCCGCCAAAGCCGCAGCAGGTTTCGGCCTCCTTCATCTCAATCAACTCCAGGCCGCGCACCTTGCCCAGCAGCGCCCGGGGCGCGGCCTTGATGCCCAGTTCCCGCAGGCCATGGCAACCGTCATGGAAAGTGACCCGGGCTGGAAACCGCGCGCCCAGTTCGGTCACCCCCAGCTTGGTGACCAGAAAATCGGAGAATTCCCAGGTGCGGGCGGCCACCTGGGCGGCCAGCGCCGCCTGCGGGGTGCCGGCGAAGAGGTCGGGGTAGAAAATCTTGACCATCGCCCCGCAGGAACCCGAGCCAATGACCACCGCCTCGGCGTCCTTTAAGGCGGCCAGCACCGGGCCGGCCACGCTGCGCGCTTCGGCCCAATAACCGGAGTTGAACGGCGGCTGGCCACAGCAGGCGATTGCCTCCGGGCAGACCACCTGGTGGCCCAGGCGCTCCAGGAGATGCACCATGCTGATCCCCGCCTGCGGAAACAGCGCGTCCATGAAACACGGGACAAATAGGGTGACCGTCATATGGCTGGCTCGCCCTGCGGCGAACCGGTGGATTGTCCCACAACCCAAACGGACGTGTCAGCTATAAAAATGACCGCAGGTTTTTGCCCGTGTATCCCGATGTTGTTGGCAAGGTTGGACGGGCGCGCCAATTGGGCGGACGGACTGCGGGTTGGTTCGCGAAAGGGGAGGCGGGTGAGCACCCAGACGGTGGCGATCAGGTGCGGCGGCTGGACGCCCCCGCACACCCCCAAAAAAACGAAACTGTGATTTTGGTTATTTATGGTTGTTTTTGGTTATTTTTCATTCAAATATTCTACGTAACACATTGTATTAAAACAGTTTGTGTTAATTTTTGGCCTTGCACGGCTGGCGGCCCTGGATTTCGAGGTCGGCGGTGCAAAAAATGCGCCAATAACATCGGTATATGCACGGGTTGACGGTGTAGTTGGCTGGACGGTGAATTTGACGGCACGGTTGGGGTTTACGGCGAGGGAGAGGTTCATTCCCGGGGGTGAGTGGGCAAGGGAACGGGGGGCACCCATCGGCCGGGCTGCGGATTGCATTGGTAAAAAATCGTGAAGACCGCGTTGACAGCATTTGCCAATAGATTACATTAATCGCATGGGTTACACGCGTACAGACTATTACGAATCCATCATCCAGCGCCACATTCGGACCGGCCGGGCCTCGAACAAGAGCGAGGTCATCCACCAGGCGCTGGCGTTGCTGGACGCGGTGACGCGGGGGCAGGGGCCGGTGGGCGCCAGCTTTCGGAATGGGGAAGAACTGGAAGCCCTGCTGTTGCAGACCGGCCCCGTCACGGCCATGACCCCGGAGCGCAAAGCGCGCATTTATGGGAAATTACAGCGATGAGCTGGCAGGCGTCCCCGGAAACGGATGAAGACCTGATCGCCGCGCGGGATTACCTTGCCGCCGACAGCGAGGCGGCGGCGCGGGATTTTCTGGATGCGGCCTTTGAGGCTTTCGACCTGCTGGCGCAATTCCCGGAGAAGGGGCCCAAGGCGCGGTTTAAGCACAAGGATTTGGGAACAATGCGCTTCTTTGGACTGACTCCCCCCTTCAACCACTGGCTCATTTTCCACCAACCCACCGCCGAAGGTGTGGACATCAAACGCGTCCTTTACGGCAACGTCAACTGGCGGCAGGAGCCGGAGCGTTTTTTTTAGAGCCGGCCCGGTCCCCGGTCGTCCGCCAAAATAAACCATGGGCGGAGAAAGGTTGAAGTTTTCCCTAATAAACCGGCCGCGACGGGGTCCATATGGTGTGAGATCCAAATTCTGCCTTTGCCACATGCTGATGGCCGGCGACCTGTTTCTGGCCGGTTCCGTCCGGGCTGAGGTCGACATATTTCAGATCATCCCCGCCAGCGCGGCTGATGCCCCGGTATCAGTGAAGGTCACCACCAACGGGGTTCTTGGCGAACAGAGTTTCACGGTTTTCTATAAAACGAATGTAACGACCGCCGATCCATTTATACATGCCCAGCTTGAAATTGCCGGCACCCACCAGCCCGTTACCTCCGTGCCGGTGGAAAAACATTGGAAGCCAGACGGGGTTGAATTTGAATTCTCCTTGGCGGGGGGATATTTAAAAACCTCCAAATTCACCGTCACCGAACAAGGGCATGTCCGCGACCAGGGCATGCCCGGATTTGTAAACTGGTGGTTTTGTCCACAGGACTTCGCCGTTCACACCACCGCCGCCAATAAACCATGAATCGGAATTTCCACCTTGTCCTGACGTTGGTTTTGGGTGCGCTCCGGGCGGGCGCGCAGCCGGGGCCGGAGTTTTTGGACAGTCTGGAGGCGCAGATGGCGGGCGCGCGCGAGGTTTTTTGCGGGACCATTTCCTCCTTCACGCAGACCACCCTGCCGCCGCAGACCGGCCTCAGCAAATATGCGCTCACCGTCCGGGTCGGGGAGGTGTTCAAGGGCACGCCGGGGGCGACGGCGACCTTTTTTTTACAAACCGGCCACGACGATCGGCGGGTGGAACAATGGGCCGACCGGCACATGCCGTGGTTGTTCATAAACCTGGGAGGCAACCGGGGGGTCCATCTAAACCAGCCGACCGGCACGCCCAACCCCGCCACGGAGCCGTGGCGCTTTGGGGGCATGATCCGCCTGGGCGATCCCGTGCCGGCAGAAACCGGTGCCACGACGGCTGCGGCCAGCCCGGAATATTTATGGGATGACACCCTGCTCAATAATTACCCGAAGTCCTTGTATTCCATGGCCGCCAACAATTTGTCCAAACCGGAGGAGATTTTGGCATGCGCGCGGGAGTTCGCGCAGACCGGTTTCACCCCGACCAACATGGACGCCATTGATTTGGAGGGCTTCCGACTGACAGTGCCGGTGGGTCCGTAGACGGAAACCATCGCCCGGCGGATGATCAACTCGCCGGTTGTGGCCTCGCCGGAAGCGGATCGGAACGGGATGGAGGATTGGCGGCGCAACAACCGGCGGGTGACCGGTATCAAGGAGCTGCGGCATTTCAAATCGGCGGCGAACATCGAGATGTTGAAACCGCTGCTGGATGATCCGGGTTTTCAAGTGTCGCAAATCTACCGGCTGGTGTGGGAGCCGAAACGGCATTACATCTTCCGGAGGGCGGCGTACGAGGTGCTGAGGGATTGGGGCGTGACGGTGTCGGAGCCGGTTACCGAAGAACTGTTGCCGTGGCAATACAATCCGGCGGCCCGGCAGAAGCTGGTGGTGCAGGTGCCGGCCAAGATCGGGATCAGTCTCGCGGGGGATGAGGCGGTTTTTTGGTGCCTGCCCAACCCCGATGAATTGACCAACGTGCTGACGGGCTCAAACATGATCGTCGGAGCGACCTTTGAATGGCGGATCCGGCCGGCCGGCGTGACGCTGACGAACGAGGTGATGCGGTTGGAGAGCTGGTTCGCGCCGGAGGCGTGGTCGAGGGAAGAATTCAAGCTTGCCCAAGACGGCCTGCCGACGCCGGGGCAAAAGTACAAGGCGGCGCTGGATTTCACGCTGTTTGAAACCGACCAGCCGCCGCCGGATGACAACTGGGTTCCGCAGCGCAACTGGCATCCGGGGGCGGGGAAGAATTACCGGGTGCTGGCGCAGCGGAAATTGGAGCAAACGTCCAAATGAAACCATGAAACCTAAGCTCATCCTCCGCCTCGCGCTCGTTTTGAGCAGTGTTCTTTCGGTTTTGTCAGCCGTGCGCGTGCTGGCGAATTCCTTACCAACGCCGGGCCGCCGCAGTCGGCGACCAGGCGGCATCGCAATCGTTGGTAACACGCAATATAAATTAGCTTTTGGGACAGTCCTCGCGGCTCTGTGCATTGCGTTCAACGCGCAAGCAACCAGCTACCAGGAATGGATCGCCAGCTACGCACGCACCAATCTCGCCTACGGCGGTTTCAACGGCCCTGCCGATAAAGTTCTCTTCATCGTAACCAGTGTCGAAGGCGATGGCGAGTCGCCAACCAATTGGAACCGTTCGGGATTTTCGATGGTCGTGGAGTGGGGTTGGATCGTTTCCACGACGGGCTATGTTCAGAGCTTCTACAAATCAGGTTTTGGCACAAAAGGAGGCGGCGCAATGCGGCCAACGATCTCTGGCGAGGGTCTGAAACAACTGGACAAATTATTGGCTAAACTACCCAGTGACGGGGCACGCATTCCTCCGCCTGGTCGTCGTTTGCTGGTGCAGGCGGATGTGCGGGGTCATTTGCTGACGCGGGTGTATGATCGGGCCACACTGCCCGTTCCTTTGTGCGAGATCTTTCGTTTGGCCGGATGCGGCGTGCCAGCGTGGGTGCCGCAATATCCGGCGCACAGTAGAATAGATTCATGTGGAGTTGAATTCGGCGGATTCCTCGCCTTATCACCGGATCGGCGGCAAATCCTCTTTGCATTGGCGAATCGACCGCTTCAGTTTTGGGATCCGACCACCCACGAACTTCTGGCCGAGATTCGCGGATTGCCAGACGTGGGATCGAGCATGGGCTGTTTAGCCTACAGTCCAGACGGTTCCAAGGCTGCCATCGTGGGCGATTATGCCGAGGGGTTTTGTCTGGAAACAAAAGCGTGGAAGATCCTCAAAGAATTCCATAAACCCCAGGCCAACGGAGGATATTATACGCCGAGTTGGCCTGTTTTTACCGCAGATGGCCGCCACCTGTTGCTGCAATACCCTGACGACCTCGCCATTTTTGACACGGCAACCTGGCAGCGCGTGGATCGATTGCCAGAAGTCCCTCCAGCAGCTTTGCAATACATTCCCGCGCCCGACCACAAACGCGCCGTCGTCACTTTGAAATCTGGCGCGGTCGTGTTGTGGGATGTTCCACGCCAGCGTTCTGTCGCAACTCTTGCCCAAAACGTCCGCCTCTCACAAGTTTCCTTCTCGTCCGATGGCTCCCTTTTTGCGACGGTGACAGACGCAACGAACGATTTCTCCAAGACGTCGCATTCCCTGCGACTTCGGATTTGGAAATCAAGGAACGGCCAACTTGCGACGGAAATAGGTCTGGATGGTCAAACCGCGTGGCCCTACACCTTCGAGCATCTGCTTTGGTCGCCCGACGGAGAATACCTTCTGGCTGTGGCCCACGTTGCTGGCGGAAGCAGCGGCGTTGATATTTTTAACGTCAAGACGGGGCGCAACCTTGGATATCTTTCAGGGCCCATGGGTGATATGAACAGCCTGATCCTCTTGCCCGGCGGTTCCCAGCTAGTCGCCGGTGGCAACGACGGTAAAATCTACTTTTGGGATTTTAACGCCGTAATGAATCTAACTAAGTCGTTTGATCGCTCGCTTGCAAATTGATTCGCAAAACACAAGCAAACAAACCATGAACCAAAAAATCATCCTCCGCCTCGCGCTCGTTTTGAGCGGCGGGCCAACCGGCCCAACCAACGTTCAAGCTCAAGCCATTGCCCCGGTGGTGGCCGGCAATACGAAGTTTGCCCTCGAGTTGTACGGCCAACTGCGGACGCGGCCGGGCAACGTGTTCTTCTCCCCCTACAGCCTCTCCACCGCCCTGGCCATGACTTACGACGGCGCCCGGGGCGAAACGGCGAAACAGATGGCGCGGACGCTGCACTTTGACCCGCCGGCGGACCAATTGCCCCCGGCCTTCGCCGCGTTGGCGGCGAACCTGCGGACGGCGCAGCAGCAAGGGTGAAAAAAAGGTCCGACGACCGGCGGTGTTTTGGCGGAAGCGGACGTCACCGGGAGAGCGGCGGACGGCAAACCTGAAGGGCCGGGGGGATGAGGCGGTGAACGGATGTGGGGACGAGCCGTCCCCACCCCGACCTGGTCGGCAAGCCTTGCCGCCTGGTCCAACACCCGGGTTTCAACCGGGCTCGCAAATAATTCAACCTTGCCGGGCCGGGGTGCGCTTTTCCGCCGGGCGGGACGCCCGGCTTTACGGCAGGCAGGATGCCTGCCGCTACCACCATGGGTACTGACAAAGTCAGAACGTGAGCAAACGCCACGCCGGGTGGGGCCCCAGTCTGCAAGCCGGGAACAGGGGGGCGGGTTTCGAGTTTCGGGTTTCGGGTTAAGTCGCGGGACGGTCTACCCGGGGTGAGCCAAACGCGAAGGGTGGGGGGATGAGGCGGTGAACGGATGTGGGGACGAGCCGTCCCCACCCCCATCGGGCCGCCCGCTGGGACGCGGGCGGGGACGGCGCAGCGCACCGTCCCAACCTCCAGCGGACAGAAGTTATCAAAAAAA
>Ga0302320_10005659_pt1 | contig 27964 bp, 15 predicted proteins | sample Bog_T0_3_FD_202130 | JGI IMG/M metagenome (GOLD analysis project Ga0302320, IMG submission 202130) | Peat permafrost microbial communities from Stordalen Mire near Abisko, Sweden - Bog_T0_3 | ecosystem: Environmental > Terrestrial > Soil > Wetlands > Peat | place: Sweden: Abisko, Stordalen Mire...
GCCTGGGAGAAAATCCTTGATCTTCTCCCATTGCACATCACTCAATTCATATCGGCTAGGTGACATACCACCACTTCAACACCTACCTGCCCCGCTGCAAAGTGTATATGTCGATACGGCCTAGGATTGTCATCGCCCTCACCCGTACCTATTCACGCCTTTCCTTATAGTGAAAGCCGAAGTTCGCGCGCGGCGTTCCCGTTATAGACCTTGCGCAGAATATCCGCCGGAAGGCTGATCCCATAGATGCGCCAGCGGCCCTGCGGCGGCACTTTGGCCGGAGCATAATCAAAATACTCGTCGTCCGTCTCCAGAAATCGATAGTAGATTTCATAGAGCTCGTCGCCAAACAGTTGCTGCGGATAATTCTCGGCATGAGGCGTGGCATCCGTTCCAAAAAGAATCCTGTCTTGATACTTCTCGAAAAATGCGCGGGCCGCTCGCGGTTGCCGTCCCAATTCGCCGATCCGCGCGGCGATGTCGACATGCATGTTGGGAAAGCGGTCCAGGTTCTCGGAAACGTTCTCCAGGTTCTCCGCAAAGTTGCCCACGTGCAACACAATGAAGTGCGTCCTGGGATGTCGCGCAATTACTCTGTTTCTCGCTTCGATCAGCTCCGCATTGCTGGGAAAGTCTTGTCCATAAAAAGACCAGTCCGGATGATTGTTCAGCTCTTCGAATCGCTCGTTGAATCGGTCCGTGGGTGTAAAGAAGGCAAGGGGGTCGGAGATATGAATGGCAACCGGCATGTTCAATTGCCCGCACGCATCCCACATCGGATCGAATCGCGGATCGTCGATCTTCACCAGATTCCCCGTAGTAATTTGATCCCGCAAGTAAAGCCCGAGTGTCTTGAGAATCTTCAGCCCATGCGCCCCGTCGCTGCGCGCCTGCTCGATTGCCTCGGCCTGTATCCGCGGATAATCGGGCTCCAGCAGCCGCGAGTAACATGGCTCGGTGAAAGTGTAAAAACGATCGCGATAACTCCGGTCGTACTTCTCAATGGTCTCAGTCAGGCCAGACCCGAATCCTCCCGTGAGATTCACCATGGAGCGAATATTCTTGCGATCCATCACTGCGATCAGCTCGCCGGGCGTGGCGTGGAAATCCCGTTCCGCACCCAGGTCGACTCCGTTGATCGACTTGCTCGACTCGGTAATGTGCGTGTGGACGTCGATCACCGGGTAGCGCGCTCGCTCAATTCGCGTCTCTCGCGCGTGCAGCATGCTGGTGGGCCGATAGTCGGGAAGATTGAGAGTGGCTGGCTTCGGCCTTTCATCGTTCCCCGGGGACGCCTTCACCCCCGCACGCGCGGCAACGCCTGTCACCAGTCCCATGCCGGTTCCGTACAAAAGTTGGCGGCGGTTCATTTCCTCTGTCCTCCTCTTGCGCTGTGCCGGCCCCATTGATTACTTGCCGGTCAAAAGTTCGCCCAAAGCCTCCCTGGCCAAGTGATGAGACATCCGGGTATCTGGCAACACCAATGCCTTCTCGAATGACTTTCTTGCCTCGTCGTTACGATGCGCCGCCGCCTGCAACAGGCCGACGTTGCTCCACCATGACCCGGAGTGCACCCCGTCCTCCGAATCGCTCGGTTCTGCCGCCAGCGACGCTTCAACCGCCCGCTCCGCCTTCCCCGCATCGTAAGTGCCAAGCGATTTCTGTGCCTGGATCGCCCACGGCAGGCTCGCTGAATTCACATCGGCCGCGGCCTTATGGAAGAATTCCTTGGCCTCCTTCGCCTGCCCGCAGCCTTCAGCTATCCCGCCCAGCTTCACGGAATCGCGCGCCGAATTTCCATTCAGCTTCATCTCCGCCTGCTCATCGGTAAGAAAATCTTCAGCGGCTGTGCAGTTTCCTGCCTTCGTCCACGCAACGGCCTGCATCAGCTTGATCTCAAACAACACTTGTCCAGACGTGATTCCCCCTTCTTCGCTGGGGAAAAATCGATTCTTGAAGAGCGCCAGTGCCTGCTCAAACTGCATCGCTTCTGCGCGCGTCAAGGCAAGTTGATACACCAGGTCAGCGGGCATATTCGAGTCGGAAGCATCTGCTGAAGGATATTGCGACAGCGCGCTCGCGCGATCCGCCGCCGATGCCCCTGTCAAGCTCATTGCCGCGTCCAGCCCGGCGTATACCTCGGCGTTGTTCGGGTCGTTCCGCAGACCCTCGCGATAGGAAGCCAGCGCCCGCTGCGGATCGCCTTTCAACTTCAGCAACGTATCTCCCATATCGACATCCAGCACCTGCAACTTCGCGGAAAGTTGCTTCGCCTCCGTCCAGTGCGTCATCCCTGTATCGACCAGGCCTTTTGAAAAAAGCTGCGTCCCCAGCAGGTAATGGGCAGTTGCATCCTTCCCGTTCGCCGCCAGTGCGGCTTCCAGTACCACCCTGTCGGTCTCCGAGGATGGAAACACGAGGCTCGGGGAAAGCTCTGACCCGGCCTGCCAGTTCGCCGGCGCATCGGCGCCGATCTTCTCCTTGCAGTATGCGGCGTAGTAAAGCACTAACGGATGCTGCTGCGGAAGCACCGAACCCGGCTCGCTCTCATCCGCCGTTACCTGCGGATAGGTGCGATCGAGCACCGTCAAAGCCTTTTGGTAAAGCCCCAGCCGCATGTACTCGGCCGCCACGCGTAGAACGCGGTAAGGGTCCGCTGCCAAGTGCTGCACGTCCGGCTTCCCGGTATCTTCCTTCAGAAAATCGCTGATCGGGTCCGCGCCCAGCCCCACCTTCGCCACCTGGTCTGCCTCGCGGTCGTTGCCCGACGCGCGCAACACTGCCTCCAACTCCTCTTGCGCAAGCAGATTAGCCGGCTGCGCGGTCACCGCATCGCTCAGGAATGAGGCTGCTCCTTGCAGATTTCCCTCCCGCGCCCGCAGTTCTCCCAGCCGGATCGCCGCCGCTCCACGTAAGTCAGCCTGCCGGTATGCGATCTCATATGAAGTCTCAGCCTCGCGTGCGTATCCCAGGCCTTCTTCTGCAATTCCCAGGTAATAGGCAATCACGGAGTTGGGCGTGTCGCGATTTTGCGCCTGCTCAAGCAACCGTGCCGCATCCTCATACCGCTCGAGCGACGCTGCCAGCCTTCCCGCCGCAATCTCCAGCGATTGGCTCTGCGGAAATTTCACCAGCGCCTTCTCATAAGTGGCGAATGCCGGTACAACCTCGCCGTTCAACTCCTGGTCCTGGCCCGCCTGCACCCAGTCGTCTTCCGACCGCTTCGCCGGTTCTGGAATGCGCACCCCTTGCTGGTGCCCCACCTTGATCGCTGTTTCCGGATCCCAATCGTACTCGCCATCCGTTTGCTTCAGCAGCGAGCGGCCCGCCGCATCCTTCAATTCGAAGGTCACCTTTCCCGCACCTCTCTTGGAGGTGACGGAATGCGACCATGTTTTCTCCGGCGTCAGATCGGCGGTCTCGCTCCAAACAGCAGTCCCATTCTCCGTCAGCGTGACTTGCCCGCCCTTCACGCGTTCATTCACATTCAATGCAACCGTCTCTTCGCTGCCATGCGCATCGAAATGAACTACGCCCGCCTTGTTCGCGCGCGAAATTCCGCCCGTCCCGCGAACCGGCATCCAGTATTCGCTGAAGCGGATGCTCTGCCCGGGATCGAGAAACGCATACGTCTCCTGGTTGCGAAACAGCCCTGCCTGCACTTCCGCATACGCGCTCTCGTTGTCTGATAACGACGTGCGCCAGGCTAGTCCTGCCGCATCCACGCCCCACGTCCAGATCTTCTTTGCCGGCAGTTCCCGATACTCGGCGAAATGAGCGATCCCGGTCTGCGTATGCGGGCTCCAGATGCCCATGAACGGCTCATGGCTTCCATGCACAAAATACGATACCGGCCCATCGGTCTGGTTCTTGATGATGCTCAAGTCTCTGCCCTGCGCGTCTACCGGCCAGCGATATACGTCTGTGTACCCATGCGATGCGATAAATCGCATTGGGTAGTCGATGCGCGAGTCGTCCCACACCTGCACTCCAGCGTTGTTCCACCAGTAGTAGCGATGCCGCACATCGCTCGGGTTATACAAGGTCACTCGCTCTTCAAGCAGCGTGGAGCCGGGTTTCAATATCAGTTCCACTCCCCATTGCATGCCGTAGGCCCGATCGATATTGCCCACCCACACTGAGGCGCTCCCGTCTTCATGCGATGCATACGCAAAGTCCACCGGCGACATCGAAACCCAGTTATGCGACACCGGAAAATTGAATTCCACTCCGAACGCGGCCCACGCGCCGCGATACCCAATCTGCGCCTTCTTGATCGAAGGGTTCGCATAGAACATCGACTGCCCGCTGATCTTGTCGATGCAGGTATAAAGATGTCCCCCGATATCCGGCAGCACCGTGCACTTCAGATACTCGTTCTCGAGAAAAATCGCGCGCCACGCGTGGTCCGCCTTCACGCCGGTCAGGTTCGTCCGCAGCGTGTAGGGATAATTGAAGCGGGTCGTCTGGTAGGCGTCGAACGGCGGATTCGGATCCGGCTGGCCCTCTTCATAGGTAGGCAGCGTAAACGTTCCCTGCCAGACCTTTACCTGGGCCGCAGCGGGACCGCAAATCGCGATGAACATTCCCGCCAGCAACAGCGCACAGAATGAGCTCTTTCTCACCATTGTCACGTTTCGCCTCGCCGCCTTCGGGTTTACCCGCAAGAGTGCAGCTGCGCCACAGAATTGCTGGGCCTTGCCGAACGAAATTTCTTTTTATTATCATACATGTTCTTTAGTGTTCGTTTATAATTCTTTCGGTCGATTAAACAGGTCAATATCCGGGCATTTTGGCCTGCGCGCCGGTCCGAGTCCGGGAAAATGGAGAGTGGTGCGGATGAAGCTCAATACTCATTTAAGTCAGGCGTTTGGCCTTGTAACCCTGCTGCTCTTCGCCTCCTTGACCTGCTCCGCTCTGGGCTCTGGCCCGGGCAGTTGGAAAGTGATCGGCCCCGGCGGCGGTGGCACCATGATCGCCCCCACCATCAGCCCTCACGATTCTCGGCTGGTCGTCGAACACTGCGACATGACCGGCGGTTACGTCACCCACGATAACGGCCAGTCCTGGCGCATGTTCAATCTCCGCGGCGGCATCAATGTCTTCGCTTTCGATCCCGCCAATCCCCAAGTCATCTATGCCGGGAATGCTGCCCTCTGGCGCAGCAGCGACTCCGGCCGCACCTGGACGATGCTCTTTCCCAACCCGGCCCGCAACACCGTCGAGCATCAACTCGGCGACCACTCCGACTATAGCCTTACCTCCGCCGATCCTCTCTATCCCGGCGGCGATATCACCGCCATCGCCATCGCTCCTCAAAGCGGCAAGTCCGGGCAGGGAAGCGCCGGGCATCTTTATCTTTCCTTTGCGCAGAGAGGCCAACCCTCCGTCATTGTCTCCTCTTCGGATGGCGGCAACTCCTTTACCCGGCTCGCTACCCTCCCCCAGCGAGTCCCGTTGCTCGTCGCACAGGACTCAGGCCTCGTCGCCATATCCGGCTCCGCGGCCTGGAGCATCGCTCCCGACGGAACCACCACTCAGCTCGGCAGCATCCCATCCCCCGTTCGCGCAGCCACGGCAGCTCGCTCCGGCCACTCGGTCTGGTTCTACGCAACCAGCCAGGACGGAAAAGTCTATCTCTCTCAGGATTCAGGTCTGAACTGGAACCCCCTCACTCCCCAGCTCCAGCAGACTTCCGGCCATTTTGAAGCCATCGCCGCCAGCGAGCACCATCCCGAGGTCGCCTACGCAGGTTTCCGCAGCCTCCAGTTCGGCGAGGGTAAAGACAACCTGTTCAATGGCATTGCCAAGACAGTCGACGGCGGTCGCACCTGGAAGATCGTCTTTAAGGAATCGACCCAGCCGGCTGCCAACCTGACCCCCAGTTGGCTCGAGCAGCGCGCCCGTCAGGATAGCCACGACATCTGGTTCGACTCGCCCTACAGCCTCGGCGTCGCGCCCGGCAACCCCGCCGTAGCTTACGCCACTGACCTGTTCCGCACTTATCGCACCCTCGATGGCGGCGCAACCTGGCAGGAGGCGAATTCTGTGCAACTCAGTAACGGCGCATGGACCTCCCGCGGACTCGATGTAACCACCGACTACGGCGTCCAGTTTGACCCCTTCGACTCCCGGCACATCTTCATCGACTACACCGATATAGGCCTCTTTCAGAGCGCCGACGGCGGCCAATCCTGGCGCAGCACCTCTGATGGCGTTCCCAATAGCTGGCGCAACACCACTTACTGGCTGGCCTTCGATCCCACCCGCCGCGGCCTCATCTGGGGAGCCTTTAGCGGCAAGCACGATCTGCCCCGCCCCAAGGATTGGCGAACCACCAGCCCCTCCACCTTCATCGGCGGTGTCGCCGTGTCAACCGATGGCGGCCTCCACTGGACCCCGAGCAACTCCGGCCTGCCTGTGGACTCCATCACCCACATCCTCCTTGATCCCTCCAGCCCCGCCGGAAGCCGCACCCTCTACGCCTGCGCCTTTGGACGCGGCGTCTACAAGTCCACCGACAATGGCCGCACTTGGATGCAGAAAAACGTCGGCATCGTCGGCGTCGAGCCCTTCGCCTGGCGCATCACTGCCTCTCAGGACGGCTCTTTGTATCTCGTCGTCGCTCGCCGCAGCGAGGGCAAAGACCGCTCCCTGTCCGGTTCCGGAGCCGTCTATCGCTCCACCGACAAGGCGGAACATTGGCAGCCCGTCGACCTTCCCGCTGGCGTCACCGGACCCACCGGCCTTGAAATCGACCCTCGCAATCCCCAGCGCCTCTACCTCACCGCATGGGGTCAGGAAGGCGATGTCGCCGACCAGAATGGCGGCGTCTATGCCTCTGACGACGGCGGCCGCTCCTGGCAGACCCTCTTCACAAAATCGCAGCACGTCTACGACCTCACCATCGATACCCGCCATCCCGATACCCTCTACATCTGCGGCTTTGACGCTGCCGCATACCGTTCCATCGATCGCGGCGCTCATTGGCAACGCATCCAGGGCTACGACTTCAAATGGGGCCATCGCGTCATCCTCGACCCCAACGACCCCACCCGGATTTACATCACCACCTATGGCGGAGGAGTCTGGCATGGACCGGCCACGGGCGCGCCAACCCCGCCCGAAGCCGACCAGTCCCGCGTCCCGATTGCGATGCTTCGCTGAACATCGATCCCGTTCAAGACTGGAACAGATTTTTCAAATCCTGGAGGCAGTTTAGCTGTAGAGTTGCAACACGCTGTTTGCCGCTCAACCGCTGTCTCAAAAAGGGCACGCCTGGTAGGTCAGGGCTTTAGTCCTGACTGCCGCGAAACGTGCATCAATTCGGTCTTGAAAGGGCACGGCTTTAGCCGTGCCATAAAGGTCCCTAGATACGATTGGGGCTTCGGCCCCTGGGGGAAATGCCGGTAGAACACAGGCAAATTCAATGCTCGCACCAGAACCCGGGGTTGCGGGAAAATGGATAACGCTTATCAGAAATCGGCAATACAAGGAGCTTCCTCGATGATGGATCTGTCTCGCCGCGAATTCTTGCATGCAGTCACAGGGGCCGCCGTCGGCGCCACCGTTGCCCCCCATGACGCGCAACTCTATGGCGAACCCCTCGTCGCATTGCCCGCCCCAGCCATCCCAAATTGCCAGGAGCCATGTCTGCCGCTCCAGTCTCTTATCTTTCCTCAGCCGCGGGAGATCACCGCTTCCAGCACCGGCTTCCTGCTCGACAACCAGGTCCCGGTGCTCGTGCCCTCCAACGCTTCCAGTGAAGATTTGCTCCTGGCCCATTCCCTGGTCAACGAATTGAGTGACCGCTTTGGCCTGTACTTGAAAATCGAGTCTGCAGCCGACCTGAACCCCAACCGGCGCGTAATCTTGATGGGGTCGATTGAGAACCCATTGGTCAGCCAGTACTGCGAGAAAATGCAGCTGACGCCGAACGTGCATACTCATGGCCCGGAGAGCTATCTCCTTCACTCCAACGGCAACATCGTTCTCGTCGCCGGCAACGACGATCGCGGCGCGTTCTATGGCCTGCAGTCTCTCCGCCAATTGCTCGCCAAAGAAAACGGCCAACCGCGATTTCGCGGCGCGCAGATTCTCGATTGGCCTGACAAGCCCTTTCGCGGCATCTACCTCTTTCTTCCCGGTCGCGACAATATCCTGTTCTTCAAGCGCTTCGTCCGCGATTTCATGGCCCTTTACAAATTCAACACCCTCATGATGGAGATGAACGCCTGCATGAGGCTCGACAGCCACCCCGAACTGAATCAAGGATGGGTGCAGTTCGCAAGAGATGTGAATTATAGTTGCCGGAATTATCCCCGCCTGCCGCTCCACAACATGGAGCAGAACTCCTCGCATCAGGATGTCGCCGACAGCGGTTTCCTTGAAAAGGAAGAGGTAGCCGATCTGGCCCGCTGGGTCGCGAAACACCACATCGAATTGGTTCCCGTTCTCCCTTCCTTCACCCATAGCTATTATTTGTTGACCGAGCACAGAGATTTGGCCGCCGTGCCCCAGGACAAATGGCCCGATATTTATTGCCCGGTCAATCCAAAGTCCTACTCCCTCACCTTTGAGGTCTACGACGAGTTTATTGAAGTTCTGAAACCCCGCAGCGTCCACATCGGGCACGATGAGTTGTTTCTTCCCGTCGATGTCTCTCCGCAGTGCGGCGACAAGGATATTGGCGAGCTCTTCGGCGAGGACGTAAACAAAATCCACAACTATCTTGCATCCCGCGGCATCAAAACCCAGCTTTGGGGCGACATGCTGCTGCAGTCCGTAAGAGGTATCGGACTGGAAAAGAAAAAAGCGCCGGATGGATGGACGTACAACTCTCCCGGCGGCCTCACTCCGGAACAGGTTGAAAGGCTGATTCCCAAAGACTGCCTCATCTATAACTGGTTTTGGAGCGATGAGCCCGGTCAACAAGGCTCTGCCGAACGCAACGAAGCAACCCTCGACCAGATGGGTTTTCAGCAGGTTTTCGGCAACTTCGAACCGGACATCCAGAATTATGAGACCCGCAAAAAGCGTCCCACTCTGCTGGGAGGCGCGCCGTCTGCCTGGTTTGCTACCAACGAAATCGGTTTTGGCAAGACCCTCATGTCAACATTCCTCGGCTGCAGCAACATACTCTGGACCGGTCAGGCCACCCCAGCCAAGACCCTGTCGGCGCGCGTACAGTCCATGCTTCCGGCCATTCGCTTGAGGCTCAGCGGAATCACTCCTCCCAGTCAGACAGAATCCTCGATTGTGCCCGTGGATATTTCCCGCAAATTCAATATGAAAGACACCGTGCCGGCGCTGGGCGTGAGCCTTGAAGATATGGGGTCTGGATCAGTGCAGTCCAACCGCGTCCCATTCAATCTGCAACGCTCAAATGGAACGTGCGCCATCATCGTCGGCGCCGAGGGCAGGGAAGTCATCGGCCTGCCTACGGCCGTCACTGGCATTCCCGTAGGAGAATCCCCCACCAGCCTGGTCTTTCTCCACGCCTCTGCCCGCCGCGCAAAAAACCGCCAGGGCTATCGCCTTATTTGGGATCAGTCCGACACCGCCGATCTGCTGGGTTGGTACGAAGTCGTCTATGAAGATGGCTTCATCACCACCATTCCCATTCGCTACGGTGTCAATATCCTCGAGTGGAACTGGGACCAGCGTGCCTCCGCAAATGACTATTGCTACAACGCCGACCCGGTTTCTGTTGCGAGCCACGAACCCGATCGCATCTCATTTTTCGCGTACGAGTGGATCAATCCCCGGCTCGGCAAAGTCGTTCGCGAAATTTGCCTGAAAGGCGCCACCGGTTTCCGCGGCGGCTCTGACGACTTCAATAACGATTGGGGACCGGTCATCTCCAGCAACGCGGTCATCCTGGCCGCGCTCAGCATCGTCAGAAAGCGCCCCGCCTGCTCCTGATCCATTCATCAGCGCGCTAGCCCGCCCAGCAGCTTCAGCGCATTTTCGCGGTATAGCTTGCGCAGCACATCCCCAGGCAAAAAAATCCCGTATATATTCCAGCGTCCCTGCCGTGACGCATGTGATGGATACTCGAAGTACTGGTCGGCGGTCTCCAAAAATCGATAGTAGAGACGATACATTTCGATATCCGGCAGCAGGTCGGTGCCAAACACAATTCTGTCCGCGTACTTCACCATGAACTCACGCGCCGTGTAAGGCTGCCGGCCGAGCTCCGGGGTTCGCGCGCTGATATCGACATACAGGTTAGGATTACGTTCCAGCAGCTTTGCCACGTAGCCCAGGTCTTCGCTGCTCTCCGCAAGATGCGCGCACACAAACGTCGTCCCGGGATGCCGCGCAATCACGTGGTCGCGTTGCTCCAGCAGTGAGGCCTTTGAGACCGGCGAGCCGTAAAAGCTCCAGTCCGGATGCGCCGCCAGTTCCTCATACCGCTCGTTGAACCGGTCGATCGGCGTGAAAAACGCATCCGGATCGGCCGTGTGAAACATCACCGGAATCTTCAGCTCCGCCGCCTTGTCGAAGATCGGCGCCAGCCTTTCATCGTCCACACGCAGCAACGCGCCGCTGCCGTCCCGCACCGTCAGCCCCAGGTCTTTCCAGAATTTGATTCCGCAGGCGCCGTGCTCCACCAGCCTTTCCAGCCGGTCCATGCTCACTTGCGTAAAGTCGCTCCGCTCCACCCCGCTCCAATCCATCCATCCGATCGTGGCAAAGCGATCCCGCGCTGCCCCGTGAAATTTGGCGATGGAATCGATCGCCGCCTGCCCCGTCTGCATGGTGATGTTCACAATCTTCTCCACCCCGCACGCATCCATGATGCCCAGCACCGCCTGTGGTGATTGCGCGTCGAGATGATTGTGATAGTCGATCACTGGGAATCGTGGCTTCTTAACGGCATGAGCCGGAACCTTCAACTGCGTGCGCGGCGTGTAGTCGCTCAGCCGCAGATCCACTTCGGCTTTGGCGCTCACCATGGCCACAAACTTGTCTTCCCTGTTTCCGCCTGCGGAACTCATGCCTTCCTCCTTGCGCTCTGCCTCTGTCACTCAACCGAATCGAGTATAGCCCGCATATCTTTTCTATGCATGTGAAAAGTTTCGTTTCATTTCGTTTCGGTGTACACTTGCATCATTATAGGGTCCTCCCCGTGGAACTCCCGGCGTCAGCCGGGATTCCTGCGTCTGGGAATTGGAGAAATACTGTGTCGAATGTACTCGAGCAGTTGGCTGAGTCGCGCCGCCACGGCCGGCCCAAAGGTATCTACTCTGTCTGCTCCGCGCACCCCTGGGTTCTCGAAGCAGCCCTTGACCAAGCCCTTGAAGATCAGTCGGACCTCCTCATCGAGGCCACCTCCAACCAGGTCAATCACCTGGGAGGCTACACCGGCATGTTGCCCGCGGACTTCCGCCGCCTGGTCGTCGATCTTGCCGCGCGCAAGGGATTCGATCCGTCCCGGTTGATCCTCGGCGGAGATCATCTGGGGCCGAATCCGTGGCAGACGCAGCCCGCTGCACGGGCAATGCGCGAAGCCGTGTGCACCGTAGAAGCCTATGTGCGCGCCGGCTTTCAAAAAATCCACCTCGATGCCAGCATGGCTTGCGCGGATGACCGCAGCCCCCTCGACGGCGAAATCGTCGCCCGCCGCGCCGCTGTCCTCTGTGCCGCAGCGGAGCACGCCGCCGGCGACCAGAAGCCAGTCTATGTCATTGGCACTGAGGTGCCTGTTCCTGGAGGAGCCACCGAGAGCTTGAAAGAGCTTGCCGTCACCAGCCGCAATGCCGCGGCCGAAACCCTGGCTACCCACCGGCGCATCTTCAACGAGCAGGGACTTGCCCACGTATGGCCCCGGGTGATTGCTCTGGTCGTGCAGCCGGGAGTCGAATTCAACCACGACAGTGTCGTCGATTATGACCCGGCTCGCGCCGTCCATCTCACCGCTTTGCTCGACAGCGAAAACGGCCTGGTCTATGAGGCGCACTCCACTGACTACCAGCAACCCGAAGCTTATCGCAATCTGGTGCGCGATGGTTTTGCCATCCTGAAGGTCGGTCCGGCACTCACCTTTGCCATGCGCGAGGCGCTGGCCGCGCTCTCCTCGATTGAAGTCGAGCTCGTGCCACCCGGCCAATCCGCTCAACTAATGGATGTGCTCGATCGCGTCATGCTCCAGGGCCCCCGCCACTGGGAGCATCACTACACTGGCGATGAACACGCCATGCATCTGCTCCGCCGCTACAGTTACAGCGACCGGGTGCGTTACTACTGGAATCATCCGCAAGTCAAGCAGGCGGTCGATACGCTCCTCGAAAACCTGCGCCAGGTAGCGATCCCTGAAACCATGATCAGCGCGTTCCTCCCCGAGCAGTATCGTGCGGTTCGCGCTGGCACACTGCCCCCTGACGCCCATTCCATGATCGTTCACCGCATCCGCCAGGTGCTCCAGGCGTACGCCGCCGCATGTACCGGATAGAAGCTCGCAGCGAACCACGCCACCGCGTTGCGGCTCCTCTACACCTTGATCACTTCCACCCCAGCCGCCCTCAGCGTTTCCACATCCTCATCGCCAAGCTGGTCGTCGGTAATTACCGTGTGAATCGCCGTAGGCGGCACAATGAGCGCCAGGCTGCGGCGTATGAATTTGGTGGAATCGCACACCGCCACCACCCGCGTCGCCGCGTTCACCATGGCGCGATTCACGCGCGACTCCGCGAGGTTAGGCGTCATCAGCCCGACCTTCACGTCGAAGCCGTCTACCCCCAGAAACAGAATGTCGGCGTGCATTTCGCTCAGTACGTCCTCGGCCAGCGGTCCCACCAGCGAAAATGAGTTCTTGCGCAATGTTCCGCCGGTCAGTATCACCTCAAAGTCCGTCCCCGCCAGCTCGGTCGCGATGTTTACCGAATTCGTAATCACCGTAAGATGCGAAAATCGGCGCAGCTCGCGCGCCACCATCGTCGTCGTTGTGCCCGAATCGAGCAGCACGCACTGCCCTTCTTCCACCAGCGCTGCGGCCGCCTTCGCGATGCGCTGCTTCTCCTTCAGTTGCTTCTGCTCCTTCTCCTGCAGTGACGGATCGAGAAGCGTGCTGCCCTGCGGTGAAAGTGCTCCGCCATGCGTGCGCTGCACCAGCCCCTTCGACTCAAGATGGTCGAGATCCTTGCGAATCGTGATGCGGGAAATGCCCAGCGCGTCCGACAGTTCCGAGACCAGAACCCGGCCATCGCGCTGGATCAGGGCCAGCATGTGGTTACGACGCTCATCGATCAGCATATCGGTTCCGCTTTTTGTATTGGCTTTCATGTTTCCCTATCCTAACCGCGCATAATTGCTCCCTATCATACCTGTTTGCGCACGCGACAGCGCGGGAAATCGCTCCCCGGACCCATCGCCTGGAGGATGCAGCCTCCGCGGCAAGTTCGATTTCCACTTCGAAATTCAGTTGGAGCGCGTGAGAAACTCTCGCACCATTTCCCGATCGCGAAAGGATTCCGTACCCCCCGCGCGCAGCGTAGACAAAGCAGCGGTACGATTGCCTAAGGCCGCGCACGCTTCCGGCGTTTCGCCCCGCAGGTACGCCGCTAAGAATCCCGCATCGAAGCTGTCTCCGGCGCCAATTGTATCCACGGGAGTAACACGTTCGGCGGGAACCAGCCGGCGCTGCCCTCCCGCCTGAACCAGCGCGCCGCGCTTCCCGCACTTCACCCCCACCAGTGGGACGCGCTTTGCCAGAGCTTCAATCGCACTCTCCCCATCCGCCTTTCCGCTGATCCGGCAGGCTTCGTCCTCATTCGGTAGAAAGATGTCCACGATGTCCAGAAGTTCGTCCAGCGCCCCGCCCCAGAGATCCTCAGGATCGTCGTTGGTGTCCAGCGAAAGCGTCAATCCCTCGCTCTTCAGTTGCCTGCATATCCTGGGAAGATCTGCCTGCAGCGCCTTGTGAAGAAACAGGGAAGAGAGATGGAAGTGCCGCCCCGACGCAAGATAACCCATGTCCAGGTCCGCCGCATTCATCTCGAACATGGTTCCCGGATAGGTGAGAATATGACGCTTGCTTTCATGAACCAAGAGGATTGTGACGCCTGTCGATGTGCCTCCGGAGACGCGCCGCACGCAACTCAGGTCGACACCTCGTTCCGCCAGGCGCTCCAGCGCGATGCCGCCCAGCGCGTCGTCTCCAAGCCGGGTAATGAACCCGACTGAAACCCCAAGCGCCGCAAGATTGTGCGCGACAATTGCCGAGGAACTGCCCAGCGTCAGACGAAAGTCATCGGCCAGCAACTCCCGCTCCGGCGGCATGACTTCAGGGAGTCCGTAAAGAATGAGGTCAAGATTGATCTCACCTGCAATCGTCACATCGAAGCGCTTCTTCATACACCCTAGTCTACGAGTGTGACAACCCGGCTGAGATGGCGCGGAGAGTCGGGATCGAGACCCTTTTGTATTCCAAGGCGGCTGCCCAGCAACTGTCCCCACACCACGTAAACCGTCAGGCGGGCAAGTTCAGGCACCGCCAGGCCCAGTTCAATGGCCAGGTCGGCAGACCTTCTCACTTCGGGAGTAAGCCGGTTTGCAATCGCCGCGGTGCATCCCCCCAGACCCTTCATCTCCTGCAATACCGCGCTCTCTTCCGTGTATCCCGTCTCTGAGAGCAACGCCCCCACCAGCACATTTTCCGACACGATGGACATAGGCCCATGCCGGAACTCAAGGGTGTGAAAAAACTGCGCATAGCACGATGAAGACTCCATGATTTTCAACGCGGTTTCTGACGCTATGGGATACAGCGCGCCTTGTCCCAGAAATGCCACGTCCTCAAACGATCGTTGAGCAAATTCTTCAATCGCCGGACCGTAGATCGGCAGCAGTCCAGCCAGCGCCCTGGGCAGCGTGTGCAGCGCATCCACAAACCCATCCTGCTTGGCCAATCGCGCCGCCACATACTGCAGCGCCATTAGCATCGAGGTGAACGAAGAGGTCATTACCGTGCTCTCCTCCGTCACCGGTAATTTCAGTGTCCGGCTGCTGAGCTCCCTCAGCTCGTTGCCGTCGCACGTAATTGCCAAAAACTCAACCCCGCGCTGCTTCAGGTATTCGGCTACTTGCAAAACCTCTGACGTATGCCCCGACCGGGAGATCAAAACCGGAAAGATCGCGGCCCCTTCGACAGGAAACACCAGTTTTGGGAAAAGGAGTATCTCGGAGGCTGGCACTGCCCGTGCCGGCGCGCCTACCAGGGTTGTGAATGTGGCCGCTGCCGCCTGTGCCAGGTAGTAGCTGGTCCCGCACCCGACGAACAGCCACTCATATGTTCGTGGGCTTTTGTCCCCAATAAGCGGCTCTAAATTGAGCTTGTCTAATGTTTCCAGGCACTGGCCCCATACTTCGGGTTGGCTATGGATTTCGCGCAGTGTTAATGCTCCGCTTTCCATCTTGCTTGTCTCCAATGGGTTAGCGTTACTACTGGGCGGCTGCAATCAAGGTCGTTTCACCCACCAGTTTTGTATCCTTCAGCATCCGCGCAAGCCGCAACGCCGTGGCCAAAATGAAATAATAGCATAGAATTCGAAATCCACCGCAACATAAAGTGAGCATGAGGTGGAGATTGTTTCCCACACAATTTTCCCCGTTCTGCCCCCGCCCTCCTATCTGCCGCCCAAATCAGTCCAACGGTTGGAGAGTGCTCCTTCAGTAGGGGAAATCGGCCCAAACTCTTCTGAATTTACCCCAAATCGCCGCTCACACAGATAGGCGTCATAGAATTCCGGGCTTAACCCAGGTTGAGTGCCCTGAATCTCTCCGCTAGCCTCTCCAAACCCTTTTTTCACATCCCGTCCCGCAGGCAGGCTCAACTCACCCGGCGCATGCTCGAGGCCTTCCGGTTTGACTCCTCGCCCCGCGTCTCCTCATCGCCGCCTGCCCGATCTCGTTGATCGCTTGCATCGATACTTAACTTTCATAGCTTTTCATGCAAAAACGAAAGAACAGCGTAGAATAGATCGCATCTGAACACATGTTGGAGAGTACCGATTGAGCCCTCCTGAACTCCCGCACTTGCGGCGCTCCCTGAAGCTCTGGCACCTGGTGATCTACGGGATCATCATCGTCCAGCCCACCGCTCCAATGGGAATCTACGGCGTCGTAAGCAATATTGCCCACGGCCATGTGGCCGCCGCCGTCCTCATCGCCATGTTCGCCATGCTGCTCACCGCCGTCAGCTATGGACGCATGGCCCGCGTCTACCCACGCGCCGGTTCTGCCTTCAGTTATGTTTCCGAGGAGCTCAATCCCAGGCTCGGCTACATCGTCGGATGGGCCATGCTCATGGACTACATCCTCAATCCCATCATCTGCGTCATCTGGTGCAGCGAGGCCGCCCGCAATTTTGAGCCCAGAGTCCCCTACCTGTTCTGGGTCGTTGCCTTCGCCCTCCTCTCCACGTTCCTCAACACCCGGGGCATTCAAACCTCCAGCCGCGTCAACGCAGTCCTCTCCATCGTCATGAGCCTGGTCGTGGTGCTCTTTCTTGGTGAGGGAGTTCGATACATCCTGGCTGTCGTTCACCCTACCGGCGCTGACTTGCTCCACCCCTTCTACAACCCCACCACTTTTGTTCCGTCCGCCCTCTTTCATGGCACCTCGGTCGCCGTCCTCACCTACATCGGATTCGATGGCATCTCGACCATGGCGGAAGAAGTTGAGAACCCGCGCAGAAACATCCTTATCGCCACCGTTCTCACTTGCCTCATCATCGGCGTGCTTTCCATGGCTGAAGTCTATGTGGCCCAGCTGGCATGGCCCGCTCGCCAGCCGTTTCCACCCAATATGGTGGATACTGCCTTCGTATTCGTTGCTTCGCGTGTCGGCGGACCGTTCCTGTTTAAACTCCTCAACGCCACTCTCCTCGTCGCCAATATGGGATCCTGTATCGCCGCCCAGTTCGGCGCATCCCGCCTGATGTACGGCATGGGAAGAAGCAACTCCCTCCCCGCCAAAATCTTCAGCGCTATCGATCCACGTCATCAGGTCCCGCGAAACAACGTCCTGATCGTTGGCGCGATTGCCCTGGGCGGCGCTCTCTTGCTGTCTTATGAGCAAGGCGCGGAATTGCTCAACTTTGGAGCCTTCATCGCCTTTATCGGCGTAAACATCGCCGCCCTGGTGCACTACAAGTTCCGCTCCAAAGAAAAAGTTGCATTCCCTTTTCTCATCCCCGCGGTCGGTGCCGCCGTTTGCGCTTTCATCTGGTGGAATCTGAGCGTGAATGCCAAAATCCTCGGCGTGGCTTGGATCATTGTCGGAGTGCTCGTCGCTTGGGCCATGCGGAAAAGCAAGGGAAATCATGCGGAGACTTCAGGCATTTGAACCCGCAGGTCGGCATCACGGCCTGCCGTAAATTGGTTTCGATCAGAGGGCATCTCAAATGAAATGGACGCGCTTCACCTTTGGATTGCTGCTCGTGCTTTCATCGCTGCCTGCATTCACCGCAAGCAGAGCGCGCGCCCAGTCCGCGCCCTCCCAGCCTTACGTGATCCGCGGCGGAAATCTCGCCGTTGAAGCATTCGACGACGGCTCTTACGCATTGCGCACATCGGCATTCTCCGGAGATGTTCTGCGCTCCGAGATCGTTGTCGATACCGCTGCGGGAACCCTTCGATCCTCGCTTTATCCCCGCCATACCGGAACCATTACGCCCTTCCACGATGAGCTGGGATCGGGAAGCCTGCTCACCGTAAACCACACCGGCTTGCCCGGCATGCCTGACCTCGTCTGCGAATTTCGTGTGTACCAGGACCAGCCTTGGGGAGACATCCGTGTCAGCGTAAGCAACTCCACACCGGACCCCATTGCCGTGCACGCCATCCACATCGTAGAAAGCAGCGCCGGCACTCTTCTGCAATTGAATGGCCCGGCTTCGGCCGACCGCGTGCTCTCTGATAACTTCACTGAGAATCCCATACAGCTGATGGATCTCGGACAGCCCGCCGACGGCCTCCACCTGGCCTTCGGAAGCCAGCTCATCTACAACCAGAAAAGCGGGCAGAGTCTCTTCCTCGCCGCTCTCTCCGCCGACCGGCTGCTTACCGCCTTCCACTTGCTCAGCTCCGTGGGGCCGGATGCGCATGTGCTCTCCTACGACGTTTCCGACGAGGGAACAAACGAGGCACTGCAGGACTGGTTCAAGGACTACCCGCCCGCAAATAACGTTCCCCTCAGCCTCCAGGTCTCCGCTGGAACAAGCATCGGCTCCGAGCGCCTCATGTTTGCCGTTGGGTCCGATTATCATGCCCAGCTCGAAAACTACGGGCGCGCGATTCGCATTCTCCACAAGCCCCCCGTTTCCATTGCGGCCCCCATGGGCTGGTGGAGCTGGACAGCCTATTATTACGGCATCACGCAGAATGCGACGCTCACCAATGCCGCGTGGTTGGCGCAAAATCTCGAGCCGCTTGGCTATCGATTTTGCTTCGTGGATGAGGGTTATCAGTTCGCTCGCGGAGAATACGCCACTCCCGATGGAAAAGCGTTTCCCAGGGGCATGGCTTACGTGACTCACCAGGCGGAAAACCAAGGCCTGATCTTTGGGCTGTGGGTCGCCCCCTTCCAGGTGTCGGATCGTTCCTGGTTATATGAGCACCACAAAGACTGGCTGGTCCACAACCTGGCCGGGGAACCGATTCACATCGGCACCGTCGGCGGTAAATTCGAAGAGCTGTATGCGCTCGATCCCACCAATCCCGGTGCCCAGGACTATTTGCGCTCCACCTATCGCACCCTGGTCAACGACTGGGGCGTGCGCTTCATCAAAATGGACTTCATGGATAATTCGGCGGTCGAGGGCGTCTATTACCGTCCCAACACCACCGCCCTCGAGGCGCTGCGCATCGGCCTGAAGGTCATTCGGTCGACCGTGGGAGATGACGTCATCCTCGACAAGGACGGCAGCTTCATGCTCACCCCGGTGGGAATTGTGAATGCCGGTCGCATCGGGCAGGACACCGGCCACACATATAGCTCTACCCACGACGCCGCAACCGGCGTGGTCGCGCGCTATTACATGCACCGCAACTTCTACATCACCGACCCTGATGCCTTTACCGTCTCGAAGCAGGTCATAGGGGACCGGGTTTGGCATGGCAACAAGGTCCCGCTGACCCTGGAAGAGGCTGAGGATTCCATCGCGCTCGCCGCCGTCTCCGGTGGCATGTTTGAAATCGGCGATGACCTGCCCGCATTGGGCGAATCCCCTGACCGCGTCGCCCTGGTGAAAAATCCCGACCTGCTCGACATGGCTCGCCTGAGCCGCGCCTCCGTGCCCCTCGACCTGATGACGTATCGGTCCCAGGATCAGCAGCCGAGCATTCTTCTCCTCAAGGAAAACCCGCGCCAGCAGATTCTCACCGTCTTTAATTGGACCGGGGAAACCCAGAGCCACACTCTGAGCCTCGACGCCCTCGGCCTGAAAAGCAAAACCTCTTACAAGGCAACCGACGTGCTCCGCCATGGCGCTGTTCCCATCCAAAACGGTGCACTCACCCTCACCCTCCCGCCCCACTCCGTTCGTATGCTCAAGCTGATCGACAACGCTGTGTCCGAGTCAGACCCCGCCTTTGCGGCTCAGGCGCCGGCAAGCGGCCACGCCGGGACTATGATTCAGTTCCATGCTGCCGAAGAGAGCGCCGAAGCGCCGGTGCTCCAGTACCACTGGGAATTTGGTGATGGCGTCAGCGCCGACGGCGTCGATGTCTCGCACGCATACACCCAGGGCAGTCAATTCACGGTCACCGTCACTGCCACCGGCCTCAATCGCCGCACCCTGCAACACACGCTCGGAATCTCCGTCTCCGGTGCGGTGCCCACCGTTTACGACCCCACCGCCAAGCAGCGGTACATCACGCCAAATTAAGACCGTCTTCGCAAATCAGGTTCGAAACATCGCGATCGCCTCGATCTCCACCAGCAGTTCCGGCCGGCAGAGATGTGCCTGGATGCCCGTTGACGCCGGTAGCGGATCGAGCCCCTGCTCCTTGAAAAACGCCGTGCGCTCTTCGTTGAAAGCTTCATAGTCGCGCTCGATATCGCGCAGGTAACAGGTCGTCCGCACCACGTCGTGCCATGTGCTTCCCTCGCTCTTGAGCAGGCCGGTGATGTTCTGGAAGGTTCTCTGCAATTGGGCCCGGAAGTCGCCGATGTGCACGCTCTCGCCGCGCTCGTTGATTGACGCCGTCCCCGAAATCAGCAGGATCGTCAGGCCGTTCAAATCGATCCTCATCCCCCGCGAAAACGAGCTCGGCCGCGCATACGCGAACGCCTCGTTCAACAGGTCGTGATTGGTGATCGCGCTCTTCTTGATCGGCGTGTGCGCAAGAGTCTTCACAGGGTCTCCAAATTCATTCATGCTTTTCACCGGGCCTGTCTGGCGGTTTCTTCTTGTCGTTTAGGTCGTCATCTGGGTTCGAATCCAGCTGTAAATATCATCTGCGGGCACGGCGCGTCCTTCGCTCCATGCCAGGCTCTTTCCCGCTGCCGGAATCACATAAGCTGAATTCAAATGTTCTGAGACGCACAGGCACATCGTCCGGCTCTGCTCCGGATACCTCGAAGCAGAAAGCCAGATATAGCGCGCCAGAATCACCGCGTCGATCGCGCTGTTCTCCGGGTCGTCCACATCGGGAAGGGAACTGATCCTCTGCTGATTCTCAAACACGGCAATGCTGGTGAACGGCTTGGGCTTGCTGCGCATGCCAAAGCGCGCCACCATCGTCCGCGGTCGCGCGCGGCGAAGCGCCTCTGATACGCCCCATTCGACAAACGCGTTGGAGAAAATGAGAGCGCCGTTTCCGCTCAGAAAGAGGTCGATGACAAATCTCCGCAGCCTTGGCTGGCCGGCTACTTCCGCCGGCCAAAGTCCCCAGCCATCCCAGGACTCAAGCCTCAGGTTCGAGACGATTTCATCGGTGGCTCGAATGTTCTTGGGAGCCTTGTTCAACTCCGCGAGAAATCGACCGCGAAACGGCTTGAGCGCCGAATAATTCAAGCAGGAAATGGAACTCGCCCGCTCGGAAGCCAGCATGCTGCTCATCTTTCCCTCTGCGTCGATAAGCCACACGTCGCTGCCGTCGGCGTTGCCTGGCCGCGTTGCCGGCGTTATGAGTCCGCCGAGCCCCGGGGCGCCTTCCATCGCCAGTTCACACAGCCTTCCCGATTCCCCCGCGATCTTGATCTCCCGCCCGCGCGGATCCCATTGTTTCCATGCCGTCTGCGCATTCACAGGCAGATTGCCGGGAAGAAAAAGCAGAATCAATCGCGTCGAGTCTCGTTCAACCGGCGCCGATTCGCGCCCCGCGGCGTTGATTGCCTCGAAGACCCTTTGCACCTCTTGGCGCCACGCAGCGTAATATTCTGACCGCGCCAGTTCGCTCGCGTTCTCGATCGTGTCAGCGCTCTCCGAAAAATTCCAGTGCCGCACTCCCATCTTCGTTTCCAGCGCCTGCAGCGAGCCTGTTAGCGTATTGAATGCTGAGGGGCTGAACGACTCGACGCCTCTCATGAATTCCGCCACGCGTTGCTGCTCGAATGGAAAAAGCGTCCCCCACTGGCTCAATTGTTGATTCAGCGCCGGCCGCATGGTCATAGGCAATCGCGCGATCAACGGGCGAAACGTATCCGGAAGAGGCGCTTCCTGCTGCGATTTGACCGCCTGTTCGTTCATCGCGCTTCCCATTCCTGTCTCACAGCCCGGGCAACGGCGTCCCCGGAAGATCCAGATCCTTGATCCCGAAGAGTCTGGCAATCGTCGGGCAAATGTCGATGTGCTGCACTGGGCGCTCCACCACGTCTGGCGACCGCGCCGCTTCTCCCAGGCACATCATCCATGTCAGACTCGTCGAATCGTCGAGAGCCCGGTGATTGAAAAAACCGTTGGTGTTCGACCCGTCGAAATCGCGCCCGAATTCCGGAAGAACAAAGATCGTTGTCCTGCCGCTGTACGAGGGATGCGATTCAACCTGTTCCCAAAGTTCGTAAACCAGCCTATCCATGGTTCGGATCCCCGCCAGGTGCATGGAATAAGAACCGAAATGCGCAACCTCCACATCGGAGAATGTGATCACCAGCAATGAGGGCGCGAAGCGCCGCATCACTTCCGAGCTGACCAGAAAAGTAAATTCATCCCCCGTCACAGGCGCGTTCGTCCGCACCAGGTCCTCGATCGCCTGCTGCATTGACCTTTGCATCGAAAGGTCAAGCACCGAGTCGTCTCCTGAAATCGACCACCCAAGTCCCTCATAGTCGTCGGCGTGCTTCAGTATCGATTCCAGTTCCAGCTGCATCGCGGCCCGGTCCGCGCTATGTTCGGGATGCCCCTGCGAGGCCGCGTGAATCACCGCGTTGATCAGTAGTTGCTTGGGAAAAATTACGTTCGCCCCGTAACGGGGCCCGAAGTCGCGCATCGAACTCGCGCCTATCCGGCTCGTCAGTGCTTTATTGCTCGAGACCAGCCACGCATTGTCCTGCGTAAGCCCCATGCGCTTGCGCAGGTACTCAAACAGTGTCGGGCTCGCCGGCGCCGTCATTCCCCAGTCGTCCAGCCGTTGCCAGTTGCCCGTAATGATGCTCGAAATCGTGTTGTAGTGCGACGTTGCGCCCGCATTGCGAATGTACGGATAAAACACGCTCCGCGGCATCAGGTCGCGGCAAAGATGAGGAATGTTTCCCAGCCCGGTATTGAGAAACGTCTCGGCTCGGCGGATTCCGCCGCATGCCACAACAATGACTTTTCGCTCGTCCTTTGCCGGCCCTCCCGCCGGCTCGTCCGCAAAGGCGAATCGGCGCGACATCGCCCACTGGTCCACCAGCAGAACTGCGGCCGCTTTCAAAAGGTCTCGACGAGAGGCATCCATTGCTCACCAAAGCTTACCGGGAATCCGCGTTCTGCGCCCGCTGCGGGATTCCGTTCGTAGACCGATACTATTCCGCAGGTATTGCCAAAACCGAATCTCCCGCAGACGCCTTCACGTCTGCGGGAGACTTGCTGTCCAAACTGCAGGCCCCATTTACGCCTGCAGGCTATCTGCCGTTCTAGAATACGTACTTCGCGGCAAGTTGGAAGAACCGCGCGTCAGGCGTGTAGTTCTGCAGCTGTTGAGTGTTGGTGATATTGCCTGCGGTCGGATCAAGGCTGGTGTCGGACGGCTGCCCCAGGGTCGGCGTATTGAAAAGGTTGAAGGCATCCGCGCGGACCTGAACGTACTGGTCGCGCCAGGTCTTGAAGTTTTTGAACGCCGACATGTTGATGCGTTCAAATCCCGGTCCATGGATCTGGTTTGACTTGGAACCGGAATAAGCAAGGGCACTTTGTAAATCGGTGAGCAATGTGCCGACTGGAATGTTGGATCCTGGCACCGGGTCGATGAACGCGCAGGGGTTATACCAGTTCGTCCGGTTTTTGACATGGGCTGGGCATGAAGATGAGTCGCCGTTCATTGACGGCACATTGCCGCCGCCCTTGAACGGATCGCCAACCCGGATTGCGTTAGTTTGGTTAAATCCGTTGGCCGGCACAAAATTGCCGCCACCAGTACTAACTGTGAATGGGATGCCGGTTTGCGCAACCCAGGTCAGGCTTGATGACCAGCCACCCACCAGGTAGTCCAGCACTCCGCCCTGGTGCATGTATTTCCGTCCAACGCCGAACGGCAAATCGTAGAAGCCGTTCACTGTGACGCGTTGACGGGTATCGTAGTTGGAGTTGGTCATCTCTTGTCTGAGTGGGATGAGGTTGGTGTTGCGATAGCTCGGCCCTCCCCCAATTCCGGGGTTCTGAGCATCGTCCTCTGAATGCGACCAGGTATACGACGCCAGGAAGCTGAGCCCGTTGGAAAGACGCCTCTCGAGCTTTGCCTGCAAGCTGTTATACAGCGACTCGCCGATCCACTGCTCGGCGCTGGCCGAAAGTGAAAGTCCCGGGAACGCCACTGTGCTCTGATCGCTGAGTGGATCGCTGGGACTGGATACGGCAAGAGGTAAGAGCGGGTTGGTGCTCGCAAACGTGTGCTTGGCATTATTACCGACATAGGCAACCGTTGCGACCATGTCCTTAGACACTTGGCGCTCAACCGTGAGGTTGAAGCTCTGCGTATAAGGAGTCTTGATGTTGGTATCCGACATCGCGATGCCGCTTGATCCGCCATAAGCAGCGATGCCGCCATTAGCGAAATATTGCGAACCGCCAATCTCAAGGGTTGATGCGTACGGATAAGGAGCATAACCATCCGGTTCGCTGGCCCCAGCTACCGTTCCAGGCGTCACACCGGTAGGCGAATTCAGATCCGGGGTGCCGTTGGACGGGCATTGGCTGTCGATGTTGAACGCGCCAGTCTGGCCGGACGGATAGCAGCCGCCGTACAGCGTCCTGTATTGGTTATCCATGACCACGGTGTACGAGAAGGGATAGTTTGTCTCCAGCTCGGCGCCGCCGGGAGCTTCGATCGCTCCATAGAATAAGCCGTAGCCGGCGCGAACCACTGTCTTCGCATCAAGCTCATAAGAAAGTCCGACGCGCGGCGCGAAGTTATAGTGCTGGACGCTCACCAAAGAGTTGGGGTGTGCGTTGGTGTACTCAATATTGGTGCTGTTTGACGCCATCTGACTGACAAACGCTGACGCGAGCGGAGCAGTGTTCGCAACCTGCGATGGCAGGATGTAGTGGCCCACGCCGGTAGCGGATTGCCCGCCAACGCCGGCGCCCACTGCGGTTACGTTTTGTGATTCGATCACAAAATTCGCCAAATTGCCGGCCTTGCTGCTGTCTGGCTGAATAAAGTCATACCGCACGCCCAGGTTAACGGTCAGCTTTTGGTTGAATCTCCAGTCGTCCTGGATATACGCGGCACGGTAGTTGCGATAGTAGCTCGTATCCCAGCCCGGAGAGAGACCGATGTTCCCCATGTTGTCGTTATAGAAGTCGGCCCCGGCGAATCCGGTGTTTGCCGTACCCACGTTTCCAACAGTACTTTTTTCGGAGTAAAAGCCGTTGAAGTTGTATCTGCCGCGCGGATATTCAGACTGGGAAAAGGAGGTGCGGATGCTCTCAAGCTGCGCGCCGAACTTGAAGGAGTGGCTCCTGTGGATCTTGGTTACGTTGTCGAGAATCTGGTAGATGTTTTGCCGTTCGACCGATGGAATGTCGTGGCGCGAACCGGCGTTGGCATAGTATATGTGGCCCGTTTTGCGGCCAAAGTAGAACTCCGGCAGACCGCCATTCGGTCCGGCAAAACCGTTAAACGGCACGCCGCCGAGTCCGGGAACAAGTTGCTCCGCCGGGACAGCGCTGTTCATCTGGACGAATTCGTACAAGCCCCAGTTATAGCCAAAACGGAATTCGTTCACTAGGTTGGGCGAGAAAATGTGAGTTTCGCTGGCCATGAAATTCTCAGCCAGGTCGAAGTTGGTCGAACCATGGAAGGCGCCGTTCGGCGGCTCTTCGTCGCCATCCAGAATCGGCCCTAAAGGAGGCGCATAGCCCAACTGCTCATGCGTATAGCTATAACGCGCATAGGCCTGATCTTTGGCGTTCAGGTTCCAGTCGAGGCGCTGGTCCCACTGCCACGTATCGTCATGGATCGGCACGTTGACGTTGTAGTTTGCATACATATTCCCGGCGCCCGGGGTGCTGTAATTTGAGGCTGACCAGCCACCGGCATTCGGCTTTGGATAATCGTTCATGACCTCCTGCGCCACGGTGTCCATCATGCCGCCTGCACTGGGGTCTCCGGACGTAAGAGCGTTGGTTGTGGCAGTGCCAACACCAACGCCCGGCGTGGCGGAATTCCACGCGCAATACTGCGCGACGGATGCGCACAGGGACGGGTTCGAAGCCGCCGGATTAACAATGGCGCCAGTCCTGGTTAAGGCAACCTGGCCGCCGGAGTTCGGCGCAAAGATTCCAACCGGAGTGCTCTGCCCGGTGATCGCCGGAAGCAGTAACTCCGAAAAATCTCCAGTGCGCTCAAGGGCCGTCGGTACGGTCAATCCTGGGTCGGGAGCTGAAAAGGCGATCCGGTTTGCTTCCGCATCTCCGAAGTAGAAGAACTTGTTCTTCCAAAGGGGCCCGCCCAGCGTGGCTCCGAATTGGTTCTCATGGTATGCGGGAACTGCGATTCCAGTGCCCGAAGCATTCGGCGCGCCGTCCCAGTCTGCGGCATCGAATTTGGTGTTGCGGATATACTCCCACATATCTCCGTGGAGCTGGTTGGTGCCCGACTTGATGCTGGCGTTCACCACCGCGCCGGCCGAGTGGCCAAACTCCGCGCTGTAGTTAGAAGTGTCGATCTTGAACTCAGCCAGCGCGTCCGGCGGAGGCCGAACATTGTAGCTGGCGCCATTCTGGAAGTCGTCGACGTTTACGTTATTGTCCACGCCGTCGAGGATGAAGTTGTTCTGCGTGGTGCGCTGGCCGTTGGCTGAAAAGTCGCCCGTTCCGCCGCCGCGCGCGCCGCCCGCCGCTAAGCCTGGATCCACGCCCGCCGTCAACTGCGCGATATAAACCCAGTTGCGGCCATTGAGCGGCGTGTTATTGATTGTTTCGGTGTCCATCACCTGGCCCACCGATGCTGACTCCGATTGCAGCATCGGCGGGGCGCTGGTTACAGTTACCGTCTCCTTGACACCGCCGGGTTTCAGGGCGATATCGATATTCAGACGGTCCTGGATGTTTACGCGCACATTCTCCTGGGTCGTCGTCTCAAACCCCGGCGCTGTCGCGCTCACCGTGTAATTGCCGATCTTGATTGGAGAAAAACTGTATTCTCCCTTTCCGTCCGTCTTGCTCTGCAATACAAAATTCGTGTCGGTATTGGTTAGGGTCACCTGCGCGCCCGGGATGAGTGCGCCGGAGGGATCTTTCACAACACCATTGATGGCTCCCTGGTCGACCTGGGCCATTGCCATGCGTCCCGCTAAAAGAACGCAAAAGCTCAGTACAAAGAACGTAACGCATAGAATGCGCCTTTTCGTCCGCCTCAATTGAATGTTTCCCATTATCACAGTCCTCTCGTTTCTGCGTTTAATCGCCGAACGCTCGACTACGAATTGGACCCCCTTCTTTTACGTTGGGGCTCCTGCCCCCTCACACAATGAGGGATAATGGGAAACAATAACACAACACGCAGCCCAAAAACAAACAAAAAATGCCAAAAACAAAGAAATCTGTAGTTATCTCGTAAACCATTGATAACGAATTGCTTGGATGCCTGCACCCCGGCCCCTGGATCGTCCCGCCTCTTTTTGATCGCCCCAGCCCCAGCCGCCCTCTGATTCAGAAACCCCAACTAATTCAGAGAGCAGGTATTCTCTCTAAAATACATATAAAAAACAATAAAACAGTCATTAACGAAAGTCGAAATAGGACATCCAGTCCCGCCCACCAAAAGAACCTCAGCCAAAACCTGGCCTCCATATCCAACCGGCGTCAATGCCGATTTCCTTGTGATCCACCAGCTGCCGTCTAAACCATTGATCTAATTGTAGATAGTTTGGTGGCGGGAGGCAGGATCGAACTGCCGACCTACGGGTTATGAAAACGCATATAAGTAATACAATCAACTACTTACACGTCTTGCAAGGCTTCCTGAATACAGCGTAATACGTGTAAAACGGATCAATCACGGGTGAGCGAGAGCGGTGAGGATTCTGACCTGCGTTCGTTCCCATTTCCGTTTCGATGGGCAAACCCCAATCAAAGGGCAGGAATGGCTCAGACCGGCATTCTGAGCGGGGCATAGCCAGCAGAATGCATTGGCGTTGGGTCACCGCTCCGTCCGCAACTCATCCGGCTGGTGCTTCAAAGACATTTTGAATCATCCCCAGCAATACAGCCGGATGCACCGGCTTCGGGAGTAGCTCAAAATCATATCCGTCAGGGCGAGCGGTTTCTTTCAAAATGTAGGCGGCATCATGGGAGTGGGAGACAAGAAGGACC
>Ga0302320_10005662_pt1 | contig 27946 bp, 24 predicted proteins | sample Bog_T0_3_FD_202130 | JGI IMG/M metagenome (GOLD analysis project Ga0302320, IMG submission 202130) | Peat permafrost microbial communities from Stordalen Mire near Abisko, Sweden - Bog_T0_3 | ecosystem: Environmental > Terrestrial > Soil > Wetlands > Peat | place: Sweden: Abisko, Stordalen Mire...
CCTGGATGGTGGTTCTCACGGTGCCTGTTGGAGCTCTGGTGTTTCTGCTCTGCCGAAAGAGACTTGTCTCCCGAGCCGCGGCGGCTTCGCCCGCCCCCGCTCTACAATGAGCCCGTATGCCCACCGCCGTCCGCTCGCACGCAAAGATCAACCTCGGCCTCTACATCGGCGCGCCGCGCCCTGACGGCTTCCACTCTCTCGCCACCGTCTACCAGACCCTGGAACTCTTTGACCTGGTCACGGTGACGGCCCGTCCCGCCCCGGCAACCGCGCTGCGTCTCACGTCGAATGACCCGCGCGTCCCCACCGACGAGCGCAACACCGCCTGGAAGATGGTGGCGCTGGCGCTTGACGCTCTCGGCCTCACCGCCGAAGTCGAGATCCACATCGACAAGCGCCTCCCCGTCCAGGGCGGCCTCGGCGCAGGCTCGGCCAACGGTGTCGCGGCTTTGGTCGGCTTGGAGACAGAACTCGAAGTCGCCACCAGCCAGCCCGTCTTGCCCGCCCACCAACCGACGGGTGCCCGATCCTTCGAGCGTCCTTTGCTCGAAGGGTGGGACAGCAACGCCCTCTCCGGCCCCGGCCTCAGCGGCGCCGCGCTCTGGTCCGCACGCCGCCTCGAACTCGCCGCCCAGGTCGGCTCCGATGTCCCGCTCTTCCTCATCGGTGGCGCCATTCTCGGCCTCGACCGCGGCCAGCAAGTCTACCCCCTCCCCGACCTCGAACCCACCTGGTGCGTCGTGGCCACACCGGCCATCGGCGTCTCCACTCCCCAGGCCTTTCGCGACTGGGACGCCCTCTGCGCCGCCGAAGGTTTGACCGCCGAGGCCAGCCAAGATAAACTAAGTGAGTTGAGCCGTGCCTACGCCAGCGCCTTTGCGGAAGCAATTCCAAAAGGTCGGCAGGGAACAGGCTCCTCCGGTGTTCTCTCAAATCGAGTGAACCTGGCCGGACCTCAAGAGTCCGCGCTTGTCCGCACCGGGATCAGTAGCTGGATCCAGAACGACTTTGAACGCGTCGTCTTTCCCCAGCATCCCTCCCTTGCAGAAATCAAGCGTACCCTTGCGGCCACCGGCACTCCGGAGGCAGCCTGCCTTGCCTCGCTGTCCGGGTCCGGTTCGGCGCTCTTCGGGTTGTACCTGACCCAAAGAGATGCGGAAGCGGCATCGGCTCGTGTGCAGGAGCAGTTCCAAAACGTAGCGGTGAGAATCACGTGCACCCTGCCGAGAACTGCTTACTGGAGCCGGATGCTTTCTTGAAGTACGGCATTGACAGTCAGCCGTTTGGGGAGAGAAACTCGCCTTCGGCTGTCATCAGCGGAAGCAGAGTAGGGGCAACGCTTAGGCAAGCCCGCTGAGCTGCGTTTTTAACAAGAAAACGCAACCTGAGGGAGCCTTGGCGAGACCACATTTACTCTGGTTCCGCTCAATCGGTGGGCGATCGTCTAATGGTAGGACAATGCCCTTTGGAGGCATTTGTCTAGGTTCGAATCCTAGTCGCCCAGCCAAGTTTTGAGTGGTCAGTGACTAGTGGTCAGTGGATAGTAAACGGCAACGGCATGAACTGATCGCTGTTCCCTGATCCCTGTTCCCTGAACGGTACAGCCAAAGCCAACCAGCTTGGAGGTGTACGGAGATGGAAGTGGAAGCATTGACCGACGACAAGCAGCAGGACGGCGGGCAGTCCGCCGCAAAAGAGGCCGCGCAGTTCGCATCCGCGGATGCCGCTGCCAAGGCGAAGGATTCCAAACCGGCCCCGGAACGCAAGCGTACCCGCAACCTGAGCGAAGACAAGCGCTTCAAACTCTTCAGTGGCACGGCTAACCGGCCCCTGACCGAGGAGATTGGCCGCCACATCGGCGTACCGGTGGGCGAGTCCAAGATCCAGCGCTTTGCCGACGGCGAGGTTTACTTCCAGCTCCTCGAAAACGTCCGTGGAGTCGATGTGTTTGTGGTGCAGCCTACCTGCTACCCGGTAGACCAGCACCTGGTGGAGCTATTGGTGATGATTGACGCGCTCAAGCGGGCCTCGGCGGCCAGGATCACGGTGGTGGTGCCCTACTACGGCTACGCCCGCCAGGATCGCAAAGACCGCCCCCGCGTCGCCATCAGCGCCAAGCTCATTGCCGATCTGCTCACCACCGCCGGCGCCAACCGCGCCCTCTTCGTCGACCTGCACGCCGCCCAGATTCAGGGCTTCTTCAACATCCCCGTCGATCACCTCTTCGCCAGCCCCGTCCTCGTCAGCTACTTCCGCGAGCTCGCGCTGCCCAACCTGACCGTGGTCTCGCCGGACGCGGGCGGCGTGGAGCGCGCGCGCTTCTTCGCCCAGAAAATCGGCGCGCCGCTGGCCATCGTGGACAAGCGCCGCACTGACATCAATGTTGCCGAGATCATGCACGTGGTCGGCGACGTCAAGGGCAAGACCTGCCTCATCATCGACGACATCATTGACACCGCCGGAACCCTGGTCAAAACCGTCGATGCCCTCTACGACGCAGGCGCCAGCAACGTCTACGCCTGCGCCAGCCACGCCGTGCTTTCCGGCCCGGCAATTGACCGCATCGCCGCCTCCCGCCTGGTGGAACTGGTGGTGACCAACACCATTCCCCTGCGCGAAGCCGCGCAGAAGTTGCCCAAGATTAAGGTGCTCTCCATCGCCGGCCTGCTCGGAGCGGCCATCGAGAGCATTCACATGGAAACCAGCGTGAGTACGCTGTTCTCTTAGAAGCAGCTATTAGCTTTTAGCTATTAGCTGTTAGCTGGTTCAAGGCATTACCGGCTTGGTTGTGTTCCGTTGAAAGCCGGAAAGAACGAACTGAATCAACCGGTTATGCGATTCAGCTCATTACAGCAACAAGCAGCTAAAGAGCTAAAAGCTGCTTTTCACAAAGGGAGCGGAGCAATTCAGCTCGCAGCAGCTTTTAGCTAACAGCTAACAGCTAAAAGCTAACAGCTAACAGCTAACAGCTAAAAGCTAATAGCTAAGAGCTAAAAGCTGCTTTCCGTGCCCGAACCAAGGAAGCGAGAGCGTAAATGCCTGAAGTCGTCGTAGCCAAGCCCCGCGAGGGCAAGTTCAACAAGAATGCCGCCCGCCGTGTGCGTGTCGCGGGCAAGATTCCCGCCGTGCTGTATGGTTCCGGGCACGAGCCCGTCGCTATTGAAGTGGACCCCAAGCAGATTTCGCGGATCCTCTTTTCGGAGACCGGCCACAACACCATCTTCGATGTCGAAGTCGCGGGCCAGTCCGCCGCCAAGGCCATGATCGTCGATTGGCAGCGTGAGCCCATCAACGACAATCTGATCCACATCGACCTCAAGCGCATCGCCCTCGACAAAGCCCTCCGCGTCAAGGTGCGCGTCAAGCTGGTGGGCGTTCCGCTGGGCGTCAGAACCGCCGGAGGCATTCTGGACCAGGTCCTGCGCCAGGTCGAAATCGAGTGCCTGCCCGCCGACATTCCCGCGAACATCTCGGTAGACGTCAGCAATCTGGAGCTTTTTGCATCCCTGCGCGTCAGCGATCTGCCCCACTCCGACAAAATCAAGTACCTCAACGCCGAAGACGCCACCGTCGCCCACGTGGTCTCGATCCGCGAAGAGGCGCCCACCGCGGCTGAGACGGAGGCCGCCGCAGTGGCTGCTGCCACGGCTGCAACCGCGGCTGAGCCTGAGGTTGCCAAGAAGGGCAAGCCCGAGGCCGATGCCGCCGCCAAGAAGCCCGAGGCGAAAAAGTAAGTCTTGGCCGAAGCAAGCGAGTCCGGCGGAACGCCCAGGCCCTTTCTTGTGGTTGGCCTGGGCAACCCCGGCACCGAGTATCTGTGGACCCCGCATAACGCCGGGTTCATGGCCATCGACCGCATCGCCCAGCAAGAGGGCGTTGTGGTCCAGAACCGGCGATGCCGGGCCACGACAGCAACCTGCCGCATAGCAGGCCGCCAAGTGGTTCTGGCCAAACCGGAAACTTTCATGAACCTCAGCGGGCTCGCAGTCGCCGCTCTGGTTCGCGAGTTTGAGGCGGACCCAGGGAAAGATCTTCTCGTCCTCCATGACGAGCTCGATCTGACCCTGGGGAGCTTCAAGATCAGGGAGCGCGGTTCGCCCGCCGGGCACAACGGAGCCCGCAGCATTACCGGCGCCCTGGGTACGCAGGAGTGGTTGCGCCTGCGCATAGGCGTAGGGCTCGATCTGCCACCGGAAGCCCTTGCGGCAGGCGGCAGGCGGCCAGGCAGGGATTACCTGCTTTCGCCCATGCGCAAAGCGGATTTGACGGTGCTCGACGAGGTGTTGGACCGGGTGGCAACCGCCACGCGCCGCATCCTCGAACTGGGACCGGCAGCCGCCATGAACGAGTTCAACCGCCGCGACAAAAACAGTCCGGCGGAAGAGTAAGCAGGCAATAGCCGCTATGGTGCTTCCACCGGCGGCGGGTGGCTGGAGTCAAGTGACTCCAGCGGAAAAGGAAACTGGATGTCCCGTGTATATGAAGTGATGTTCATTGTTCGGCCCGATGTGGCCGAAGAAGATGCCGACAAGCTGATCGCCGGCTTCTCCGACACCGTGACCAAGGGTGGCGGATTGGTCAAGACCGTCGAGAAGATGGGCCGGCGCAAGCTTGCTTACATGGTGCGCAAGTTCAACGACGGCAACTACGTTCTGCTCACCATCGAGGCCAACGGCGCGGTCGTGCTTGAGCTGGAGCGCCGCTTGCGCGTTACCGAGCAGGTGATCAAATTCATCACCGTGCGCATCGACGAGGAAGAGAAGCGTCTGGCCAAGGTGAAGGCGCTGCGCGGCGTACGCCGCAGCTCGATCCCGGTTGCTGTTGCCGCGCCCGCTCCCGTTGCTGCCGAGCCTGCTGCCGCGGCAGAGGTTGCGGAGCCCGTTCAGGCCGGCGTCTAAGGCAGGTCTTGTTTTGCCGCTGCCGGGTTCTGGGCTGCGGCCGCAATCAATCCCCGAGGCGCCGTAGGGCGCTCTCCGGGACACAAGAGAGAGTAAAGAGGAAACACCATGTCTGATGAGACCCCTGGAAAGGCGCCCGAGACGGGCGCACCCCAAGCAACATCCGAATCCGCGCCAAGCTCCGGCCCTGGCCCCGGTTCCAGTTCCAGCTCCGGTTCCAGCTCTGGACCACGCCCCGGCGGCAGGCCGCAAGGCGGCCCTGGCGGCCGGCCCTCCGGCGGTCCCGGCGGCCGTGGCAAGTTCTTCCGGCGCAAGAAGGTTTGCAAGTTCTGCACCGAGAAGATCGATGCCATCCCTTACCGCGATGTGCGGCTGCTGCAAGGCTTTGTGGCCGAGCGCGGCAAGATTGTGCCGCGGCGTCTCACCGGCGTTTGCACTACGCACCAGCGCCGCCTGACCCGCGCCATCAAGCAGGCTCGCAACATCGCCCTGCTGCCGTTCGCCACGCGGCACTAAACGAAGCAGGCACGGCAAAGAGCTGTCATCCTGAGCGAGCATAGCGAGTCGAAGGACCTGCGGTCGCTTTTGAGCACACGGCACAAGCCGCGGCTGCTCTCCGGCCATCCGGAAAGCGCCGCCGAGCCGGCCGAGATAAATTGGAGAGCTTCACATGGAAGTCATTCTGAAGGAAGACGTAGCCAACCTGGGCCACCGCGGAGAAGTTGTCAAAGTGGCCGAGGGCTACGGACGCAACTTTCTGCTGCCGCGCAAGCTGGCCATGCAGGCCACCGCGGCCAACAAGGCCGTCATTGAGCAGATGAAGCACGCCGCTGCCCGGCGTTCCGCCACGGAGAAGGCGCTGGCCGAGGAACTGATCACCAAGCTCGAGCCCGTGATGCTCAGCTTTACCCGCAAGTCGGGCGAAGCCGGCCACCTGTTCGGCTCAGTCACCTCCGCCGACATCGCCAGCGAGCTCGAAAAGCTGGGCTTCGATGTGGATCGCCGCAAGATTCAACTCCCTGAACCGATCAAGAGCCTGGGCGAAGTGAGTGTAGCCATCAAGCTCCACCGCGAAGTCACCGCGCACGTCAAGGTCACGGTTCTTGCTGAGGCCAGCGACGAACCCGAGGCAGCCGAGCCGGTTGCTGAAGCCGCCGCTGCCGAGTAACCGAAGCACGAACACACCCGCCCGCCTCTCGGCTCGCCGAGGGGCGGGCGGGTGTGTCTGCACTGCCCTTTTGTCTTCCCTGCTCCGCTCATCGGGCTTCGCCCGCGCTTCCTGCATCTCCGGGTGAATGGTGACGGTTGATCCAAGGCCGGGCTCCACCCATGACCGCAGATTCGGCGCGTTCGTCGGTGGGACATCGTCAACCCCAACCCGCCCAGGACCGCGGCGAGATTCAAGCCGGCGGTTTTCTTATCATTACCCTCCCTCGGCGCATAATCGCTCCATGGTGTCGATCACCGCCCGCGCAGGCCGAGACCAGTGCGGCCAGGAGTTGATTGACGGCTGGATGATCCTCAACAAGGTCGCGAAACATCCGCAACTCGTTTGATATGAAGATTCTGCGGACAACTTCAGCAGAATGAAGAATTTAGAGCCGCACCCTCGCCGTATCCACAAGAAAACAGGGAACTTCCTTACAGAATCCGGGTGGGGGGGAGCGCCCACGGCCCTCGGCCTTATCGCCCCACCATCGCCAGCGGCCGGTTTCGGTCTGTACGCAGCGTGGGAACGGCCGCCAGCAGGCTGCGTGTGTACTCGTGTTGAGGTTGGGTGAGCATCTCTTGCACCGCGCCCATCTCGACAATCTGTCCGGCGCGCATCACAGCTACGCGATCCGCCACTTCGCCCACCACCGCAAGATCGTGCGAGATAAAGAGCATCGCCAGCCCATGCTGCTGCTGCAACTCCCTGAGCAGCTCCAGCACCTGCGCCTGCACGGTCACATCCAGCGCCGTCGTCGGCTCGTCGGCAATCAACAGCCGCGGCCGGTTGATCAGCGCCATGGCAATCAGGATTCGCTGCCTCTGGCCGCCAGAAAACTGGTGCGGATAATCGCCGTAGCGCCGCGCCGCTTCAGGAATCGCCACCGCCTCCAGCGCGGCGATAGCCTTCCGTTTCGCCTCGCGTCCTGTCCAGGAGGACGTGTGCGCTTCAGCGGCTTCCGCCACCTGCCTGCCAATCGTCATCACCGGATTCAGCGCCGTCATCGGCTCCTGGAAGATCATGGCGATCTCCCGTCCGCGCAGCTTCCTCATGACCTCAGCGGGCTGCCGCAGCAGGTCGATCCAGGCGCCTTCGCCCGCGCCGCCGGCCCCACGCCACAGAATCTCCCCCTGGACTTGCGCCGCCGTTCCCAGCAGTCCAAGAATCGCCAACGCCGTCACGCTTTTTCCCGAGCCCGACTCGCCCACGAGGCCCAGCACCTCGCCCTCGTCGAGCTGGAGGCTTACGCCGCGCACCGCCTCCGCGGCGCCAAAGCGAATCTGCAAATTGCGCATGTCGAGCAGTGCCGGCATGAAGCCATCCTAGTGCATTGGCCGCAGAGACGCGACCCGGAGAAAGCCCGCCCTCACCAGATCAGACGCTTCGCCGGGCAGCTACAGATGCCGCGCTGCTGGACACTGCGGGAGCGCAGGCTGGAGAATAGAACTCATTCGCCATTTAGAGATTCATAGGAAAGGAACAGATCATGTCCATCGCAAAAGGCTATGCTGCCGCGGCTCCCAAGGGATTGCTTGGCCCTTATTCATTCGAGAGGCGAGAGACGGGCGCCCATGACGTCGCCATTGCAATCAAGTATTGCGGCATCTGCCACTCCGACATTCACCAGGTCCGCGGCGACTGGGGCGGCAACATCTTCCCCATGGTCCCAGGGCACGAAATCGCCGGTGTCGTCACTTCCATCGGCGCTGAAGTGACCAAATTCAAGGTTGGCGACAAAGTAGGCGTTGGCTGCTTTGTTGACTCCTGCCGCAACTGCGAACCCTGCCGCATGCATCTTGAGCAGTTTTGCCCGAGTTGCACCTTCACCTATAACTCGCACGACAAGCACGGCGTTCCCACCATGGGCGGATACTCCGACAAAATCGTCGTGGATGAAAACTATGTTCTCCGCATTCCCGGCAACCTTCCGCTGGACGCGGCCGCGCCACTGCTCTGCGCCGGCATCACGCTCTACTCGCCGCTGAAGCATTGGAAAGCCGGGCCGGGCAAGAAGGTAGCCATCATCGGCCTCGGCGGCCTGGGCCATATGGGCGTCAAGCTGGCCCATGCCATGGGCGCAGAAGTCACCGTGCTCAGCCATTCGCTCAAGAAACAGGCCGATGGCAAGCGTCTGGGCGCCGATCACTTCTATGCCACCTCCGATCCAGAGACCTTCACGAAGCTTGCCGGCAGCTTTGACCTCATCGTCAACACCGTGTCGGATGGGATCGACTGGAACAAATTTGCCGGGCTCCTGCGCATCGATGGAACCCTGGTAGTGGTCGGCATCCCGGCGCAGCCTATCCCGGTCGCGGCGTTCTCCCTGATCCATGGCCGTCACAGCATCGCCGGTTCCATGATCGGCGGCATCGCCGAGACGCAGGAGATGCTCGACTTCTGCGCCGAGCGCAACATCGCCTGCGACATCGAGGTCATTCCCATGCAGCAGGTCAATGAAGCCTATGAGCGGGTGATCAAGAGCGACGTGCGCTATCGCTTCGTCATTGACATGGCCACGCTGGGGTAGTGTGGTGTCCCGGAAGTTCACATCAGAACTGCGGGAAGGCAAAAGCAGATTCTTCGCTCACCACCCCCAAACTCCACCCCACGGACGAAGACCTGTCCGCGGGGACCCCGGAACTGAAAGGCGTTTGGGGCCCCTTTCACTCAGAATGACACCGGCAATTATGTCAGGAATATCGGAGACAGGACACTGGGTCCCGGCCTGGCCGGACTCCGTGCATCCCTCGGAAGATGAACTGCGCTCCTGGTGCGGTCCATCTTCCTTGTCTTTTTGCTCCTCGTAGGACCAGATTGAGTGAAGGTGGGGATCGGCAGATCTTCTCAGCCGCAAGTTGCCTTATACGGCGATCACTTCAACGCCGCGGGATCTGAAGGCGGCAAGCGCCTCAGGGGTGATCCCGGAGTCGGTCACCAGGATGTCGATGTCGGTGACCGGGCAGATCAGGGCCGGACTCACCATACCGATCTTGCTTGAGTCCGCTACGACAATCACCTGCTTGGCCTGCTTGGCCATGGCGCGAAACACCGCGGCTTCGTCCGGCTCAATGGTCGTGGCGCCGCACAGAACATCCACTCCGCAGGCGCCGATAAAGGCCTTGTCACAAAACACTCCGCTCAGCGTCTCCATGGCCACGGGTCCTGTCAGCGAAAAGGCTCCCGCCCAGCGAATCGATCCTCCCGTGAGCGTCAAGGTCGAGCCGGCCTGAATATTCAGCTCCATGCCGATATTCAGGGCGTTTGTAATGATATGAATGCCCCTGCGATGTCGGACGCAGCGGGCCACTTGCGTGGTGGTTGTTCCAGCCGTAAAGCCTACTGTATCGTGTTCCTCGATCAACTCTGCCGCGGCCAGGGCGATGCGGCGTTTCTCCTCGGCAAAGCGCCCCTCCCGCTCCTGAAAAGTCGAGTCGAATCGAAAGGGTGCGTACTGAGTCTGCCCGGCCAGCTTGGCTCCTCCGTGGGTGCGATGCACGAGGCCCTGCTGCTCAAGCCGGGTCAGGTCGCGGCGAACGCTGGCCGGCGAAGCGCCAACCAACTCCGCCAAGCCGTCTACGGAGCTGTTGCCGTGGCGCAGGAGAACCTGGAGGATTCGCTTAGCTCGCTGATCTGTTTTGGTCGACATTCGGATGCGGAAACCGGATCATGACTCCCTTTAAATTCTAGATGGCGGCAATGTCTCACTCTGCTCTGCCGGCATGACGATCATGCCATGGCGCGCCGGTTCAGGGGCGGCTCAATCAGCGAGCGCAGCAGCGCGCTCCGCGGCCAGACGATCGAGCACGTTGACCAATGCGCGTACTTCCTCGGCACGCACAAGGAATCGCCTGTATTCGCCATCATGAATGTCGCCCATCGCGATCTCTTCCTTGCGAAACAGAACCGGGCTTTGGAACGCAGTCCTGACGCTGGAATGAAACTCGCTGGCGCCGGTGGTTTCAGCGATTGCCCCAATGGTATCAGTCGAAACTCCGCCCCCGGGCATGATGGTAAGACGCCCATTGGCGGCCTGAACCATGCGCGCAATCTCAGCCACGCCGCAGGTTGCATCGGGCGCGCCGCCTGAGGTGAGGATCCGGCTTGCGCCGGTGGCCAGTATGGCTTCAAGGGAGACGAGCAAATCCGGCGTCATGTCGATAGCGCGGTGAAAAGTCACCGGAAGCGGAGCAGCCAATTCCACCAGTTGCCCGGTGCGAACCACGTCGACGCATCCGTCTTCGTCCAGCACGCCAAGGACCACGCCGTCCGCACCGAGCCGGCGCGCCTGCCTGATCTCCTCCTGCATCACCTCGAACTCCGGAGCGGTATAGCAGAAGTCGCCGCCGCGAGGACGGATCATCACAAACAAGTCAATGGCAACCCGGCGCCGGACCGTGGTAATCAGGCCAGCGCCGGGTGTGATGCCTCCCTCCAGCAGGTCCGAACAGAGTTCGACCCGCCGCGCGCCACCGCGCTCGGCCGCGACTGCCGACTCGACTGAATCGATGCAAACCTCAAGATCCATGATGGTAACGTCCCTTTTCCGCTAAGAAACGGGTTCCTGCCGAGTATATCGCGCTGACGGAAAGAACCCGGCCGTGGAAGGACCCGTAGAGACCCGGCCGCAGCGCTGTGCCGCTGCGGCCGGTTCCTTAGAACGTGTACTTTGCGGAAAACTGCAGGTGGCGCTCAACCGATCGAGTGCCCTGCAGAGAAACGTTGCCGAAATTTGAATCGGTGATGCCGGTGTCGGGGTTTCCGTAGCTGACGATGTTGAATGCGTTGAAGGCGTCAAAACGGAAACCGATGGCATGCGATTCAGCGATATGGAAGTCCTTGAATGCGGACATGTCCACGTTGAGGTAGCCCGGACCACGCACCGAGCCATTGCTGGAAGTGCCGAAGACGTTGGAGGCGGGCACGCCGAAGGCGCAGGTGCCGTTGTCCACTCCGGCGGTGGTGCAGGGCTGGGCCGAAGGATCGGTGCCGAACCAGTTTTTGGTGGTGCGGCCCACGACCCGCAGGCTTCTGTATTGGTTCACGCGTCCGCTGCCGTAGCTGTTGGCATTGTTCGAACCGCCCGTAATCGCTTCAGGGAAGCCCGAATAGGCGACGATTCCGGTGGAGAGTTTCCATCCTCCCACCACCTCGTCCACCACGCGGCTGGCCTTCGACAAATACTCTTTACCGCGGCCGACGGGCACGACGTAGACGGCTGTGCCGGAGAGGTTATGGCGCACGTCGTAGCCGGCCGGGCCGTAATCGGCCTTGCTGTTGTAGTAATTCTGGAAGGCGCCGCTGTATCCATTCACGTTCAGGGCATAGTTGCCCAGGCTGTTGGTCATCGCCCTGCCATAGGTGTAGTTGGCGGTGAACTCAAGGCCGTGATTGATGCGCTGGCGCAAGACTGCCTGCAGCGCGTTGTAATTCATTAGGGCGCGCGACTCGGTGATGAGCAGGCTATTGGGGCCGATGCCCAGAGCAGAGTCGATTCCATTCACGCCCAGGTACTTGTTGTTGTAGTAAGGGGCCGAGGTAGAATCGCCGTTGACTCTGTACTGGTTCACATTGCCATAGTCTTCAACGTGGTCGCCCTTTTCGCCGACATAGCCTACCTGGAGCGAAGCAGTGTGCGTGAGTGCGTACTCCGCTGTCAGGTTCCACTCCTGCACATAGGCCGGCTGGATATTCTGCGGATAGACGTTGAAGGTGCCACCGTACTGTGTAGTGCCACCGGTGAAGCCTTCCTCGGCAGAGCGGGGCGCGGTCACCTTGCCGGCCGTGGGCGCGTTGACCGATACGTTGACGGCCTGGATAAACGGCGTGATGGAGGTCAAGCGCTGATTGTAGGAGTTGCCCTCAAAAAAGCTGGTGGCTCCGTAGCCGCCGCGGACGACGATGCGGTCCCGAACTTGATAGGCGAACCCGAAATGGGGCAGCACCTGGCGAAAGTTCGGCTGATAGCAGGCGCGGTTGCTGCAGATTCCCGATCCTATGGGAGCGCCGGTGGGAACCCGAACTGCATACTGCACTTGTCCTGTCTGCAGATCGATGGTTCCGGTCTTGTTGTTCTGCTCGATCCAGGGCTCATCGAATTCGTACCGGAGGCCGAGGCTCAAGGTAAGGTTGCGCCTGAGTTTGTAGTCGTCCTGCACGAAACCGGCCGCGCGCCATTGGCGCTGGCCGACGTTGATGCTGCTGAGCGTGACGCCCGCCGATTGCACGCGGTCCAGGACGAAGTCCGCGCCGCCGTAACCGCCGGCATTGGCCGCAGACGGGTTGGCGGTAAATGCTCCGGTATAGCTCTCCGATCCCAGGTAGCCGGAGTTGTTGCCGGTGGGATAGTTGTTCTGGTAGCGAATCGCTTGTCCACCCATGCTGAAGTAGTGCAAGCCGCGCTGCCAGGTCAGGTTGTCGCTGTAGCTGTAGGTGTTGTCGATGATGCCGCCGTTGTAAGCCGAAGTGCCCAAACTGCTGATGCCGCCGTTGATGCCCTGGTTGGTGAAGCCGCTATACCTTTGGTTGGGAAAGGTAATTCCGACCTTGGCATCGCCTGAGGTCCCGAAGGCTCCGGTTGGATCCTCGGGAAAGCCCTGGTTCCAATCGGTGCGGGTGAAGCCGGCGCGGGCCGAATTGACCAGCGTAGTGGAGAAGGTGTGAACCCAGTTGGTTCCGACGATCCGGGTGGGATAGAGATTGACGCCCGGGAAGGAGATGGACAGCACGGGCGTTGAACCGTCATAGGCGTCGGAGATTGCATAGAAGCCTGTGATCTTGTCTTTGGGGAGGGGGTCAAATTCGATCTTCAGGTCGCCTTGGTCGTTGGCCTTGTAGCTTCGCGAGGGGGCCGAGTAGTTGTTCTGCACGATGCCATCGGCGGGCGTGGTGTTGGGCAGCGGGTAGTATTGCGGGTTGGCAAAAAGGAACTTGGCGACCGGGTTGAGAATCGGGACGTTCTTGTTGTCGATATAGGGCGCAAAGCCATTCTCCGGGTCATAGAGATGGATCGGGTTTGATCCGTTGAGCAGAACCGAGAAGTCGCCACCGCGCATGGCTTGGGTCATCACGCTTGCGTGGCCGATGCCACCCTGGTGCCAGCGAGAGCCGAGGTAATCGCCAAAGAAGAAGACCTTGTTGTGCACAATGGGGCCGCCCACGGTGCCGCCGAACTGGGCGAAGGAGAACGGGTTGATGGGGGTGGAGGTAAAGCCATTGGTGTAGGAGTTGGCGTCAAATCTGTAGTCCTGAACGTAGCCGTAGGCCGAACCGTGGAACTGGTTGGTTCCGCTTTTGAGCACGCTGATGACGCCTGCGCCATTGACGTTGCCAAAGACGGTGGGCGAGTCGGCGGTGACGACCTGAACCTCCTGCAGCGCTTCCGGCGCCGGACTGTAGGAGATCAGGTTGTTATACGTCTCGTTCATGTCGATGCCATCGAGCGTGTAGTTGTTGGCCTGCGCCCTGTTGCCATTCATGTTGGGCGTGTCGACGTAGTAGGTGCTGCGCTCAAAGCTGGTTGTGCCGGAGGTTCCGGCAGTGTCTACCGAGCCGGGGACATAGAGGGTGAGGGCAGAAAAGTCGAGGCCGTTCAGGGGGAAATTCTGGATGGTGTTGGCGGTAAACGTGCTGTCCAGCGTGGGGTCGGAGGTGTTGAGGATCGGCGCCGAGGCCGAGACGTTGACCGTGGTGGTGGAACTGCCCACGGTCAGCTTCACGTTAAAGTTTGCGATCTGCAAAACTTCCAGAACAAACGGAGGGAGTGATTCAGTGGTGAAACCGCTTGCGTCCGTGGTCAGTTGGTAGGTTCCGATGGGGAGAAAGTCGATGCGGAAAAGGCCGACCGAATTGGTTGTCGTGGCCGTATCCACTCCGGTATCCAGGTTATGGACAACCACGTGAGCGCCGGAGATGACCGCTCCACTGGGGTCTGACACTTCTCCGGTAACAGATCCAGTGACCGTTTGTCCGAGCGAGAAGGAGATGCACGCCATCAACATGAAAATGCATCCAAACGCGCGACCCATGAATTTCGTCTTCATCGAAGCCTCCCTTTTTCATTGCCATCCATCCGTCAGCTCTGGGCATAACGGCTTGGGGATCAGCGTCAAGCAGGCAAGAACCTGCGCCCGGCGATCCCTTGGGACTCTAAGCGGGAAGTCAGAGGTGGGCGTAGGTCTGCCTGCCTCGCGAGCCAAGGAGAGCGCCGATCACGGGAGAATCGGCCTTGCACCCGATTCAGGCCCAGGATGAGCAGAACATTAGCAACAAAGTGTCCATATGGTCAATAAAAATCGTCATTTGACACAAACCTTACGAGAGTATGCGGAAAAGTGACAAAGGCGGTCATCGTTCTTCCTACCTCTCCGTGAGGTCGAGACGGTCTTGCGCAGGAGGTTGTCAAGCGTGCCAATTGCTTCATCCAGCGTGTGGTTTTCTGGGAGGGCCAGGATCCAGCAATGGCAGCGGTCAGTTTGGAGGGCGCGCCAGTTTTCGAGTTCAATTGGTTCGCGAAAGCGGATTCAGAGTGCAGATGGGGAATCGGAAAAACCTTGTAAATGATTTAATTGAATGGATTTAACTTGAAGTTCAGCTCTATCTTGATTTTGTTGGTGCCGAAGAAGGGACTCGAACCCCCACACCCTTGCGAGTACGTGGACCTGAACCACGCGCGTCTGCCAATTCCGCCACTTCGGCACAGTACACAGATTCAGCTACATACGCTGAACCGGCAGCATCTCTGAGTCTCGCAAATGCGCGACCCTGTGTCAAATTTGCAAGTGCCGGGAAGGATTGCGATGGCCGGGGCTTCAAGCCCCGGCCGTCGCTGGTGAATGCGCGCCTAAACCAGCCTTGCGTCCAGCAGGATTTCCGTGTTATTCGCAAAGAGCTTCGAGATGGGGCAGCCGCCCTTGGCGTCGGCCGCGGCTTGGTCGAAGACTTCCTTGCTTGCGCCGGGAACGCTGGCCGTGGTGGTCAGCGCGATGCGCGTGATGGCAAAGCCTTCCCCCACCTTGGCCAGCGTCACGGCCGCGTGGGTTTCGATCTTAGTTGGCGTCAGCCCCGCGCCGCCCAACTGCGCGCCCAGCGCCATCGAAAAACAACTGGCGTGGGCCGCCGCAATCAATTCCTCGGGGGTGGTGCCGGAGTCGGCGCCTTCAAACCGCGTGGCGAAAGAGTAATTCGCGTTGCTGAGTACGCCGGTTGCCGTTGAGATGGTGCCTTTGCCTTCCTTCAGTGAACCTGTCCAAACCGCACTTGCCTTGCTTGCCATTGTCCCTCCTTGGGGGTTCCGTTTTTGGGGGTGATTGAAATACCGGTTGACTTGATTTTGCTCTCCGTCGCCTCTTGGGGAAACTGGGAAGACGTAGGGTAGTTGAACTTTCAGGCACCGCGCCGGATGCCGCATCACAAGCCCAACTGAATCCATGCTAATCTTTCCAGGATGTTGCCGGAGCTTCCCCGCGCCCTGAAATCCGATTTTGCTCTTGAACTGGCTCCGGATTCTGCCCGGGATGCCTCAAATTCCGGCGCGGCTTGCCCAGCCGGGCCGCCAGTGGACCACCACTGCCAGATCTGCCCCAACTGCGGCGAACGCCTGACCGGCCACCACTGCAAGTTGGTCTGCACCCAGTGCGGCTTTTACCTGAGCTGCGCGGATTACTACTGACACGCCCGCTCTTCGCATCGCTGCTTCGCGCGCCCGGCCAGCCGGTTTATCCTTGGGTCGATGCCGAAGTCCCTGTCCGTCGCCATGATCGTCCTAAACGAGGAGGCAAATCTGCCTCGCACGCTGGAGAGCGTCCACTGGGCCGACGAGATTGTGGTTGTCGATTCGGGTTCGAAAGACCGAACCCTTGAGATCGCCCAGTTCTTCGGCGCCAAGACCTTCTATCACGATTTCGGCGGCCACGGCGAACAGAAGAATGTGGCCCTGGACCTTTGCACCTGCGACTGGATTCTGCTGCTGGACGCCGACGAGGTGCTCACGCCGGAGCTGCAGCAGGAGATTCGCCAGCTTCTCGCCGGGGAACCGCAATTTGGAGCGTATTGGATTCCGCGCCTGAACCTGATCTTCGGCCGCTGGATGCGTCACGGCGGGTTTTATCCGGACCGCAAGCTGAGGCTCTTCCAGCGCGGCGCGGCGCGGCTGAGCGAGGGTGTCGGTCCGCATTCGACTCCGCAGTTTGCCGGGCCCAAGGGCAAGCTCAAGGGCGACATGCTGCACTACGCCTACCCCAGCATGAATATTTACCTGGAACACATGAACCGCTACAGCTCGGAGATCGCCGGACTGCTGGAGAAGAGGGGCCGTACCAGCAAGTCTCTGCCGGCGTTTCTCTGGAACGCGGTGGCCAACCCGGCGGCGACGTTTATCTATAACTACTTTTTCCGGCTGGGCTTTCTCGATGGGCGCGAGGGACTGCTGCTCCACCTGAACCACTCGGTCTACATCCATTGGAAGTTCATCAAAGCCTGGTGGATGGCGCAGGGCAAAGACCGGGTTTAACCCCACGCTGCGCGGCCGGTGGCAGTGGCCACGTGGGTGTAATGCTTCAGGTTGGTGACGCGGCGGCCGTGACCATGCACAAAGACAAAGAGCCGCAACAGGAGCAGCAGAACAAAAAGCGCCACCACCGCAACCAGAAGCAGATTCGGTTTGCGCGGCGCCGGTTTGCGTTTCATTTTTGTCCCTACCTATGCGAAGGCCCTCCGGCTCGCGCCGAAGGGCCTTCAATCAACAACGATCCACCCTAGGCTGTTACAGTCCGCGAAGGTTTGGATCCCCACATCCCGTAATAGGCGATGTAGAGGTAGCAGAACGCAGGCAGAACGAAGGAATATTGAATGCCGACCTTGTCTGCCAACGCGCCCAAGAGGTAAGGAATTACCGCGCCGCCGACGACGGCGGTCATGATGAGTCCCGAGCCCTTGCTCGTCATCGGCCCCAATCCGGCAATGCCCAGCGTGAAGATGTTGGGGAACATGACCGAGTTGAAGAAGCCGCACAGCACCAGCGTCCCAATCGCCACATGGCCGCTCGTAAACATCGAGATGATAATGGAAGCGGCAGCGGCAAAGCCGAAGATAGTCAGTAGCTTTCCGGCCTTGACCCGGGTGAGAATCCACGAGCCCAGCAGGCGGCCAACCAGTGCGCCGAACCAATAAAGCGAGACCAGGAACGAAGCGGTCTGCGCCGTGCTCATGCCCTGCGTCTTGAAGTAGTTGACGGCAATCGAGGCGAGACCGACCTCGACGCCGACGTAAAGAAAGATGCCAATCGCACCCTGCACGGTGTGCTTGTAGCCCCAGATGCTGCGGCTCAGCACCGGATCGCCCGCCTTGGCGGGGCGGAACTCCTGCGTCTGCTCAATGTGCGGCAGGTGAGAGAAGGCGACGGCGGTGCCCAGAATCAGCAGCGCGCCGGCGATGAGGATGTAGGGCCCGCGCACGGTGTCGGCGACGGCAGCCTTGGTCAGCTTGGAGGAATCGGTGAGGATAAACGCGCCGGCGATCAGCGGGGCAATGGTGCCGCCGATGGAGTTGAAGGCCTGGGCCAGGTTCAGCCGGATCGAGGCGCTGTCCTCCGGTCCAAGGATGGAGACATACGGGTTGGCCGAGGTCTGCAGCGCGGTGACGCCCGCTCCCACCACAAAGACCGCGGCGAGGAACAGCGGAAAGCTGACCAGTTTGGCAGCGGGAACGAACAGAAGGCATCCCACCACCTGGATGAACAGCGATACCACCATCGTCCTTTTGTAGCCGATGGTCTCAATCAGCTTGGAGGTAGGCGAGGCGAAGACAAAGTAGGCCAGGAAGAAGGCCGACTCGGCCAGCATGGCCCACGCGTACGGAAGTTCGAAGATGTGCCGCAGGTGGGGCACCAGCGCCATGTTCAGGTTGGTAATGAACCCGAAGATGAAAAACAGCGCGGTGACCGTGATAAACGGGATGAGGTACCCCGGCGAAGTAAGAGGCGCCGACGATTTGGATTGTGCTGCCATAAACGGTTGTTCTCCGCTTCCTTGAAACAAAGTTTGGCCCGGCGAGGGCTTTCTTGGGCGCTCCGGGGTGCATAACCTTTCCGGAACGGCAGCGGGCGGGCCCGCAACTGCTTTCCGATTCAAGAGGGAATCGGTTTTTTTGCTGCACACAACACTATACGGCAGACCGCTCAGGTGGGAAGAGGCGGTACAGAGCGGCTCTGGTTGGGGAAGCCAGAGAGCTATCACTCGCATCCCGGAGTCGGCTATTCTCAACTCAAGGCAAGGAGGAACACGTGGCGATTGGAACGCTGAGCGCAGCCAAACTCAAGAAGGTGCTGGCAGCCCTGGAAGGCAACTGGCAAGCCGAGATGGAGGGCTATCACACCTACCTCGCTCTGGCCGAGCGCGACGTTGAGCCGGTCCGCGCCCAGGTGCTGCGCCACCTGGCCGGAGCCGAATGGGAACATGCAGCCCTGTGGCACGGCCGCATTCTGGAGCTGGGCGGACCGGAGCCTGTCTACTCCGGCAAGCCGGGGGGCGAGGCCGACTCCCTGGCCGGTCGCGCCGGCGGCGTGCGCATGGCGCTGCGGCGCCTTGAGATTGAGGAGAGCCGCGCCATCGCCAGCTACGGCGAGCAACTGAAGTCTCTGGGCGACGAGGAATCGGTCGCCATTCTCGAACACGTCATCGAAGACGAGAAAGATCACTACCGCGAGCTTGGTTCGCTGTTGCGCGGCCACTATACCGCCCCTGCCGGCGCGCACACGATCAACGCCCAGGCGGTTCTGGATGAGATGCTGGCCAAGCGCGCCCAAGGCCGCAAGCAGCCGGGCAGTTGGATTGGGGACGCCATCTACGGAGTCAACGACGGGCTGGGCGCCATCTTCGGCATCGTCAGCGGCGTCAGCGGCGCCACCGCCGGCGACAGCAAGTACGTGCTTCTCGCCGGCCTGTCCGGCCTCATCGCCTCTGCGCTCTCGATGGGCTCAGGAGCCTACCTGGCCGCCAAAAGCGAGCGCGAAATCTATCACGCTGAACTGGCCCGCGAGCGGGAGGCCATCAAAATGAACGGCCCCGAAGCCCGCGAACTGCTCTCGCTCTACTACCAGGTGAAGGGCCTACCGGAAGAAGACGCGCAGCACATGGTCAACCACATCGCCAGCGACCCCGATCAACTGCTCCGCGCCCTGGCTGGCGAACGGCTGGGCACCAGCGAGGAAGCGCTGTCCAACCCCATGGTCTCGGCCAGTTCCGGCGCGCTTTCCACAGCCGTGGGCGCTGCCATCCCGATTATTCCGTTCTTCTTCCTGCACGGGATTGAGGCGGTGATGGCCGCCGCGATCATCTCGCTGGCAGCCCACTTTGCCGTCGGCGCAGCCAAGTCACTGATTACCGTCCGCTCCTGGTGGTCCTCCGGCCTGGAAATGACCGTCGTCGGCGCGCTCGAGGGCGCCGTCACGTACGGGATCGGTGTTCTGCTGGGCGCGGGCGGCATGTAAGTTACGGCCCGAATCCTCTTCCAGGGCAATGCCGTTAGAATGATTTTCGGCTCTTGCCCTGGGAGAAAATCTGTGCTGAAGAAGTCTGCTTGCCTCGTTGCTTTCACCGTCCTGCTGCTGTCGGGCGTCTCTGCCCTGGCCCAAGCCGCTGCCGACATCGCCATCGAGCGCGGCGTCACCATGAAGACCCGCGACGGCGTGACCCTGCGCGCCGACATCTACCGGCCTGTCGGCGAGGGCAGCTTCCCCGTTCTGCTGCAACGGACTCCCTATAACAAGGACAACGCCGCCGAGTTCGGGCGCAAGGCCGTTGCGCGCGGCTTCATGGTTGTGGTGCAGGATGTGCGTGGCCGCTTTACCTCGGACGGCGAGTGGTACACCTTCAAGCACGAGAGCGAAGACGGCTACGACGCCATCGAGTGGGCGGCGGCGCTGCCCCACTCGAACGGCAAGGTCGGCATGTTCGGCGGGTCCTACGTGGGAGCCACCCAGATGCTGGCTGCCATCAGCCATCCCCCGCACCTGGCCGGCATCTGCCCCGTGGTCACCGCCAGCAACTACCACGAGAACTGGACCTACCAGGGCGGCGCGTTCGAGCAGTGGTTTGACGAGTCCTGGACCTCGGGGCTGGCGCTCGACACGCTCAACCGGCTCTTCAAAGACGGGGACAATGCCCTCCTCGGCGACAAAGTGCTGCCGCTGACCAAATTTCCGGTGACCAATGCCAAGCTTGCCGCTGACCCCGCCGCACTGACACAGCAGGTCGCGTCCTACTTTGTCGATTGGGCCAACCATCCCACCTACGACAACTATTGGAAACAATGGTCCATCGAAGAGAACTTCCAGAACATCCAGGTGCCAGCGCTGACCATTGCTGCGTGGTACGACCTTTTCCAGGACGGCTCGCTGCGCAACTATCTTGGCATCAAGGAGCACGGAGGCAGCGAGGCGGCCCGCAAGGGGCAAAAGCTGTTGATCGTCGTCGGCGGACACGCGGGCAGCGGCCGCACCATCGGCACAGTCGATTTCGGTGTCGCGGCCGCCGAATTCGACGAGAACGACACCACGCTGGACTGGTACGACTATCTCTTCCAGGGCAAGCAGAATCAGTTTGCCTCGGCCGATCCAGTCAGGATCTTCGTGATGGGCGAAAATAAATGGCGCGATGAGCCTGCGTGGCCGCTGGAACGCGCCAGGGAGACACGGTACTTCCTGCACTCGGACGGGAAGGCCAACAGCAGCGCCGGCGATGGCGGGCTTTCGACGCTCACTCCCGAGTCGGAGGCAGCGGACAAGTTTGTATACGATCCGGCAAATCCGGCGCCGACGGTTGGCGGACCGCTCTGCTGCGACGGAGTTCACCTGCCCGCCGGACCGCTCGACCAGAAAGACGTCGAGAGCCGGCCGGATGTGCTGGTCTACTCCACGCCGCCACTCGACGAAGACCTCGAAGTCACCGGCCCGGTGACGCTGGACCTCTATGCGAAGTCTTCGGCCGTGGACACGGACTTTACCGGCAAGCTGGTGGACGTGTGGCCAAGCGGCTATGCGCAGAACCTGACAGAAGGAATTCTGCGCGCGCGCTACCGTGAATCGACTGAGACGGCCAAGCCCCTTGTGTCCGGCGCCGTCGTCCATTTGAAGGTTGATCTCTGGTCCACAAGCAACGTCTTCTTGAAGGGACACAGAATCCGGCTGGAGGTCTCCAGCAGCAACTTTCCGCGGTTTGATCGCAACCTGAATACCGGCAAAGACGCGGCTTCGGACTCGGTCTTCGTGAAGGCGACCAACAGCGTTCTGCACGATGCGGCTCATCCCAGCGCGCTGATGCTGCCGGTGGTGCCCAGGTAAAGCTTGAGAGCTAGAAGTTCCCGCGCCGCCAACCGCCCCAGCCGGATGCAGTCGGAGATGCCGATGCCGTCGTACGCGTTGCCGGCCAGCTTCAATCCCGGCAGCGCGGCGACGCGCTCGGCAATGCGCTGCTTGCGCTCCTGGTGGCCCACGGCATACTGCGCCATGGCCCGGCGCCAGCGCGACACTTGCGTATGCTCCGGCTCCGCGTCCGGGGGAAGCACCTTGGCTCCCAGAATCTCGCTGAGTTCCCGGCGCACGGTGGCCACCAGCGCTGCGTCGCTCTCGGCCAGCAGCGCCTCCTGCTTCATCCCGCCCAGAAAGGCGCGCAGCACCGCCTTGCCCTGCGGCGTGCGGCCGAGAAACTTGCGATGCACAAAGGTACAGGCCAGCATGGAGCGGCCCTCGATGGCCGGAACCAGGAAGCCGAAGCCATCGGGAAGCTCGCCGAGCTGGGTTTCGTCGTAGACCAGGTTGATGGTGATGGAGGAAGAGTAGGGAATGCCGCTCAACTCCTCGCCCAGTTGCTTATCTACCTGGCCAAGCATTGCGCCCGCGGCCCAGGCCGGGGAGGCAACGATGACTGAGTCGAACTGTTCCGTGTTCCCGCCCGCCTCGACCAGCCAGCCGTTTGCGGATTGGCTAAGGCCAGTGACGGGTGTGGAGAGCCGCACCCAGGCTGGATTGAGCCGCGCGGTCAGCGCATCCACAAACTGCTGCATCCCGCCACGCATGGCGGTGAAGATCGACCGCGGCCGGGGCGGGCCTTGAGCGGCAAAGCCGCCACTGCTGTGCGCAGCTTTGACTTTGGCTCTCATCTTGGCGTGCGCCGCCAGCATGCCGCGCGTCAGCGAGCCGTACTCCTCTTCCATCGCCACCAGCGCGGGCAGTACGGTGCGCGCGCTCAGTTGCGTGGCGTCGCCGCCGAAGATTCCCGACAGCAGAGGGTCGGCCAACCGTTCCACGGCCTCGGCGCCAAAGTGCCTCTCCACCAGTGTGGCGACCGCTTCGTCTGCCAGTCCGGTGGGCCGCGGCGGATGGAGCAACTCCAGACCCATGCGAATTTTTGTTTTCAAGCTAAACAGCCGCGTCAGCGCCGTGGGAATCAGCTTGGTGGGCACCAGGAACATCAGCCCGTCGGGAAGCGCCACCAGCCGGTTTTTCACCAGAATGTAGGTCTTACGGGCCGCGTCGTTCGAAGGAATCAGTTCGGCCCCAAGTCCCAGTTCGCGGCAAAGCTCAGCCGCTGCGGGCTTCTCGGTCAAAAACGAGTCCGGACCCCGCTCCAGAACCGCCCCATAAACGATCTCCGAGGACAGGGACCCGCCCAGCCGCTCCCGCGCTTCAAACAGCGTGTACTCTACCGCTGCCCCCGCCGCGCGCGCCTTTTCCAGTTCATAAGCGGCCGCCAGCCCCGCTATGCCACCGCCAATGACTGCTGTCCGCATCGTTGACCCCACTTGGTTATTACAACAGCTTTCTCCGTTGACCGCCGGACGTGAGAGGAATCTTAACGCTTTCCGCGGAAAACTGCTTCAGGAATTAGAATCAAGGAGATGGCCTGTTCGTCATGTGAGTTAAATCACATGCAAAGCGCCGATCATTGCTGCCGGGTGCTTAACCGCGGAGGAACTCAGGCCGCGCTACAATTGTTCCAGCCCGCGAGCCCGCCCGCCGAGTGGCTTCTTCCGTCATTCCCCTCGGGTACGTCCTGAAACAGGAGGCCCACCTTGACCGCCGAGTTGATTCACCGCCTGCATTTCGCCTTTACCATCACCTTCCACTATCTCTTTCCGCAACTGACCATGGGCCTGGCCCTGCTGATCGTGGTGCTGAAGTCGGTGGCGCTCAAGACCGGCAGCCAGCAGTGGGACCGCGCGGCGCGCTTCTGGGGCCGCATCTTCGCCATTAACTTCGTGTTCGGCGTGGTCACCGGCATTCCCATGGAGTTCGAGTTCGGCACCAACTGGGCGCGATTTTCCCGGCTCTCGGGCGGAGTGATCGGTCAGCCGCTGGCCATGGAAGGCGTTTTCAGCTTCTTTCTCGAGTCGGCGTTTCTGGGCCTGTTCCTGTATGGCGAGAAGCGCATCTCCAAGGTGATGCATTGGTTCTCTGCGGTGATGGTCTTCGCCGGGTCGTGGATCTCCGGCTTCTTCATCATCGTGACCGACGCCTGGATGCAGCACCCGGTGGCCTACGACCGGCTGCCGAATGGGCAGTTTGAAGTGCTCAGCTTCTGGCAACTGCTGCTCAATCCGTGGGCGCTGCTGCAGTATGCCCACAACATGACGGGAGCGGTTGTCACCGGCGCCTTTGTGATGAGCGCGGTGGGGGCTTTTTATCTGCTGGAGGGAATCAGGGAAGAGCAGGCGCGGATCTTCCTCAAGGTGGGCGTCATCGCCGGCGTAATCGCCTCCATCGCCATCATCTTTCCCACCGGCGACCTGCACGGCAAGTACGTGGCGCGCAATCAGCCGGCCGCGATTGCAGGGATGGAAGGGCTGTTCAAGTCCGAAGCCGGCGCGGGGATGGTGCTGATCGGTCAGCCGAACGAAGAGACCGGCGAAATCGACAACCCCATCGTGGTGAACGACGCGCTGAGCTTTCTGATTTACGGAACCACCAAGGCCGAAGTGAAGGGGCTGGACCAGATTCCGAGGGACCAGTGGCCGACGGCGCTGCCGCTGCTCTTCTACGCCTACCACATCATGGCCGGGCTGGGGACTTGGTTTGTGCTGCTGATGGTGGCGAGCGCATTCCTTCTTTGGCGCAACAAGCTATATACAGCGCCGTGGGCCCTCTGGGCACTGCTGTTGAGTTTTCCGCTCCCTTACATTGCCAACACCGCCGGCTGGATGACTGCCGAGCTGGGCCGCCAGCCCTGGTTGATCTACGGCCTGATGCGCACCAGCGAGGGCTATTCGAACACCGTCTCAGCCTCGAACGGCCTCTTCACGCTTCTGGGCTTTATGGGCCTCTATACATTGCTTGGCCTTTTGTTTACCGTTCTGATCTATCGCGAGATCAGTAACGGGCCGGAGTCAACCAGCGCGCATGAGAGTCACGCCGTTTAACGCGCCTGCGCACCTAGGAGTCTCATCATGATGGGTTTCATCTGGTTCTGGCTGGTAGCCGTGATGATCGTGGGCTACGTGGTCCTCGACGGCTTCGACCTTGGCGTGGGCGTGCTGCACCTGTTCCTGGTGCGCAACGAACAAGAACGGAGGACCACTCTCGCCAGCATCGGCCCGGTGTGGGACGGCAATGAAGTGTGGCTGCTGGCCGGCGGAGGCACGCTGTATTTTGCGTTTCCCCTGCTCTATGCCTCGGCCTTCAGCGGCTTTTATCTGCCGCTGATGATCGTACTGTGGCTGCTGGTGCTGCGCGGGGTGAGCCTTGAGCTGCGCAACCACACCGACGTGGGCGTCTGGCGCGCGCTGCTGGACGGGGTCTTCGGCCTGGCCAGCGGGCTGCTGACCATCTTCTTTGGCGCCGCGCTGGCCAACGTGCTGCGCGGCGTGCCGCTCCAGGCCGACGGCTACTTCTTTCTGCCGCTGTGGACCAACTGGCAGCCGGGCGTCCATCCCGGGATTCTGGATTGGTACACGGTGATCGGCGGACTGGTGGCGCTGGCGGCGCTCACGCTGCATGGAGCGCTTTGGCTGACCATCAAGACCGCAGGCGAACTGGAGCAGCGCGCCCGCCGCATCGTGAATCCGCTTTGGTTGCTCCTTGCGGCGCTTACCGTGGTGAGCCTAGTGGCTACCATCGCCGTGCGGCCGGCCAGCCTGAACAACTACTTTAATTACCCGTTCACCTTCATCATCCCCGTCGGCGTCATCGCTTCGCTGGCGGCCATCTGGTTCTTCAACCGCAAGCTCCAACCGATGAAAGCATTCCTCTCTTCCTGCGGCTACCTGTTCTTCATGCTGGCCGGGGCGTGCTGGGGACTGTATCCAACCCTGCTGCCCGCAACCACCGGCGCGGACCGCGACATTACCATGAGCAACGCCATCTCCGGGCCGCACACGCTGGCGGTCGGCCTCGCGTGGTGGGGATTTGGAATGGCGCTGGCCGTCTCGTATGTAGTCTTCGTCTACAGCAAGTTCCGGGGCAAGGTGGATATCGACTCCGCGGGTCATTAACCAGGTGCAGACGCAAGATGGGCCGGAGAATCGAGAGTAAGCCCCCCATCTTCCGGCCCATTTCTTTTTGACTTGCGAGCTTGCTTAGATGTTGACCAGCGGGTACAACTCCGGCTGGCATACAGCCGCCGGTTCGTTCTCTTCCCGCGGCGCCCAATTCTTGGGTTGATAGATGCAGCAGGGCTCCTGGGCCAACGGATCGCCGGTGAGGGCGTAGGCGCGGGCGCGCGAGCCGCCGCAGATTTCTTTGTATTCGCAGGCGCCGCACTTGCCTTCGAGCTTGCTGGTATCGCGCAAGGACTTGAAGATGGGCGCCTCGCGATAAATCTCAGCCAGCGGCGTTTCGCGGATGTTGCCGGCGTGGATGGGCAGGAATCCGCTGGGATAAACATTGCCCACATGCGAAATGAACATGAAGCCCTTGCCGTCGTTGACCCGGCGTGTGGCCCAGCTCGCGGTGCGCGTCTTGGCGTCGGCGGTTGGCGCGCCGGGCTCGTAGGTATGGTTGGCTGCCGCGGTTCCAGGCTGGCCATGGGGGTGGCCGGAACCGTGGCCCATCTTGCGCTCTTCCAGGTTGTGCTGCAGCAGGTAGCGGCGGTAGTGCATGGCTTCCGTGGTCTTGATCTGGAAGCTCACCCGGTGCGACAGCTCGTAGATTTTGCCGAAGACCTGCTCGAATTCCTCGCCCGAAAGCAGGTCGCCCAACTGGCCGCGGCCCACCGGAACCAGGAAAAAGACGTTCCACATGACGATGGCCAGCTTTTCGAAGAGGGCGCACAGGTTATCCAGATCGTGCGCGTTGTGGCGGCTGATGGTGGAGTGGACCTGGATAGGAATACCCGCCTCGTTGGCCCATTCGATGGCCTGGATGGTGCGCGCCCACGCGCCGGGCAGGCCGCGGAAGTTGTCGTGAATCTCCGGAGTCGAGCCGTCCAGCGAAATGCCCAGCCGCACCAGCCCGGCCTCTTTCAGCTTGAAGATCGCGTCGCGCGTCAGCAGCGGTGTGGCAGAAGGTGTGAGCGCCACCTGAACGCCCTTGCCGGCTGCGTAGCTGATCAGTTCGAAGACGTCCTTGCGCTTCATGGGATCGCCGCCGGTAAACACGAAGATGGGCACGCCCATCTCGGCGATCTGGTCGATAAGTGCTTTGCCTTCTGCGTTGGTGAGCTCGTCCGGGTGGGCAATGGGCTGTGCGGCGGCGCGGCAATGCTTGCAGGCCAGGTCGCAGGACTGGGTCACTTCCCAGATGGCCAGAAAAGGCGTTTCGTCAAAATTAAGCCCGCCGCGCGCGGGAATATTGTGCATGGGTTGCATGGGACCTCCACAAAAATCGCGGTGTGCCTGCCCAGGAGGAGGATCAGCAGCGGCGGGGGAACGCCACGATTCTGATTTAGAAGACCACCGGGAACAGGGGCCGGGATGTGATTGGGATCACTTCACTCGTCCAACTGCGGACCAGCGCCTCGACCTGCGACCTTTCGTAACTGGACAAAAGTCCAAAACGGGAACAAAATCCTATCCCTAGTCTCAGACAGGTCGCCAAGTGCGCCTCTCCGGGGCTAGAGTAAGGGTCATTGGTGCGCCGGGCAGAGAACTGATCTGCCTTGGCAGAGTGATTTCGATCACTTCGCTCTGTGCCTCGGGGCACCGCAATCCGAGATGGTCTCTGCCAGAGTATGGCCGCACCTCCAGGAGGTTCCCATGGCCACCCCAATGAAGCCAGGTTGGAGCAAACCCTCCACCGTCCTCTTCGCTACCGAGATCCCCGCCAACGAGAAAGCGTTTGCCTACGCGCTTGCGCAAGCCACGGAATTCGGCGCGGATCTCATCCTCTTTCACGTCTATGACACCCTGGTCGTAGCCGCATCGGAAACCTCGGGCATCCGCTACTACGATTACGCTGCCGCGGCGCGGTCCGAGATGCAGCATCTGGAGCCGTTGGCCAGGCGGGTCCGCGATGCCGGCATCCGCTGCGAGGTCGTGGTGCGCCCCGGCCTCGCCGCCGACCAGATTCTTGCCTTCCTGCGCGAGCGCGAGATCGACCGCGTGGTCATGGGCACTCACTCTCCGGGCCCTATTGGCAAGCTGCTGGTGGGTTCGGTGGCCGAGGCCGTGCTGCGCACCGCCAGGGTTCCGGTCTACATCGTCGGCCCCGATGTGGTGGATGGCTCGGTCCGCAACTTCGCCACACGCACCATCCTCTGCGCCGTGAGCCTGCTTGAGACCAGCTATGTGGTGGTCGGCTTTGCCGCTGAACTGGCCGCCCAGCACAATGCGCGCCTCGTCCTGCAGCATGTGATCCGGCCGCAGGAGCGCGCTGAAGTGCTCGCGGGACGTTCCATTGACCAGATTGAAGCCG
>Ga0302320_10005666_pt1 | contig 27937 bp, 26 predicted proteins | sample Bog_T0_3_FD_202130 | JGI IMG/M metagenome (GOLD analysis project Ga0302320, IMG submission 202130) | Peat permafrost microbial communities from Stordalen Mire near Abisko, Sweden - Bog_T0_3 | ecosystem: Environmental > Terrestrial > Soil > Wetlands > Peat | place: Sweden: Abisko, Stordalen Mire...
CGCATTCGCTACGCGATGCGAGCCGACCCTGCCCCTCCAGGGGAGGGTAAGAATACATCACCGCGATTTCACATCAGACTTCGGCGCCTCAGCGTCGGCACATCATCCCGCTGCAGCGGCGAGGGCACCAGCACCGGCTGCAATGCCGGAATCAGCCGGGTGCGTTCGCGGTGCGCCGGGATCGCGCGGTATACCTGCTTGGTGGCCTCCACGATATGCACGCCGGCGAACGGCAGCGACAGCGCCGCGCCGACGCGCTCCCACGCCATCGCGGAGCGCAGGAACCAGCCGCCGCGGACCGGCGGCATGAACAGCGCCTCGCCCCACGCCGTCGGGGTGAACCAGGTCTGCCGCAGCAATTGGGTGATCTGCGAGCGTGAATAGGGCCGACCGTGCCCGAACGGGGTGGCGTCGGTGCGGGTCCAGACCCCGCGCCGGTTTGGAATAATGGCCATCACCCGACCCGACGGCGCCAGCACCCGCCACACCTCGCGCAGCAGCCCTTCGGGATCGTCGGACATTTCCAGCGCATGAACCATCAGGATGCGATCGACGGCGGCATCGGGCAGCGGCAGCGAAAACTCATCGACCAGCGTTGCCAGCGTCGGCCGCGCCGTCGGCCATTTCAGCACGCCCTGCGCCGCCGGCATGAAGGCGATGCAGCGCTCACTGTCCTCGCGGAACAGGCCGAGATACGGGGTGGGATAGCCGAGACCGAGCACGCGCTGGCCCTGCGCATTCGGCCAGCGTGCCTGAATGCCGCGATTGATCAACCGCCGCGCCACGATGCCGAGGCGCTGCGAATAGAAATCGCGGAGATCGATGACGTCGATGGTCATGGAACTCAATCTAACACGCCGCGGCCCCCGCATGGGCGCCGAATATCGCATTGCTCAATCGGCGTTAACGCCATATTTCATGGCCATATAGGGCTGTGCTAGCGTTCCCGCACCTTGAGGGATCATGGAGATATCAATGACTGCCGAAATTCGCCTGTTCCCCTGCCTCACCGATAATTTCGGCATCCTGATCCACGATCCTGCGACGGGGGCGACTGCCTCGATCGACGCGCCGGAAGCGGCCCCGATCGAGAAAGCACTGGAGCGCGAGGGCTGGAAGCTGACGGATATTCTGGTCACCCATCATCATGGCGACCATGTCGGCGGCATCGCCGAGCTGAAGCCGAAATACGGCTGCCGCGTGGTCGCGCCGCACGACAAGTCGGCCAAGATCGCCAATGTCGATGTGCGCGTCGGCCAGGGCGACGTCGTCAAGGTGGGAGAGCTGTTGGCGCGGGTGCTGGAAACGCCGGGCCATACGCTCGACCACATCAGCTACGTGTTCGACGGCGAGAAGGCGCTGTTCGCCGCCGACACGCTGTTTTCGATCGGCTGCGGCCGGGTGTTCGAGGGCAACTATCCGATGATGTGGGACTCGCTGCTCAAGCTGCGCGCGCTGCCCGACGATTTCAAACTCTATTGCGGCCACGAATACACCGCGGCCAACATCAAATTCGCCCTCACGGTCGAGCCTGACAATGCCGATCTGAAGGCGCGGGCCGAACAGGTGAAACGGCTGCGCGCCGAGGGGAGGCCTACGGTTCCCTCGCTGCTCGGGGAGGAGAAGAAAGCCAATGTGTTCCTGCGCGCCGACGAACCCTCGGTCGCAGCCAGCGTGCGGATGAAAGGCAGGAGCGCCGCCGAGGTGTTCACCGAATTGCGCGAGCGCAAGAACAAATCCTGAAAGGACAAGTCCTGATGGTTGATGCGCCGACCGCAGCCGACATGATCGCCCGGCTCGAATTGAAACCGCATCCCGAGGGCGGGCATTATCGCGAGACCTTTCGCGACACCCGCACCGACGGCAATGGACGCGCCTTCTCGACCGCGATCTATTTCCTGCTGGCGCGCGGCGAGTGCGCGCACTGGCATCGCATCGACGCCGTGGAGGTCTGGCATTATTACGCCGGCCACGCCCTGAGCCTGCAGATTGCCCATGACGGCGGCACCAAGCACGCGGTCAGGCTCGGGCCCGACGTCGCCGCAGGCGAGCGACCGCAGGCGATCGTCCCCGCGCAGGCCTGGCAGTCGGCCGAATCGACCGGCGACTGGACCCTGGTCGGCTGCACCGTCGCGCCCGGATTCGAATTTGCGAAATTCGAACTGGCGCCGAAGGGGTGGGAGCCAACGGACCAAACAACTACGTCATTCCGGGGCACGCGTTAGCGTGAACCTCAGATGTGCAATTGCACATCGGGGAATCTCGAGATTCCGGGTTCGCTGCGCGCCCCGGAATGACGGCGAAGATACATCACCGCTTCCACATCATGTCCCGCGCCGCAATCAGACCGCCGCCGGCGATCAGCACCGCGGCAATCGCGATATTCGCACTCGGCTTGGCAAAGCCCGCCAGAATCAGAAACGCGGTCGAGAGCAGCGGCGTCGCGTAGGACGCAGCCCCGAGCACCCGGATGTCGCCGCGCTTCATCCCGATATCCCAGGCATAAAAGGCGGCGCCGACCGGCCCAATGCCGAGCGCCGTGATCGCCAGCCATTGGCCTGATGTATCCGGCCAGAGCGTGGTCTCGAGAAGGCCATGCACGGCGGCGGCAAGCAGCGCGGTCACGAGGCAAAAGCCCGCGACCGCGTCGGTCGGCACCGATTTGAGCTGGCGCGACATCACCGAATAGATCGCCCACACAAAGGCTGCGACAAACGCCGCGATCAGTCCGGGCAATTGGCCCTGCGCAAAGCCAGTGGCATTGCCGGCAAACAACAGCACCGTGCCGACCAATCCGAGCAGGGCGCCGATGATATGGTGCGGCAGCAGCCGCTCGCCCGGGAGAACAGACGAAAACAGCACGATCAACAGCGGCCACAGATAATTCAGAAGGCCGGCTTCAGCCGGCGGCGCAAACCGCAGCGCCAGGAAATACAGCGCGTGGTAGCCGAACAGGCCCCCGACCCCGACGATCCATGCCAGCGGTTGCTGCCGCAAGGCGCGGACCGCCTGCGGCCGGCCGATCCATGTCAGCGATCCTACCCCCGCGCCGATCGCGAATGACATGGCCGCCAGCTGAAAGGCAGGGATCTTTCCCGTCGCCACCGTGAGCACCGCCAGCAGCGACCACATCAGGATCGCGGTCAGTCCGATCAGCGTCGCGGTGCGGGAGCTCATGGGACTCGCCATTCCGGGGCGCGAGGGAACCGAGCGAACCCGGAATCTCGAGATTCCGGGTTCGATGCTTCGCATCGCCCCGGAATGACGGCACAAAACGTCACACCATATACTGCCCGCCATTGATCGAGAGCGTCGAGCCGGTGATGGCGCCGGCCTCGTCCGCGGCGAGGAACAGCACGGTGCGCGCGACTTCCTCGGGCTCGCCGAGGCGGCCGGTCGGGATCAGCGGCAGGATGCTCTTCTCCAGCACTTCCTTCGGCACCGCCTGCACCATCTCGGTGTTGATATAGCCGGGGCAGATCGCATTCACGGTGATACCGCCCTTGGCGTTCTCCAGCGCGAGCGCCTTGGTGAAACCGACATCGCCGGCCTTGGCGGCCGAATAATTGACCTGGCCGAACTGACCCTTCTGGCCGTTGATCGAGGAGATGTTGATGACGCGGCCGAATTTTCGCGCGCGCATGCCCTCGATCACCTGTCGCGTCATGTTGAACAGCGAGCCGAGATTGGTGTTGATGACCGCATTCCACTGCTCCAGCGTCATCTTGTGGAAGGCGCCGTCGCGGGTGATGCCGGCATTGTTGACGAGCACCTCGACCGGCCCCAGATCGGCCTCGACCTGCTTGACGCCGGCGGCGCAGGCGTCGAACGAACTGACGTCCCATTTGTAGACGGGGATGCCGGTCTCGGCCTTGAATTTTTCCGCCGCGGCCTCATTGCCCGCATAGGTCGCCGCCACCTTGTAGCCGGCGGATTTCAGCGCCTTGCTGATTGCAGCCCCGATGCCCCGCGTTCCCCCCGTCACCAACGCAACACGTGCCATGATCGTATCCTTCCCTTGGCGTTTTTTGAACTACACTTTTTGTTTGTAGCTTCGAATAAAGCGGGCCGTTTGACCAACATCAAGAAATAAAAACGCCCGGCGTTCCGCCGGGCGTTTCATCATAAGCCTTAACTTTGCAGTTGCGAGATGATCTTTTCATCACGCCGCGCCGCATGATTAGTCGCGTGCAATGCACATGGCGATGCCCATGCCGCCGCCGATGCACAAGGTGGCGAGGCCCTTCTTGGCGTCGCGTTTTTGCATCTCGTGCAGCAGCGTCACCAGCACGCGCGCGCCGGAAGCGCCGACGGGGTGGCCGATCGCGATCGCGCCGCCGTTGACGTTGACCCTGGAGGTATCCCAGCCCAGGTCCTTGTTGACCGCGCAGGCCTGCGCCGCGAAGGCTTCGTTGGCCTCGATCAGATCGAGATCACCGACGCTCCAGCCGGCCTTTTTCAGCGCGGCGCGGGAAGCCGGGATCGGCCCGGTGCCCATGATCTTCGGATCGACGCCGGCCTGGCCCCAGGACACGATGCGGCCCAGAACCTTCTTGCCTTCCTTGGCCGCCTGTTTGGCGGTCATCAGCACCACCGCGGCGGCGCCGTCATTGATGCCCGAGGCGCTGCCGGCGGTGACGGTGCCGTCCTTCTCGAAGGCCGGCCGCAGCTTGGCCATTGCTTCGATAGTGGCGCCGTGGCGCGGATATTCATCGGTATCCACCACGATGTCGCCCTTGCGGGACTTGATGGTGACCGGGACGATCTCGTCCTTGAACTTGCCGCCCTTCTGCGCGGTCTCCGCCTTGTTCTGCGAGGCGACCGCGAACTCGTCCTGCTGGGCGCGGGTGATCTGGTACTGCCGGGCGACGTTCTCGGCGGTATTGCCCATGTGATAGCCGTTGAAGGCATCCCACAACCCGTCCTTGATCATGGTGTCGACGAATTCGACCGGTCCCATCTTGACGCCGCCGCGCAGATATTGCGCGTGCGGGGCCATGCTCATGGATTCCTGGCCGCCGGCGACGACGATTTCGGAATCGCCGTTGAGCAGCGCCTGATAGCCCAGCGCCACGGTGCGCAGGCCGGAGCCGCAGAGTTGATTGACGCCCCAGGCCGGGCTTTCCACCGGGATGCCGGCGGCGATCGAGGCCTGGCGGGCCGGGTTCTGGCCCTGCGCCGCGGTCAGGATCTGGCCCATGATCACCTCGGAAACGCGGCCCGGCTCGATGCCCGCCCGCTCCAGTGCGGCCTTGATGGCGATCGCGCCGAGGTCGTGGGCCGGCATGGTGGCGAATACGCCGTTGAAACTGCCGACCGGGGTGCGGGCGGCGCTGACGATGACGACATCGTCTGACATGGACATCTCCTAAAGGTTGAAGTTCTTTTTGAGCTAAGTTCTTGGGCTTGGGGGCCTGATGGCAGGCCGGATTGGCGGGCCAGTCTCTCCCTTTATCCTGTTAACGGAGTTGAGGCATGTCAATCGCCCCGGGGCCGAAATCTCGCCGCAGCGCATTCAAAATAGCGTTGCTGGCGGTTTCGAGAGCAGTGCCCATGCCTTCGAATTAACCTTGTCGCACAAAACGGTAGCCGAAGTCAGTTGAAAATGCTTACTTTGTTGCGTTGCGTTGTCCGTCGACCCTTCGGCGATGCCGTCGGGTTCCCTTGTCCTCGGTGTGCATGTGTGAGCCATGGCGAAATCAGACCAACCCACCACGATCAAGAAATATGCGAACCGGCGGCTGTATAATACCGGTACCAGCACCTATGTGACGCTGGAGGACCTCGCTTCCATGGTGAAGGATGGCGAGGATTTCCTCGTCTACGACGCCAAGACCGGCGACGACATCACCCGCTCGGTGCTGGCGCAGATCATCTTCGAGCAGGAAAACAAGGCGGGGCAGAATCTGCTGCCGACCACTTTCCTGCGGCAGCTGATCCGGTTTTATGGCGACAGCATGCAGATGGTGGTGCCGAAATATCTGGAGCAATCGATCGACACGCTGACCCGCGAGCAGGAAAAATTCCGCAAGCAGCTCACCAACACCTTCTCCGGCACGCCCTTTGCCCCGCTCGAGGAACACGTTCGCCGCAACATGGAATTGTTTCAGCAGACCTTCTCGATGTTCAAGCCGTTCGTCCCGCCGCGGGGCGGAACGGCCGTCACGGCCGAGCCGGAAAAAACTTCGGAGCCGGCGCCGGAAGACGACAACATCGACGAGCTTCGCCGGCAGATGAAGGAAATGGCGGATCGTCTCGAGCGGATGTCGAAAGAGCCGAAGAAGGAAGAGTAGTTGTTTCGCGCGTCGTCCTCGCGAACAACCTTCAATCGTCGTCCCTGCGAAAGCAGGGACCCATAACCACCGACATTAGTTGTCGCAGAATATCTCTCCCAGCATCATTCAACCGATGAGACACGGCGTATGGGTCGCTGCTTTCGCAGGGACGACGCCGAGAGATATTCACCCCGCCGCCGGCACTACCGCTTCGGCTGCCGCGCCCCAGGGCCGCGTCGAGGACGCAAGTCCGATCAGCCGGCCCTGGATGAAGTCGCAGCCCCAGTCGCGCAGCATGATCGCGGATTCCTCATCCTGCACCCATTCGGCGACCGTCTTGATTTCCAGCCGCCGCGCCAGATCGATCAGCGTCTGCACGAAGGCGCGGTCGTCGGCCGAGCGCGCGATGTTCTGCACGAAGGCGCCGTCGATCTTGACAATATCGACGCCGAGCTTGCGCAGGTTGCGGAACGAGGTGTAGCCGGCGCCGAAATCGTCGATCGCGATCCGGCTGCCGAAATTCTTCAGCCGGGTGACGAAGCCTCTGAGATCATCGATATCCTGGATCGCGACGGTTTCGGTGATTTCGACGATCAGCCGTTCGGCGACGCCCGGATGCGCCCGCATCAGCGATTCGATCGAGGCCCACCAGTCCGGGTCCATCGTGGTGTCGGGCGAAATGTTGAGGCTGAGCTGCACGTTCGGCGACGCCGCCAGTTCAGCCACCACGAGCTCGAGCACGCGGTGATCGACCAGCCGGATCAGGCCGAGCTTTTCGGCCACCGGGACGATATCGGGCGCCAGCAGCACCCGTCCGTCGTCCTGTTCCATCCGGATCAGGCATTCGTGGAACGCCGCCTTGCGCGAGCGCGCCTCCACCACCGGCTCGAACGCCATCACGATGCGGCGCTCGTTGAGCGCGGTGACGATCTCGTCGGTGACGCGGATGTTGACGCGGCGCTGGGCGTCGCGCTCGACATTCGGACGCCACAGCGAGAACGACCCGGCGCGGCGGCGCTTGGCGGTATCGAGCGTCTCGTGGGCGCGGTTGATCGCCTCCTCGGCGCTGCGCGCATAGCGCGGCACGCTGACGGCGCCGATCGACACCGTGACCGAGACCGGGCCGGATTTGGTCGGCACCACGTCGTCGCGAATCCCGGCCAGAAAGCGCTCGGCCGCGACATTGACGTCGTCGACGGTGCAGTTCTTCAGGATCAGCCCGAATTTGTTGCCGGAGAAGCGGCCGAGCACGTCGCCGCCGCGCAGGCGGCTGCGGATCCGGCTCGCCACTTCCGAAATCACCGCATCGGCGACATCGAAGCCGAAGGCGTCGTTGATGCGCGCCAGATGATCGATGCCGATCAGCATGAAGGCGCAGGAAGAGCGGAAGCGCGTGGTCTCCTCGATCGCCTCGGCCAGCGATGCGATCAGATGGGTGCGATTGAGCTCGCCGGTCAGGGGGTCGTGCCGGGACAACTTCACGAGCTGCTCGTCGCGGGCGTGGCGCTCGTTGTTGACGCGGACGACGCCCTGCGCACGCGCGGGCTTGCCGTCGGCGCCGGCGAACCAGCAACCTGTTTCCTCGATCCAGAGCACGGGGGCGGAGGTCGAGGTCCGCACGCCATATTCGATGCGGTAGGGCGCGCCGTCGCCATCATGGGCGAGCGGCGAATGACCGAGCGCGTCGATCCGGATCGAGCGCTCGGGCTCGATCAGTTTCGAAAATGCCGCGCCGCTCGCCAATGCCGCTGGCGGGATATCCGGAAAGACCGCGTCAAGATGCTCGCTCCAGGAAATCGCGTCGGTGACGAGGTCCCAGACGAAGGCCGCCTGGCCGAGCGAGGCCAGGATGCTCGATGCTTGTGGAAGCACGGATGTCAAAGTCGCCTCGTTTCAGGACACTGCCGGGTGATTCCCGATCTAGGATACCGCCTGTTTCGGTTCCGACCCTAGGCAAAGTTGTTAAATAATCCGCAAACCATGTTGCTGAGCCGCCCGGAACGATGCGCCGCCGGCCGGCATAACTCTTGCGATAGGTAATTATACGGGCACATTCCGTCCCGAAACGTGACAGTTCAACCGGATTTCGATTGGCGATGTCAGGCAGCGATCAATCAGCACAGACGGTAGATGACGGCGTCGTTTCGGATACGAGGCCGGCCTGCGTTGCGCTGGTGCCGGTGGTCCCGACGGCGCAATGGTCGCATGGCCCGATCCAGCCATTGCCCCGGCCCAACTCGACCTTCGTCACGCAGTTGATCGCCACCGCCGAGCAGGTGCCGCAAACCCGCGGCCTGCGGCGGGCAACGACCGCCGATGCGCTGACCGCCTACCGGGCGAACCAGCATCCGCTGCAGCGCGCCGGGATCCGGACGCGGCAAATCATCTGAAAACGCCGTTCAGCGTGGCGGCGACTCGGGCGACGGCGGCGAACCGCTGCCCGGTTGCAATTCGGGAGATGCGACCTCCGGCGACGGTTCGGCTGGCGTCACCGCCGCCTCCGCGGCCTTGGGCTCGGGATGATCGAGCAGCCCGGATTCGGCGACCGCGGCCGCAGCCGGCATCGCCGGCGCCGGTGGAACTGGCGGCGGCGGCGCTGGATCGAAGCGCGGTTCGGCCGCGACCTCGGCTTGTCGCGCCGCGCGACCGGAGACTGCGGGGCGTGAGGCCACCGCCATTCCGCGCCGCGCCCGCAGCGCGATGCCCGACAGGAAATCCGCCAGCGCCAGCAGCGCCAGCAGGAAATAGGTCGAACTGCCGAATGGCGGCAGCAACGCGAATTCAGCGCCGGCGCCACACAGCACCAGCAGCGAAAGCAGATGGTCGGTGAGATATTTGGCGCCGGGACGCGCGCCCTTGATGACCTCGCACAGCAGCAGCAGGATGCCGAGCGCGAGCAGGACATCGCTCAGCGACACCGGCCACGACGTACCCGACGGCAGCGGCAACGCGAACAGCGGCGCGGCGAACGAGACGTCGCGCATCAGAAAGGCGATGATGTTGTAGATCGCCAGCGGAATCAGAAGAAGCGGAAAACCGACCATCGACATCGGTGAGGCCTTCTTTGCAAGCACGAGCGAACCATCCGGTTCGCGGCAGAGACCGTCTTACCCCACTCGTTGGCCGAATTCAGGCAGAGACGCCCAACGCGCCTTCCGAACCCCCGCTTTCCTCAGGAATCCTTCTTGGCCCTGAGGACCTGACGGCCCTTGTACATGCCGGTCTTCAGGTCGAGATGATGCGGGCGGCGCAATTCGCCGGAATCCTTGTCCTCGGCATAGGTCGGCTTCTTCAGCGCGTCCGCCGAGCGGCGCATGCCACGCCGCGAGGGCGATGTTTTTCTTCTGGGAACGGCCATGTCGGTATCCTCTAGGGGTGTTGTCGGGGGCATCGTCCGCAAACGGACGGCTGAAGCGTGTTGGCGCGAGCGCAAATGCCGATAAGGCCGCGCTTATAGAGGATGGAATGCTCCAAAGCTAGGGCGGCGGGCAGCCAAATCGGCGCAAAATTGGCTCAAAAGCTGCGATTTTCGCTCCAGCATCGCTGCAATTCCGAAGCCTGCGCGCGCGCCGTATAGGTCCCTGCCAGACGGCGCAGCCCGGGGCCGGGGTTGCGGGCGCTGCGCCTGACCGGATTGGGCAGGATCGCCGCCAGCGTCGCCGCCTCGCGCGGCGACAGCACTGACGCGCCATGGCCGAAGGCGAAGACCGCGCCGGCCTGCGCGCCGAACTGGCCGGATGGGCCGAGCTCGGCGATGTTGAGATAGATTTCCAGGATGCGCTGCTTTCCGAGCACCAGGTCGATCCACAGCGCCAGCGGCAATTCCAGCGCCTTGCGCACCACGCTGCGGCCCGGCCACAGGAACAGGTTTTTCGCCACCTGCTGGGTGATGGTGGAGCCGCCGCGGGTCACCTCGCCGTCCTCGGCATCGTCGATGACGTCGCGCAGCGCGCCCCAGTCGACGCCGTGATGGCTGCAGAATTTGGCGTCCTCGGCGCCAATCACCGAGCGCGGCAGCGCCGGCGAAATCGCACTGAAATTGATCCATTGCCGCGACACCGGTGCTCCCGTGAGCCAGCGCCAGGCCATCAGCGTCGAAACCGGATGACCGAGGCGATAGAGCGGCGCAAGCAGGTACGGCAGCAACAGCACGGCCAGCAGGATCAGGAGCACATTTCGGGCAACGCGCAAAATCAGCGTTTCTGGTTCGGGGCGCCGGGCGCCGACGGATCATGGGCGGGCAGCATGATATCTCGCTGATCGTTCCGGCTTTTTCCAGCGGTTTTAAGGCGCCGCCCGACCCGCCCGCGGGAATTGACGAAGCCGGTGCCATAACCGATTGTCCGGCCACATCGACCGGGAGCTGTTTTTGATGACGGGTAGCACTGCAACACCAGATTTTGCCAAACGACTGGACCGGACCGCGGAAGAGACCGAAGCCCTGCTCGGCAGGCTGCTGTCGGATGCGCTCTTGCCCGACGAAATCGCGCGGCCGAAGCGGCTGATGGAGGCGATGCGCTATTCGAGCCTCGGCGGGGGAAAGCGGCTGCGGCCGTTCTTGGTGGTCGAGAGTTCCGCCGTGTTCGGCGTTGCGCGCGAGGCAGCACTGCTGGCCGGCGCCGCGCTCGAATGCATTCACTGCTATTCGCTGGTTCACGATGACCTGCCGGCGATGGACAACAGCGATTTGCGCCGGGGGCGGCCGACACTGCACAAGAAGACCGACGACGCCACCGCGATCCTGGCCGGCGACGGGCTGTTGACGCTGGCCTTCGACATCATCAGCCGCGACGAGATCCACAGCGATCCGACCGTGCGCCTGCTGCTGACGCGGGCGCTGGCGCGGGCTTCGGGAATCGGCGGCATGGTCGGCGGCCAGATGCTCGACCTCGCCGGCGAGGGCCGGTTCGGCGACCGCGAGCCGGTCGACGTCGCGCGGCTGCAGCAGATGAAGACCGGCGCGCTGTTGCGCTATGGCTGCATCGCCGGCGCCATCCTCGGCCAGTCGTCGGCGAAAGAATATCAAGCGCTCGACGACTACGGCCGCGCGCTCGGCGAAGCCTTCCAGATCGCCGACGACCTGCTCGACGTCGAGGGCGATGCGGCGGCACTCGGCAAGCAGACCGGACAGGACGCAGCACTCGGCAAGACCACCTTCGTCACCCAGCTCGGCATCGACGGCGCCAAGGCGCGCCTGCGCGATCTCGTGGCGCGCGCCGATGCGGCGCTCTCGATTTTCGGCGCCAAAGGCGAAGTGCTGCGCACCGCCGCGCGGTTTGTCGCGGAGCGCAAGAATTGACGCCGGACACGATCGGCAAGGAATTCGAGGAAGCGCTGCTTCGATTCAGGAAGAGGCCGAAGCCGGTCCGCGTGGTCTATGCGCGTCCACGCACCTTCATTGCGATCGCGCTGGGCATCGTGGCATTCTTCATGCTGCCGGGTTCGCTGCGGCTGGTGACGCGGCTCTTGATTTCCTGGGACATCTTCGTCGCGCTGTATCTGGTCCTCGTCTACACCATGATGTATCGCTGCGGGCTGGCCTATATCAAGCGCAACGCCGTGCTGCAGGACGACGGCCGCTTCCTGATCCTGCTGGTGACCGGGTTCGGCGCCTTTGCCTCCATCGCCGCGATCGTGTTCGAACTCGGCACCACCCAGCACAGCGCACCGGGACTGGCGTTTGCAACGCTCACCATCGCGCTGTCGTGGGTCACCGTCCACACCACCTTCGCGCTGCATTACGCCCATGACTATTACCGCGGCGCCAAGCCCGGCGGCTTGCAATTTCCGAGCGGCGACACCCATGACCATGCCGACTACTGGGATTTCGTGTATTTCTCGTTCGTGATCGGCATGACCGCGCAGGTCTCCGATGTCGGCATCACCGACAAGACCATCCGCCGCACCGCCACCGCGCACGGCATTGTTTCGTTTGTCTACAACACCGCGCTGATCGCGCTGATGGTGAATATCGCGGCCAGTGCGATTTGATGTCGAAGATTGTCATTCCGGGGCGATGCCAACGGCATCGAACCCGGAATCTCGAGATTCCGGGTTCATGCTTCGCATGCCCCGGAATGACAATAGCAACAGGAACACGGCATTGACGCCGCCGCCGGTCCGGGCAAATTGGCGCGGCACAGGAATTCAACACCGTGGAAGCCAAGTTCCAGATTTTTCTGATCCTGCTGGCGGCGCTGGCGGGCACCGCGCTGTTGGCGCGGCGGATCAATGTCGCGCCGGCGATCCTGCTGCTGTTGGTCGGCATCGCGCTCGCCTTCGTGCCGGGAATGCCGAGCCTGGAATTGCCGCCCGAGCTGGTGCTGCTGGTGGTATTGCCGCCGCTGATCTATTCGGCCAGCGTCGCCATGAGCTGGCGCGAATTCAAAAAGAATCTGCGGCCCATCATCCTGCTGGCGGTCGGCTGCGTGATTTTCACCGCCTTTCTGGTCGCGGCCGTGACCCATTATCTGATCGGGCTGCCGTGGAATGTCGGCTTTCTGTTAGGCGCCATCGTCGCACCGCCGGACGTGGTGGCGCCGCTGGCGATCGCTCGCAAGCTCGGGCTGCCGCGCCGCATCCCCGTCATCCTGGAAGGCGAGGGACTGGCGAACGACGCCACCGCGCTGATCCTGTACCGCTTCGCGGTGGTGGCGATTTCGACCGGAACGTTCTCGCTGCCGGAAGCCACCGGCATGTTCGGCGTCATCGTCACCGGCGAGGTGCTGTTCGGCACGGCGGTGGGTTGGCTCTCGCTGCGGGCGCGGCACCATTCCCGCGATTCGCAGATCGAGATCACGCTGTCGCTGATCACGCCCTACATCGCCTACTGGGTGCCCGAGCATTTCGGCGGCTCCGGCGTGATCGCGACCGTCGCCTGCGGGCTCTATATGAGCTGGAACGGGCCACTGTTGATTTCTTCGGCGACGCGGCTGCAGGGCATCTTCTTCTGGGATCTCGTGATCTATCTGATCGAGGGCCTCTTGTTCCTGCTGACGGGATTCCAGATGCGGCTGTTGTTCGATAAATCGAAGGAGTTTCCGCTTGCCGACATCCTGTCGGCGACCGCGCTGGTCGCCGCGGTCATCATCGTCGCGCGTTTCGCCTGGGTCTATCCCGCCACCTATCTGCCGCGGATGTGGATCAATCGCCATGGCATTCGCGATCCGGCGCCGACCTGGCGCGCGACCTTCGTGATCGCCTTTACCGGGGTGCGTGGCGCGGTGTCGCTGGCGGCGGCGCTGGCGCTGCCATTGGCGCTTCCCGGCGGCGAAGGCTTTCCCGACCGCGACCTCATCGTGTTCGTCAGCTTCGGCGTCATCCTGATCACGCTGGTCGGACTGGGGCTCGGGCTGCCGCCGGTGGTCCGGTGGCTCGGCCTCGCGCAGGCCGGCCGCGCCGAACATCGGGCCGAGTATGAATCGGAAATCGCGGCGCGGCGCGAGGCGCTTGGCGCGGCGCTCAAATCGCTCGAGGCGATCACCGACGACCGCAATTTGTCCGCGGAGGTAGTCCAACTGCTGCGCGCGCGGCATGAAATCCGCATCAACCAGCTGCCGGATTCGCTCAATCCGGATGCAGACGAGGTTTCGGCGACGGGGATAGCACTGACCCGCGAACTGATTTCGGCGGAGCGGAAATTCATTCACACTTTGCTGCGCGACGGCACCATTACCGACGAGATCAGGCGGCGGATCGAACGCGACCTCGATCTCGAAGAGGCAAGCCTCGCCAACCGCGAACACCGCAAGGCGCCGCTGTAAAAAACTCTCCCCGCGAGCGGGCCGAGGTGACCAGACCCGCGCGCCTCAGCCGCTGGCGCCGGTGTCCTCGATCACCGGTCCAAACAGTTCCCAGCGTTCGCCGTTGAATTTCATCATCTGCAGCTGCTTGTTGACGCGGTAGTCGGTCGGCGAGGTGGTGTTGACAATTCCGGGCAAGGTCACATCGAGCTGCACGCTCTTCAGGCTGGTGGCCTGCTTCATGACGTTCTCGCGGCTGAGGTCGTCGCCGCATCGCCTGAGCACGTGGATCAGCAACTGCGAGGTAATGTAGCCGTAGGTATTGAAGATCGAATCCTTGTCGCCCTCGGGATAGTATTTCGCCATGAAGGCGAGATACTTCTTCATGCCGGCGTCGTCCTTCCAGGTCGGGTCGAGCGGGTCCTTGGTATAGTTCACGCTGATGACATCCTTGGAATTGTCGAGGCCGGCGGGCTTCATCACCGCGCCCACCGAGGTCGCATTGATGTCGAGGATGTGCACGGGCTTCCAGCCGAGGTCGGCGACCTTCTTGATGGCCTGGGCGGCGAATTTGGGCGTCGAGGCATCGAACAATACATCGGCGCCGGCCGACCTGAGCTGCACGATCTGCGAGTCGACGGTGGGATCCGACAATTCGTAGGATGCTTCGGCCACGATCATGGTCCTGGCCTTGTCGCCCAGCCCGTCCTTCATGCCGGTCAGATAATCCCGGCCGAGATCGTCGTTCTGATAGAGCACGCCGATTTTGGCCGCGGGATAATTCTTCAGAATATATTGCGCGTAGATGCGCCCTTCGGTCTGGTAGTTCGGGTTGAACCCGATGGTCCAGGGAAAGTTCTTCGGATCGGTGAAGCGCGACGCGCCGGTGGCGGCGAACAGCTGCGGCACCTTCTTGACGTTGAGGTACTTCTGCACGGCGGCATTGGGTGGCGTGCCGATCAGCTGGAACGTCAACAGTACCTCATCGCTCTCGACCAGCTTGCGAACCTGTTCGACGGTTTTGGGCGGGCTGTAGGCGTCGTCGTACTGAATCAGATTGATCTTGCGGCCATTTACCCCGCCCTCGTCATTGATCATCTTGATGTAGGCGGCCTGGGTCTTGCCGATGGTCGCATAGGCGGAGGCCGGTCCGCTGAACGCCACGGTCTGGCCGATCTTGATCTCGGTATCGGTCGCGCCGGTGTCGTATTTCTTTTGCGCCGATGCCGGCGATACCGACAGCGCGGCTGCCATCGCCGTGGCAGTGACCAGATGGAAAATACCGTTCCTCATCGCAGCGCTCCCCGGGTTTGCATGATTGTGCCGACGGTCTTGTCCCGCAGGTCCCATACAGGCCTGGCGGACGCCATCGTTCGCAAGATACTGAATGAACCGATAGGGCAATGCAAGGCGACGCCGGCCGGAAGGGCGCGCGATCTCAGGCCAGCCAGAGCAGAACAAGCGCGATGGCGGCGGGCGCGGCCTGGACGTAAAGGATCCTGCGGCTGACGGTGGCAGTGCCATAAAGGCCGGCGACAATCACGCAGAGCAGAAAGAACGTCTTGATCTGGAACGCGAAGGCAGGGATGTCCTGAACCAGCCCCCACAACAGTCCGGCGGCGAGGAAGCCGTTGTACAGACCCTGATTGGCGGCGAGCACGGCGGAATCGGCCGCCTTCTCCGGCGAGTTGCGGAAGGTTTTCAAACCCAGCGGCCGGGTCCAGAGAAACATCTCCAGCACCAGAAAATAGACGTGCAGCACCGCGACCAGCGCCACCAGAATATTGGCGATCCAGATCATGTGGGTCCTCCCGACAAGGCTTTGCCGTCAGGCTAACACGCTCCGCACGCGCAGCGCGATGGGCCGCACGCCTTGCGCCCGAAATGATCGGGGCCGGAAACGGCGAGACACACTTGCTGAAATCGAGGATGATCCGATCATGAACGTCGCCGGCAAGACCTATGGGACCCTCAGCGCCGACAGGCGCAAGGAGATGAGCGGCCTGGAATTTGTCCAGGGACTGGTCGACGGCACGGTGCCCCTCAACACGATCGCCCAGACGCTGGGCTATGATGTGACCGAAGCGGTGAGCGGACGCGTCGTCGTCACGGCGGTACCAAATGGCATGCACCTCAATCCAGCCGGCACGGTGCACGGCGGTCTTGCGGCCACGCTGCTCGACAGCTGCATGGGACTGGCGCTGCAGACCACACTCGAAAAGGGCACCGGCCAGACCACGCTCGAATTCAAGATTTCGCTGCTGCGGCCGATGACGCCCGAGACGGGAACGGTCAAGGCGGAGGGCACCGTATTGAGCCGCGGCCGGCGGGTCGGCACCGCCGAGGGACGGCTCACCGACGGCAAGGGGCGCTTGCTCGCCCATGGCACGACGACCTGCCTGATCTTTCCGGATTGAAGGTTGCGCGAATATCTTCCGCCTGATGCCCGAAATGATGATGTCCGGAAACCGCGAGACAAGCCGGCTTCGATCGACGATGATCTCCTGATGGATATGGACCGCATCGCCTGCTACCGCGCGATCTCGACCCGCGACGCCCGTTTCGACGGCCGTCTGTTCGTGGGCGTCAGGACCACCGGCATCTACTGCCGGCCGATCTGCCCGGCCCGCACGCCGAAATTCGAGAACGTATCGTTCTATCCCTCGGCGGCGGCGGCCCAGCAGGCCGGCTTTCGCCCCTGCTTGCGCTGCCGCCCGGAAACCTCGCCCGATCTGGCGTTCTGGCGCGGCACCGGCAATACCGTATCGCGCGCGCTCGCCTTGATCGAATCAGGCGGCCTCGACGGGGCCGATGTCGAGGGCCTCGCCAACCGTCTTGGCGTCGGCGCCCGCCAGTTGCGGCGGCTGTTTTCCCGGCATGTCGGCGCCTCGCCGGTGGCAGTGGCGCAGACCCGACGGGTTCTGCTCGCCAAGCAACTGATCCACGAGACGTCGCTGCCGATGGCCGAGGTCGCGCTGGCGGCAGGCTTCAACAGCGTGCGACGGTTCAATGAAACCTTCCTGGAGCTGTTCGGACGCGCCCCCGCGACGCTGCGGCGAAGCCGCGACAAGACCGGGCGCGAGGCCTGCGCGCTGTCGGTCCGCCTCGCCTATCGACCTCCCTATGACTGGGACGCCATGATGACATTCCTTGCGGCGCGCGCGATTCCCGGCGTCGAAACTGTCTCGGAGAATGTCTATCGGCGCACGATCGCGATCGGCGGCGCTTCCGGCACGATCAGCGTCATGCCGGCCGACAACAACCGGATCGACGTCTCTGTGCGGTTTCCCGACATGGCTGCGCTGCCGCAGATCATCGCGCGGGTGCGGCGGGTATTCGATCTCGCCGCCGACCCCGACATGATCGGAGAACATCTTTCGCTCGACCCGGTACTGGCGCCGCTGGTGTCGGCGCGGCCCGGCCTGCGCGTTCCCGGCGCATGGGACGGCTTCGAACTCGCGGTGCGGGCGATCCTCGGCCAACAGATCACGGTTCCGGCTGCGACCAGATTGCTCGGCCGGCTGGTGCTGGCCCACGGCGCCATGCTTCCCGCAAGCGCAGGAGATGTCGTGGACCTCAGCCATCTGTTTCCATCGCCCTTGCGCCTTGCGAGCGCCGATGTCGCCGCTCTCGGCATGCCCAATGCGCGTGCCGTGGCGGTGAAGTCGCTGGCCAGGGCCATGGCCGCCGATCCAGCGATCTTCGGCCGGGGCGCAAGCCTCGAGGATGCGATCGTGAAGTTGCGGTCGTTGCCCGGCATCGGTGAATGGACCGCGCAATACATCGCGATGCGCGAGCTGCGCGAACCCGACGCATTTCCTGCCGCCGACATCGGATTGACGCGCGCGATGGCGACAGAAGACGGCCAGCGGCCGTCGCCCTCGCAATTGCTGTCGCACGCCGAACGATGGCGGCCATGGCGGGCCTATGCGGCGCTGCATCTGTGGGCCGCGGCCATCCAGCCCTCGCCATCCAGAAAAACCCATGAACGCCAGGCCGCCTGAAACATTTGCACTCGATCGGCTGCCAACGCCGATCGGCGCCGCGCTGCTGGTCACCGACGCCGACGGCGTGCTCCGCGCACTGGACTGGGAGGACCATGAACCGCGACTGCGGCAGCTGCTGCGATTGCAATATGGCGCAGCGGTTCTGGAACACGCGCGGGCGCCGGAGAATATCAGGGCAGCGCTGACCGGATATTTCGCCGGCGATCTCGCTTGCCTGAACGCGATCAGGTGGCGGGTCGCCGGCACGGCGTTCCAGCGCAAGGTTTGGACCGCGTTGCGGACCATCCCAGTCGGCACCACCACGAGCTACGGCGAACCGGCCGCGCGGCTCGATATGCCCAAAGCGGTGCGCGCCATCGGCTTTGCCAATGGCTCGAACCCGATCAGCATCGTGGTGCCCTGCCATCGCGTCATCGGGGCCAACGGTTCGCTGACCGGCTATGGCGGCGGGCTGCCGCGCAAGCGCTGGCTGCTGGAGCATGAAGGCGCGGTGCTGAAGCCCGCGCCAGCGAGCCGCGCGACCGCAGCCTGATTTTCGGGAAACGCCGAAACGGTCAGGTCCGTAAATCGCCAGACGGATTCCGGCGATGCCGCTAACGTCTTCGTCTCAGTCGGCAAGGAGACGGATCGATGACGGACGCGGAGGTTCAGGACTTTGTCACGCGGTTTGCGGCGGCGTGGGCCGCGCGCGACGGCAAAGCGTTTCTCGCGCTGTGGCACCCGGAAGGGCAGCTGAACACCCCGCTGGTGAACCGAACCATCAAGGGAAGCGAGCTCGATCGCCTGATGCAGGTGCAGACCGCGGCGGCACCTGATTTCGTCTGGCAATTGCTGGACTGGACCTCGCGCGGCGAGGTGGTGATCGTCGAATGGCAGACCACCCGCAACGTCAACGGTATCAGGTTCGACTGGCGCGGCGTCGACAAGTTCCGCATCAGGGAAGGCAAGATCATCGACGAACGGGTCTACTGCGATACCGCGCCGTTGCGCGCATTGCGCAGCGGCGAGGCACTGGAGTCGATCACCAAATTCTGAACGGCGGGAGCGACCGACGACGCTCACGCCGCCGGCTGCGCGGCCTCGTCATTGGCAAGCAGGTGGATCAGCGCGCTCCTGATCGCGGCCTGCCGGGTCGGCGCGTTGATCTGGGCGCCAAGCAGGTCGGTGACATAGAACACGTCGCGGGCGCGCTCGCCGAAAGTCGCGACATGGGCGGAGGCGATGTTGAGATTGAGCTTCGATATCGCCGTGGTCAGTTGATACAGCAGGCCGGGCCGGTCGAGGCCCGACATCTCGATCACGGTATAGCGGTCGGACCACTGATTGTTGATGGTCACCTCCGGCTCGACCACGAACGGCCGCGACTTGCCGCGGCCGGCGGCGCGGCGCGCCACCACTTCGGGCAGGCGCAATTTGCCTTCCAGGACGTCCTCGATCATCTCGCCGATCCGCGTCGCGCGGCGGGCCTCGTCCTCGTCGCGGTCGTATTCCCGCGTGATCGCTATGGTGTCGAGCGCGCGTCCGTCGGTGGTGGTGTAGATCTGCGCGTCGACGATATTGGCGCCGGCGGAAGCGCAGGCGCCGGCGATGATCGACAGCAGCCAGGGGTGATCGATCGCCAGGATCGTCAGTTCGGTGACGCCGCGCGCCTCATCGAAGCCGACATTGATCGCGAGCTTGTGGCCGGCCTGCTCGCTGGCGCGCAGGAAGCGGGCGTGGCGGATCTTGCGCGGCAATTCGACCTTGAGCCAGTAGGCGGGATAGTGCCGCCCGATATAGGCGTTGAGTTCGCCCGCCGGCCACTCGGTGAAGGCGGCACGAAACTCCTCCTGCGCCATGGTGATGCGGCGCGCGCGGTTGACCTCGGAGAAGCCGCCGGTCAGGACCGGCTCGGTTTCGTAATACAGCGTGCGCAGGAGCTGCGCCTTCCAGCCGTTCCAGACGCCCGGACCGACGCCCCTGATATCGGCGGTGGTCAGGATGGTCAAAAGCTTCATCTGCTCGACCGATTGCACCACGGCGGCGAAATTCTCGATGGTCTTGCGGTCCGACAGGTCGCGCGATTGCGCCACCGTCGACATCGTCAAATGCTGCTCGATCAGCCATGCGATCAATTCGGTATCGGCGGCGCTGAATCCGAGCCGCGGGCACAGCCGCCGCGCCACCTTGGCGCCGGCAATCGAATGATCCTCGGGGCGGCCCTTGGCGATGTCGTGCAGAAGCGTCGTAATATAGATGACGGCGCGGTGCCCGGGCTGGATCTTGCGCATCAGGTCGCTGGCGACGATGAATTCGTCGTTGCCGCCGCGTTCGATTTCCTGCAGGTAGCCGACGCAGCGCAACAGGTGCTCATCCACCGTGTAGTGATGGTACATGTTGAACTGCATCATCGACACGATCTTGCCGAACGCGCGGATGAAATGGCCGAGCACGCCGGTCTCGTTCATGCGCCGCAGCACGACTTCCGCGTCGTTCGACGTCAGGATTTCCATGAACAGCCGGTTGGCTTCCGGATTGTCGCGCAGCTGCGCGTTGACCAGCTTCAGCGAGCGCGTCACGGTGCGCATCGCATCGGGGTGAAAGGCGAGATTGTTCTTCTGCGCCAGCCGGAATATCCGGATCAGGTTGACCGGATCGTGCTGGAACACATCGGGCGCGGCGAGATTGATGCGGTTGTTGTCGACGATGAAATCGTCGCTGTCGGGCACCCGCCGCCGATTGGTGCCCGGCCGCAGCCGCGCCATCATGCGGCTGAGCACCGGCGCCGGCTTGGCCTGCTGATCTTCCAGCTTGGCGCACAGGAACGCGGTGAGATCGCCGACGTCCTTGGCGACCAGGAAATAGTGCTTCATGAAGCGTTCGACATCCTGCATGCCGGGATGCGAGGTGTAGCCGAGCCGGATCGCGATCTCGCGCTGGATGTCGAACGACAGCCGCTCTTCGGCGCGGCCGCTGAAGAAGTGGATGTTGCAGCGCACCGACCACAGGAAATCGGCGCAGCGGCGGAAGGTGCGGTATTCCTGGGCATCGAACACGCCGCGCTCGAGCAGCTCATCGGTCTCGCGCACCCGGTAGACATATTTCGCGATCCAGAACAGCGTATGCAGGTCGCGCAGGCCGCCCTTGCCGTCCTTGACGTTGGGCTCGACCAGATAACGCGATTGTCCGGCGCGGCGGTGGCGTTCCTCGCGTTCGGCAAGCTTGGCGGTGACGAATTCGGCCGCGGTGCCCTGCACGACTTCGCGGTCGAAGCGGTCGACCAGTTCGTCATAGAGCGGCCGGTCGCCGGTGAGGAACCGGGTCTCGAGGATCGCGGTGCGGATCGTCATGTCGCCGCGCGCCTGCCGGATCGATTCATCGACCGATCGGGTGGCATGGCCGACCTTCAACCCCATGTCCCACAGGCAATAGAGAATCGCCTCGGCGACCTGCTCGCCCCAGGCGGTTTGCTTGTAGGGCAGGATGAACAAGAGATCGATGTCGGATTCCGGCGCCATCAGGCCGCGGCCATAACCACCGGTGGCGACTACGGCCATGCGTTCGGCGCCGGAGGGAATCGGCGAATGATAAAGATGGCGCGTGGCGGCGGCGAACAGGATGCGGATGATTTCATCCTGCACGAAACACAACCGTTCGGCGCAGCGCCGCCCGTGCCGATCCCTCAGCAGCACCTCCTGCGCGGTGGCGCGGGCGGCGATCATTTCAGCCTTCAGCAAACGCGCGGTGGCGGCGCGAAACAAATCCTCGCGTCCGGGGTTTTTTGCCGCGAGCGCATCGACCGCGGCGGTGACGCGCGCGGTATCGAAACGCTCATCGGCCGCGGCGCGGGTTTGGGTCACGACACTGTCCATCACCTACCCCGATATCGGACCGCGCCGACGCTGTCACGGGACATTCCCGGGATAACGGCAGACTGGCGCAGCATGACGCAGGCTTTGGGAAGTCCGGTTCCCGCAGCGCGGCATCTGTCCCGCGCCGTGCCGCACGGCTACTTAACCGATTGAGTTTTATTGGTTTTCAGGAGCGACCTGCTCTCGCTGGCCGGCACAAAGGGTGACATCGGCGCGATCTTTCAGTACATCCGACCGCAATCGCATCCGGGAGAGACGACAAATGGACGCCGCCGAACTCCGCGCCACGCAGGCTCCGATCAAGGATCGCTACAAATCCGATCCGAAGGCGGCCTTCATCACGCTGAAAGCCAAAGGCTCGATCGACAGCGAAGCCATCGCCTGCAAGGTCGAGACCGGTCGCGCGCTGGCGCTGGCCGGCCTGCATCCGGCGACGGGAGGTTCAGGGCTCGAACTGTGCTCCGGCGACATGCTGCTGGAAGCGCTGGTCGCCTGCGCCGGCGTCACCTTGAAGTCGGTCGCCACCGCGCTCGAGGTGCCGCTCAAGGCGGGCCTCGTCACCGCCGAAGGCGACCTCGATTTTCGCGGCACGCTCGGCGTCGACAAGGAGGCGCCGGTCGGTTTCGCGGAAATTCGCCTGCGCTTCGACGTCGATACGCGCGCGCCGCAGGACAAGCTCGACCTGCTCTTGAAACTCACCGAACGCTATTGCGTGGTCTACCAGACCATCAAAAACGGCCCGAAGGTTTCGGTGACGATGCAACGGGTGTGAACCATCACGACGTCGTCCCGGCGAACGCCGGGACCCATACGCCGTGTCCTCTCAATTAGGAAACGCTGTTCGCCGGCTTTCGCCCAACCCGAACGATCGTGGTTATGGGTCCCGGCCTTCGCCGGGACGACAGAGAAACAATGTCCCCGGAACTCACCTTCATACTGACGCTAGCGCTGCGCATGGCGGTGACCGCCGCCTTCGTGGTGTCAGCGTCCGTGATCACCGAGCGCTCGGGCCCGGTGATCGGCGCGCTGGTCGCGACCTTGCCGATTTCGGCGGGACCTTCTTACGTCTTTCTCGCGCTCGATCACGATGCCGCGTTCATTGCCGAAGGCGCGCTGGCGAGCCTGCCGATCAACGCCGCGACGATTTTCATGGCGCTGACCTATGTCGTGCTGGCGCAGCGGCGCAGCGCGCTGGTGAGTTTTGCCAGCGCGGTTGCGGTGTGGATCGTGCTGGCGCTGCTGACGCGGAGGGTCCACTGGTCGCTCGCGGGCGGGTTGATGCTCAACGCCGTTGCATATGCGATCTGCCTGCCGCTGCTGCGCCGCTTCCGCCATGTCAAAATGCCGCTGATCACGCGCCGCTGGTACGACATCCCGCTGCGCGCGGCTCTGGTCTCGACGCTGGTGGCCACCGTCACCACCCTGTCGGGCTGGGTCGGGCCCGGCGTGAGCGGCACCATCGCGCTGTTTCCAGTGGTGTTCACCTCGATGATGCTGATCCTGCACCCGCGCATCGGCGGCCCGCCGACCGCGGCCGTGCTCGCCAACAGCGGCTGGGGCCTGATGGGACTCGGCATTGCGATCGCCGTGCTGAACCTCTCAGCCCTGCGGTTGGGCTCGGCTGTCGGCCTCAGTCTCGCACTGGCGACCTGCGTGTGCTGGAATCTCGGATTGTGGTGGCTCAGCCGCAGGCGCGTTGTGCGCTGATCACTGCTTCGGCAATTTCGCCTTCAGCGCATACAGCGCCTCCAGTGCCTCGCGCGGCGACATCTCGTCGGGGTGCAGCGCCTTGACCGCCTCGACCAGCTTTTCCGCCTCGCTCGGCGGCGGCGGCTCGGCGGCGGCGCGCGAGGGCACCGCGAACAGCGGCAGGTCGTCGGCGAGCGCGCGCGCGGTCTGGCCACGGTCCTGCGCCTCGAGTTTTGCGAGCACCGATTTGGCGCGGGCGATGACCGGCGCGGGCAGGCCTGCGAGTTTGGCAACCTGGATGCCGTAGGAACGGTCGGCCGAGCCCGGCAGCACTTCGTGCAGGAACACCACGTCGCCCTGCCACTCCTTGACCCGGACCGTGGCGTTGAACATCCGCGGCAGTTTGGCCGACAGCGCGGTGAGTTCATGGTAGTGCGTGGCGAACAGCGCGCGGCAGCGGTTGCTCTCATGCAGATGCTCGATCGCCGCCCAGGCGATCGACAGCCCGTCGAAGGTCGCGGTGCCGCGGCCGATTTCATCGAGAATCACCAGCGAGCGTTCGCTGGCCTGGTTGAGGATGACGGCAGTCTCCACCATCTCCACCATGAAGGTGGAACGGCCGCGGGCGAGATCATCCGCCGCGCCGACGCGCGAGAACAAGCGATCAATGATGCCGATGCGGGCCCGCGCCGCGGGGACAAAACTGCCGATCTGCGCCAGCAGCGCGATCAGCGCGTTCTGGCGCAGGAAGGTCGATTTGCCGGCCATGTTCGGACCTGTGATCAGCCAGATTTGTCCGGAGGTTTGTCCCGGCCCCGGTGAGAGATCGCAGGCGTTGGCAATGAACGGCTGGCCGTCACGCTTCAACGCCTGTTCGACTACCGGATGCCGGCCGCCCTCGATCGCAAAGCCGAGCGAGGCATCGACCTCGGGCCGCACGTAATTGTCGTCGACCGCGAGTTTTGCCAGCGCGGTTGCGACGTCGAGCAGCGCGAACGCATGGGCGGCAGCGCGCAGATCCTCGCTGGCGGCGATCGACAGCGCGGACAGCCGCTCGAAGATTTCCAGTTCCAGCCCGAGCGCGCGATCGCCGGCATTGGCGATCTTGGCCTCGATCTCGCCGAGTTCGGCCGTGGTAAAGCGGGTCTGGCCCGCCAGCGTCTGGCGATGGATGAAGGTCGCGTTCAAGGGCGGCGTCATCAGTTTTTCGCCGTGCTGCGCGGTGACCTCGACGAAATAGCCGAGCACGTTGTTGTGGCGGATCTTGAGGCCCTTGACGCCGGTCTCGTCGGCGTAGCGCGCCTGCATGGCGGCGACGACCAGGCGCGAGGCGTCGCGCAGGTTGCGGGTTTCGTCGAGCGCGGGCTCATAGCCCTCGCGCACGAAGCCGCCGTCGCGCTTGATCAATGGCAATGGATCGGCCAGCGCCCGCTCCAGCTCGCGCGCCAGTTCGCGCGACGGGCGGCGCAGCGCCTCCATCACGGCCGCGATCTCCTGCGGCGGGTCGTCGAGCCGGGAAAGCCGCGCCAGCGCCGAATCCGCGGCGACGATGCCGTCGCGCAGGCCGGCGAGATCGCGCGGACCGCCGCGCCCCACCGACAGCCGCGCCAGCGCGCGCGACATGTCGGGCGCGGCACGTAGCGTGGTGCGGATGTCCTCGCGCGCCCGAGGATCGGCAACGAAGACAGCGATCGCATCCAGCCGCCGCGCGATCGCCGCGCTGTCGGTGAGCGGCGCCGCCAGCCGTTGCGCCAGCAGCCGGGAGCCTGCCGCCGTCACGGTGCAATCGATGGCATCGAGCAGCGACCCGCGCCGCTCGCCCGAAAGCGTCCGCGTCAATTCGAGATTGGCGCGGGTGGCGGGATCGATCGCCATCGTGGTGCCGGCGGCCTCGCGCGCCGGCGGCGACAGCGGCGGGCGCTTTCCCACTTGCGTCCGGTCGATATAGGTGACGGCCGCCGCGGCAGCCGTGGCTTCGAGCCGCGACATCGCGCTTAAGCCATCCATGGTGGCGACCACGAAATAATCGCACAGCCGCCGCTCGGCGGTGGAACTGTCGAAGTAGTCGCGGGTCAGCGGCGTCACTGCGGGCAGCTCGCGCAAGGCAGGCCCCAGATCGGGATCGCCATACAGCGCGTCGGTGACGATGACCTCGTTGGGGTTGATGCGCGAAAGCGTCGCCGCCAGTTCGCCGGTCGAACATTCGGTGACGATGAATTCGGACGTGGAAATGTCGATCCACGCCAGCCCGATGCGGTCACTTCCGGCTGATCCGCGCGCCCGCGCCATCGCCAAAAGGTAGTTGTTGGCCCTCGCGTCCAGCAAGGTGTCCTCGGTCAGCGTGCCCGGCGTCACCAGCCGCACCACGCCACGGCGCACCACGCTCTTGTTGCCGCGCTTGCGCGCCTCGGCCGGGTTCTCCAACTGCTCGCAGACCGCGACGCGATGGCCCTGCGCGATCAGGCGATGCAGATAGTCCTCGGAACGTTCCACCGGCACGCCGCACATCGGGATATCCGCGCCCTGGTGCCGGCCGCGTTTGGTCAGGACAATACCAAGCGCGCGGGAGGCGATCTCGGCGTCTTCGAAGAACAACTCGTAGAAATCGCCCATCCGGTAGAACAGCAGCAGTCCGGGATGGGCGGCCTTGATCTCGAGATACTGGTCCATCATCGGCGACACGCGTGCCGCGTCCTCCGCTGATGGTGCGGGCTCGGCTGAAACGGGGATGGACTGCTGGATCGTCATGGCGTGCGCAAACTACAAAATTTTGACCCCCGATCCTATTGCTTTGCCGCGATCATGCCGGTTTTCCACCTTCACCGTGTCCGCATGGCTGCAAGCATCGACAATTGACCTGCCGCAAGCGCGCTCCTAAAACTCGCCATCAATCGGGCCGGCGAGCCGCTGGAAACGCGGCATTCAGGGAGATTTCCAATGCGCGATGTGTTCGTTTGCGATGCCGTGAGGACCCCGATCGGCCGTTTCGGCGGCGCGCTGGCCAAGGTGCGTGCCGACGACCTCGCTTCTATCCCGATCAAGGCCTTGATGGCGCGGCATCCCGGGCTCGACTGGTCGGAGGTCGATGAGGTCTATTTCGGCTGCGCCAACCAGGCCGGCGAGGACAACCGCAACGTGGCGCGGATGGCGCTGCTTTTGGCAGGCCTGCCGGAGACGGTTCCCGGCCTCACGCTCAATCGTCTCTGCGCCTCGGGGCTCGACGCCGTCGGCGCCGCCGGGCGCGCGATCCGTGCCGGCGAGATCGATTTCGCCATTGCCGGCGGCGTCGAATCGATGACGCGGGCGCCGTTCGTGATGGGCAAGGCGCCGGAAGCGTTTTCGCGCTCGGCCGATATCTTCGACACCACCATCGGCTGGCGCTTCATCAATCCGCTGATGAAGGCGCAATACGGCGTCGATGCGATGCCCGAGACCGGCGAGAACGTCGCCGAGGAATTCCAGGTGTCGCGCGCCGACCAGGATGCGTTCGCGATCCGCTCGCAGCAGCGCGCCGGTGCCGCCATTGCCTCCGGCTATTTCGCCGAGGAAATCACCGCGGTATCGGTACCCGGCGGCAAGGCCGGTCCGGTCAGCGTCGACAAGGACGAACATCCGCGCCCCGAAACCACGCTCGAAGGGCTGGCAAAACTGAAGCCGATCGTGCGCAATCCCGGCACGGTCACGGCCGGCAATGCCTCTGGTGTCAATGACGGCGCGGCGGCGATGATCCTGGCTTCGGAAGCGGCGGTAAAAAAGCACGGGCTGACGCCGCGGGCGCGTATTTTGGGCCTTGCCTCGGCCGCGGTGCCGCCGCGCATCATGGGCATCGGCCCGGTGCCGGCGACGCGCAAGCTGATGGCGCGGCTTGGCCTGAAGATCAGCGATTTCGACCTGATCGAGCTCAATGAGGCCTTCGCGAGCCAGGGCATCGCCTGCCTGCGCCAACTCGGCGTCAAGGACGACGCCGATTTCGTCAACCCGCATGGCGGCGCCATCGCGCTCGGCCACCCCCTCGGCATGAGCGGCGCGCGGCTGGCGATGACCGCCGTCCACGGCATGGAAAAGCGCGGCGGCACGCGCGCGCTGGCGACCATGTGCGTCGGCGTCGGCCAGGGCGTCGCGATGGCGATCGAGAAGGTGAACTAGAGCGGCACGAGCTTCGGTCCGGGGCTCTATCGCTCCCTCGCCCCGCTCTTGCGGGGAGAGGGCTGGGGTGAGGGGCTCGCCACAAATTCGATAGCGAGTATGCGGAGAATCCCCCTCACCCGAAATTCGCTCTCGCGAATTTCGGCCTCTCCCTGCAGGCGGAGAGAGGCTTAAGAGCCCCCTACTCGATCACCGCGTGGTCCGGCGCCACCGACTGCTTGCGCAGC